>Ga0214206_1000022_pt1 | contig 39934 bp, 34 predicted proteins | sample TroBogEpilimnion_26_FD_153044 | JGI IMG/M metagenome (GOLD analysis project Ga0214206, IMG submission 153044) | Freshwater microbial communities from Trout Bog Lake, WI - 07JUL2009 epilimnion | ecosystem: Environmental > Aquatic > Freshwater > Lake > Epilimnion/Euphotic zone | place: Trout Bog...
CACCTTGGGGAGCACTGCGTTCACCATGCGCTTACGGCCGTCCTTCATCGCGTCGCGGACGCGGTTGACCTCGGCGTAGGTGTAGAGGCGGCATTTCGCGTAAGGCACCTCGGAGCGGGCGTCGTCGACGGCCTTCTGGCGGACGGCGAGCCACTCGATCATCGCGGCGACGACCTCCGGCGAAGCGTCCTTCTTCACATCCTTGTCGGGCAGGAGGTACCAGTCGCCTTCCCAATGACCGAGGAAGAAGGTCTTGCCGGCCGTATCGTAGCGCGTGAGCAGGTCCTTCGCGAACATGTACATCGCGTTGTATTCGCGACGCTTCAGCTCGGGCGTGAAGCCTTTCGTCCACTCGTTGTTCGAACGATACCACAGCACGTAGTGCGTGAACGGCATCGCCAGGTAAGGCGTCATCTGCTGGCCCGAGACGGCGTTGATCTTCAGGAGGCGCGATCCCATGGCGCTGATGCCCTTGGCGGCTTCGAGCACCGCGTCGTCCTTGGTGAACTTGTAAGCCGGGCCGAACGCCTGCGTCCCGACGACCTGCGGGAACGCGTCAGGCAAAGACGGAACAACGGGGAGCTGCGACATCTCCATCGGCGCGTTCGCGCGGCCCTTCTTCTGGGCGAGCAACGCGAGCGGGAACAGCAGAAGAGCTCCTAGGAGGAGACGGAGGGTTGAACTCATGGGGTGAGCCTCAGGGCGAGGGACTTGAATTGTCCTGTTCCGACACCCTTCCTTCAAGCCCGTTCCCACCCAACACCATGATAACCATCAAAGCCACCCTCGCCGCCGCGCTTCTCGCGACCGGCATCCACGCCCAGCTCGCCGCCGCTCCCGCCAAGGAGGAGGGGCATGCGGCCGATCCCGACCACGTCCGGCTCGTGGCCGCCCGCAAGGCGGCCAACAACCTCCCGGACGTGATGTCGGCCGAACAGCAGGCCAAGGCGGACCACGCCCTGACGGCGAAGGCCCTCGCCGAATACAAGGCCGCGCGCAAACGCTCGACGGATTCGGAGTCGGCCTATCGCAAGGCCTTCGACGCCGCCCTGGCGAAAGTCGACGAGGGTGCCCCTGCCCTCCAGGAAAAAGAGCGGGCCGCCTTCCGCGAGCGCATGCTCAAGGCCCGCGGCTCGAAGAAAGGCGGCTCGAAGAAGTCCGGAGCCAAGGATGACGAGGAGGACGACGAACCTTCGTCTCCGACCAAGGACGCGAACTGAGGGACGAGACCCGCCGCAAGGCGGGTCTTTTATTTGCCGAGCGCGACCTCGAACGCCGACCAGATCTCCTCGAGCGGCTCGAGTCCGACCGAGATACGCAGGAGGTCGGGGTCGAGACCGGCGGCGCGGATATGCGCCCTGCCCTCCTCGCTCGTGACTTCTTCGAAATGCGCGAGCCAGAGGAAAGGGGCGGCCAACGTGAACCGGAGTCCGAAGCTCGGCCCCTTGGCGACGGCGAGCCGATCGTAGACAAGGCGCATATCACCACGGAGTTCCACCGTGATGAGCGCGCCGGCGCCGGCGCCCGGTCGCACGAGACGACGATAGGCGGCGGCGGTCGGGCCCTGGCCGGCCGTGCGCACGCGGGCGACGGACGGATGCGCGGCAAGGCGACGGGCGATCTCCGCCGCGGCGGCGGAGAGCCTGGCCGTCACTTCCGCCATGCGCCCGACCTGTGAAGCCAGGACGACGACATCGGGCGACGGCAGCGGCTCCAGTCGGCGGCGAGCAAGATCCAAGAGCTCAATCGCATCCGCTCGGGTCGGATTGACAGCGAGCAGCCCGGCCATGACGTCGCCTTCCGAACCGGCGTACTTGGTAAGACTCGAGACGAGGATGTCGGCGAACGGCAGGACGTCGACGGAGGCGAGGCCGACACTGCTCGGGTCGAGCAGCAGCTTCGCTCCATGCTTGTCGCAGAGCGCGCGGAGCGCCGGGATGTCAGCGGTCTCGAGCTGAGGATTGTTCGGCACCTCGGTGAAGACGCCGGCGATGGTTCCCGTCGCGAGGAGTCGCTCGACGGCGGCAAGGTCGCGGACGTCGGCGACGAAGTGATGTTTCGCATCCCGCGCCTTCTCGAAAAGGCGCGTCGAGTCGACGTAGAGCCAGCCGAGCTGGATCCAGGCGGAACGACCACGGGCGCGCTGCACCGAGTCGACCGCGGCGATGCCGGCATCGACCGCGTTCATGCCGGAGGCGGCGATCAGGATATCCGCCGGCTTCACGCCGGCGAGGAATGGAGACAGCGCGGCGCGGACCGACGCGAGCGCGGCCGTGCCGTCGACCGGCGGACGTCCCGCGAGCCAGGCTTCCGCCTGACGCGAAGAGATGAGCGTACCCGTATGCTGCACCATCTTGGCGAGGCGGAGCGCGGCGTCGCCGGGCGGCGTCGTGACGAGGCACCAGTCGCCCACGCGGTCGAGCGATGTCAGCGAAGCGCCGGCATGTTCGGCGAGACGACGCGCGCTGGCCTCGGAGATCAGCGGGAAAAGTTCGCCCGCGCGGCCCAGCCGAAGGGCGGCCTCGTGGGCGGCGCGCGTCACCAGCTCGTTGCGGACGAAGCGGGGATAACCCGCGCGGAGCAATTTCCAGACGCGCGCCTCCTTGCGCTCATAGCTCTCGACATCCGCGAGCGTCGGCAGGCAGACGACGGTCGCATGCGGCGAGTCGGGCACCGTGGCGCCCAGCGCTGGCGAAAGGATCGGCACGATCAGAGTCCTTCGGCCGGCTGCTCGTTCTGCAGGATCTGCTCGAGCGACTGACGGCGGCGGATCAACGAGAACCCGCCGTCGCGACGCAGAAGGACTTCGGGAGCCTCAGGGAAAGAGTTGTAGTTCTTCGTGCTCATGCCCGCGCAATAGGCGCCGGCTCCGCCGATGACGCAGAGGTCGCCGGCGGCGGCTTCGGGCAGCGTGCGGGCGGCGAGCGTCTCAGGTTCGCCGGGGGCGCAGCTGATGAGGTCACCGGATTCGCAGCAATGGCCGACGATCACGTACGCGCGCTCGGCACCGGTGGCCTTGGCGGGATAAAGATGCACCGGGTGCTGGGAGCCGTAGAGCGAAGGACGCAGGATCTCGGTCATGCCCGAGTCGAGCTTGATGAATTCGCGAAGTCCCGTGGAGACGATGTCCTGGACCTTGGAGAGCACCGCGCCGGCGTTGGCGACCAGGAACGTGCCGGGCTCGATCTCGAGGCGGAGCTTACGGCCGTCGGCCTGGGCGAACTTCTCGAAGGCGACCTTGACCGGGGCGCCGACGACCTGCGGGTCCGTGCCCTTCTCCGACGCGACGCGCGCGACCTTGTAACCGCCGCCGAGGTTGAGGGTCTGCACGGAAGGGAAACGGCTGACGAGCGCGAGGCTCGCCGCGGAGACTTCCTGCCAGACGACCGGGTCGCTGCCGGAACCGATATGGGTATGGATGCGGACGACCTTCAGGCCGTACTGCTTCACGATGGCCTGGGCTTGATCGGCCCATTCATGCCAGATGCCGAAGGAGGAGTCGGGGCCGCCCACGTTGGTCTTGCCAGTACCACCCGATCCGCGACCCGGGTTGAAACGGAGACCGACCTCATGCCCGGGGAGGGCCTTGCCGATCCGTTCCAACTGGAGGAGGGAGCAGGCGTTCACGTGCACTCCCTTATTAAGAAGAGAGGGGAAATCTTCCGGGAGTTCCTGGGAAGAGAGGGAGATGCGGTCGGCCGGGACCCCGGCGAGCATGGCGCGGCGGACTTCCCAGCCGGAGCTGGCGTCGAAATGGAGGCCTTTGTTGGCGAAGATCTTCAGGACCGAGGCGTTCGGGCAGGCCTTCATCGCGAAACGAACGGTCACGCCGAAGGCGTTGGGGAAGGCCAGCATGGCGTCGGCCTGGGCCTCGAGGGTGGCCTGGTCGTAGACATAGCAGGGGGTGCCATGGGCCGCCGCGATCTGACGGGCCGATTCAGGAAGAAGGAAGCGATGGTTTTCCACGGGAGTGTCTCGGCCGGACTTTGGCAGGCCCGCCCTTCCCTTCCAGCCTTTTTGCGGACGTATGACACCGCTTGCCTCCCCTCCCCTCGCCCCTTGGGATGACCTCGGCTCACGCCCTCTTCCATGTCCGCCTCCGAGACCATCGTCGCCGCCGCGACACCCGCGGGCCGGTCGGCCCTCGCGATCGTGCGCGTGGACGGACCGCTGGCCGCGGCCATCGCGCATGCCGCGCTCGCGCGGAAGACGCCCCTCGCCGAAAAAACCTCGACGCTCGGCATCTGGCGCAACCAAGACGGCGAAGCCATCGACCAGGTCGTCGCCGTGCTCTGGCACGCCGGCCGCTCCTTCACCGGCAACGACTCGCTGGAGATCACATGCCACGGCAACCCGCTGCTCGTGCGGCGCATCACCGAGGACTGCCTCGCGCGCGGCGGACGTCTCGCCGAACCCGGCGAGTTCACGCGCCGCTCGTACCTCGCCGGCCGGATCGACCTCACGCAGGCCGAAGCCGTGGCCGACCTGATCCACGCCAGCTCCGAACGCGCGCTCGCCTCCGCGCGGCGCATGCTCGCCGGCGAACTCGGCCGGCATGTCGCGCGCTGGACGGACCGGACGCTGCAGATCCTCGCCGAACTCGAGGCGCACATCGATTTCCCCGAGGAAGACCTGCCGCCGGAGGACCCGCGCGGACCTGCGGCCCGCTTGGTCGAAATCGCGTCAGAACTTTCCACATACGCCCGGACGGCGAAGCACGACGGCGCCCTGCGCGCCGGCCTGCGCGTCGCCGTCGTCGGCGCGCCCAACGCCGGCAAGTCGAGCCTGCTCAACGCCCTCACCGGCGCCGACCGCGCGATCGTCAGCCCCGAGGCGGGCACGACGCGCGACTACCTCGAGGCGCCCGTCGCCGGCCTGCCGCTGGCCGTCACGGCGATCGATACGGCCGGATTGCGCGACGGCGGTTCGACGCTCGAGAATCTCGGGATGACGCGCTCGCTCGAACAGGCGCGCGGCGCGCATCTGCTGCTCCTGGTCGTCGACGCTTCGGCGGAGCCCCCTACCCTGCCCGCCGATCTCGTCGCGCTGCTCGACCCGACGCGTACGCTGGTCGTGGCGAACAAGTCCGACCTGCCGGCGCACCCGGCGCAAAAAGATTTCCTGCCTCAGCTCATGAAGCTGTCGGCCTGCCTCCTGGATGGCCGCGACGCCGAAGCGCTGCGGGCGAGGCTGGGCGAGTTCCTCGTGGCCAAAGAGATCGCGCCCGGCGCCGAAGACCTGGTGGTCAGCGTCCGCCACGCCGAGGCCTTGGCTCGGGCGGCGACCGCACTGGGGGAAGCCGCCGGCCACCTCAAGGCCCCCATCCAGACCGAACTCGCGGCCGCCCAAGGACGGGTCGCCTTGGACGCCCTGGGGGAGATCGTCGGGCGCATCGATAATGAGCGTATGCTGGACAAGCTCTTTGCTTCCTTCTGCATAGGTAAGTGATTCCCTCCGGTGAGGGAGCGCCTATGCGACCTCACAAACAAATCCGCCTCGGGCCTGACCGCCCCTATGACGTCATCGTCTGCGGGGCCGGCCATGCCGGCGTAGAAGCCGCCTTGGCCGCAGCCCGCATGGGGGTCGATGTCCTGCTCCTGACGGGCAACGTGGACACCATCGCCCAGATGAGCTGCAACCCCGCCATCGGGGGCCAGGCCAAGGGCCATATCGTCCGGGAGATCGACGCCCTCGGGGGTGAGATGGGCCTGACCGCCGACGTCACCGGCATCCAGTTCCGCCTCCTCAACTCCTCGAAGGGTCCCGCCGTCCAAGCCCCCCGCGCCCAGTGCGATAAGAAGGCCTATCAATTCCGGATGAAGCACCTCTGCGAACTACAGGAGGGGCTGACCATCTTCCAGGCCCAGGTCACCGGACTCATCTTCAAAGGCGGCGCCGTGGTCGGCGTACAGACCAATCTGGATCTCGATTTCCACGGCAAGACGGTGGTCGTCACCACTGGGACCTTCTTGCGTGGCCTGATGCATATCGGGGCGAATAAAACCGAGGGCGGACGCCTAGGCGATTTTAGTGCTAAGTCGTTGTCTAGCAGTTTCTTAGAGGCTGGAATCGAACTTCAACGCCTCAAGACTGGCACCCCCCCGCGCATACTCGGACGGTCCATTGATTTCAGCAAGTGTGAGGAGCAGGCGGGTGATGCCTCCCCTACCCTTTTTGCCTTCCACGATACCCGCCAGCAGTCCGATTTGTTCCACGTGGAACAAGCGGGCGAACGTCTGCCCGGATGGACGCCTGGCAGCGATCAGGTGTCTTGCTGGATAACCGAAGCAACCTGTGCTACCGGCAAGATCGTGCAGGAGAATCTTCACCTCTCTCCCCTTTATGGCGGAGAGATCACCGGCGTCGGTCCGCGCTACTGCCCTTCCATCGAAGATAAGTTCGTGAAGTTCTCAGATAAGGATACCCATAAGCTATACCTTGAGCCTGAGGGTCGGAATACCGACGAATGGTACATCAACGGCCTTTCCACCTCCCTGCCCTTTACGGTACAGCTGCAGATGCTGGCCTCAGTCCCCGGGCTTGAGAAAGCCGTCATGCTACGCCCGGCTTATGCCGTGGAATACGATTTCGCCCCTCCTACCCAACTTTACCCGACCCTGGAGTCCAAAAAGGTCGAAGCCTTATTCTTCGCGGGCCAGATCAACGGGACCTCCGGATATGAAGAAGCCGCCGCCCAAGGCTTGGTCGCTGGGGTCAATGCCGCCTGTAAGGTCAAAGGCCAGACTCCCATGGTCATTGGGCGCGACGAAGCTTACATCGGGGTCCTGATTGATGATTTGGTGACCAAAGGCACCCAAGAGCCTTACCGCATGTTCACGAGTCGGGCTGAATTCCGCCTATTATTCAACCATGGCAGTGCCGAACTCCGCCTTAAGGATAAAATCTCTGAATTCGGGCTAGTCCCGGCGGATCGCCTGGCCCGGATTCAGGCTAAGGCCGAAAAAGTCGCCCATTGGATCGAATATCTCGAAAAGTTGGCGATTCCTGGCGGGATCGCCGGCGATGTCATCCGGCGTAACTGGGATTCAACCCCAAAAGACCTGCCGCCGACTTTCCTAACGGAAGCGCCCGAAATTCAGGCTGAAGTGATGTACCGGGTCAAATACCGGGGTTATCTGGAACGTGAAACCCGCAACGCCCGAAAGCTACACGACCTGGACTCCTTTAAGGTGCCTGAAGGCTTTGATTTCTTGAAGGCCTACGGATTGCGCATCGAAGCCCGTCAAAAGCTCCAAGCGATTCAGCCCAAGAACCTGGGCCAAGCCAGCCGGATCAGCGGGGTTAATCCTGCTGATGTTTCATTACTGATGGTTCTCTTCAGGGCCAAGTAGACATCAAGTACCAGGGCAGGGCGGGGTGGTGTTCCACGTGGAACATCCCCTATGTAAAGATTGCGGCCACGTGGTGTGACGTTCGTGTTTCTTTAATTCATAAACTATTAATTGTTAATGACTTATGTAAGTAAATGAGTGTCGTAACCCATCCGACACGATTGTCACCTAGCTCTGGCTCTTAGTTAAGAGGGCGGTTTATGTAGGGGCGTACCCATGGACGCAGAACACCTTAAGCGCATCCTGATCGTCGACGACGAGTCCGACGTGACCGAACTGCTGGACTACAAGTTCAAGCAGGCCGGCTACGCCATCCGGACCCTCAACGATCCGCTCCGCGCCATCGGCCTGGCCCGCGACTTCCGGCCTGACCTGATCATCCTCGACGTGATGATGCCTGAACTGACCGGCGTGCAGCTGCTGCGCATGGTCCGCGCCGACGCGCTCCTTCAGGATACGCCGGTGATCTTCCTCACGGCGAAAGGGGAGACGGTCGACAAGGTGAAAGGCCTCGAGTCCGGCGCGGATGATTACGTGACGAAGCCCTTCGACACCCGCGAGCTGATGCTCCGCGCACAGGCGCTGCTCCGCCGCGCGAAGTCGGCCGCGGCCAAGCCTTCGACGCGCCTCGCCGCCGGCGCGCTCATGCTCGACATTGAACGCCATGAGGTGACCGCCTCAGGAAAGGTGGTCGAGCTCACCGCCACCGAATTCAAGTTGCTGCGACTGTTGCTCGAACGAAAGGGTAGGGTGCAGTCGCGCGAAGAACTGCTGGCCGATGTCTGGAACTATTCGCCCGACCTCGAGACCCGCACCGTCGACACGCACGTGCGTCGCCTGCGCGAGAAACTCGGTCCGGCGAGCGACGTGATCGATACGGTGCGCGGCGTAGGCTACCGCGTGAACGGCTGAACCGCTTTGCGCTCGCACGTCCGGTCCGTCCGGACAGCATCCTTCCCAGATGTCCTGGCTTCCTTGGTTGCTCCTGCTCGCGCTCGTCGTCGCCGCCGCCTGGTGCTTCGCCGAGATCGCCAGCCATCTCCGCTGGGCGCGCCGCGCGCTGCTCGCCGACGGCGGGGCGCCACGGCCGCAAGGCTGGCTGGTGCGTAAGCTGCGGCTCGAAGAACTCTTCGTCGCCATCGAACGTCGCGCCGCGAACGAAGGCGAGATCCGCGCCGCGGCGGCGCGGCGCATCGAGGCTCTGCTGGCGCCGTTGACCGACGCCGTGCTCGTCGTCGACGTGCAGGACAGGCTCCGCCTCGCCAATCCGGCGGCGGCGGCGCTCTTCGGCCTTTCGGAAGGTGATGGCGGCGGCTCGATCGTACCGCTCGTGCGAAGCGCCGACTTCATCGAGCTCGTCCGGCGCGTCCGCGCCGAAGGCGGCGCTCGTTCGACCATCCTCCTCAACCGCGCACCGCTCTCCGACGTCTGGATCCAGGCCGCGGGCGCGCGCACGGATCCGGAGGCGTTCGGCGACGGAGCCGCGATCTTCGTGCTGGCGGACGTGACGGCCCTTAAGCGCCTGCAGGCCATGGAACGAGACTTCGTGACGAACGTCTCGCACGACCTCCGCACGCCGGTGACGATCCTCCGGGGCTATGCCGAGACGCTGGCCGAAGACCAGGCGACGATGTCGCCCGAAGATCGTGCGCGCTTCACGCAGAAGATCGTGAGTTCCGTCGGGCGGCTCCAAGGGCTGGTCGAAGGTTTGCTCGCGCTCGCCAGCCTGGAGTCATCCCAAGACGTCCGTCGTGAGCCGGGAGCGCTGCATGTCGCCGCGCGCGAGGTCGCCGAAGAATTCGCGGCCCGCTGCAAGGCGGCCGGCGTGAAGCTCGAACTCCGGTTGGAAGCCGCCGGTGGCGGCGCCGCCGACCCGGTCCAAGCCCGCCGGCTGGTCCAGAACCTCATCGACAACGCCTTGGCTCATGCGGCCGGCATGAGCCGGCTGCTGATCTCGACCCGCGACACCCTCAGCGGGGTGGAGTTAAGCGTCGAAGATGATGGGGCAGGGGTGACCCCGGCCGACCTGCCGAGGCTATTCGATCGTTTCTACCGGACCGATAAATCCCGTAGGGCAGGGGGAAGCGGTCTTGGCCTGAGCATCGTCCGCCAGGTCGCCGAACTTCACGGGGGTTCCGCCGCGGCGGAACCCGTCCGGCCGAAAGGCCTTCGGATCATGGTGACCTTGCCGGCGTCGGCCTAGTCCCCTAAATGAAAAACCCGCCGTGTTTCGGCGGGTTTTTGCTCCATTTTAAAGTGGAGCGCGCGACTGGACTTGAACCAGCAACAGCCACCTTGGCAAGGTGGTACTCTACCATTGAGCTACGCGCGCGTTGGATGAGAAGCAGACCAAACGCCCTACCGAGTGTCAAGCCTTTGGACGAACCTCATCCGGGCGGCCTTGGGCGCAGGGTAGAGGCCCTGCTTTTCAAGCAGGGCGGCCGCTTCATCAGAAAAGAGCCAGAGGAGGGCAGGGCGTAGCTGGGTAAGCCGATCCTGGCGGACATAAAGCATCAAGGGAAGCTGGAGAGGGTAATCCCCGTTAAAGACGTTGTTCTCGTCTGGTCCATAGGCGGTGGATGACTTGCCGGGGCGACCATCGGCGACCTGCAGGACCTTGCCGCGCCCTGACGGGGGGCGGGGAATAAGGATGATGCTACCGGCACGGGAAGCCAGCAGGTCCGCCGCAAGGGCGGGTTCCACCCTCAGACGGACGTCGGCACGGAAGCCCTGCCCCTCGAGGGCGAGTCCCTGAAAGATCTCGAGCACCATGGTGCCCGCCGGGGAAGATACCGCCGGCGTCATGAGTTCGGAGCGGGCCGCGGGATCGATATCGTTCCAGTTGCGGGCCGGCGAACGCGCGTCGCGCGCGAAGGCGTTGGCAAGGTTCTCGAGCGAAATGGACTCGGCTCGATTGGTGGAATGCGTGGCGACCACCACGACCGCGCTGGCGAACTTGAACTCGGCGACAGCGGCCTTGCCGGCAAGGACGGGCGCGACCTCCTGGTCGCGCAGCATCAGGACCGCGGCGGACGCACGTCCTTCGACGAAGGCACGCCTGCCCGGAAGTGTGCCGCCGAAATCGGCGGCGACATTGTTACCAGCTTTCTGAAGGCCAGACGCGACAGATCCCGACAAAAGATCGCTGCCGACAAAGTCGGCGGCGGAGACCAAGGCCGGAACGAGCAGGAGGACGAACAGCCTCACGCGGTCTCGGGACCGGGATCGAGCTCCGGCCATTGCAGAAGTTTGCGATGCAGCGTGCGTCGGGAGATGCCCATCAGTTCGGCGGCACGCGTGCGATTGCCGGCGGCGGCGGCCAGCGCCTGCTTCAACAGCTGCTTCTCGTTCAGTTCGCGATCGAGGATGTTGCCGCCGGAAGAGGGCAGGGCGGAAACGGCGACCGACGTCGCCGTCGGCTGGGAGAAGCGCGGGTCGAGGTCGCCGGCCGCGACGACCTTGCCCGCGCGGAGCACGGCGAGGTTCTCGCAGGCGTTGCGCAGCTCGCGGATATTGCCCGGCCACGGATAACGCACGAGCACCGCCAGGGCTTCCGGCGAAAGCTTGGCCGGGGCGACGGCGTTCTCCTTCGCGAAGCGCTCGAGGTAATGGGCGAGCAGGAGGGGGACGTCGTCCTGACGCTCGCGCAGCGGCGGCAATCGCAGGGGCACGACAGAGAGACGGTAATAGAGGTCTTCGCGGAACTTGCCTTCCTTCACCATCTGCTGGAGGTCGCGGTTGGTGGCGCAGACCAGGCGGAGATCGAGGGCGATCGGCCGATGCGAACCCAGGCGCTCGACCGAACGGGTCTCCAGGAAACGCAGGAGCTTCACCTGGGTCGTCGCGTCGATCTCGCCGATCTCATCGAGAAAGAGCGTGCCTCCGTCGGCGGATTCGAAACGGCCCACCCGACGTTCGTTCGCCCCCGTGAAGGCGCCCTTCTCATGGCCGAAAAGTTCCGACTCCAGCAGGTTGGCGGGAATGGCGGCGCAATGCACCGCCATGAAGGGTCCCTTGGAGCGCTGGCTCGCCTGATGGATCATCTGCGCGAAGAGTTCCTTGCCCGTGCCGGTCTCGCCGAGCAGGAGCACGGTGGCGTTGGAGGAAGCCACGGAACGTACCTGTTCGATCGAACGCTGCAGCGAGGCCGATGAGCCGATGACCTCGCCCAGCGAGAACTTCCGGTCGAGCCGCGCCTTCAGGGTGACGACTTCTTTTTCCGTCGTGCGGGCCTTCAGCCCGCGGTCGAGGACGAGTTCGACCTGCCGGAGATCGACGGGCTTCTGGAAGAACCAGTAGGCCCCGAGGCTCATCGCCTTCACGGCCGTATCCACGTCGCCATACGCCGTCATCATGATGCAGACCGGCTGGTTGGGCAGCTTGAGCGCGCGGTCGATGACCGCCATGCCGTCTTCGCCCGCCATGCGAAGATCTGTCAGCACGGCGTCGGGCGGGACGTCCTGCATGAGGCGCGCCGCTTCCGCGGCGTCCTTCGCCACGAAGGTCTCGTAGCGATCTTCCAGCGCGGCGCGCAGGCCTTCGCGGATGTTCTTCTCGTCGTCGACGATGAGGACCGTGGGTTTCATGGATTAGGCCTCCGGAGCGGCTTGATGGTTGGCGGCGCCCCAGGCGCGGGCGGCCTTCTCGGCGAGGGCGACGCGCGCGCGGTCGACTTCGGCGAGGCGAGCCTTGAGGTTCGCGTTGGAGACCCGCGCGAGGTCGTCGAGGTCGCAGAGGTAGGCACCTTCGAGGTCGTGGGCGACGGCGGCGAAGTTGCGCGGCACGCCGAGATCGACGAGCAGGAGCGGCCGGCCGGAGCGGCGGCCGGCGATCTCACGCAAGGCGACCGCGTCGAGCAACGCGCGTTCGACGGTGGCGCAGCCGACGATGACGTCGTGCGAATGGGCCTGACGCAAGGCGTCGGCAAGGGTCAGGGAAGAGCCGGAGAATTCTTCGGCCAGAACGCGCGCGTTCTCGAACGTGCGCGAGGCGACGGAGACCTGCGACGCGCCGCGCGAGACGAGCGCCTGGACGACCTGGCGGCCGACGTCGCCGGTACCGAGGACGAGCACGCGGGCGTCGGCAAGCGATCCGAAGACCCGCATCGCGAGCTCGACGGCGACATTGCCGAGGCTGACCTGGCCCTGGGAGATGCCGGTGTTCGTGCGCGCCCAGGCGCCGGCCTGGAAAGCCCGCTGGAAGACGCGGTTGAGCACCGGACCCGTCATGCCGCGCGCGAGCGCGTCAGCGTAGGCATCCTTGACCTGGCCCGCGATCTCGACTTCGCCGACCATCTGCGACTCGAGGCCGGAGACGACGGAGAAAAGATGTTCGACCGCCTGCAGCCCCGGGACCGGACGAAGGTGCTGATCCAAGGCGTTCGCCGGGGCGCCAGTCGCCTTGAGCAAGGCGCTGCGCACATGCAACGCCGCGGCTTCGTCGCCGACCGCATACGCTTCGAGACGATTGCAGGTCGCGAGGAGCACCGCTTCGGCGAGACCCGCCTCGCGGGCGGCCGCATAGAAGACTTCGGCCCCGCCCGCGGGAACCGTGAAGGCCGCGCGCTCATCGAGTCCGGCGGTGCGGTGCGTGGCGCTGAGCGCCACCAGGTTGCGGGGGCGATCGCTCATCGGGCGGAAGGGAGCGAGAGGTAGAGGGCGATCAACGCCGGGATGGCGACGAGCAGCGAGGCGCGCGCGAAAGACACTCCCGGCAGACGCTGGCGGCGACGCTGGATGATGATCCAGAAACAGGCGAGCCAGGTGACGAGCGCGGCGATGAGCTTCGGCACGAGCACGCGGGCGAGATCGCGCTCGGCCCAATCCGTCGCGCCGATGACCAAGGAAAGGCCGAGCAACCAGACGGCCGCTCCCATGAGCTGCGCGCCGATGCGGTCGAGCGGCACGAGCGCGGGAAGCAGGGCGTAGATGCCTCCGAACTGGTGTCGCGCCAAGGCGCGATGCTGCAGGAGATAGGCGGCGGAGTTCAGCGCCTGGGCGCCGAGGACGCAGTACGCGAGCACCGCGGCGCCCACGTGCATCACGATGAGCGGCTTGCCGGAGGTATCGAGCGGATGTCCGACGACCCCGCCAAGGAGCCCGGCGGCGAGGAGGCAAAGCGCGGTGGTCCCGGCGATCGCCCAAGTCGGCAAGCGGTGATTGAAGGTGACGTCGAGGAAGAGCGAGAGGCCGGCCACGCCCCAGGCGATGGACAAAAGCACCTCAGCCGTCCCGGCGATCGGCAGCGAATGCGACCTCAGCCCTTCGTAGGCGAGCATCGTCGTCAGCAAGACCCAACCTCCCCGGAGCAACCAGAGGCCGGCGACCTTGAGCTTCCCCGAACTATCCTTGGGGGCGAAGCCATCGAGGACCGCCGCTGCCAGAAATACAGAAGCACAGCCCAACAAACAGCCCCGGGTAAGGGGATGGGCGGCGGAAGCAGCGGCCATGGCGAACATCCTGTGAGTAAGGGGGAGGTGTGACATTTTGGCAATACCCACAAGCCATCCTGTTTTCTTGCGGACAGAGGGCGGAAGGGTAGGATGGCATTTCTTATGGCCCACGACCTCTACGACCTGACCCAGCACCCCCCTCGCAGCCCCCGCATCCGCCTGGGAGGCTTCGTCATCCTCCCCCGGATGATCGACAAAGCCCGCGCCACCAAAGCCGGGAAGAATGGTGAATATAACTATGGTTGCCCCCTGGATGCCAACGTCCTGGATTTCCTAGGCGTAGAGGCCAATGCTCTTAAGGCTCAGATTGACAATGGTTTAGGAGATGGAGAAATCCTCGCTTGGCTGATGGCGAATGCCAAGAAGCCCCGTTCGGGCCAGGAAATCGCTGCTTTCAGCGCCTACCATGAACAGCGTGCTCCGAGCTCCCCCGGCAGCCGGGCCAAGATGAGCGACTACCAGTCCTCAACGCCGGCCGGCGCTAAGCGTGAGGATATCACCACCTGGTTCGACGTCCTGGATCTGGACGACCACCAGAGCTTCGGCGGCAAAGTCTAAGCCGTGGCCAAGGCGAGGCAGCCGCGACGAGTCCTGCTCGTCTGCATGGGCAACATCTGTCGATCACCGACGGCTGAGGCCGTGTTGCGCGTGAAGGCCAGGCAGGCCGGACTGGACATCGAATTCGATTCAGCCGGCACGGAAAACTACCACATCGGCGACGCTCCGGACCACCGCTCGATCCGACATGCGAATGAGCGAGGCTATGATCTTTCGACGCTCCGGGCCCGCCAGGTCCATGCGGATGATTTCCATTCCTTCGACCTCATCCTCGCCGCCGACGAACTGAACCTACGCGAGCTCCGTCGCCGCTGTCCGGCCGAACACCACGGTCGCCTGCAGCTCTTCCTCGGCGACGTCGCCTTGCCCGATCCCTATTACGGCGAAAGCGACGATTTCGAAAAAGTGCTGGATCTTGTCGAAAAAAGGGCGGTTTTACTGGTGTCCCGTTGGTCTCGGCCGAACTGAATGATTGCCGTGGCCGCAGGGGCGGCGTTGGATGAAGCCACCGATGTATCAAGTGAACTTCAGCGACCAAGCGATGCGCGAGCTCGCGAAGCTGCCCACATTGGAACAGATGGAAGTCGTCGAGGCGTTCACCTCGCTGACGCCGGAATACCTCTTGCGCGGAAGTTCCGAACTCGGGACCGTCCGTCGAGGTGGCCATACCTATCATCGCCTTCGCGTCGGTGAATTCCGGATCTATTTCGAAGCGACCGAAGGATCGCTGATGGCGAACTACGTGCTCCATAAGCACACCTACGCCGACTTCGCCTTCCGCTCGCATCTGCCTTTCCCCGAGGACGAAGCCCGCATCGAACAAGAAGGCGGCTTCTGGAAATACCTCGACGAACCCCCTAAGTCCTAAACGTGAGCACTCCCCCTCAAAAACCCCAATATTCCTCACCTGAAGAGGCGGCGCGCATCTATCTGCTGCCCAACCTCTTCACGGCGGGCAACATGCTGTGCGGGTTCCTAGCCATCAAGAACTGCATCGAGGCGCGCTTCACCACCCTGTCCGGCGCCGAGAGGGCCGAGCATTACAATATGGCGGTCTGGTTCATCCTTTTCGCCTGTATCTGCGACTTGTTCGATGGCCGAGTAGCCCGTGCTACCAAGCGCGAATCGCTCTTCGGAGCGGAGTTCGACTCGATCGCGGACACGGTCTCGTTCGGCGTCGCTCCCGCCCTGATGGCCTGCTTCCTCGTCATCAAACCCGAGGCCACGGACAATGTCCAGCTGGTGACCTGGCTGCTCGCCTTCATCTATCTGCTGTGCGCGGGCGTGCGCCTGGCCCGCTTCAACGTCCTCACCAACCCATTGGTTCCGGGGAACGAAAAGCGCGCCGCCGGAGGCGATTTCGTTGGCCTGCCATCGCCGGCCGCAGCCGGCATGATCGCCTCGCTGGTGCTCGTCCTCTCGAAGGTCATGAAGTCAGCCGACCAGAAGGACCCCTTCGAGCAAGCCGTCCAGGCTTGGTCCTGGAGCCTGCTCCCATTGATGCTGATCATCTCGTTCCTGATGATCAGCAATGTCCGCTTTCCTAGTTTCAAGAAGCTGGATTGGACCGCCAAGGCGCGCACCCGGGGTTTCATCCTGATCATCATCTCGGGATTCATCCTCTTCCGCTATCCCCAGTTCACCTTCCCGGCCGTCTTCCTGGGTTACATCTGCTTCAGCATCTTCCGTCACGTCTTCCTCCTCAAGAAAAGCGAGATGGACCCGGCGCCCGAGGATGATGATGAGCCGGTGTCCAAGGTGTGAATAGCCGGTGAGGGATTGGTTCGTCTGGGCCCATGTGAACAACAGGGTACTTATTCACCCCCGACTCACAGACGCTCGAGCCTCCGATAAGTCCGCTCATCAGCGGCTTGCGGAACTGTACACGGGATTCCGACACCTACTGGTGCTACTGGTATTTATAAATGAAGAGTAACCAGATACAGAGAGTCCCGGTATGTGGGCAATGAGGGGTTGCCTCACCCCCTGCCTGTCCTCAATTCTTCGGTCATCATGAAGTTCAAGGTTAACCGGAATCACTTTTTCAACGGCCTCTCGAGCGTGACCAACGTCGTGGGTAACCGCGCCACGATGCCGATCCTGCAGAACGTGCTGATCGAGGCCGAAGGCGATACCGTCACCCTGACCACCACCAACCTCGACCTCGGCATCTGCTGCCGGATCAAAGCCTCCGTGTCCTCGCCTGGTCGCATCACCTTGCCGGTAAAGAAACTCGTTCCGATTATCCGAGCCCTCTCGAGCAGCGACACGATCGTCGAACTCACCGGCAAGGACCGCGTGAAGATCACCTCCGGCAGCTCGGTCTTCCAAATCGCCGGACTCCCTGCCGATCAGTTCCCGCCCATCTCCAATTTCGCGGGCCAGCCGACCATCTCGATCAATCAGGACGACCTCGGCGACATGCTCCGCAAGGTGAGCTACGCGCAATCGTCTGACGAGAACCGCTACATCCTCAACGGCGTCTTTTTCGAATTCGCCGAAGGCAAGCTCACCGTCGTCGCCACCGACGGCCGTCGTCTCGCCAAGTGCGAACGCAAGATCGCCGGCACCGATAAGACCCTCGCCCTCATCCTGCCTGCCCGCACCATCATCGAACTGATGCGCCTGCTCAAGGCCGGCGGCGAAGCCCACGTCTCGCATAACGAACGCCAGGTCGGCTTCACCATCGACATCCCGAAGAACGAGGAAGGCCTCGTGGACCGCATCCAGCTCGTCTCCAAGGTCGTCGAAGGCAACTACCCGAACTACCGCCAGGTCATCCCGAAGGACGCCGGCTCGAAGGTCCGCCTTGAGCGCGAGAAGCTTCTCGAAAGCGTCAACCGCGCCGCTCTGATGACCGACGATCGCAACAACACGATCCGCATGAGCGTCTCGAAGAAGTCGCAGAATCTCGAGATCTCCGCGAAGTCCGACAGCGGCGACGCGCACGAACCCATCGCCGTGAAGTACGAAGGCCCGGACGTGAACATCGCGTTCAATCCCCAGTACATCATCGACCCGCTCAAGGCCCTCACCGAGGACGAGATCGATTTCGAATTCAAGGACGAGATGTCCCCGGGCGTGATCCGCGGACTCAAGGACGACTTCCTCTGCGTCGTGATGCCGCAGCGGATCTCCTGATCGCCTGATCTCCTATCGCCTCACAGGCCGGGCTCGGCGCAATCCGGGAGCGATTTGATCCGCTCCAGGATGCGACGCGACGCCTCGATCGAGCGCTCGCGATGAGCGGCGCCCGGATCGTATTCGGACGGAGCCATCGCCTTGCCGAAACGGACGCGGATGCGCGCCGACCCGACGGGGAAATTCGCGCCCCGCGGCAGGACGTCGCGCGCGCCACGGATATGAATCGGCACCACGGGGACGCCCGACTTGCAAGCCAGCAGGCCGGCGCCGGCCTTAGGCTCGGCGATGTTGCCGTCGTGGCTGCGCGTGCCTTCGGGGAAGATCAGGAGGCCTTCGCCGGCCGCCAGCGCGCCGAGCGCCGCCCGGATCGCGCCGATATCCGCTTCGCCCCGGTCGACCGGGATCGAGTGGCAGGCCCGGATGACGAAGCCGAACACCGGGTTGTCGAAGAGCGACCGTCGGGCGATGAAAGAGATCTCCCGCGGCAGGCATGAACCGATCAGAGGCGGGTCGAGCATGCTCTGGTGATTGGAGGCGAACAGGCAGGCGCCGGTCGGCACGTTCTCCCATCCTTCGACCTCAAGCGTGGAGAATACCTCGATGAACGCGCGGGCTCCGTGGTAGACCGCCTTGTAGATGAGGTTCTTCGAGACCAGGATCATCGGGGCAGGGCGGCGACCTTGATGAGTCCGCCGATCTCGGCGACCACTTCCTCGAGCGACTTGTGCGTGTTGTCCAGACGGTGCGCGCCAGGAGGGCAGACCATCGGAGCCGTCTTGCGCGTTGCGTCGAGATGGTCTCGCTGGGTGACCTGGTCGGACTGGCCTTCGGCGGCGCGGCGCTGGGCGCGGGCATCGGCATCGGCTTCAAGGAAGATGCGGACTTCGGCGTCAGGGAGCACGACGGAGCCGATGTCGCGGCCTTCCATGACGACGCCGGCGAAGCCATGGTCGCTCGCGAGCTTCACCTGCGAGCGTTGGTATTCCAGCAGGAAGGTACGGACGACGGGAAGCGCGGCGACCTTCGAGACGGCGGCGTTCACCTCCGGCGTGCGAAGGTCGGCGTCATCAGGCAAGGCGCCATCGAGCGTCAAGGCCGAGCTACGCGCTCCCTGCCTGAAGATGATGAGAGAACCGATCCGGAGTTTCCCGAGCGCAGCTTTGATCGAGGCAGGGTCGTCGGCGGAAGCTCCGGCCAGGAGCAGGGCGCGGGTCAGGCTACGGTAATGGGCTCCGGTGTCTACGTGCAGGAGTCCGTGGACCGACGCGAGCCGACGGCTGGTGCTGGATTTGCCGGAAGCGGCGCCGCCATCGACGGAGATGCGGACGAAGTTGGTACGGAGGGCTTCGAGGGCCTTGAAGAAGTGCGGGAACGTCTTGCCGGTGCAGGCCGGGTCTTCGATCGCGATCCACGGGCGGCCGTCGCCGAAAAGATCGAAGCTGCCGAGGACGCCGAAGCTCATCGCCATGCGATGGTCTTCATAGGTGTGAATCGTGACGGGACCTTCGGCCGCGGCTCGACGGAGCGCGGCCTTGTCAGGGAAGATCGTCAGGGAGGAGAGCGTCTCGTCGGCGCGGAGTTCGGCGGCCGTCGGGGTAACTTTGATGCCCAGGCGTTCGAGCTCGGTAGCCATCGCCAGGACGCGGTCGGTCTCCTGCTTGCGCGTATGGGCGATGCCACGGATCTTCACCGGCCCGTCGGCCAGCGTGGCGATCGTCGCGAGCGTGAGGAATGTGTCGGAGAACGCGTTGAAATCGAAATCCCCGCGGCGGATCGCCGACCAGGATTCGGTGACCAACGTGCCGTCGGCCGGCTTCAGGGTGGCGCCGCAGGCCGCGGCGACCTTGGCGAAAGCGGTGTCCCCTTGCAGTCCGCCGTCGGCGTAGCCTTCGATGCGGACCGAGGCGCGCGCGCCGGTCACGGCCGGAAGGGCGATGAAGTAGCTGGCCGCCGTGGCGTCGGGTTCGATCGCGTAGGAAGGTTGCGCGGCATAGGACCCCGGGGTGGCGCACGTCCAGCCGCCGTCCGGGAGGCGGGAGAGCGGCCGGCCGAACTGTCCGCACATGCGCGCGGTCATCTCGACGAAAGGTTCCGAGACCGTGGAGCCCTTCATGCTGACGGAGGCTCCAGCCGAAAGCGGCAGCACCATCAGCAGCGCGGACAGCAGCTGCGAGGAGGCCGAGGCGTCGACCTCGAGACGTCCGAGCTTGCCGGTCGTATGCAGCGTGAAGGGGAAGCCGACGGCGGGCGATCCGTCCGGCTTGAGCGCACGGCAACCGCCGGCGGTCAGGGCTTCGAGCAAGCCGCGCATCGGACGGGCGCGCATGGCTTCGTCGCCATCCATCTCGTAGCAGCCTTCCGGAGCGAGCGCGAGGAAGGCGGTCAGGAAGCGGGCGGCCGTGCCGGCGTTGCCGACATGGATCTTGGCGCGGGCGTTCGGGATGCGTCCACCGAGGCCGACGATGCGGATCGAGCACGCGGATTCGTCCGCGGAGACCTCGAAGCCAAGCGACTGCAGCGCGGCGATGAGGATGCGGGTGTCGCGGCTGAAGAGCGCGCCGGTGAAGAGGGTGGGGCCGTCCGCCAAGGCGGCGAGGATCAGCGCGCGGTTCGTGATGCTCTTCGAGCCGGGTACCTGCGCGACGCCGCGGGCCGGCGTCTGGAAGGGGCGGATGACAAGGGTCGGGCTCATTCGGCTCGGTCCAGGTTCTGTCGGGCGATACGGGCTTCGGCGAGCAGTCGGCCGAGCGCGGCTCCGTCGCCGTTCTCGATCGCGGCGCGTAATTCGGCGGCGCGCTGCTCGACGGCGCGCAACCCGTCGGCCGTGTGACGCGCGTTGGCCAGCATGATGCCCACCCAGAGGTTTTCTTCGCCGGCGGCGATGCGGGTCGTGTCGCGCAGGCCGGCCCCGACGGCGAAACGCAGGAAGCCGGGCTGATCCATGACGGCCAGCATCAGCGCGGACGCGGCGGCGTGGGGGACGTGGCTGATCGCTGCGACGATCTCGTCATGTTTGGCCGCATCGGTCTCATGCAGCACGGAACCGAGTTCTTTCCAGAAGAGCCTGACCGCTTCGAGGGCCTGGGGATTCTCGGCGCCGGTCGGGGTGAGGAAGCAGACACGTCCCTCGAAGAGGTTCGCGGCGGCGTGGGCGGCGCCGGCCTTTTCTCCTCCGGCCATGGGATGGGCGCCTACGAAGGGATTGGCAGCAGGCAGGCGGCGGGCCGCGACGAGGATCGAACCCTTCACGCTGCCTGCGTCCGTCACGACGGCGCCGGGGCTCAGGCCCGGCGCGATCGCGAGGAAGGTCTCTTCGGCGGTGTCGACGGGGGTCGTCACGATCACCAGGTCGGCGCCCTTCACGCAGGCGGCGGCATCATCGAAGACTTCCGCGACGCCGAATCCCCGGAGGGTGGTGCGTGATTTTTCGGAACGCGACCAGCACGCGAGCGAACCCGCCAGGCCTCTCCGCGCCGCCGCGAGGAGGATTGAGCCGCCGATGAGGCCGGCGCCGACGACGGCGATGCGCTTGAATTGAGCCATTTCCAAGGTTGAAGGTGCTACTGTGATGAACCAGAGTGATTAACTATTAAAGCAAACAAACCGCCAGCGACAAAGTTGTCGGTCCTGCCATGACCCACGGTCCCAAGAACCCCAAGCACGACTTCATCCCTTCGCCTGATTCGAGCGTGGGTTCGAGCAAGGTCTTGCGAGAGGCCCTTTGGCACCGGTTACGGGCGCCGCTGCTCGTCGTCATCCTTCTTTCGCTGGCGATCGCGAGCCTGCTGCTCTACACCGCGGACCGCCGCACGACCCGTCAGTCCGAGCTGGACGTCACGCCGGAACAGGCCGAAGCCCTGCGGCAACGCTCGCTGCAGCAGGAAGCGGCCTTCGAGAAGATCAGGCAGGAGCGCTTCGAGCTCAAGGAAGCCGATATCGCCATCCTTGAGGAGGCCCTGCGCCTGCAGGAGGAATATATCACCGCCCGCCAGTCGGTCGGCACGGATAACCTACGCCAGCAATCCCTCCGCCGCCGCTTGCACCTGATCCGCGGCGAACAGCTTCGGCACGATTCCGACGAAGCCGAGGCCAAGGCCCTCGCCCTCGCCAAGACCGACGAGGCCGCCGCCATCCCTTACCTGCGACGTGCCGTCGCCTGCGAACAGGAGATCGACACCAAGTGGGAGTTCTCCGGCCTGTCCGACCCCGGCAGGCGCGCACGGCTCGACACCCGGCTCCGGCGCCTAGAATCGGCGCCTCTTTGGCAGAAAGGCCGAGACCTCGAAGCCCAGGCCGAGAAACTGTTGGCCGCGGGCAAGTTCGCCGAATCCGCCGCAAAGTTCAACGAGGCCATCGACTGCGAGACCGATTTCCTCGGCCGTTACCGCGACGTCCGTAACACCGAGTTCGGCCGCTCCGAAAAACTTGCCGAGCGTCGGGAGACGGCGATTTCCGGCGACGCCTGGAACGCCATCCTCGCCCAGCAAGCCAAGGCCGAGGCCGCCGAGAAGCAGGGAGAATGGGCGGGCGCGACGCAGGCCTGGCAGGCCGCGGTGGATGGCTTCGCCAAGCTCCTGACCGATTATCCCAAGAGCACCTTCGCCGATCGCGCCAAGGAGTCCGCGATGGCCATCCGGCTGAACTTCGCCCGTTTCCATGGCGAGATCGAGGCGCTGCGACTTCGCCGCGAACAGATGCGTGCCGCCCTGAGGGAGCGCCATGCCGATGCGGCCATCAGGCTGGCCGACGAATTGGTCCTCGAAGCCCGTCGTATCGACACGGCCAACACCGGCGCATTCGTCGCCGACAGCGACGAACGCAAGGAATTGGAATTCCTGGCGGCCAACGGAGCCGTGATCCGGAGCCTCCTCGGCACGATCGACCAGAATCTCCGGCCTGTGCCGTCATCGTCCGTGCGCATGTTCCGGACCGAAATCACCCAAGGCCTCTACGCATCGGTGACCGGCGCCAATCCCAGCTCCTTACGCCGCGAAGCGAATCCGGTGGAATCGGTCACCTATGCGGACGCCGAAACCTTCGCCACCCGGCTGGGCTGGCTCCTCGGAGCCAAGGTACGCCTACCGACCCCGGCTGAATTCGCCGCCGCCGCCGGAGCCCAGGCGAATTCCCCGTCGCCCGAGCAGTGCTGGACCGCCGCGAATACCGACGGGACCACGGTGCGCCAGGCCGGCAGCTCCGCGCCTAATGCCGCAGGCATCCATGACCTGATCGGCAACGTCGAAGAGTGGGCGTTGGCCGCGCCGGAAGAGACCCGCGCCCCCGTGCTCGGCGGCAGCGTCGCCACCCCGCTCGGCAAGGTCCTCCCGAGCCGTTCGGTCTATAAGCGGGAAAAGAGCCGCACCTTGGGCTTTCGCATCGTCATTGAATAAAAGCCCGAGGTCCTGATTATAAGGCGACCCCATGGCTACCCCGGTCAATCGCTTCCAACGCGCCGCGTTCTTCTTCGCGACGTATGGCGTGCTTGCCGCCCTTTCGCTCTGGGGCGCCTACGAGCTACGATTCGCGGCCGAAGAAGGACTCGCCCAGCAGCATTCCGCCGGGGCTTATCTTTACGTCCAGCGTCCGCTGGCCCTCCTGTGGCTGATCCCGCTCAAGGTGCTGCTGCTCGGCGCCTTGGGCCAGTTCCGCGGCGTATTCTATTATTTCCGACTGCCTGACGCGTTCCGCATGGGGATGGCTCTCGGTATCGCCACCGTGTTGGCCTTGGTTCTCGCCGCGGTCGTCGGTACCGGTAATCCCGCCGATCCTTTCGACCCTCCCAACGGTGTCCTGCTCGTCGACTTCAACCTTTCGCTGGTCCTCTTCATGGGCTTCCGCGTCTCGATCCGAGCGCTACGCGAACGGTTCTGGAGCAAGGCGCAAGCGACCCAGGGCGTCGTCGAGCGCATCGCGATCGTCGGAGCCGGGCAGGCGGGCGCCCAGCTCGCTTCCGAACTCCTGAGCCGTCGCGGTCACGGCATCGAACCCGTCTGCTTCTTGGATGACGATGCGGCCAAGCATGGCCTCCACATCCACGGCGTACCGGTGATCGGCGCGCCGGAGCGGATACCCGAGCTTGCCGAGAAATACGGCGTCACGGAAATCATCCTCGCCTTGCCCGCCGCGGCCGTCCGTCGCATCCGCGAGGTGAGCGCGCTCGCCTCGGCCAGCAACTTGCGCGTCCTGGTGGTGCCCTCCATGGCGGAGCTCGCCGGCGGTCGCGTCCGCGCCAGCGACATCCGTCCGATCTCCGTCGAGGACATCCTCGGCCGCGAGCCCGCGAAGCTCGATGACGAAGCCATCGACGCGATGGTGAAAGGTCGCACGGTATTGGTCACGGGAGCCGGCGGCAGCATCGGGTCCGAACTCTGCCGGCAGATCGCCGCGCGTTCGCCCGCCCGCCTCCTCATCCTCGATCAGTGCGAAGTGCTCCTCTACCAGGCGGAGCAGGAGCTCATCGCCGCGGGCGCCGGCGCGCTCATCACGCCGATCGTCGCCGACGTCGTCGACGCCGATCGCATGCGCGACATCTTCGTCCGCTTCCAGCCCAGCCTCGTCTTGCACGCCGCGGCTCACAAGCACGTGCCGATGATGGAATCCCAGCCTTCCGAGGCCCTGAAGAACAACGTCCTCGGGACGGCCGTGGTGGCGCAGCTCGCCGCCGAGCATGGCGCCGAGAAATTCGTCCTCATCTCGTCCGATAAGGCGGTGAATCCCACGAACGTCATGGGCGCGAGCAAGCGGCTGGCCGAACTCGTCGTGCGCTCCATGCAGGCGCGTTCGGGAGGGCGGACCGCCTTCCTCGCGGTTCGGTTCGGCAACGTGCTGGGGTCTTCGGGGTCTGTCATCCCGATCTTCCGCCGGCAGATCGCCGCCGGCGGACCCGTCACGGTCACGCACCCGGACGTGAAGAGATACTTCATGACCATCCCGGAGGCGGTCGGCCTCGTCCTCCAGAGCGCGACGCTCGGCAGCGGCGGCGATATCCTCGTCCTCGAGATGGGCCAGCCCCTCAAGATCATCGACGTCGCTCGCCAGCTCATCGAGCTGAGCGGCCTCCGCCCGGACATCGACATCGAGATCCGCATCATCGGGCTTCGTCCTGGAGAGAAGCTGGTCGAGGAACTGCAGCACGAGGGAGAGCAGTATCGTCCGACCGAGCACCCGCGCGTCTTCCGCTTTGTCGCGGATCAGGCTTCGCCCGACTCGACCGAGGCTTTCCTGACCCGGGTCCGCGCATTGCTTCCGCTCGAACGCCAGGCCTGCAAGCAGGGCATCCGCCAGTTGGTCCCCGAATACGTCCCGTTCACGGAGTAGTTTTTACGCTTCGGGCTTCACAGGCGGGCCGGGCTTGGGCACGCTTCGGGCATGGCACGCGCGCTTCCTTCCGCTCCTCAGGTCGGCATCATCATGGGCTCCCAGTCCGACTGGGAGACGATGGTCAACGCCGCCGACACGCTCAAGAAGCTCGGGGTCGCCTTCGAGGCCGAGGTCGTGAGCGCCCATCGCACGCCCCTTAAGCTCAAGGATTACGCTCTGGCCGCCCGCCGTCGCGGGCTGAAGGTCATCATCGCCGGAGCCGGCGGCGCCGCCCATCTCCCGGGCATGGTCGCCGCCATGACGTCGCTTCCCGTGATGGGCGTGCCCGTCCAGTCCAAGTCCCTCGACGGCATCGACTCGCTTCTTTCGATCGTCCAGATGCCGGCCGGCATCCCGGTCCACACGTTCGCCATCGGCCGCGCTGGCGCGATCAACGCCGCCCTTGGCGCCGCCGCCGTGCTCGCGCTTTCCGACGCCAAGCTCGCCAAGAAACTCGACGGCTATCGCGCGGCCCAGACCAAGGCCGTGCTCGATAACCCTATCCCTGGCCGCAAGGGCAAGAAGCGCTGAGCCATGGAGCGACCTCTGCAGCCCGGCGGCACCATCGGCATCCTCGGCGGAGGTCAGCTCGGCCGCATGTCGGCCATCGCCGCCCGCCGTCTCGGTTATAAGGTCAGGACGTTCGACCCTTCGGCCGGCGCCTGTGCCGCGGCCATCGCCGACGAGCACATCGCCGCCGATTGGAACGACACCGCCGCCCTGACGCGCTTCGCGCAGGGCTGCGGCCGCATCACGCTCGAGTTCGAGAACATCCCCCCCGCCACGGTCGAGTTCGTCGCGAAGTCCGTCCCGAGCCATCCCTCGGCCAACGTCCTGGCGATCTGCCAGAATCGACGCCGGGAAAAGGAATTCCTCCGCGCCTCCGGCATCCCTTGCGCGAATTTCGCGGTCGTCTCCTCCTTGGCGGAACTTCAGGCCGCGGTGAAGACCGTGGGATTCCCCTGCGTGCTGAAGACCGCCGATTTCGGTTACGACGGCAAAGGCCAGGTCAAGCTGCCGACCGCCGAGGCGGACCTCGCCGCCGCCTGGGACAAGATCGTCGGCGTCGTCGGCGTCCTCGAAGCCTGGGTGCCGTTCCAGATGGAGATTTCCGTGCTCGTCGCGCGCACCGTCGACGGCCGCACCGCGGTCTACGATCCCGCGGAGAACATCCATCGGAACCACATCCTCCACCTTTCGATCTCGCCGGCCCGCATCTCCGACGCCACCGCCGCCGAGGCGCGCGCCTTGGCGCTGAGCATCGCCGGGAAGATCGGCCTCGTCGGCCTTCTGGCCGTCGAGATGTTCGTGAAGGACGGCCGTATCGTCGTCAACGAACTCGCCCCGCGCCCGCACAACAGCGGCCACCAGACCTTCGACGCGAACGAGACGAGCCAGTTCGAGCAGCATGTCCGCGCGGTCTGCGGGTTGCCCCTCGGCGGCACGAAGCCGCTCGCGCCTTCCGCGATGGTCAACCTGCTCGGCGACGTCTGGCGCAACGGCCAAGAGCCCGACTGGACCAAGGTCCTCGCGGATCCTTCGGCCAAGCTGCATCTCTACGACAAGGGCAAGGCCGCCCCCGGCCGCAAGATGGGCCACATCACCGTCACGGCGCCGACGATCGAAGAAGCGATCCGCCGGGCCGAGGCGTTGCACGCCGCGCTCTGATCAGTCGAGCAGCTCGGGCTTGCGGCTGAAGAGCTCGAGCGGAATCTGGCCGAGGCCGAGGAAGAGCAGGGCGGCCTGGAAGACCGGGATCTTCGCCTTCACGTGCGCGTTCTGCGCGATGTAATTCTTGGCCATCACTTCGCAGATCATCGCGAACGCGAAGAGCACCGACGCGACGCAGAGGAGGCTGAACAGCGCGTTCCACAGCCGGGCGCTGACGATCCGGCGCCAGGGCAAGAACAGCAGGATCGCATAGGCGACGAAGAACCAGGACTCCGCCCGCAGGGCCACGGGGAAGGTGATCACGGCGGGGTTCCATCGCGGAGGGATATGCAGCGCGCCGACGGCGATTCCTCCGTTGAGGCCGTCGATGCCTAGTCCGAGACAGAGGACGCCGAACAACACCGCGATGATGCGACCGTAGCGGATCCGTTGGGCGGTGACGTCAGGCATGGGTCGAGGGAAGCGGGAAGGGGGGCGGAAGCAAATGCTCAGAGCGGCCGGAACAGCGCGACGTCGCTCCATTCGCCCATCACGCGCCCGTCGGATTTCATGCCCTCGCCCCAGGCTTCGCGGCACTTGCCTTCGAAGTGGGCGCGGACGGCGGCCTGCTCCTTGGCGAGGATGCCGCTGAGCGCGAGCACGCCGCCCGGGCTGACGGAGTCGACGAGGTTGTCGGCGTAGATGCAGAGGACGTCGCTGATGATGTTGGCCAACACGACGTCGGCCCGGCCGGTGAGGCGGAAGCCTTCTTCGAGGCCCGCGTGGTGGAAGGCCACCGCTTCATCGGCGATGCCGTTCTCCTCGCGGTTGGCGATGCTCACGCGCACGGACTCCGGATCGCGATCGAAGCCGGCTATGCGTCCGCAACCGAGTTTCGCGGCGGAAAGGGCGAGGATGCCCGAACCGCAGCCGGCATCGGTGACGGAAACCTTCGCGGCAGGATGGGTCTCTAGGAAGTCCATCATGCGGATCGCGCAGAGACGTGTCGTCGGATGATCGCCGGTGCCGAAGGCGAGCCCGGCGTCGAACCAGATCACGGCGGCGTCCGCGGGGACGGCATGCTTGCCGCGCATCCAGGCCGGGACCCAGTGAAGACGGCCATGGTCCCAGGGCTTGAGGTGTTCCTTGTAGGCCTCCTTCCAGTCCTTGTCCGCCATGACGGTTTCCTCGTAGGCCTCGGGCAGTTTCTTGAAGGCCTTACGCAGGCCGGCCCAGGCTTCGTCGGCCTCTGCCTTGGTGTCGAAGTAGCCCATCACGAAATGGGGCTTACCCGGGCCTTCGTGGAAGAGCATCCAGGAGGAGCGGGTCAGTTCGCAGAAATGGTCTTCCAGCGGCTGGACCATGTCTTCATGGATGGGGCACTTCAGTTCGATCATCAGGAAAGGGTCTCGCTCAGGCGGGCGATGACGGAGGGGAGCAAGGCATGCTCCGCGGCGTGGATCTTGTTCGCGAAGGATTCCAGGGTGTCGTCGGCCGCTCGTGGCACGCGCGTCTGGCCGAGATGGGCGCCGCCATCGATCTCGGCATTGACCCAATGGACCGTGCAGCCGGCTTCGGAGACTCCGGCATTCCAGGCCTGACCGATGCCATCCAATCCCGGGAAGGCCGGAAGGAGGCTAGGGTGAAGGTTGATGATGCGCCCCGCGAAGGCCTCCAGCAAAGGCGCTTTGATCACGCGCATGAAGCCCGCGAGCACGACGAGGTCTACTTGGGCCGCCTTCAGGTCTTCGGCCCAGGCCTGCTCGCGCTCGGGGGAGAACTTCGTCTTGAAGGGACCGGTATCAAGGAAACGGGCGGGGACGCCGTACTTCGGGCCGAGCTCGAGCATCTTGCAGGTCGGGACGTCGCACCACAGGCCGACCACCTTGGCCTTCCCGAGGCGGCCTTCGGCCTGGGCGCGCAGGACCGCGTCGGCGTTGGAGCCGCGACCGGATCCGAGGAGGGCGACGCGCATGACGAGAACGTGTCGGCGTCGTTCCTCGCCTGCAAACGGATTTTCTAATTCGGACTTTGAACCTCTCGGCAAACCGCCGAAGATGCCTGGCACTGCTTCCCATGGATCGCCGCGAGTTTCTTCACCTCACCGCCCTGGGGTCGCTGGGCGCCGTCGCCTTGTCCGGCTGTGCCGGCGGCGGAGGAGGCGGCTCGCCGGCTCCGACCAACGTCGCTCCCGGGTCCGCGGCTCCGACCTATGTCCCGCCGCTCGCCGGCAAGGTGCTGCTCGGTATCGATGCCCTCGCCGCCGACGGCTTCGCGCAGATCAAAGGCCAGCGTTGCGGCCTCGTGACGCATCGCGCCGGAGTCAACGGCCTCGGCCAGCGCACGGTCGACGTGCTCGCGCGCGCCCCGGGCGTGAAGCTGGTGAAGCTGTTCGGGCCCGAACACGGCATCGACGGAGACGCGAAGGCCGAAGCCGTCGTGAAGAACGCGAAGGATGCGCGTACCGGCCTGCCGGTATATTCTCTCTATGGCGCGACGCGCCGGCCGACGGCGGAGATGCTGGCCGGGCTCGACGTCATCCTCATCGACTTCCAGGACGTCGGCGCCCGTTCCTACACGTACATCAGCTGCATGCGTTACGTGATCGAGGCGTGCTTCTCCCTCCCACGCCCGGTGCGCGTGATCGTGCTCGACCGCCCCAACCCGCTCGGCGGCGAAAAGGTCGACGGCCCGTTCCTCGACCGCAAGTGGCGCAGCTACGTCGGCGCCTATGAGACCCCTTATGTCCATGGCCTCACCATCGGTGAGATCGCCCGCTGGGCGGTGGCCACGCCGGGCGTTCTGGAGCTCGACGAGGCCCAGCGTCGTCGCGGCACCTTGGAAGTCGTCGCGATGCGCGGCTGGCGCCGCTCGATGACCTGGAACCTCACCGGATTGAGCTGGGTGCCGACATCGCCGAAGATCGATACCGCCAAGGCCGCGCTCGGCTATGCGATGACGGGGCTCGGCTGCATGGATTCCGGCTTCAGCCACACTTCCGGCGAAGGGCAGAATTTCCGCTTCCTCACCTACCCGCATCGCAAGGCCGCCGAACTCGTCGCCGCGCTCGGCGCCGCCGTACCCGGCCTGGCCTTGCAGCCGCGCCAGCTGGCGGACGGCACGCAGGGCGTCTACGTCGGCGTCGCCGACTGGCCGAAGCTGCGCCCCACCGCGATCTCCCTGCACATGCTCCGTCAGGCCTGCGTCTGGGCGCCGAACCCGTTCGCCGGCGTCACCGGCTCCAAGCGCGACCTGTTCATCAAGCATCTCGGCAGCGAAGCCTTCTTCGAGGAGCTCCGCACGCAGGGGGCCAAGATCGACCTCGCCCGCTGGATGGCGCGATGGGACGGCGACGCCGCGGCCTTCCGCGCGCGCACCGCACCGTTCCGGCTCTACGCCTGATCAGTAGGAGCGGCCTTCGCGCTTCTCCCAGTAGTTGATGTACGCCTGGTTGAGCACGCCGAGGCCGCCCGGAGTCGGGTAGTCGCCGGTGAAATACCAATCGCCCTTGCTCGTCGGGCAGGCCTTGTGGAGCGACTCGATCTTCTGGAAGACCAGCACCAGTTCGCCTTTCCAAGCGCTCTTCGACGGGTAGACGAGTTCGGCCGCCTTCGCGGCGATCTCCTTCTCGGTGAACGCGTCATAGATGCGTTTCACGTGGTTCTTCATCTCCTTCGTCGGCTTCTTCGACTGGGCCACGCAGTCCTCGTAGACTTCACGGAGGAGGTCGGCCATGCCGCGGTCCTTGCAGAGCGCGACGGCCGCCTGGAAGGCCAGGAACTTGCCCATCTCGGACATGTCGATGCCGTAGCAGTCCGGGTAGCGGATCTGCGGGGCGGTCGACGCGATCACGATGCGCTTCGGATTCGGGCGGGCGAGGATGCGGAGGATTGACTGGCGGAGGGTCGTGCCGCGGACGATCGAGTCGTCGACGCAGACGAGCGTGTCGCCGTCACGGACCGTGCCGTAGGAGATGTCGTAGACGTGCGAAGCCATCTGCATGCGGTTCTTCTCCTGGGAGATGAACGTGCGCAGCTTGACGTCCTTGTGGGCCACCTTCTCGCCGCGAGGCCAGCCGCCGAGCACCAGCTTGTCGATGAGCGCTTCGTCCAGCTTGCCGGCGCGCTGGGCGTCGATGAGTTTCTGGCGGACCTGCGTGCGGCGGCGTTTGCGGAGTTCCTCCATCAGTCCGTACCAGGCGATCTCCGCCGTGTTCGGGATGTAGGAGAACACCGCGTTATCATGGTCGTCGCGGATCTGCGCGATGACGTCGTCGGCGAGGGCGGCGCCGAGGGCCTTGCGTTCCGCGTAGATTTCCGGGTCGTTGCCGCGGGAGAAGTAGATGCGCTCGAAGGAGCAATGGCGCGGCTCGCCGGGAGCGTGGAACGACTCGATCGAATGGCGGCCGTCGGCCTTCATGATCAGCGCCGAGCCCGGAGGCAGTTCGTGCACGTCTTCCTGGTTCACGCCCACGATGGTCATCAGCGCGACGCGCTCGGAGGCCACCGCGATGAGGTCCTCGGTGCGGGCATACCAGCAAGGGCGGATGCCGTTGGGATCGCGGATCACGAAGCTGTCGCCGTTGCCGATGAGGCCCGCGATGGCGTAACCGCCGTCCCAGTTCTTGGCGGCCTTGCGCAGCACGTTGCCGATGTCCATGTGCTTGGAGATCTCGGCCTGCACCGCGCCGCCTTCGAGCCCCTGGTCCTTGAAGGCCTTGAAGAGGCGGTCGTGCTCCTCGTCGAGCCAGAAGCCGATCTCCTCGAGGATCGACTGCGTGTCGGTCGAATAGATGACGTGCGCGCCGCGCTGCGTGAGCGAAGCGTTGAGCTCGTTGGTGTTCGTCAGGTTGAAGTTGCCGGCGACGAGCAGGTTGCGGGTCGGCCAGATGGACTTGCGGGCGTAGGGGTGGCAGGAGACCGAGTCGAAGTTGCCGGACGTGCCGTAACGGAGGTGGCCGAGGAGCAGCTCGCCGCCGAAGTCGAAATGTCGCTTAACCGTTTCCGCGAATTCGGGGACGATGACCCCTTCGCGCATCTTGTCCGAGTAGGTCTTGATCTGGCGGGTGAAAATCTGGGTCAGGCCCTGGGCGCCGATCTCGCGGTCGCGGAAGAGGAAGGCCTCGCCGTTTTCGGCGCCGATCTTGACGCAGCCGATGCCGGCGCCGTCCTGGCCGCGATTGTGCTGCTTCTCCATCAGGAGGAAGAGCTGGTTGAAGCCGTGGAGCGGGGTACCGTACTTCTCCTGATACCACTTCAGGTCCTTGGTCAGCCGGACAAGGGCAATGCCGCATTCGTGCCTTAAAGAGTCGCTCATCGCAGGCCTCGGAGATTGCCCGCTCGGCGCGCGTCCTGTCCAGCGCTTACTATTAAGAGCGCAGGACCCGGTCGAGCCGGGCGAGGCTCTCGCCGATCAGGCCGGCCATGTCCGTGTGCTGCCGGAAGGCGGGGTCGCGGTGGTATTCGGCCAGACCATCGGCCAGTTCCTTCGCCTTTTCGCTGCTGGTGAGGGGGTTGGCCCGCATGGCGGCCAGGAGGTCCTTGACCCGGTCGGGCGCGGCGAGGTGGCGCCGGTGGATCAGCGACTGCTCCTCGCGGCGGTATTGGGCGGCGGAGGCGGCGTTGATGTGCTTGGCGCAGAGCTGGGCGAAGGGGCGGTTCTCCTTGAAAGAGCCGGGGAGGTAGAAGCGAAGCCGTCCGTCGTAGCTCTGTTGGTCGAAGTCCATGGCGCGGACGCGGATGGCGGTGGCGTCGAAGTCCGGCGTGACGGCGATGACGAAGTTATACGCGCGCATGTCGCCGAGGAGCCGGACGAGGCAACGCTCCTCGAACTTGATGAGCTCCTTCGCCAGGCGCACCGGGTGGTGGCCGTCGGCATCGAGCCACTTCTCCGCGAAGATATCGCCCGGGATGCCGGTGACATGTTCTTCGACCAAGGTTTCGCCCCAGGTGAGGTAGAGCATGCGGTTCGGCGACAGCAGGTGTTCCAGCTCCAGCCCGCAGACGCGCGACGCGTCGCCGACCTTCACGTAGAAGTAGTCATGGTTCTCGTTGTACGCGTTGACGATGCGGACGCGGAACGGCTGGGAGTTGCCGAAGGAGCAGAAGTCGACGCGGTCGACATACACGTGGCTGAAGACCTTCATGCCGCCTTCGCCGCGCAGGAGCGCGTAGGTCTCGAGCAGACCTTGGGAAAGGCGGCCCATCTCTTCGGGCGGATAAGCGACGGTCTCCCAGAGCGTATCCTTGCCGCGTTCGAGCAGGGGCATCGCCGCGGTGAAGTTGCGTAGCTCGGCGTAGGTCACGGGCAGCGGCACCTCGCGCCCTTCGCGGGAAAGATAGGCGCGCAGCTCGTCGCCGATCGGATAGGCCGGCTTGCGGTTGGTCCGCTTGAATTCGGCTTCGGATCCGGCGGCGTCCATCGTCAGTCGAGATTAGGACGGTCGCGCGTCTCTTCCACGATCATCTGCAGCGGCTGGCCCGGATGGCATTCGGCGCGGTAGGCCATGAAGCCGCGGCGATGCTCGTCATAGACCGGCCAGAGAAGGGTGCGGTCCGTCTCCGGGATGGCCGTGTGGGCCAGTTCCGCGCGCGTGAAGAAGCCGAACTTGCCTTCGTCGATCGTCTGCGGGAGGCCCTTCAGCGGCTTACGGCAATCGAAGAGGAACATGAGCCAGTGAGACTGGCCTTCGTAGCCCTTCTCGGAGATCATGCCGAACAGATGGAGGTCGGAAGTGGCGACTTTCGCGCCGGTCTCCTCTTCGGTCTCGCGCACCGCGCATTCGAAGGGGGATTCGCCCGTGGCCATCTCGAGCTTGCCGCCGATGGGGCTCCAGCAACCCATGTTCGGAGCCTTGGTCCGCTGGATGAGCAGCAGTCGGCCGGCTTCGTCGTGCATGAAGACGAGGACGCTGATCTTGAAGGGCAGGGGGGCGCCGGCGGACATAGGGTCAACCTTGTGGGCGGGCCTCCACGGCACAACCTCGGAGTATTCCTCAGCCCGCCAGGATGGCGTCGATCCGCTTCAATTCTTCGGAGGCGAATGGCGCCGCATGCGCGGCGGCCACGCATTGTTCGACCTGGGCGACCTTGCTTGCGCCGATGATCGCCGAGGTCACCCGCTTGTCGCGGAGGACCCAGGCCAGAGCCATGGAGGCCAGAGGCTGGCCGCGCTCATCCGCGACCTGAGCGAGCCGTCGGACTTTTTCCATGCGGACGGCGTCCACCTGCTCGGGGCGGAGGAATCCATGGGCCTTGCCGGCACGGGCGTCGGCGGGGATGCCTTTCAGGTATCGGTCGGTAAGCATGCCTTGGGCAAGGGGTGAGAAGACCGCGCAGCCAATCCCTTCCTTTTCCACGGTATCGAGGAGGCCCGCCTCGGGCGTACGCTCGAACAGGCTGTATTTAGGTTGGTGGACGACACAGGGGGTGCCGAGGTCGCGGAGGATGGCGCAGGCTCGGGCGGTATCGGCCGGGTTATAGTTAGAGAGGGCGGCGTAGAGGGCCTTGCCCGAGCGGACCGCCTGGGCGAGGGCGCCCATGGTCTCTTCCATCGGTGTGTTCGGGTCACGTCGGTGGCTATAAAAGATGTCGACGTAAGGGAGCCCCATCCGCTTGAGGGACTGATCGAGCGAGGCCAGGAGGTACTTCCGAGAGCCGAAGTCCCCATGCGGACCCGGCCACATCGTGTAGCCGGCCTTGGTGGAGATGATGAGTTCGTCGCGGTAGGCGGCGAGGTCTTCCCGGAGGATGCGTCCGAAGGTCTCCTCCGCCGAGCCGGGCCGCGGGCCGTAGTTGTTAGCCAGATCGAAGTGGGTGACACCCAGGTCGAAGGCGCGTAGGGCGATCGAGCGTGCGTTGGCGAAGTCGTCGACGCTTCCGAAGTTATGCCAGAGCCCGAGGGAGATCCTCGGGAGGTGGAGTCCCGACTTGCCGCAACGAGCCTGGAACGACGGCTGGGCGTAGCGTGCGGGGTCGGCTTGATGCATGACTATAATCAAGCCGGCGTGCGTCTTTTTAGCCAGCGGGAAAAATCCGGCCACACAGGCGTGCGCTGACCAATTTTTCGCAAGTTGCTCACAATCGAAAACCCGCTCCGCCGACTTTCGGCACGCGTGACCAATTCGTGACACGTTTTCCGCCCCGCTGACGCGTAAAAACGCTTTGGCACGGCCGATGCTCAACTGGTCTCGCTACCAAGCACCTAACCAAAACTACCACCACCATGAAGACCAACACCAAACTCGCAGTAGCGTTCCTCGCCGCTGCTTCCTCGATCGCCGCTTCGGCCGCCGATGCTCCCGCTCCCGCGGTGACCTTCGATGGTTACGCGGTGGCCACCGGCAGCTACGTCGACACGGCCGGCACCACGACCAGCAAGTTCGACCTGAACGCCGCCAAGTTCGGCGCGACCGGCAAGTTCGGCACCGTGACCGGTTACGCCAGCCTGTACTATAACGGAACGACCACGGATCTCCTGGACGCATATTTCACCGTCGACCTGGGCAGCGGACTCTCCGTCACCGCGGGCAAGTTCCTTTCCTACATGGGCTATGAGGCGTTCGACATCCCGAACATGTCCCAGATTTCCTATGGTTTCGGCACGCAGTTTAACCCCGTCCCGGCTTACCATAGCGGCGTCAAGATGGATTACTCCGCCGCCACCTACGGCGCCGGCCTGGCGGTCGTCGATTCGATCTACGGTCCGACCCTTTATAAGGGGGATGGCGACCTGAAGAAGACCGGTCTCGAGGCCTACTATACCTACAAGGGTATCAAGGACACGCAGATCTGGTTCGGTTACGCTGACGACGCCGCCAGCCGCACCCAGTTCTTCGATCTCTGGGCCAGCTATGCCTTGAACAAGACCGACTCCATCGGCGCCGAAGTGATTCGTATCACCGATACGGATGGCTCTGTCTCCGGCGTCGCCAAGGGCACCGAATGGCTTCTCGCTTACACCAAGGGCCTTAGTCCCAAGTGGTCTCTTACCTCCCGTATCAGCGAAGAACTGCCTTCTGTCGGTAGCAGCAGCATGAAGTACACCCTCTCGCCCAGCTACACGATCAATGAACACTTCATCGCCCGCGCCGAAGTCTCCTACGTCCCGTCCTACGGAGCGACGAAGTCTTCGACGTACATCGCCGGCCAGACGATCTTCAAGTTCTAAGCGGAGGAACTTGACCACCCAGCTTCTCGCCATGTCACCCACCCGCATCACCAGTCTGCTCTCTGTCGGGGCCCTCGCCCTGGCCTCCCTCGTTTCGCCCGCCCGGGCGGAAGAAACCGTCAAGGTCGGCGTCCTCCACTCGCTCTCGGGAACGATGGCGATTTCGGAGACCTCCCTCCGCGACGTCCTGCTCTTCACCTTCGACGAGATCAACGCCAAGGGTGGCGTCCTCGGTAAGAAGATCGAGCCGGTCGTCGTCGACGGCGCCTCGAACTGGCCGCTCTTCGCCGAAAAGGCGAAGCAGCTGCTGGAACAGGACAAGGTCGCCGTGACGTTCGGCTGCTGGACCTCGGTGTCCCGCAAGTCCGTCCTTCCGGTCTATGAGAAGAACAACGGCCTCCTCTTCTACCCCGTCCAGTACGAAGGCGAAGAAGAGTCCAAGAACGTCGCTTACACCGCCGAAGCGGTCAACCAGCAGGCCACCCCTGCGGTCGACTACCTCCTGGCGCAGGGCGTGAAGAAGTTCTACCTCCTGGGCTCCGACTACGTCTACCCGCAGACCACCAACCTGGTCCTGCTCGAGTACCTCCTGAGCAAGGGCGTTCCGATCGAGAACATCGGCGGCGGCTTCCGCAAGGATGCTTCCGGCAAGATCATCTCGGCCGGCAAGTACACGCCGTTCGGTCATACCGACTACCAGCAGATCGTCGCTGAGATCAAGCAGTTCTCCGCCGGCGGTGGCGCCGCGGTGGTCAGCACCCTGAACGGAGACACCAACGTGCCCTTCTTCAAGGAGTACGCCGCCTCCGGCCTCACGGCTGAATCCTGCCCGGTCGTCTCGTTCTCGATCTCGGAAGACGAGTTCCGCGGCCTTCCGGCCGACAAGCTCGTGGGTCAGCTCGGTTGCTGGACCTACTTCCAGTCGATCAAGTCCCCGGCCAACAAGAAGTTCGTGGCTGATTTCCAGGCTTGGCTCGGTAAGAGCACGGTCCCGGGCATCGTCAAGGACGGTCGCGTGACCTGCTCCCCGATGGTCCTCTCCTACGATGGCGTCTACCTCTGGAAGGCGTGCGTCGAGAAGGCCGGTTCCTTCGACGTGGATAAGGTCCGTGAAGCCTGGAAGTCCGGCGTGTCCTTCGACGGCCCCGGCGGCAAGGTCACGACCCAGCCCAACATGCACCTCACCAAGAACGTGTTCATCGGAGAGACCAAGGCGGACGGTCAGTTCAAGATCCTGAAGTCCTTCGACAACGTCTACGGCGAGCCGTGGCTTAAGGGTAAGTTCACGAAGTAAGCCGGATATTTGTCAGTCGTCGGTGCTTCATAGCGAGGGCGGACCTGAGGGGGTCCGCCCTCTTCCTTTTGGCACGGTAGTTGCTCACTACTCATCATCGTGCGGAAGACTTTCATCGTAATCTCGGCCTTTCTCGCAGGTTTCGTCGCGGTTTTCGCCGAAGCGCCTCAGGCCATCATCGCCCGCGCGGCGGTCGCGAAGTCGGAAAAGACGCAGGGAGAGATCCTGACCGAGCTCATGGGCAACGCGGATGAGTCTATCCTCCCGCTGCTCGATGCCTGGCGTAAAGATCGCCTCTTCCTCTACGAGGCCCCGGCCAAGCCCACGTCGGTCGTCCTGCTTGATGGCGCGAAGGATGCCCAGGGGGCGCAGCAGGCCACGGACATCATCACCGGCAAGCCCTTGGCCGTCCGCCTCGTCGCCGATGACCTGAATGCCGCCACTCATTCGGCCAACCTGCGCCGCATCATGAAGGCGGTGCTGGACTTGACCGACCTCTCCTCGGCTAATCCGGCCAAGAAGCTCGGGGCCATCGCCGCCATCGGCCAGGGCCAGCAGATCGAGAAGTTGCCGGCGCTCGAGAAACGGCTGGCCGTCGAGACCGACCCCAGGGCGATCAAAGCCCTGCGCGAGGCGCTCGCCTTGGTGCGTCTCCGCTCGCCGGATGCCGCGGTCAAGCTCGCGGCGCTGAAGGAACTCGAAGCGCTCGAGTCGCTCGCCAGCACGGACTTCGTCAAGACGGTCATCAAGGACGCCGCCGCGGCGAAGGATGAGAGACTCCTGTCCGCGGCCCGCTCCGCCTTGCAGGCCGTGGAGCGACATCGCACGGTGGTCGACTTCGGGGGCACGCTCTTCCGCAGCCTGAGCCTCGGCAGCATCCTGATCATCGTCGCCCTCGGCCTGGCGATCACCTTCGGCCTGATGGGCGTCATCAACATGGCCCATGGCGAGATGATCGCCATCGGGGCCTACACGACCTACGTGGTGCAGAACCTCTTTGCCAACGGATTGGCTCTTTCGCCTTTCGGCTTCTCGATCGGCCTGCCGGGCCTGCACGCGACCGGCTGGTGGCGCGAATCGTATTTCTTGTTCGCGTTGCCGCTGAGCTTCCTTGTCGCCGCCGCCGCCGGCATCCTCCTCGAACGCGGCGTCATCCGCTTCCTTTACCGTCGCCCGCTGGAAAGCCTGCTGGCTACCTGGGGCGTCTCGTTGCTCCTGCAGCAGCTCCTCCGCCTGACCTTCGGCGCCAACAACGTCCAGGTCGGCAGCCCGGCCTACCTTAGCGGCAACTGGATCGTCGGCGACGTGCTCCTGGGCTGGAACCGCGTCTTTGTGATCGGCTTCGCGACGCTCATCGTGGTCGGCGTCTGGCTGGTGCTCACGCGCACTTCCGTCGGCCTGCTGATCCGCAGCGTCACGCAGAACCGTTCGATGGCCGCCTGCATGGGCGTGCGCACCGAGCGGGTCAACATGCTGACCTTCGCCTTGGGCAGCGGACTCGCCGGACTCGCCGGCGCCTTCCTCAGCCAGATCGGGAACGTCGGCCCGTCGCTCGGCCAGTCGTATGTCGTCGACAGCTTCATGGTCGTGGTCGTCGGCGGCGTGGGCGACCTCGTGGGTACCGTCATCAGCGGCCTGGGCATCGGATCGTTCGACCAGTTCACGCAGCAGTATTCGCCGACCGTCGCCGGCGCCCTCGCCAACGTGCCCTTCGTGGGCGGCGCCCTTCAGAACCTCGCGCAGGACTCGGCCGTCTTCGGCAAGATCCTGGTCCTCTGCGTCATCATCCTCTTCCTCCAGTGGCGTCCGTCCGGCCTCTTCGCCGCCCGTTCCCGCAGCCTCGACTAACCCATGTCCTCTTCCGAAAAATACGCGCCTCCCGCTCCGCCGAGCGACACCGTCGCGGCCTTGCTGGCGTTCACCGTGCTCGCGGTGCTTATCATGCCGACGCTCGACGTGTTCGGGGTGATCGACCACTTCACGCTCAACCTCTGGGGCAAGTACCTCTGCTACGCGCTGCTCGCGCTCTCGGTCAACCTGCTCTGGGGCGGCACCGGCCTCCTGTCGCTCGGCCAGGGTCTCTTCTTCGCCCTCGGCGGCTACATGCACGGGATGTACCTGATGCGCATGATCGGAGACCAGGGGCAGTATCATAAGCCCATCCCGGACTTCCTGGTCTTCCTCGGCTGGACGGAGCTGCCGGGATTCTGGAAGCCCTTCGAGAACTTCTCGTTCGCCATGCTGATGGTGTTCCTCCTGCCCGGGGTCATCGCCGGCATCTTCGGCTGGCTCGCCTTCCGCTCGCGCATCAAGGGCGTCTACTTCTCGATCCTGACGCAGGCGCTCACCTACGCCGGGGCGCTGATCTTCTTCCGCAACAACACGCTGATGGGCGGCAACAACGGGTTCACCGACTTCAAATATGAGCTCGGCTTCCCGTTGCGCGAGCCGGCCACGCAACGAGGGCTCTTCATCGCGACGGCGGCGGTCCTCATCGGCGTGGTGATCTTCCTCCGCTGGCTCGAGGGCACGAAGTTCGGCCTGGTCCAGCTCGCGATCCGCGACGGCGAGAACCGCACGCTGTTCAGCGGTTACGCGACGCCGGCGTTCAAGCTCTTCCTCTTCGTGCTGGCGGCCCTGATCGCCGCGATCGGCGGCGCCCTCTACGTCCCGCAGGTCGGCATCATCAATCCGAGCGACATGACCCCGGAGAAATCCCTCGAGGCGATCGTCTGGGTCGCCGTCGGGGGCCGCGGCACGCTGCTCGGCCCGATCCTGGGCGCGGTCTTCGTCAACCTGCTGAAAAGCTACGCGACGCGCGCGATCCCCGACCTCTGGCTGATCCTGCTCGGCGGCCTCTTCCTGCTGGTGGTGCTCTTCCTGCCGGGCGGGCTCGTCAGCCTGCCTGCCAAGCTGCGCGGCCTCTGGCAGAAACCCACCTCCAACCCGGCTACCGCC
>Ga0214206_1000023_pt1 | contig 39909 bp, 67 predicted proteins | sample TroBogEpilimnion_26_FD_153044 | JGI IMG/M metagenome (GOLD analysis project Ga0214206, IMG submission 153044) | Freshwater microbial communities from Trout Bog Lake, WI - 07JUL2009 epilimnion | ecosystem: Environmental > Aquatic > Freshwater > Lake > Epilimnion/Euphotic zone | place: Trout Bog...
AGCACCATTACTTATAATGCCACAACGGGGTCACAAACGCTAACTAATGGCATTTCTGATACTTACAGTTACATTCCTTTGTTTATTAAAGTTACCGGCGCTATGAGTGCGTCAGTGACGTATACCATCCCATCTGGTGTTGGTGGCACATGGATTGTTTACAACACCACAACAGACAGCAGCGGTGGTCCTTATACCGTGACATTTGCGTCAGGCGGTGCTGGCGCGTCTGCTGTTGCCACAAGAAACACTATCATTACCATTGTCTGTGATGGCACTAATGTCTACACATCATCAAGTGCGGTTAGTAACGTCTATAACAGGACTAACTTCACTGCTACAGCAGCACAAACAACTTTTACCGTGTCATACACACCGAGCCGTTTGGACGTTTATGTCAATGGCGTTTTGCTAGATCCCACAGATTATGTGGCAACCAACGGAACTACAGTTGTGCTAAATGTTGCATGTTCCGCTGGTGACCTTGTGTCCATTATGACCTACTAATCCCTGTGTGGTTCAGTTAACACACTGAACAGGCTATGCGGATTATCTTTGCACCATTGTGGAGTGATGTCTTTTACAATGTCACGCCAAAATGTTTCAAACCCGTGAACAGCGGCTGAACATTGAGACCTTTTGTTTGCCTCATGGAATATTTCTGGGTCTGTAGAAAACAGCCAATTTTGTTTAAGGTCTAATGGGCAGAAATGCCACGAAGGATACATTGAGACCAGATGCGGGTATGCCTGTGATAACTCAAACGGGACTTTGACACCGCCATAAGCCCACACCGGATGAGCCAAAGCCGTAGGCATTTCTTCCAACCATAACTTTGTAAATTGAGCTTCTGGCTTGGCAATCATCAGGGCATTACAAGCTGAAACTGGAGGCCCATCCGAGGGCTCAAGACACATAGAGAAATCATCATCCATATACAGGCTAAGAGGATGAAGAAGCAACATGTCAGTATCAAGGTATATGCCGCCTTCATTGTTAAGTATCTCCAATCTTGTAAGATCAGATTGTAATTGAGGCCAATCAATATTTACACCCAAATGTGTACCGTCCATTGAAGTGTAATAAATGGTGACAAGTTCTTTAATTTTGTCCCACCATTCATTTGGCTCGGGTTCTTTGTTTATCCAGAACTTAATTTCGTCAGGAACCTGCACTTCTTTTGCCATTTTTACTGCCATATAATTTAAATATGACAGAGGCCGAGTGCGCTCCCAAACAGGATAAATAAAGTGAACAATATTAGGGGTTCTGTTTAACATTATATGGCATCCTTCCCATGGTGATGTTTGGTTCAATGCGTATTTCTTTGTTGCTCCAAGTCCAACACTCGCCAGTGTCATTTTGAAAGCAAACCCATAACAGGTGGTGTTCCGCACCATAGTCAATGAGAAAATGCGCCAAAGAATTTCCTTTTGGCGTAATTAGTGGTACCGGCGGGTTTAGCTGGAGCATCATTTTTTACTACCTTTGTGTAACACAACCGTTTGTGTGATGGGCAAAAACTTTCAAAGTTGGTTTTCTCGCCACAAAAAACAAACTGAGATGCGTGACCGTCATTCATAACATATAAACATTGCCATTTTTTTAGCTCTTGAAACTTTGGATATTTTTTGTTTGGGTCATAATCAACATTTACATATTCAACCACAACGCGCTTTGTCGGTGGCAATACAATCCTTGCTTTTCTTACCCTTGGAACTTTTGCAACCTTGGGTTTTGGCGGTTTGCGTTCCCGTTCGGACGGCAAACGCTCCCCACGCTCTCTCATGCGGCTGATGCGGCCCATAACAGCATTGCGTGATTTTCCCAACATACTAGCTATTTCTGCACCAGTATGTTTTTTAGCCCAAAGCTGTCTTAGGCTTTCAACCTCTTCTTCAGTCCAATAATTCCACACTATTGTCATTTTTTAAATCCTGTATATTTGTTTGTAATAATTCTTCAATTGTATCAAGCATCTGCTCGTGCTTGTCTTTTTTGTCGTCAAGCTGCTTAGCGTATTGCAAGAGCATATCATTGGCGCGTTCTTCTGCAAGTTTTGTAACCGCCAAAATGATTGGTGAAGCCTCATCATCCCAAGGGTTGTTATAACTTGCGTTACGCAACTCCAACCATTCCAATGCAGCTTTTATGACATCAGTGCGTGTCACAACAACATCTGTAATGTCTGCCATGTCACACCTTTTTCAAGTCTTGTGCTACAGCATAAATCTTATCTTCAAGACCAACGGCAATGCTGTCGGGCTGGTCTGCAAACTGTGCTGCAAAAGCAAGATAGTTGATGCCGTCAACATAATTGTCTTTATGTGTACGGGCTGTTTTCATACGCGCCAGCTTTGTCGCATGGTGGATCATGGCAACATCAAAGCTGGATATATTTTTGCCAAGAATGACTGATGCAATAATGCTTATGTCATTATGCAAATCATCAACGCTGCCGTAAAGGTGGCCTCGGTCCTGAAGAATATTTGTTGCGTGAGTCAAAATTTCTTTGTGATTCATAATTGTCACCTTTTTCCATTTCTATATATTCTTGAACCTTACCTATTACGGAAGTGTTCAAAATGATCTCGCCCTTATCTTCCCAGCTAGTTTCTCCTGTGGCAGATGGGTATTTGTAAAGCAAATTTACCATTACAAATTCACTGTCATTTAGCTCTTCAAGAAACTCCTCACAAGAATTGCTTTCACTCTCCACTGTAAGCTGGTGAACAGGGTTCCCATTGGCACTGGGCATGTGCATAGTTAATAAAAACCTCATGGTCACTCCGTAATTTTTCTAAACACAACATGTTTTACTGGGCAAACCAAAAATGTCTCGTATTTTTTTGTGTTGCTTGCATATATATCTTTTTCATACCAATACTTTACAGTTGTCCAAGGTACTACCATGGCATGTGTCATTGGCGCGTTAACAATAATATATGCTTCTATCTGACCTCTATTGCGTATTATTGTATTCTTGTTTGACACTATAACTTCAGTAAAGTTCCAATCATTTTGACTGGTAAAATTTCTGTTGGGCAAGTGTTTAACTTCAATTTTTATACGCCCTTTTACTTCATCATCAACATAAATATCCCCCTCATCAACATAATCATTTGGATCTCCGTCTGGTGGGCATATACGGATAGACGGTATGTAAACAGACCGCCCACCCCTGTGTATCCATTCAGCAACCTTAAAGACGGCTGGGCTGGAATTAGAAAGCCGTTTAACAAAACCCTCGTAATTGTTAATCACCAGAGTCTCTCCTGACAACTGTTCCATCCATCTTCTTCTTAAATTTGGACCCCTTCCCGAAGGGTAGCGGGGTTTTGGATTGTTTCAAACCAAGTGTAGCTGATTTTTTACGTTTAGCTTTAGCGGCGTTGGAATGATCCTGCTTGGTTTTTTCCGTAGCGCAACCTTTGCATGTCAAACGTATGTTGTCATCAGTATCGGTGCCACCAAGTTCTAAAGCCCGAACATGCTCAAAGATAAACTTGCCAGTGACCAGCTTAACGCCGCACACCATGCACTTACCTTTTTCACGCTCCCAAATGGACAGTTTGCGCCGAGCAGACAAACTGCCCCGCTTGGTGGTTCCCATATCTTCTGACATTACAGTTTCATTTCTGCTCGTCTGGTTGCTTCAAGAGATTGCCATTCATGAAACCTCATTCTGAGAAACTCAAGACGCATTTTAAGGCGCGAGGCTTTCTCTCGGGCATCAACCATTGTTTTAATATAGGTATGCCAATCAGCAGAAGCCTTGATGGTCATCTCAGCCCTGCTCACTGGCATGTCGCCAAGGTCTGCCATCCTTTTTGAAAGGACAGCAGACTTGGTTTCTTCCAACAAATTAGCAGCGGAATCCGCGTCAACCCATTTCTCGGATGTGATCCGAAACTGCTCAGATAAAGGAATATCAGAGTTCACTGCTTCATTTGTCATGTTATAACCTCAAAATGGAATATCGTCGTCCATAACAACAGCAGCAGGCTTTTGATAGCTGTTTTCAGGCTTTGCTTCCTTACGGGTAAACTTTTGCCCAAAGTATTTAACACCACTTGATGTTGAGTTAATCCAAGCAGACTGCCAATATTCCACACCGTCAATCAAAACCGTGCCAGTATAATCAGCATGGTGATCGGCTTCCTTCTTCACATTTTTCCAAAGAGAGCCGCTATTAGGTTTCATCTCAAACGCCATGAATTTTATCCTCATTTTGATTTAACAAGTTAATCTTTTCATCAAGCTCTTCAATGAACTTGGTGACCTCTTTATTCAAATCTTCTATTTCAAGATCATTCCGTAAAACACGGTGAATAAATAGCTGCATATTTGGCGGCAACCTTGGATCATATGATACAAAGTCACACCAATCACGGCCCGTGCAAGCCATCTGCCATTGCATCTGAGTGTTGTATTGAGAGGGAACCTCATTACTCAGAAGCGTGTCAATGTGTGTGATGGTGGTGGGGCATTTAATCTCCACCAAACCGTGTTCACCAACGAGGCCATCAGGGCTTGCGCCTGACATTGAAATGGTTGGATGGGGAATAAACCCGATTTCTTCCACAAGCTCCCCCAGAGCAGCTTCATAAGCCGCCCTAGCCTGTGGCTCGGTGTTTACCCCCCATACCATAGCGGCGCTCTGGTAAGGTTCCCCCCTTGTACCAGTAAGACGCTCGCAGAGTAGCTCTCCCATGTATTTGGCACGGGAAGAGCTATAACCTATCTTGGTTCTAGCAATGATGTCAGCAACACGAGATGCTGTCACCTTGCCAAGACGCGCCAAGAACCATTCGTCGGAACGCTGTTCCATTATTTAATTCTCCACACCCGCACACCATCATCGGCCTTACGGGCAGACCAAGTTTTGGGCGCATATTCTTTATTGTATTTTGCCAAACTGGCAGAAATGGTTGACATCTTTGTCTTTGGCACAAAGAAACTCTCTGCGACCTTCATGGCAAGGAATGGATATTTTACCTTAAACACCCGATTGATGGTTGGGCCGCGCCAACGTGGTGGCATTGGAATATTTTTTTCAACGGAATATTCATATTGTAAACGTGGCATGATTTTCTCCTATTAGCTTTTGCTTGCTTCAGTTGCGCGTTGCTTGATCTTTGCGAGTTCATCGGCGGGGATGAGTTCACGCGAAGATTTGGGCAGTTTATCCCACCACCCTTTAAGAGATGGTGTCCCACCGCTGGCAGCATTATGACCGTCATTGATGATGTCATTGAGTTGGCCAGCGTTGATTGGTTGTTGGCGCGTATTCCCACCAACCGCGGCATTGCCATCGTCATCTTCTGTGGCAAGGCAAAGGATGCTCATCAAGGAATAGCGGCGAGCGTAGGTAATTGCAGAACCAATCCCATGTGCGTCATTTTTGGATGTCGGCATAAACAGCTTGGATGACATATACTGACCCGATGAGTGCAGCAGGAATGTTTGCACCTCAACGCCGCCCTGAACAGTTGCAGGGTTTTGGACAATGGATAGGCCATGTTTGGCAAGCGGCCCGCGAATCACACTGCGGACAGCGGCAAGATCGGCATATTTGGATTTGAAATAAGGGTTCTCAGAACCTTTGCCAGCATCGTCAATCTCGCCCTGAGCCTTTGAAAGTGCTGCACTTAATTCATGTATTTCTTCTGATCTGTCATACATCGGTAATCTCCGTATTGGTTATCCCCGTATTGCGGGTGTGGCTAATATGAGTGCGCCGTTTTTGTAAGTCAAGTGTTTCTTGACAAGTATTGCAAAGTTTTTATAATGCAGCCATGAGACATGATAGAGAGCCCATCTTTTATGAGATTTTTAAAGTTTACGGCAACGCCAGTAAATTAGCAAAGGCGCTTGGCGTTTCAAAGCAGACTGTTTCTGCTTGGAGGCGGGTTCCTATACAGCACGTTCTGCAAATTGCACAAGAAACCCAAATTCCATTAGAAAAGATCAGACCAGATGTCTATGGGGCGCGTTAACTTTCTCATACCTTTGCCGCCAAGCGTAAACCGTCTTTGGCGCGTTGGTAAAAACAAAGCAGTTTATAAATCTGACGTTTATAGGTTATGGTTAAACAAAGTTTCCCCTTTAATTATCGCCCAATGCTACGGCGGTAGAGTATGCGGAAAATATAAATTAACCGTAAAAGCAGTCCGCCCTGACAAACGTAAGCGGGATTTAGATAATCTTATTAAAGCTATCAGTGACGCGCTGGAATTAACAGCCGTAATTGAGGGGGACCACCTGTGTGAGCATCTGGAGATGCAATGGGTGGAAGCTGATTATGAATGTTATGTCACAGTGGAGAGCATAAGAGATGGGCAAAAGAAGCAACTTTGAACGAGTGGAGCGGGATTATTACAAAACCCCGTATGCGGCTGTAAAACCTTTATATCCACATATTCCATTTGGGATTAAATATTGTGAACCTTGTGCTGGGAATGGCAGGCTTATCAACCTGTTAGGCGGTTATGCTCAATGCGTGGCATCCTATGACATCATGCCAGATGCAAGTTGGATTAAGCAGGGTGACGCAACGCAGTTAACCGTTTTAGACCTTAACGGCGCAGAAATGATTATCACCAACCCGCCGTGGACTCGTGACATCATGCACAAGATTATTGAGCGTTGTGCCTTATTAGCGCCGACTTGGTTGTTGTTTGACGCTGACTGGATGCACACGCGCCAAAGCCAGCCTTACATGAAGTATTGCCAGACCATTGTGTCGGTTGGGCGTGTAAAATGGATTGAGGATAGCGCTAACACTGGCAAAGATAATTGTTGCTGGTATTTGTTTGATGCAACATTCAAAGGAATAACTGAATTTTATGGTAGAGAAGATGAAAATATTACTTAAAGATCAGATAGCTGAAATGGAAATGACTATTGTTAATCACAGGGGAACCACCGATAACTTGCGGCATTTGGTGAAGAAAAAACAGCGTGAGCAAGTTTGGTTGGACATTGCCGAATCTCGGGCTCCTAAATTGCAAGCAATCCTTAAAACATTGAAATGGTTACAGAAAAATGAGGAAAAAATTAAAACTCATTTTGTCCCTTGACATGACAGATTGTCACCCCATATGACACATTGTCATCATTAAAAAGAGGTTAAAATGGAAGCCGAAAATCAAGTTGAAAAATTTAAAGAATTGGTTGCTCAAGTGGCAAATTCAAATGAGGAAGTGGCTCAATTTTTAGGCGTTTCAGTCAGGACTGTTTACCGCTGGTTGAGCGGTCAAACTAAAATCCCGCAACCAGCTTTACGCGCTTTGCAGTTGATTGCCTCCAAGGGGTGAGGTAGGTTTTGCCTCCCCCAACGGAGATTCTCAAATGCTTAATTCACATAATTTGTCTGTAAATTGTGCGTATATAAGTAATATATATATATACTAGATACTATTAAAACCTGTTGTATCAGGTAATACGAGCCAAGAAGAATGTTAATTATAAGTAAGAGTAGAGCAATATGGAACTCAGAGATTATCAGCAGCGGTCTATTGACCAACTTCGGGACTCCCTCCGCTCCGGCAAGAAGCGTCCGGTCATCCAAGCCCCCACTGGCGCAGGCAAGACGGTCATAGCCGCAGCCCTTGTCAAAATGGCTCGGGAGAAAAACAAAACTGTTATGTTCACCGTCCCGTCATTGAGCCTGATTGACCAGACGGTAGAACGGTTCAAGCAAAATGGTATTTTTGATGTTGGTGTTATCCAATCCAACCATCAACTGACCGACTATCGGAAGCCGGTGCAGGTTTGTTCAGTTCAGACCTTGGCTCGTCGGGTAATACCTCGCGCCGATTTGGTTCTGGTGGACGAGTGTCACATGATGTTCAAAATGTATGACGCTTGGATGGCTGACCCAGAGTGGCAGAATGTTCCGTTTATTGGGCTCACAGCTACTCCTTGGGCTAAAGGCATGGGTGCAGCTGGTCGGTGGGATGATCTTATCATTGGCACCACCACATCAGATTTAATTAAGCTGGGTCATCTGTCTGACTTCAAGGTTTTTGCTCCCGCTCACCCTGATCTGACAGGGGTTAAAACAGTTTTGGGTGATTACGAGATTAAAGGCTTGGGTCACGCAATGGACAAGAAAAACCTCGTTGCTGATATTGTTAGCACTTGGTTTGATAAGGGCGAAAAAAGGTCAACCATTTGTTTTGCGGTAAACCGTATCCACGCAATGAATATAAAACAGCAATTTGAAACATATGGTGTTAACGCTGCTTACATGGATGCTTTCACAAGTTTGTATGAGCGGGCAGACATAGTCAAAAGGTTTCAAGCAGGTGAAATCAAGGTCATCTGCAATGTTGGGGTTTTAACAACGGGTTTTGATGCGGATGTGCGTTGCATCATTCTGGCGCGTCCAACTAAGTCAGAAATTTTATATACTCAAATGATTGGCAGAGGGTTAAGAACAGCAGATGGGAAAGATCATTGCCTTATTTTGGATCACTCTGACACTACTTTGCGGCTTGGCTTTGTCACTGACATTTTTAGTGGGGCTCTTGATGACGGGCGTAAAAAGAAAGCCTCCGTTACTCAAAAAGCCGCCCCGCTCCCAAAGGAATGTCCCTCTTGCTCATTTTTAAAGCCGCCAAAGACTAAGACCTGCCCTGCCTGTGGGTTTACGCCATCACCCCGCTGTGATGTGGTAGTGGACGAGGGTGAACTGATGGAGATCACCAAATCCAAGAAAATTAAGGCAAGTGAAGCAAATATGGCAGAGAAGCAGAAGTTTTATTCAGAATTGCTCACACATGCCATGCTGAGAGGTTTCAACCGAGGTTGGGCCGCTCACGCCTTCCGAGACAAGTTCAAGGTTTGGCCTGCTTCCACGCTGCTCTCAACTCCCGCTGACAATATTAGCATCCAAACTCAAAGCTGGATCACGGCCCGAAATATCCGTGTAGCCAAGGCAAAAATGAAAGGTGCGGCATGACCCATATAGCAGACATTGCAAAGGGGAACTGGCAAACCCTTCTCCCCATGCTTGGCGTAGATGCCCAATATTTGAAGAACCAGCACGGGCCATGCCCCATTTGTCACGGCAAGGACAGGTTCCGGTGGGATAATCAGGGCCACAAGGGTGGTTATATCTGCTCCCAATGTGGTGCTGGTGATGGGTTTGATCTGGCGCGTAAAGTCACAGGTATGACTTTTCGGCAGATCTGTGACAAAATCTATGCGTTCACGGGTAGTTCAGCGGACTACACCCCTCGGAGGGTGGATGATGAAGCTGCCAAGGCTAAAGCGGCTATGGTGCGCGTCTGGGAAGCCTCAGGACGGCCACAAGAGGGCGGGGCAGTATCTTCATACCTAATCCGCAGAGTTGGCTGCCTTTGGCCTTCCTTGTCAATCCGTGAGCATACTGGATTGTGGACTGAGGATGATTTTCATTTTGCTATGGTTGCCAAGGTGGTCTCGCATGATGACAAAGCGGTCAATATCCACCAGACTTTCCTAACAAAAGATGGTCAAAAAGCTCCTGTAAGTGTAGGCAAGAAGGTCATGGCGGGTAAATTGCCCGATGGATGTGCCATCCGCTTGGCCCCTGCGGCTCCTCTGATGGGCGTGGCTGAAGGTATTGAGTCAGCTATATCGGCAGCTATCATCTTTGACATGCCGGTATGGGCTTGCATAAACGGCCACCTATTGTCCAAATGGATACCGCCTGAGATTGCCGAGGAAGTTTTTATCTTTGGTGACTCGGATGAAAATTATACCGGTGAGGCTAAGGCTTATACTTTAGCCAACCGACTGGTCACGCAATACAAGCGGAAGGTGTCGGTTCTGTTTCCTGAAGAAGTTGGAATGGACTTCAATGATGTCCACCGCTCTATGATGTTTGCCCGAGAAGTGCCAGAGACGCATTTGAGGGTCATAAAATGAGAAGGGCGGGATTTTACCCCGCCCCTGCACATTTTCCGGTTCTGGTCAGCTTTTTTGTCTTTGACCACTTTGTGTTTAAATAAGGGTGATTTTAAGACCACCCTCATTGCGTTGCGTGTTTTAAGCCCACGGGTTGCCACAGATGTCCTCTATAATTGTCACGACTACAAAAGCCCAGAAGGTAATTAGGGCCGCGACTATTATATCATAAATCATGTTCTATTTCTATTGTTTGTAGGGTTTCGTGCGCTTTAAACTTTATGTCGTCAACAGTAGTTAAATGGTTTTCTACATGTGCAATTATTTGTAATGCGTCATGCAAAATGCCATAATCTTTTACCCATTTGTCATTTATAATTTTATCCAGTTCACGCTGAACGTGCAAATAATTTTTGTAAGCCGCAAGTTCTTTACGCAACTTTTTAATTTCATTTGCCGCCTCAGTATCTAATCGGTCATTTTCACGCAACAACCGTTCAACAATATCAGTCATTTATATTCTCCTCTAATATTTTACGGGCATATTTTTCAGCGTCATCCACGGATTGTATACCACCCCATGCAATATGTATCAACGCTTCCCGTAGCCGTTCAATTTCATCAGCAGCTTCTAAAACGGTGAATATTTTGTTTTCAGTCAAATCTTGACTGCAAACAGCCTTTCTTAATTTTCCAATAATATCCATTTTTTTGCCTCTAGTGTTTTGTTTTGCCATCAGACGACATTGAATTTTCAAACATGGTTGATGAGCAGGACATGACCTGAACCATGATCCTTGCAACAATTTGGGCATGAGCATCATCATCCCCATCAGCCGCAATGCAGGCAGACGCGCTTAAAACATGGATAAGAGCGTTTAAAGCGTGGTCAACTGGTTTTCCGATAAGGTAATCAGAAATGTAGTTCCTCATTTCTGTAACAATGGCGAGGTCTTTGGGGTCAGTCATATCATCTGCTTCTGTCATTTGTTTATCCCTTTCAATGTGATTGTTCATAAAGATAGTTACGGGCATTATCCAGACTGTAAAAATAAGCCATGTTGTTTGTGATTGCAGATAGTGAACGGTAGGTCACATCATTGTTAACACGGTTAACCCATCCAAGGGTTTTGCCATTAAATGTAAGCGTCCAAACACCATCATTATCTTTGGTAAATGATACAGGCAAAGAACGCGCCAGAGGCTTTTCTTTAGGCGGTTCCAAATGTTTGAACATGTCATTGAGGAACGTGGATAAATCTATTGGCATATCTGTATTCATATTTCATCACTCCGATCTGGGCCGAACCATTCATTGACACTACCGGCGGCAAGTTGTGCATCTGTGATTTCAAAGTCACAACCGTCCCAATCTTTTAAAGGATAATCACCGGCGCGTTCCATTGCATCTTCTTCATCATATGCAATTATTTCAATTTCATAGGATTTGACTGCTTTGACGATATAAACCTTTTTCATATCATATATCTCCATCTTTATCTAAAATTGGTGAACAAACGGTTGATGGTGTTATTTCAGTTTCGGTAACATAAACCCATTCTTCCCAATCCCCACCGCTAAAAACAAACAAAGTGCTTTCAAGGATGGGCTCTTTGTAAAGATGGGAAGGGTTGTGGCGGTCAAGTTCATGCTCATTGCAATATTCTCGCAGCAATTCTTGAACCATTGCCAGCGCGTCTTTTTCATTAGTAAATGTTTGAACGGTTGGATGGTCGGTTATTTCATTTTCACTGATAACATTCCAGACTGTTTTCATGCTTCACCTCTAAATTTTTCAATTTGTTGCATAATAACACCCATCTTGCCCATGACAGCATAACATCCTGACAAGCCTTCTATTGTGATGCGTGAGCATTTGTTTGGCGCGTCTTCATGGGGGCGGATATGTATGTTTGAATCTTTGCGGATATACAGGACAAAAGCATCACCTTCTTCAACTATGACGTTTTGCCCACCATATTGTTTAATTTTAGGATAATAAAACATTAACATTGCACACCCTCCATATCAGCAGACAAGATGATTTTTTCTGAACCGTTTACATTGCAGACCCTAACAATTTTCCATGATGTAACCCGTTGGTTCAGCCATTTGCCAAGCATAAACACGCAATCGGAAATATCATGAGAAAAGTAGTTCATTTCATCACCATTTTCAAAAATGACATAGGTTTCATAAAGAAATGGGCTCATGGCGCACCTCACAGACCGCAGGCAGCATAAAAGCGGGATGCGTCAAAGCGGGGGTTAGATTGCTTTGCAATGACGGCAAAGTCCTCAGCCTGCCGCTTGCGTTCCATCAAATCCTCAATCTTGAGAAGCATGGCGGCGATAGCTTTGAAATGTTTTCTGGTCATATTCGGTATCTCCTGTTGGTTCAATTTGGTATTACGGATTCGTCAATAACATGACAGATTGTCATGTGTCAATAGCGTCCATACGGGTCATGGCTGAAATAAGACAAATCATAGCCTTGTTCATCAAGGAAGTTGGCAACAATGTCGGGGTTGTTCCGAACAAAGTCATACAACTCATTGTAATTGCTGAGGCCATAGCTTTTGTATCTGCCCTGACTGCTCTTGGGGTAGCCCCAATAATCAGCGTCAATCTCGCCTGCAATGCGCTTCTGGACAAGTTTGGTTTCATCAAACCTGAGCATGGCCTCACGCAAGCATAGGGCATGGCTGATGGATTGCATCTCCTTTGGTGTGTGCTGGTCATAATAGCCAACGCTGATATTGGTGCATTCCGCAATCAGGTCAGTATAGTTGGCCGAGTCGGTGAAGGTGCCTGTAGTGTCAATTTTGTAGCCACTGGGCATCTGTTTTATGAGGCTGGCGCAAAACTCATCTGAGCAGCAACGGCCACCGACTTGGTGGGATATGATGCTTGTGATGTCTTTGCGGTCAAAGGCAATGCAGAAGTCAATTCCCATGACAAGTTCGGGGTGGTTTTTGACAAGATAGGACGAGCCAAGACCACCGACTTCTTCGGACGCATGGAAAATGTAAAGTCCGGTTACGTTGGCGCGTATCATCTCCAGCATCAGCCAAACACCAGTTGTGCAATCAGCCCCAAGGCAGTTGCTTGTCTCATCACGTTGCAACTTAATGTAATCATTGCTGATGCTGAGACGTTGCGTTCCGCCTGTATGGTGAACGGTATCGGTATGAGATGAATACATAACGCGAGTATCATCACCAATTTTGACAATGTAATTGTTAGCATCATCATAGAAGCCACCATGCCGATTGCAGACAGGCTCAATGAACCGCTCAATGAACAGGGAAACGTCAGGGCTATTGGCTGGACGCTTGTATTTTAGCATTTCCAGAAGTGTGGCTATCATTTTGGATTCCTGATTTGTCAAATTACCAATTACCAAATTACCATTACCATTACCGTTTTGCTTTTTGGTTTTGGATTTTGAATTATTGAAAAGTGTGTGCAGCATGGTTGCGTTCTCCTTTTGTGCAAAAGCATGTAACATTCGCGGAATGAACTAACATTACGCAAAATCAAGTAACATTCGGCAAAATCAACTAACACTCGCAAAATGAACTAACATTGTGCAAGCCGATTTTACAAACAAAAACACCATCGCCAGAAATGAACTAACATTCTGGCGATGATGTATTATTAAATCTGGATTGTTTTTAAAATGCTAATCCAAAGTTCAGTTGGTTAACATCATGTGACCTATATATAATATTCACATTTTCATCTTTTGGTTCATCATCTGGGATATTAAAAGAAGCTCTTGGACTATCATTCCAAAGATCTTCTATCATTAGTTTATTAGCATATCTTTTGCCATCAACACGACAAACAAAAGAATTATCATCTAATAAATCAACATTCCAATTTTCAGTATCACCATTTTCATTCACTATGACTTCACTAACATTTGAGAATGTATATTCTTGAGTATATTCACATAAATTACATTCATCCTCTACAATCCATTCTGCATAATATTCACCATCAACATATCTAACATTGTCCTGATGAATGTATTCATGAGTTGATGAACATATCATTGCATGTTCATCACAACAATCGCGGCACCAAATATTATAATGCCGTCTTGAAAAATAAACGTGCATAACATTATCTTGTTCTGATATATCATCAGTGCAATTTTCACAATGAGCAAATACTTTGCCATTTTTGCAAAAACCATTTGTTTCTGTTGCATAATATTCACCATCATCATCTATCATGATGTAACTATCATTTACTATTGAGAAAGATTGACAGCCATCTAAGTAAGGCATGACGATTCTATCTTTCTTTTCTGCATCTTTTATCAATTTTAACTTTGCGCCATGAAAATTTTCATTAGAATTGTAACCTAACATTTCCAAAGACTCTCTTAACTTTACATAATCACCATATATGCGAGAATATAACTTTTTATTTTCCCACACTAACGCTCTAGCAATGATTTTATCATTCCCATCTTTTATTACTGCCAAAGATATATCACTATCTTCATAAACTAATGTAGGATGACAAAAACTATCATAATAATCAATCGGTCTTGTCATGCATGACGCGATTCCTGTATTATGAAGACTCATATATGTTTCGGAAATATCTTTTCCTCTTATAAAAGTAACCTCCGAAATATTATATTTACTTTTGTGAATTGAATCTATGTATGTCGCCAATGTTTCATCCATTCCCAAATCACCAACAATGTATCTTGCAACATTCTTTTGAGTCTGAACGTCTAACATTCCTTTTTCAGGATTTAATGTATACGCTATTTTTGATGAATCATTCTTTGAAACATGCAAATAATGTTGATACATTAACTTTGCATATTCAAAAGTAACATTCTTTTGTTCTAGTTCATCTTGATTTATACCATTTTCAAATGGGAAAACAGTATAAATCCATTCTAATCTTTTTTTGCCTGTTTGTTCATCTTTTACTTTTATTTGATGAAAATATTTATCCACCCAGAATGGAATCTTATATTCACCATTATCAAATCTTTTTTGTTCTCTATCTTTCCAACTATCATCCACAATTAACTTTGGCCGATATACTTTATCAGTTGTGCTATTTAAATGTGAAGATATTTCTTTTGCGTCATAGAATGTATTAAAGACTCTAACATTTCCATTTTCATCTATTATAGGTTTTTCAGATTCTAACTCTACTATGTGAAACATAACATTCAATCCTATATTTAAGATTCAACTATTGTTAATGGATGGATTCATCCGATTCCAGATTATAGGTATTTTGACTCTCGGTCAAGGTGTCACCATGGCGAAAGGTGGGTTTATATAAAGAATCTTTTGATGATAATAGCATCCGACTCAAGTATGGTGTTTTTGAATGATAGACAGCCGAATGAATGTTATTTTGCTTGCTAGCACAATAGATTGAGAAGGGAATGTTTCCGATGGCGAAGAATGTTTCTGGCGCGTTTAAGAAAGTTAGGACAAAAGAAAAACAAGCAAAAGTAGATGAAAAACTAAAAGTATATCATGCAGAACAAGCCACACTGGAAACTGAAATAAGGGAAGAAATAAACATGCTAGCTGATAAAGCAATTGAAACATATAAAGGTAAAGGAAGACCGTCTAAACTGAATGATAGTTTGCGGGATGAAATCATAGATAGAATGGGGAATGGGCAATCATTAACAAGTATTGCAAAATTGAATCATATGCCTAGCATTGCAACAATAATTACGGAAACACATAGAAACCCTGATTTTCTTGCATGTTATTCTCGTGCGCGCATGTTACAGGCGGATGTATTATTTAATCAAATGCTTGATATTGCTGATGATTCATCGCGTGATCTAATAAAAGATGATGATGGAAAAGTTATTGTTAACAATGCAGCAATAGCACGAGACAAGTTAAAGATAGAAACAAGAATGAGAATGGCTGGAAAGTTAGCTGCAAAATATCATGAGAGAGCACCAATAATAGGTGATGGCGCAAATGTTACACTGAATACATTGAATGTTAACGCAAGAGATATGAATCCTGAATCACGAGATCAGCTTCGGGCATTGTTATTACAAGCAAAAAACAATGTAATAGATCAAAAGTAAAGACGCGCCAAATGAATGTTAGTTGGTTTTGGTAAATGTTAGTTTGCTATCATTCAATGTTAACAACTAACATTTGAATGTTAATGTATCATTCGGGGCATTAGTGCTTTGGCCCGTATTTGTTCACGGTTTGTTCTATACTTGACCCCCCCTGCAAGTGAAGTTTAAGCCGCCGTTTCGGGTTTGTTCACGTTTTGTTCTGGGTCCCTGCCCCAATACCGCCCCTAGACCGCCCTAATAGAAGGCCGCCCCGGGGTTGGGTCCCTAATGCTCTCTTTCAAAATCTGCACAATTTTCAATTTTTGTTCAGAACCTAAACATGGGTCCCCTTTTCCCTATTTGGTTCTGGATCCCCTTTCCCTAGGCTGGTGTGTATATGGGGTTTGACTGGTGTGTATTGTCTATGGGCTGGTGTGTATTCCTGTATTGGTAGGATGTTTCATGTGAAACATTATGTCGGATTGACGTGCCAAGAAACGCCCCGGAGAAGACAAAAAACACTTTTGATTTCAATATGTTATTTTACCCCCATATACCCCAGAAAAATTTTTGACTTTTTATAGCTTTTACCCCCTTGCATGTGGGTACACTATGTGTATATTGGTGTTGTTCTGATTTGGATACTTGCTTACGTTTTGCGTGAGTAGGTCGGAATGCCAGACTTTGGTTGCCAATAGCGTGAGGGAACCACCAATAATTTTGAACACAGCAGGGGCCATTTATCCCCTGTTGTTAGGTGTCTGGCGCGTTAAGTAGCTCAAGGAGGAGAGCACCTAGGGGACAAGAGGCCCTGTTCGGAGGTTGTGAGTGCAAGTCTCACCAAACGCGCCAGATACCGTATCAGTGTGTAGCGCAGTCTGGTAGCGCACATGCCTTGACATAATACTATGGTTATGAGATATATCATATAACCAAGGAGTAACTATGACAAAGCATTGGCTAAAAGAATGTTCGGTTAAAATTATGACCCCAACAGAATCTTCATGGCTTGCGGGGTTTATTGACGGTGAAGGAAGTATTTGCTCTTATATGGCAGGCAGAAACCGCAACCATCAGGCTTGGATTATATCTGTTGTTAATACAGATATACGGGCTTTGGAAAAATGCCAAAACATTACAGGTTGTGGGTTTGTCCGTTCAAAAAGCAAACCAAAAACAGAAAGGCATAAACAAATATACACATGGACAGTAACAAGGAAAAGAGACATAAAAAGTGTTTGTGAGCAGATATTGCCTTACTGCGCTATTAAGGCAGAACAAATACAAGCATTTATGAACGCGTGGGAAGAGCCACACTGACCAATTTAATAGGAAAGGAAAGACAATGACAATATCAATGGACAAACAATACCGCACCAGAGACGGGCGAAAAGTACGGATTTATGCAACAGATCATTTTGGTTATTATCCAATAGTAGGCGCAGTTTTGTGCGGGAAAAATTGGGTCACCGTAAATTGGCAAGTAGACGGGGTAGCTTCTCCGACCGACAATAGCCTTGACCTCATAGAAGTAAAACCCCGCATCCAGCGTGAGTATTGGGTAAATGTGGATAAGATAGGTTACCACCAACCTATTTGTTGGTTCACAAAAGAACTAGCAGACAGAAAAAGATCTAAAGACCGCATTGCCTGTGTCAAAATCACAATAGACTGTGAAGAAGGTGACGGATTGTAATATCCCCCTTGCAAGTGGGGTCAATATATGTATAATGATTTTTGTAGCACTGGTGGAAAACTCTCCTGCATCCGAGGTGGCAACGGGCAAGTGAAACAGTGGAAGGGAGCCACCCCTTTTGCTGGTGGCACTACAAGGTACGGTTCCGGTTCTACCAGTGTCCCTGATAAGGGGACTTTTCATAACGGTGAAACTGTACAAGCCACTAATATTAACAATGGAGAATATCATGGATGTAATTGAAAGAATTTCAGAATTGCATGACAATTTAATGGACGCACATTCAGCAGTCAAAAAATATGAGGAAATTATTATGGATTGTGCCATGTGTTTAACATGGGCTGAAATGGAAATTGAACAGTTGCGTGAAGCGTTGCGTCAAATACATGGGCTTGGCGATACGCCCGATGATTCATGGAAAGCATATCAAATCTGCTGCAAAGCACTAGGGGAGAAAGAGTGATGTTTTTAGATTTTTCATTGGTGTTTTTATTTTGCGCCATTTGGCTCGGTGCGTGTTGGTACATGATGGAACAAGCGTTTATTGATGAAGGGATACAAAGGGGTAAAAAGTGATGGAAGAGTTTATAAAATTGATTATGAACCTTTGGATGATCTTCATGGTAGGCGGCACAATCATCATAATAACTTGGGGAATGTGGCATGCGCTGTGTGACATATTTGAAGGGATGCTGTGATGGTCGGTGCAACGGATCTTGAAAAGGCAAGGATGCAAATCCGGTGGTTAAAGCGCGACATACGCCAAATATGCAGTAAAGCGTGGTTCACAAGCCCTAAGTTAAAGAAGGCGCAAGACAATGTGCCAGCTTATTTTATTGAAGAACATGGTTTAACAGAGACAGCGGTTACTGAGGCTTATTTTTTAGGCCGCCAAGATGGGCGGTTAACTATGGCGCAGGCAATTATAAAACGGCTTGGTCCAGAGGAGAAAGAGTAATGTTTAAAAATGTTTATAGCATTCACGGCAGGATGCCAAACGGTACAGATGTTGTGGTTGGTGGAATGTTTTATGAAACAAAGCAATTAGCCAAACGTAAAGCTAAAAATTGGATAAAAGAAACTGGAGGAGAGTGCAAAGTTAATTTGGTCACAAAAAAAACTTTGGATGAAATGTGTGCAATTGGCATAAAGTTTATGGTTGCATTGGAAAGGTGACGTAATGGACATTGTTGAACAGTTGCGTAATGACGATAAGTCTGTAATGGTTGATGGACAAGTAAAACTTGTTAATTGGGTTGCCGCTGACGAGATTGAGCGGCTGCGGGAAGCATTAGAGATTATTTCAGACAAACTTTATGACAAAGGTGAATATGACTTATGGGCAGCGGCACGGAACGCATTATGGCAAGGAGGGAAAGTATGAATGGCATAATTGTCATTTACTTCTTTGTCTCTCTTTGGGTGTTTATTCTTGTGTCTGAAATAATGGGATGGGGAAAATAATTTGTAAATGTTACATGTAACAAACGCGCCAAAAAGAAACCCCCGAAGTGCAATACGGGGGTTTAAGTTTATCTTGAAAGGTAGTACCCGAATCAGAAGCTATCACGCTTCTTCTTCATCCTCATCTTCCTCATAATCTTCATCCTCGTCAACTTCTTCTTCATAGTCGTCTTCGTCAGCGTCAATGAAGTCTGTGGACAGGAGAAGCTCGTCAACGGCGCGGTCAACGTAGTAGAGACGCGCATAAACATCATATTCCATAAAGTCGGCATCATAAGATACGGTAACAAATTCATCACCTGTTTCCTCATCATAATGCAGCAAAAGCGTACAAATAACTGTGGTGGACATAACAAACTCCTGTCAAAGGGGGGTGGACAAGAATGTTCTACCTAAAGAGTATGACTTTTAGAAGACATACTCCCCCCTGAATGTGGGTCTGCCACGCACCATTTCTGCCAATTCCGGTGGCATAAGAAAACCATCCTCGTCAAATGACAAAACCACAAACCCGGGGCAAACACGGGTCGGTGCGCCCTCGGTGTATTCAAATGCTGGAGAAAGCGGGTCGCCCAGCATTCCGGTCTCAACGCCGTAATGAGAGCCGTTACGGTTTCTGACTGCGGTAATCTGAAGCTGGTGGGTATGGTTGGTCACAATACTGACACCGGAATGCAGAGCGTTGTTCCAGCCAGTGTGAATGCCGCCCCTAAACCGGTGGCGTATTTCCACATTGTTAATGACGGTAGCCCAACAAAATTTCCAATTTGGGAAACGGTCTTTAATGGAGCCGGTGTATTCTTCCAACTCGGATGCGTTGTTGGCAAGGTAATTGTCAAAGCGGATGTCATGGTTGCCCATGGTCCAAATTTGTTCTGGCGCGTTGGGTAACATCTTGAGGCACTTGTGTGCCATCTCAAGTTCTTCTGACGCGCTAGGAGCTTTGGCACCAAAGAATTTGCCATGGCGTGACACACGCGCTCCATCCAGTATGTCACCGTTTAACACTATGGCATCTGGTTTAAGTTTTTTGGCAATCTTGCAAAAGGCTTTCCACATAATAGGTGGTTCGCCGGGCCAGAAGTGCGCGTCACCACCAATGATGACAGTCCTGATTGGTGTCTCTGGATTGTAAAATTGCGGCACAGTCCAAGTGGCTGGCGCGTCCATATAAATTATTCTGTTATTGCCGTGGTGTTTAGGAACTTCTTTTTGGTCAATAAGAAGGCCGGGGTATCTTATCTTTGCCGCCTTCATTTGCGTTTGGGCTGTTGTTCGGGGTATATTGAGGTGCCTTGCTGTTGCTGATACGTTTTTACATGAATTGAATACTTTAATAAAATTAAGCAGATACTCATCAGAGTGTTTCATTTTTACTAGGCTCCGTTGCGTCACTGTGGATAAATAAATATTTTTATCATCCCACTTGCAAGGTGGTTATACACTGTGTTATACCCAAGTCAAGGGCCGCTCTGTCCCCCGACCACTGGGTTGCACTCCAGTGCCTAGCTTGGTTAACCAGTGCTAGGCTTGGATTCCGTGGCGAGTAGAAATCGGGTAATGGCAAATTTTTATAAAGGAAAAATGACATGAGTGAATATAAACCATATGACGGCTTTGAATGGATGCAGGCAACAGAAACAGAATTGTTGCTTAATAAAAACTGTAAACTGTTAAGGCGCAACGGTGAACTTGCCAAAGACCTTGGGCAAAACAAAGCATCATTAAAACGTGCAACAGAAATGATTGAGCGTTTGTGCAATGCTCTGGCTGATTGTGACCGCCCTGACGACAGCCTTGTCAAGGAAGCTCGGATTTATTTGAGTATATTAACTTATGGCACGGATGAACTATATAAGGTGCAAGATTACAAGGGCGGCAATACCGTGCCAGATAATTTTTATAAGGAAATGAAAAAAGCAGAAGAAGATGAAGTTGCAGAGTACCGGGCTACAAAATCTCGTGTAGCAAAAGAAAAAGCAAAAAAGAGAAAAAAGAAATGAATTGGCAACCAATTGAAACCGCGCCAAAAAATAAATTAGTTTTAATTTCTTATTATTGGAAAGAAGGCCAATATTTTTATGAAGAAAATGAAGAGTGGTCCATTACTCTCGGAATTTATAATGGCGGAAGATATTTGGACGTGGCGCATTTAGACTTGCAAGAAATGGACGCTGTTTGGCAACCGTTACCGGAGCCAATGAAGGGAAAAACAAAATGATTAACAAACATCCACTTGGTATTCCGTGCATAACGCTTATTGACCATAAAAGACGGCAAGAAGCTAGATTAACGCTAGAGAAATGGGATGAGATCCGCAAGCGTGAGGCGAGTGAAATGGAGTATTTAAAAACAACACGCCCGGCATTTAATCATGGGCTTTACGGCAAAGATTATGGACATAGGCACAAAAAATGAATGTATTAAACATAAAAGAACATGATGATGGCGGAGCAACAATTGAATTTGAATGCAGCCAAGAAGAATTAGTGCATCTGGCGCGTCAAGGTCTTAAATACTTAATTGCTGACAAATGTGGTATGTTAAACAATTACAGCAAAATGAGAGACGCACTGCGGATGTATGCCGACTCCGGTTACAACACCGCCAAAAAAGTATTGGAAGAATGCAATGAGATTTAATTATGAAGAATACTGCCTAGCTTGGCTGGCAATGATTATTGGCACGGCTTTTGTATGGCCTGTGTTGGGTTTTTTGTGGCACATCATGTTGCACGGTGCGCCAAAATTAAAAGAGGAGTATAAATATGATTGGAATGGTTAAGAAGCGGATAAATGATTTGGAGATTGAAAAGGCGGAGCTGGAGCGGAAAATTGACACGAGTCCTACCTTGCGGGATCAATTTGCCATGGTTGCATTAAATGGAGTTCTAACTGCTATACCTTTTGAAACCGAATTTAATATAAAAGAAATAACTTTATCTTGTTACAAAGTTGCCGATGCCATGATGGAAGCTAGAGAAAAAGGTGACTGATGTGTGTAAAGCCAAGTAAAGCTACGGCGGAACGTAAGAAAAATTTAGAATTGCGGTTGTTGCTTCTGGATTCCATTCAAAAAGCGGTCAGCCGCAAATTGACGGACAAAGAACTGGACGCTCTTGTAGAGGGCGTTGAAAGGGAACTTGTTAAGATGCGTAAAAAGGAGCAGGCGGATGTCACGCCCTGAAGATGTTAAAGATTGGGCTTTTGTAGTTGCGTTCTACATTTGGCTCATGGCTGTGTTTTATGTGATTTTCTTTTCATGAATGAAGAACAATTGCATTATCTCGGCAATTACGGTCAGTGCAAACTTGTCAAATGCCTGTGCGTTGACCATGATACGCCACGCTATGACGGTGCTTGGGGCGGGTTAGCTTGCCCCGACTGGCAACCTATTGGCGCGGTTTCTATGGAACAAATGGTTGAATATGCTAAGAAAAACTATAAGAAAGCACAAAACCCCAATGCGGCGTAAAAACAAAACCATCCCCACGAAAGCACACCCCTTGGTCCAGCAAATCTTTATGATGATGAATGAACAAGGGAGAACATATCAAGAACTGGCCGACAAGGCTGGGGTGAAGCCCCGCGTTTTGGAAAGGTGGCGCTTGAATGTTATGCCGCAATTGCATACATTGGAGCTTGTCCTTGGCGCGTTGGGGGCAAATTTAGTAATATTTAAAGATCACGGCAAAAAAGATGAGCGGAATACTTGACCTAGACGGTCACTCTTATGACATTGACCAAAACCTACGGGAGCTGGACAGGGCAGACTGTGAGGACAGCCTTTACACTTTTCTCAAAAACGCATGGCGCTACATAGACTCAAGCGCATTTACAGACGGTTGGCCTATTGAGGCCGTGGCAGAACATCTCCAAGCCGTGGCAGACGGTGACATCCGCAAGCTCATTATTAACATTCCGCCCCGCTGCTCTAAATCATCTTTGACATCTGTGGCATTTCCAGCATGGGTTTGGGCTCAACCTTGGTCCGGCCCAACATCTGGCCCGGGTGTTCAGTTTCTTCACGCCTCATACGCCCAACAGCTTTCACTGCGTGATTCGGTTAAGTGCCGCCGTCTTATTGAGTCCCCTTGGTATCAGTCATTATGGGGAGAAAGGTTTAAGTTAACCGGTGACCAAAATACAAAAACCCGCTTTGACAATGATAAAAATGGGTCCCGCCTGTCAACCTCGGTGGGATCAGCTCTCACCGGTGAAGGGGGCAGCATCATTGTGGTTGACGATCCGAATGCTGCACAGGAAGCCTTTTCGGAAGCCACTATTACGGCAACCATTGAATGGTGGGACTCTGCCCTTTCAACCCGTCTTAATGACCCAAAAACTGGTGCATTCATTGTCATCCAGCAGAGATTGTCTGAAGAAGACCTTACGGGCCATATCATGTCTACGGATGAAGGCGAGTGGACGCATCTCTGCCTCCCAATGCGCTACGAATGGCAAAGGCATAGTTATTCCCGCTTTGGCGGTGTTGAATGGAATGACCCTCGTGGTTTGGATGATGAAGGGGAGCCGTTAGTGCTTGTTGGCCCAACAGGGGACCGCATGGCGCGGGACTTTGAAGCTCAACAAATATTAGAACAAAGAGAGAACAGCCTGCTTTGGCCGGAACGGTTTGGTGAAGAGGAAATAGTAATCTTGGAAAAACGTCTTGGCCCGTGGGGCGCAGCCGGACAGTTGCAACAGAGGCCTGAACCAAAAGGCGGCGGTATCATTAAACGCGAGTGGTGGTTGCCTTGGGAAGAACAAAACTATCCCAATATGGACTATATTGTGGCCTGTTTGGACACGGCGTACACTACAAAAACGGAAAATGACCCCTCAGCTATGACCGTTTGGGGCGTTTTTACAACTGACACGTTGGCAACCGCGCCAACAATGGCCGCTGGCAGATACCCCGGACAAGACCGTGTAGAATTGTTCCGCCAACACAATGAAACCAATCCACGCGCCATGCTGATGAACGCTTGGCAGGGCCGGTATGAGCTGCATGACCTTGTGTCAAAGGTGGAAGAAACCTGTCGGACCATGAAGGTGGATGTGGTCCTGATTGAAAACAAGGCGGCGGGTTATTCCGTGGCGCAGGAAATGAAACGCTTGTTTGGCAACTCAAAGTTTGGCATCCAGATGTTTGACCCCAAGTCTATGGACAAACTGGCGCGGCTTTATTCCGTCCAGCATTTGTTTGCCGAAGGTTTGGTTTATGCCCCTATCCGACAATGGGCAGAGATGGTAATAACGCAAGTTGGTCAGTTTCCTAAAGGGAAGCATGACGACTTGGTGGATACTGTCAGCATGGCAATGCGCCATCTCCGTGACACGGGCGTGTTGGTTCGGGGATCTGAATGGTCTGCTGAAATGGAAGCTAATCTGGCGTTTAAAGGCAAGGGAGCCTTTGAACCGCTATATCCGGGGTAAGAGAATCACATGGCACAAATTTTGGCACAGGCAACAGTGGATGTCATTCGGCCCTCAACCCCAATTGGTTTTGGCCTTTTTAGCGTGACAGTTTGGGGCCAAGAGCCCTATAATTTTACCAGAGTCTATGAAATTGCAGCACAATCTGATAATATGGCAGCCCAGCAGGGTATTCAACGCTTTGAAAATGAGATGTCACTGCTTACCTTACAGGGGAATTAATTATGGCAATGACACCCACTTTAACGCCAAATTTGCGGTTAAACCCATTTGAGCTTGGTGAGCCCGAATCACAGGCAGAAGATGTCATTGTTGAAGTTGTTGAGGGTGACGAAACACCAACTTTTGATTCGGATGGCAATGTCATTGAAATTAAACACGGAGATGGCTCGGTAACCATTTCCTTGGACGGCAAGCCAATTAAAGAAAACCGGAAAAAGCGTGACACCGAATCATGGTTCCGCAATTTAGCTGAAGAAATTGACGACAACGAGCTGCGTTCCATTGCAAGTGAGCTTATCCGTGGCATTGAAGAAGACATTGAGAGCCGAAAAGACTGGGTAGAAAGCCGGTCACAAGGCGTTAAGCTGTTGGGGCTCAAAATTGAGTTGCCAAATGTGGCTGGCGCGTCTGATGGTGCTCCGGTTGAGGGAATGAGCAAAGTCCGCCACCCGCTACTTCTGGAAGCCGTGTTGCGGTTTCAAGCCAACGCCCGCGCAGAAATGTTGCCAACGGATGGTCCGGTCAAAATCCGTAATGATAACAACAACGCAAGCCTGCAAGAAGACCAGATGGCTAATGCGTTCCAGCGTGACATGAACCATTATCTGACTGTCACAGCTTCAGAGTATTATCCTGACACTGACCGTATGCTGCTGATGCTTGGTTTTGGTGGCACGGCGTTTAAGAAAGTTTATTTCTGTCCATTGCGTGGCAGGCCAGTATCAGAAAGCGTGGACGCAGATGATCTTATTGTCAATAATAATGCCACTGATCTCCAAAATGCTAAACGCATTACACACCGCACTTTTATGCGTCCAAGCACAGTTAAGCGTTTGCAAATCTTGGGTGTTTACAAAGATGTCCCTCTTTCAACCCCAAAAGCTCGTGACCCTGACAGCTACAAGCGGGAAAAGAACGCTCAACAAGGTATTGCCTCAGATGACGGTCGTCCTGAAGACCGTGATCGGGAAATTTACGAATGCTATTGTGAGCTTGACATCCCGGGCTTTGAGCATTCTTGGAAGGGTAAAGACACTGGATTGGAAATTCCCTACCGTGTCACAATTGACGTATCTTCCAAAGAAGTGCTTTCAATTGTCCGCAACTATGATGAAGACACTGCTCAACTTCCTGAAGCGCGGCAAAACTTTGTAAAATACACTTTTGTCCCCGGTATGGGCTTCTATGACATTGGTTTGCTTCACATTTTAGGCAATACAACCAATGCCATTACGGCTGCATGGCGCGAATTGCTTGACGCTGGGATGTATAACAACTTCCCCGGGTTTCTCATGGCGGACACGGGCGCACGGCAAAACACCAACATCTTCCGCGTTCCTCCCGGTGGCGGCGCATTGGTAAAGACAGGTGGTATGCCAATTACGCAGGCCATTATGCCGTTGCCATACAAGGAGCCCTCTGGCGCGTTAATGAACCTTGTCAACAACATGGCTGAAACAGGGATGCGCGTAGGCGGAACCTCTGAAGCGGCTGTAACGGAAGGTAAGCAAGACGCGCCAGTGGGAACAACCCTTGCCATGATTGAGCAAGCGCAGAAAGTTCTTAACTCTGTTCATAAACGGATGCACCAAGCACAATCTCAAGAATTTCAACTGCTTGTCCGGTGTTTTCAAGAAAATCCAGAGAGCTTCTGGCAGAAAAACCGCCGTCCTGCTATGCCGTGGGATGAGCAAACATTCTTGCAGGCTCTTAATGACATTGAGCTGACCCCGCAGGCAGACCCGAACACGGCAAGCCAGACGCAGCGCCTTATGAAGGTGGCGGCGTTGAAGCAGTTGTCGGCTGCAAGTCCTGCTTTGTATGACCCAATTGCAGTGGACACTGCTGCTTTGCAGGCCCTTGGCTGGACCAATCCGAGCCAGTTTTTGGCACCGCAGACTGGTGCGCCTCCGCCCGAGCTTATTCAGGCACAGGCTAAAATGCAGAATGAGGCCATGTCTGCACAGTCTCGCATGTTGGATTCTCAGACACGCGCCAAACAGGGTGAGGCAGATGCCGCGCTTGCCATGGCTCGTGCTAAAGAAGTGTTGTCAAAAGCTGGCGGTGACGGTCAAAATGGTCAGCCAAGCATTCAAGACCAGATTAAAATGCAGGAAATGCAGTTGCAGCGGGAAGACATGCAGCAAAAGCAGCAGGACTCAATCTTGGATGCCATTAACCGGAAGCGTGACCGCGAGAGCCGCGAGCGCCTTGCTGCCATGAAATTTGCTGAGGATGCCATGCAGAATCCGCAAGGTTTGGCCGTGGCACAGCATCTTGTGCCGCAGGAAATGCTTAACCGGTTGGAAATGCAGGAAGAACCTTTGCATCAAAACCCGCTGCAAGAGATTAAGTAGGTTGCGCCATGGCAAAACCCGGCAAAAAGGCGGCAAAAGCTATAATCCTTGCTCAAAAACTGGTTAGGATTAAACGCGCTGATGGTGGTGAAACCGACCCTATGCAGGATTCGGATTACACATCCCCGCCTGATAAGCCAAATTATGTCATGTCAACCGAGCCAACAAAGCCCGTTTTGACACCTGACACGTTCTATGAACGGGCAAATTCTGTTTTAAAAGAACGGGCCAAAGATTTTGGTCAGGGATTGTCAGAATTTCCTGCTCAAGCATATGAGTATATGAAAGCTCCTATGCAAGCATTGCGCGGTGAAACACAAAAAGCTCTTGATCCCAACACAGGAAAAATTATTGACGTTTTGCCGTCTGGAATGAGTGTGGACGAAGCCGCCATGGGTGGCGCAGGGTTAATTTCTACTGGCGCGTTACCTGACATTATGGCAGGCAAAGTAACTCCTAACGTCACAAGAATGTTTGCGGGGCCAAAAGCGGCCACAGCAGACTTAAATTCCCTAAATATAGCCCGAGAAATGATGAACCAAGGTAAGGCAGCAGAAGATGTATTTAATAAAACAGGGTGGTTTGAAGGCAAAGACAATATGTGGAGACATGAAATTTCAGATGCAAACTCATCTTTAAATCTTGCGCCATTACGGGAGCCTTCAAAAAGCTCTTACCTTCTTACATCGGCCAAACTTGGGGATGTGCTTGACCATCCAGATTTGTATGAAGCATATCCGTGGTTAAAAAACACTGATGTAATATTAGACCCAGAAACAACAGCAAATGCCTATTATAATACAAGAGAAGGCACTATTGGTATTAACCCGAATCTTTCAGATAAAGATGCTCATTTGAGTGTTTTGCATGAAGTCATGCACGCAATTCAAGAAAATGAAGGTTATGGAAGAGGTTATTCTCCTAACCCTAAAAGAGCTTTAATTTCTGGAACTGAAGAAAATGCTCGGTACAAAAAAATGATAAATTCATACACCCCAGAAGAAATGGAAAATTTAGGAATTTCAAAACAAAAAATTATGGATTTGGTTGCCAATAGCACTTACATGACAAATTCAGGTGAAGTTGAAGCCAGAAATGTTCCGCACCGTTTTTCTAACCCAACAAAAAAATTTCCAACAAAAACAGAAGATACTCCTAGAGAATATCAGTGGGTAAGACCAAATTATTACGCACACGGCGGAAAAACAAACACTTTAATTGACACGGCTCTTATGCTAATGTCACGAAAGACTTAGCCAGCAAGTCGGTATGTTTGGCACGGTGGACGCACCGTTTAACTCCATGGAGCTACCATGAATGACATGGCAAAATCTGCCCGTGCGGCTATGAAGGCTAAGGCCAAAAAGCTGACAACGGACCCGCATGAGAAAGTTGATTCCTCAACTTGGACACCCCCAGAGCCTTTGGAAACTGAAGCAAAAACTGGGATGCGCCCTGTTTCTCGCCGCCAGTTTAAAGCAGGTGGTAAAGTTGCGGGGAACAAAGCAAGAACACATGCAGGCCGCAAGCCTCGTAAAGCAGGTGGCAGCGCAATGCCTCCCGTAGACCGTTGGATTAACCGAGATCAGAAAAAAGCCAATGAGTTGCGTGATGGTATCAAGCACGTTGGTGGCATGAAACGTGGTGGAAAAACAAAACGGGAACATCACGCTGACGGCAATCCGGCGGGTGATGAAATCGGCAATTTGATCCGCAATATGCCACAGGAAGCTCCAGACCGTGAGGCCATGGCGCGTAAAGTGCGTGATATTCAAACTGATGCTGCGTTGCGGAATAAGGATGGCAACATTCCGACTCCTCCTGCACGTCCTCAGCCAAAAGAATCAAGCCGCATTACTATGCCGACCATGAAAAAAGGTGGCCGTGCCAAAAAATTCCTTGGTGGCCCAATGCTTCAGCCCGGCAACATGATGTCATCTGCCCCGTCTATGAACGTGGCAAATACGCAGGGTATGCCTACCACTATGCCCGGCCAAGACCCGCGCCAAAATATGGTCAGCAAAGACCGTTTAAACTTTGGCATGGGGACGCAAGGCAACCCATACAAAAAGGGCGGCAAGGTAGCCCACCCTGATGAAGCTGCTGACAAACAGCTTATTAAGAAGATGGTAAAATCTTCTGCTATGAAGCGTGAAGAGCATTGCTGGGGCGGCGAAGCCAAGCCTAAAAAGCGCAAAGAAGGTGGCGGTGTATTCTCCGGCCCTAACTATCCCGGCAAAGTTCCCGGCGTTGTCCCCGGCGGGCGTATGGCGCGTAAATCTGGCGGCAAAGCTATGACAGTTAATGTCATTGTTGCTGGAAAAGAAAAGCCTGCTGGCATGACACCTCCTGCTGGAATGGTTCCTCCGGCTGGTGGACCTCCTCAAGGTGGTCGCCCTCCTGTTTCGGTTCCCCCTCCGCAGCCATTGGCACCGGCGGCTGGCGCACCTATGATGCCACAAATGCCACCGCAACCAATGCAACAGCCTCCTATGGGCCGTAAACATGGTGGCCGGACATTCCATTCCTACAAGGATATGACTGCTGGCTCGGCTTCTGGTGAAGGCCGTTTGGAGAAATCTGACATCGCCGCTTACAAAAAGCGCAAATAATACGCAACCACTCCTCACCGGGTTGTGTATGGGACGGGAGCAAGCCCCCCTTGGCTTCCGTCCCTCTAATCTCAAGGGGGAAATGCCGGGGGCAAATATATGTTAACTTACAATACCTTACTTATGAATGAAGCAATTAAGATGATAGAAGAAGAAATAGAGCGGATTAAAGAAAATTTAACCACAGCTCATCACACAGAAAGTTTTAATTTCAACACCTACAACAAGTGGGTGGGGAAGGTAGAAGGCTTACGCGCAGCAATACAGCTGATCTCGGAAGCCGAATCACTCGTGAATGGCAGAACTTAGGGGGTTTAAATGCCGTATATGGTAATGAGTCATGACACCAATCCAGCCGAGGAAATCTTAAATGAGATTGGGGACATTTCAGAAGTAGAAGTGTTTAATAATCAACTGCTTGTGGCGGTTTATCTCCGCCCCGAGAAAACTAAATCTGGTATTTTTCTGACAGAAAAGCACCGTGACGAAGATCGGTTCCAAGGCAAAGTTGGCTTGGTGCTGAAAAAGGGCATGTCCGCATTTGAGGATCATGCCGGTGAATGGTTTAAAGGCGTAAAAATTGACATAAATGACTGGGTTGTCATGCGTCCTACTGATGGTTGGAGCATCACAGTCAACGGCGTTCTTTGCCGGATGATTGAGGATGTCAACATTAAGGGCCGCGTAGATCACCCAGACCGCGTTTGGTAAGGAGTAAAATATGCCAAGAAAAAAGCAAACTGAAAAAGAGCTAGAACCTCAAGTTGAAGTTATCAGTGAAGAAGTTACTGCGGAAGAGCCTGAAATTGAGGTTGTTGCAGCAGAAGAATCACAAGATAACACCGGCATTGCGCCGGAAGAAGGCATTGAGGAACTACGGAAAAAGCTGGAAGAAGAGCGTTTGGCGCGTCAAGAAGCCGAAAAACGGGCTCGTGAGGCACAAACGGCTGCAACAAAGGCTGCAAATGAGACGGGTGAACACCGAATCAGCCTCGTTAGCAGCGCTTTGGACAACTTAAAGCGTGAGCAAGACTACCTAAAAGCTAATATTAAAGAGCTTATGGTCGTCGGCGACTATGACCGTGCTGTTGAAATGCAGGAACGGTTCCAACTCAACATTAACAAGATGGTTCAGCTCCAAAACGGGCTGGATGAAATGAAGCGTGAGCCTGTTAAGCCGGTTGAACAGCCGCGTGATGATGGCCCCACGGTGGATGACCTTATCCAGCGTGTCACGCCACGTTCTGCACAATGGTTGGAACGCAATAGGTCACACATTCAAGACTCTCGCACCATCCGAATCATGGCACGGGCGCATGAAGACGCAATTGACCACGGTATTATACCCGAATCAGATGCGTATTTTGGGTTTTTGGAAAACCGTTTGGGCTTGAATAAGCAGCAAACGCGCCAAGAACCGCGTTATGAGGAGCCGGAAAGCGTTATGTCGGCAGCATCTGCTCCGACACAGCGCCGATCTGCACCTGCTGCCGCGCCAGTATCCCGTTCTGGCACGGTTGGCTCGTCAAACACGCGCACAATTCGGCTTACAGCAGAACAAGTAGAGGCTGCTAAGATTAGTGGCCTTACACCAAAGGAATATTACGACATTCTTCAAGATGAGCGTAATCGGAATTAAAGGAACAAACCATGAACACCGAATCAAGAGCGCCACGGCGCACAAAACAAGTCCGCAAACCGTCATTATTGTCTAAATCATTGGAAGAAATGACAAAAGACGTTAATGAAATTGTGGAATCCGTAGCTGCTAAGGTGGAAGATGTCCTTCCTCCTGTAGACCGTCCTTCCATGCGTCCACCATTGCGTGAAGAAGATCCCCGTATTGCGGCAGAACGCCGTGCGGCGGAAATTTTGAACAACATTGGTGATGTAGATCAGGGCGTAGACGAGTTTGCAGCACCACGGCCACCGGATGGTTGGTCTTACGAGTGGAAACGTAAAGAAGTTATGGGTCAGGAGCAATCTTCTTATCTGACACAGCTTCATTACACTGGTTGGGAGCCTGTTCCATCATCTCGCCACCCAGAAACAATGCCTTTAGGCACTAAAAACGCTATTATTGAGCGTAAGGGCATGATCTTGATGCAACGTCCGCTTAGTATCACTGAGAAGATGCAGCATTTGGATAAGAAACGTGCGCGGGATCAGGTTATTGCTAAACAGCAACAGCTTAATGAGGCACCGCAAGGCCACTTTGAGCGCAACCATCCGCAAGCACAGGCTCGTGTCAAAAACAGCTACGAGTCTGTTCCTGTGCCACGGGACTAATGTCAAAAAAGGGGGCGACAGCCCCCTTTACTTCATGTCATGACATATGTTATGACAAATAGCATGACTTAATAAGTCAACCTTCCCCCGGCGCGGAAGGACCGCCTATTTCCGGTCTTTGAGTCTCCCCGGTGCGAGATGATGGACTTTCCTGTAAAAAGGAGGAACCATCATGGCTAACGTATCAGCGCCATTCGGTTTCCGTCAATATCAGGGCACTGGTTCGGCTCCGACCTATGAACAGGTTGCAGCCATTGCTAACTATAACGCCAGCGCTATCTACTATGGTGACCCAGTAACTTGGCAGTCAGACGGCACTGTTGCCCGTTCTGCTTCTACTGGTGCTACTCCTGCTGCTCTCGGCATTGCAGGCATCTTCCAAGGTTGCCAATACCTTTCGGTTTCTCAGAAGCGTACTGTTTGGTCAAACTATTGGCCCGGCTCTGACGTTGCTTCCGGCAACTATGTCACTGTCTACATTGTCAATGATCCTAACGCTAAGTTTGTTGCACAGTCAGACTCTACTGGCTTGGCAATTGCTGACGTTAACTCCACCATCGGCTTTGTGATTGGCTCGGGTAACACAGCTAACGGCCTTTCTGGCGCGTATCTGGATACCACCACTATCAACACTTCAACTTACAACGTCTATGCACCATTCAAAGTGGTTGGTCTTATCAATGACCCGCCCGGTGTACAGGGCACGTTGTCCAGCGGTCAGGCTTACGATTACGCAATTGTTTCCTTCAACAATGTCGTAACCCGTAACTTTACTGGCGTATAAGGAGTAAGGTAAAATGGCTGTCAATTTATCGGCAATTAAAGACCTTCTCCTCCCCGGCCTCCGTGGGGTTGAAGGCAAGTACGAGATGATCCCATCTCAGTATGACAAAATCTTCACCAAGCATGAATCACGCATGGCTTTGGAACGCACCGCTGAAATGCGTTACCTCGGCTTGGCGCAGTTGAAGACTGAAGGCGGTCAGACCGCTTTTGATAACAACGCTGGTGAGCGTTATGTCTACAATCAGGAACACACTGAAATTGCTCTCGGTTACGCAATTACCCGTAAAGCAATTGACGACAACCTGTACAAAACCCAGTTTGCACCTTCTAACCTCGGTCTGATTGAATCTTTCCAGCAGACCAAGGAAATTTATGGCGCAAACATCCTGAACACTGCAACCACTTACAACGCCGCAGTTGGCGGTGACGGACAGGCTCTCTGCTCCGCATCACATCCTATTGACGGTGGCACGGTGTCAAACGTACCGACAACCAACGTAGATTTGAATGAAGCTACGTTGTTGAACGCTATGATTTCCATCCGTACCAACTTCAAGGACCAAGCTGGTCTGAAGGTGTTTGCTCGCGGTCGCAGGCTCATCATTGCTCCTCAAAACGAGCCAGTAGCTATCCGTCTGACCAAGACTGAGCTGCGTCCCGGGACTGCGGATAATGACGTGAACGCTATCGGTTTCACGGCCGGTGGCTTGCCAGAAGGCTACATGGTCAACGACTTCTTGACCTCGGCCTATCCTTGGTTCCTTCTCACAAACATTGACGGTCTCTCCTATATGGAGCGTGTCAAATTTGAGACGGACATGCAAGTTGATTTTGTCACAGATAACTTGCTGGTTAAGGGCTATGAGCGTTACAGCTTCGGCTACTATAACTGGCGTGCCATCTGGGGCTCCTTCCCAACCTCATAAGGAGTTGACCCATGGCTACTGTTGTCAATGACATGCAACCGGGGTTTTACCCCAACCCAAATGGCTCCCCGGTACAACCGGGGACCCTGTTCACGGGTCCTCTCTTGGCAGGTAACGTCTTCCAATCGGACGGTACAGGCAACCTTGCTGCTCTTGCTGGCACAACTGGTACGCAAAATATCGGTTTTGTTGTCATGGGTCAGTCTGAAGTTGTTACGCAAGCCAGTGGCGGATGCACTATTACAATCCCTGCTCAAAGCCAGATTTTGTCCATTGTAATGATGGTCACGACTGCTTGGACAGGGTCGGCAAAAACCTATAGTGTCGGCGCAACTGCGGGAACTACTGCTGCAACTGCATTTTCTGCTGCCACTCAAGACGGTTCCGCTATTGGTCGGTTTGCAATTGCACCAACCACAGCGGCGCAAATTGCCAATTGGGACAACATCAGCAACTCCACCTTCCAAACCGGTGGCCCAACTGATGTTCAGATTTTTGTTACTTCCGCCAACACTGGTTCTGGAGTGGGCACATTACATGTGACTTATCTTCAGGGCATCAACAACGCATCCTAATCTGGAGGGATGAAAAATGACTGGACGTAAGCATAAGGCTTCCGGTGGAGCTAACGAGGCTGCACAGGACCTTCATCACAAGAACATGGACTACACTGCTAACAGCAATGTTGCCAAAGAGGCAGTAAAGCGTAAGCATGGTGGCCATGTTAAGCATCACGAGCATGAAGAGCATGGTCATCACGCTCACCACGCTCATCACGCTCACCATGAAGGGCATGAGAAGAAGCGCCATAAGCGTAAGCATGGTGGCGGTCTTCCGATTGAGCATGGCAAACACGCTCATCTTCCCCAGACGGGTGAACATGAAGAGCATTACAAGCACGGTGGCGGCACTAAGCACCGCAAACATGCTGGTAAGCATCATGAAATGCACGCTCATGGTGAACATGCTCATCACCACGCTGGCCGCAAGCCTCGCAAGGCCGGTGGCCGTTTGGCTGGCAATGAATGGTCAATGGCTCAGACAAGCACCCCTGCAAAGGGCCGTAATGTCTCTGGCTCGTTGAGCAAAGAGTACTGATACCCGCTATCAGTATAGTAAACTTGACAGCGGGGGCCAAAACGCCCCCGTTTGTCTAAAGGGGTGGACACATGGCTAAATCTCCGGCTTGGCAAAGAAAAGAAGGTCAGAGCGAGTCTGGCGGCTTGAACGCCAAAGGCAGGGCATCTGCAAAGGCTGAAGGTCATAACCTGAAAGCTCCTAGTAAAGATCATGACAACCCGCGCCATAAGTCATTCTGTGAGCGGATGACTGGCATGAAGCGCAAACTGACTGGCGCGGCTGCTGCTGCTGATCCCAATAGCCGCATTAACAAATCACTGCGTAAGTGGGATTGCTGATGACAAAAAAACCTTTTTGGGATACAAAAGCCCCTGAAAGTCATGTGACAAAACATTTGTCACGCAAGCAAGAAAACCAAGCAAAGGCCCGCGCACGAGCTGCGGGACGGCCTTACCCAAATTTGGTTGACAATGCTGCTGTAGCAAAAAAGGGCCGATAAAATGGGTACTTTAGACGGTATTAACTCACAAAATTTCTCCATTACACAGAATGGCAGGTATGAGCCTTGGGAGCTTCAGGTTTCCCGTGGTCAAATTTCATTTCATTCTACCGTAAGCATATTTGGGTATCAATCAACCGTTGGTACAACTTTTATCCCTGTTTGGGAAAATACGACAACCTATTCTTATCCAGCTTCAGCGGTTGTTATGACGCTTGCCAGTTCATCCGCATCGGATGCTGGTGTAAGCGTATTGATTAGCGGCCTTGATGCAAATTACCTGCAAATTTCTGAAACAATTACGTTTACGGCTGGTAATTATACGGGCGTTAATACCACAAACAGCTATTTGCGTATCAACAGTATGACCGTAACAGCAGTTCCTACGGCTGGCACATCTAACATAGGAACAATTACAGCTAAAAACGGCGGCACAACTTACGCCCAAATTGCTATCGGCGTAGGCCGCACCCAAATGTCAATTTATACGGTCCCTGCCAACAATACATTTTATCTGTATCGGACCCAAGGTTTTACAAATACGCCATATACTACAGGCGCATATGTAACTTACCGCACTTATCAAGTGTCGTCTTCTGGTGTTCAGTCATTGATTACCCAGCGCCCTTATATCAGCAACTTTACCGTTGAACGGCGTTATCCTAATCTTTATGCTGAAAAAACTGACATTCAATGGCAGATGCAGGCAAGCTCTGGAACTACTGCTGCTATTGGGTTTACTGCTGAAGGTGTCTTGGTTAAGAACAACGGCACATTGTAAGGATGTCCTATGAGCACCAGCGGGACATACTCATTCAGCCCATCTCTTGGTGAGTTAACGCTTTATTCTTATAACCTTTGCGGTATTAGGAATACGGCGCTTCTGCAAGAGCACATGGAAGCGGCGCGTATGTCGTCAAATCTTATGCTGGCGCGTTGGTCAAACCAAGGTGTAAACCTGTGGGCAGTAGATCTTGTCACCGTGACATTGGTAGCAGGGCAAGCAACGTATCCTGTTGATGCCAATACGGTTATGATTTTGGATGCTTATCTGGGCATAACAAATTCCGGCCCTGAAATAGACCGAATCATTATGCCTATTTCCCGCACGGAATATGCGTCTTATCCTAACAAAACGCAGCAGGGATTTACTACAACCTATTGGTTTGACAGGTTATTGTCGCCGACAATTACTCTTTGGCCCGTTCCTGATGGCAATAGCGCACAAGTTTTAAAGTATTACCGAGTACGTCAGATCCAAGATTCAAATTTTACAAACGGTCAAAATGTTGAGATTCCTTATCTTTGGTTGGAGGCATTTGCTTACGGCCTTGCTGCACGGCTTGCCGTAATCTTTGCACCTGACAAAGTGCAGATATTAAAACCTATGGCGGATGAATCTTATCAGATTGCGGCGGATCAAAATGTGGAGTATGCTCAACAGTATATTTCACCTATGGTCTCTGGATATTTCCGCTAGGAGGCGTAAATGGGCTACGCTTCACGTTCTGGCAGGGCGCATACTAATCCGTCAAACCCACAGGCATTTGCTATATGTGACAGGTGTAACTTTGTTTACAACCATGTCAATTTGCGTTGGCAGTATGACTGGCGCGGCACATCCATGCAAAATATCCGTCTTTTGGTGTGCAGCACTTGCTATGACGATCCGCAAGAACAATTACGCGCCATAGTGGTTCCTGCCGATCCAGTTCCAATTCAGAACCCACGCACTCAAAATTATGTCACAGCGGAAACAAATTACCGCACGACATCTGGCCAAGACAGCACAAACTATTGGACGGGTATTCCTGTTCCGGGGCAAATTGGCCGTGCCACGCAAAACAACAACACCCGTGTCACGCAGCAAACTGGTGAACCACCTAACGGTCTTAATACGCAACCCGGTACTAATCCTAATGCCCCCGGCAATAATGATCCCGGCTTGCCATATGATAACACCGTTGTTCCAAAGACAGGTAACTTGGTATGAGCAACATTCAAATCCCAAACCTTCCTGCCGCAACGTCATTAAATGGCACGGAACAGCTTGAAGTTGTACAAGCTGGGGTATCTGTTTATACCACAACTCAGGCTGTTGCGGGATTGGCAACTGGCCCAACTGGCCCTACAGGTGCGCGTGGACCAACGGGCCCAACGGGTCCAACTGGCCCTACAGGCCCTACTGGCGCAGTTGGCGCAGGCGGTCCTACCGGTCCCACAGGCAACAATGGATCTACTGGTCCTACTGGCCCAACTGGTCAGTCTGGTGTCAGTGTCACAGGCCCGACAGGCCCAACTGGTTCTGTGGGCCCTACAGGTCCTAACAGCGTTGGTCCAACTGGTCCAACCGGTCCTTTTGGCCCTACTGGTGCCGCATCTACTGCTCCGGGCCCAACTGGTCCTACAGGTCCAACTGGTTCAACGGGCGTTGGTGGTCCTACAGGGCCTACAGGTTTTACTGGAAGAACTGGTGATTTGGGCCCGACTGGTCCTACCGGTGGATCTGGCCCAACGGGTCCAACAGGTAATACGGGCGCAATCGGCCCAACAGGTCCAACAGGCCCCACTGGCGCGGCATCTACCGTTGCAGGCCCCACAGGTCCAACGGGTAATACAGGTTTAACTGGTCCCGTAGGCCCAACTGGGCCCACCGGTCCGACAGGAACTCAAGGCCCCACAGGGCCTACTGGCCCTACTGGTCCTACAGGCCCAACGGGTGCAGCTTCTAATGTGGCAGGTCCGACTGGTCCAACAGGACCGCAGGGCATTCAAGGCGTAGTTGGCCCGACAGGTCCTACTGGCCCGTTTGGTCCAACTGGTCCTACCGGCCCCACTGGCACACCCGGCGCAGGTGGCGCATTGGGTTATTATGGCCTATTTGCAAGCACAGCAAATCAAGCAAGTGCTGGGACAACATCTGCTAATTTGGTGTCACTTGATACAGTTGTCCGTGCAAGTGGCATATCACAGGCATCTGGTGTCTTAACTTTTACTTATGCTGGTAAGTACCAAATTATTTCTGAGCTGTCATTTACAGCTCCTACTGCAACAAATCCAACTGTAACAGTTTGGTTGACCCAAAACGGCACTAATGTTGCCAATTCAACGCAAGATTTCCAACTTCTTGGCGGCGCTGGCACGGTTCAAATTTCTGTTTATACATGGTTGTTGGATATTACAGCAGGTGACACAGTAAGCGTTTATTGGGCATCAGACAACATAAACACAGCCTTAATTTATCAAGGCGCTTTAACCAACCCAACGCGCCCTGCATCTCCCAGTGCTGTTATTTCTGCCACGCAGGTCATGTATACTCAATTGGGACCAACTGGCCCAACAGGTCCTACGGGATCATTGGGGCCAACAGGACCGACCGGTCCTACGGGGGCAACTGGTCTTACCGGGCCAACGGGTCCCACTGGCCCGACTGGATCTATAGGTTTGACGGGTCCAACAGGTCCAACGGGCCCAACAGGATCTACTGGTAATATAGGTCCGACTGGTCCAACTGGACCTACGGGTGCCACAGGTTTAACTGGTCCTATCGGTCCAAACGGGCCAACGGGACCTACAGGACCTACGGGTCCTACTGGACCAACAGGATCTACGGGCAACACTGGAGCGCAAGGTCCGACTGGCCCAACCGGTCCTACAGGGTCAACAGGTTCAACGGGCCCTACGGGTCCTACTGGTCCTACCGGCACTACTGGTACTTCTGGCCCTACTGGGCCAACAGGACCGGGCGGTATTAACTCGGGCACGACAGGTCAGGTAGCGTATTACGCTTCCAGTGGCACAACATTGTCTGGCACGTCTGCCCTTGCACAATTGACATGGACAAATGCTGCTGTCACCGTGACATCAAATGCTGGCACGGTTCCTGTCACATCCAAGCTCAATACATTCACCAACTCATCTGCTGCCACAATGTCAATTACAATGGCAACAGCAAGTGCGGTGGATGGTCAAATGTCAATTGTCCGTATTTATGATTTCACCAACGTGGCACAGACAATTAGCTGGACAAACACTGAGAACAGCACAATTTCTGTGCCGACAACATCCAACGGTTCTACAACCTTGCCAAGAACAGTTGGGTTTATGTATAACGGCCAAACTGGTTTATGGCGCTGCGTAGCATCTGCATAAGGAGTGACAAATGGTTATTAACACCTTGGAAAATGGTTGGATTCAGGACGTTTTTCAATTCTCGCATGAGCAGTATGGGGCATACTGTGATGCAATTGTCTTGCCACCAGAAGAATATAACGCGCTTTCAGCCGATCAGCTTGCTGCAATGAAGCAGGCGCGGTTTGACAACTGGGTTGCACATATCACAGACGCATCAAATGCCGCGCCAGATGGGGCCGCATAATGGCAACGTATTACTGGGTTGGTGGCACGGGTACTTGGGATACGGTAACCGCCACTAACTGGTCATTGACATCGGGCGGATCTGGCAACGCTGGTGTGCCGACTATGATGGATAATGTTGTTTTTAACAGCGCATCCAATGCTACCGCTTATACAGTAACTATTTCTAACGGCGCAACATGCAG
>Ga0214206_1000024_pt1 | contig 39892 bp, 61 predicted proteins | sample TroBogEpilimnion_26_FD_153044 | JGI IMG/M metagenome (GOLD analysis project Ga0214206, IMG submission 153044) | Freshwater microbial communities from Trout Bog Lake, WI - 07JUL2009 epilimnion | ecosystem: Environmental > Aquatic > Freshwater > Lake > Epilimnion/Euphotic zone | place: Trout Bog...
TATACACCTGCTAAAACAAAAGCATACGAAGAAGAAATCCGCGATGCTGCCAAGCAAGCAATGGGTGTCTCAGAGCCGTTAGCCGGTGCTGTAAAGGTTTATGTGATGTGTGCTTACCCAATGCCTAAGTCAATGAGTAAAGCAGACCGAGCAAAGGCCCTTTTAGGCGATTTGAAGCCTACTAAGAAGCCTGACCTAGACAATGTAGCCAAAGCTCATTTAGACGCTTTAAACGGCGTTATTTACGTTGATGATGCTCAGATTGTTAGGCTGCAAGTGAGCAAGGTTTACGGTGAGCATCCGTGTGTTGAAGTTATTGTTATGGAAGATTTGCAATGAAATGCCCTGAATGTGGAACTTGGACAGAAGTTTTAGAGACAAGAAAGCATGGAGAGAATGGGAAAAGACGTAGATATGAATGTGCAAACGAGCATAGATTTACAACATTGGAGCAAGTAGTCGATGGAATCTCCGTTCAACTATCCGGAAGGACCGCCAGAATGGTTCAAGGAATTGCAAAGGGAAAAAAGACGAGCCTACCGAGCGAAGAAGTTAGGCCGACCTATTGGCAAATGGGGAGGTTACAGGAAGGGAGCAGGGAGGCCGAGGGAGAAGGATTACACACATACGGTTAACCTAAACCTCAACACTATTCAAGTGTCAGCATTGTTAGACATGGGTGAGGGCGATATTCGCAAAGGATTGGAAGCCCTTATCAATCGTTATATGTAAAGGATTGTTATGAATGAAGAAGACGCATTTAGAGCTATTGACTTTGTAAAGAAAAGCGCAGAGCAATACGGCCAAGCTAAGGCCGATGTGAGCTACATAGAAAAGTATTTGACCAGCCTAAAAAGCGAGTTGATGGGCGAGGAAACAGGAACGCTGGGTGCAAAAGAAGCGTATGCCTACAGTCACCCACGCTACAAGGATCAACTGCAAGCCCTCAAAATAGCGGTAGCAGAAGAAGCAAAGCTCAAATACCTACTAGAAGCAGCCAAGATGACCATTGAGGTCTTTAAGACGCTGGAGTTTAGTAAGCGTGTAGAGATGAGGGCTTTTCAATAATGTGGCCGTTTCCTACTAAGCTGCCGCCCAGCAAACCTGGAGAGCCTAAATTTAACCCCGATAACTTTGAAGAAGCACCTTTTTAATGTATAGATCAAACGACCTATTAGCCCTTGCTGAAGGGCAACCATGCTTGTTAGGAATTAGCTCAAGGTGCTTAGGCTCAGAAGGCTCTACAACGGTTGCAGCGCACTCAAACAGCTATCAGCATGGGAAAGGTAAGGCAATCAAGGCTGAGGACGTATACACGGTCTGGGCGTGTTATTACTGCCATGAGGTGCTGGATAGTGGTAAGAAGTTGGGAAGAAAAGAAAAAGAAGAAGCCTTTGACCAAGCGCATCTAAAACAAATAGAAGAGTGGACAAAGATAGCCACCAACCCAACAATCAGACCTTGGAAGAAAAAAGTAGCAGAAGATGCTATTAGATATTTAGCTAAAAAGCACTTGGTAGAAAATTAAGCCGCCCCTAAAAATTTGATGGGGGGGTCATTTATTGATGGGGGGTCTTAAACCACAAACAGACCCAAAAACACCCATCGGATTATCTGATTATCTAACCCCCTCCCCTCATATAATCGGAGATAATCGGTCAAAATAATACATAATCACGCTATATAATAACGCTATATAATCACGCTGATAATCACATGGCAAAGCAAAGCCCTAGCCAAGCGGCTATTTTAAAAGAAAACACCAAACAAAGCCCCTAATTTAAGGGCTTGATACTATGCAATGCGAATCGGGTTTTTTTATAATGATTCAATTGCGTTATAAAGCGGCAGAATCACGCTCTGGTATGTCATACCGCCGTCAGTAGGAATGACGTTTACAAACTGAGCGCCGCTCTCTACTGGCTTACTCAATCGTTGGATCATCACGGGCGCTTCGTCATAGTCAGGGCCAAAGACATAGGCAAAGCCTGACCCGCTGGGTGTGATAGTTTCAAACATAGTTAAACCCCTTAACATAAAAAAAGGTCAATCAAACGCCTACACAAAAGCATAGGCGAAGCAATGATAAGCCAGCCACTAAAGGCCAGCCTAAGCAATAGAGATAAAAAAAAGGGCCGAAGCCCTTAGTTATCGGTAATACCGAAGCCCATCAATAGGGCAAACAATCCATTGTTTTAGATCGCCGTTAGCTTTTGCCCATAGAGAGCGGGGAAATTCTTTATAGTGTGTTGCACCATGTCCAAAACGAATTTCGCTTGGTGTCGGGTTTCTATGCGCCGTGATAGAACGATCAGGATCAATGAAATCAAACATGGTTTACCCCTTAATGACGTGATGCGGCTTTTTGTTTGTTCATTTCATACCATGCGGCAAGCCATTTTTTGGCTTCGCTTGTAGTTTTAAAAATGAAAGGTTCAATAACAGAACCGTGGGCGGCTTGATAGTGCGTGCCATAGTCAAGAACGGTTAAATCATAGCTCGCAAATCCATCTTCACGCATTTCACACTCAAGAACCGCGTCATATGCTTTTAAACAATTAGGGTTGAACACTTCCATAGTGAAGCCTGAAGCTGGCTTAAATTTTAAGATTGACATCGTTTACCCCTTGAGAAACATAAGAACAGCGGCTGGGCCAGCGAATAAGGCCACAAAGACAATCGCTAAGGCCAGATCAATAAAAAATTGTTTCATTCTTCATCCCCTGAGTGACGATCCTCAAGCATTTCAATAGCCCAATCTAAAGCCTGATTGAATCCATCACCGTCATACTTACGGCTTACATATGCCAAGACTGTTTTTATGTCTTCGCTTGACGGCTTAATCTTGCTTTCGTTGCTATCTAGTTGATCAATAACATCATCAACAGATACTGTCACCATGTCAAAGATGCCCAGCTTTTGGCTTACTTGGAAGCGGAGCATATAAAGTTCACGATCTGTCAATCCATCTAAAATAATTGTGTTCATTGTTTGCTACCTTTAAGTGTTACTTTCTACTAGATGCACATTGCATCCAATAGCCCTAGCAAGTAAGGCTATTAGCTAAAATGTTAAGCGGTTACAGCTTCAATAGCTGGCGAATCCGTGCATATACAAACAATGCGTTCAAACCTAAGTGCACCCGCTAAAGTGCAAACAGTGACATTCTTGCCCGTGTGTGTGTAGCTCTCAACACGCATGCGTTTACCATGCACCGTGATGATCTGGCCGATCTTGTAAGATTGTTTAGGGATAAAAGCGAATTTCATAATTTACCCCTCAAACGGCGATGTAGTTTGTGCAACGATGACGACGGCGTGCGTCAAACCCGTTAGGTTTGCGTTGACCTTTGATGAGCAAAGCATCAATGCTAAAGCCTTTGCCGCTCTCAAATTCTCGTTCTTTGATGAGCTTTTCTTTGAGTTCTTGAACTCTTGCTTCAACCCGATCCAACGAGCCCTCATAGTATTCACGGTGAACCGTTGACATTGGGTAAGTAGTAACAAAACCCTCAATAGCACCGCGCTCCGATGGCGAAGCGTGAATAATGAACTTATATGATTTCATGGTGAATGATTCTCCCTTTAAGGTTTACTTTCTAAGATGCCCTGATGTAGAGCATGGATAGATTATAAGCACACCTATACACCAGAGCAACAAAAAAGCACAAAAAAACTCAACTGAAAACCCTAATGGTTTTATATACAGTAGTTAGTTAAAAGCTATCGACACTTGATTATTGATAACTCAAGTGAATCAATGGCCATTGGCAAAGATCGTGCCAAGTTAACCCAGCAAGTAAACAAAGCAGGGCAAAACATAAGACGGAAATCGCGTAAAGAAAAAAGAAAAGAAAAGCACCAAGTTCTGTCTGTCTTCTTTCACTTCATAGAGGGAAAACAGTAAGAGAAACAGTAAGAGAGCATGAGAGCCAGATCAAAAGCATCAGCGACTATTAAATTGAATATAAGTTAATCACTACTAAAACAAAAACATAAAAGAGAGCGGCCCCTCCCTAAATCTTTTCATCCCCCCCTATTCTCAGAGGGAAAGCGTAGGGGCAGGGGGGAGGGGGTAGGGCTGGAGCGGTGGCAGAGGGGGGAGGCCCAGTCACCCATTCCCAAATTTTTTACAAAAACTTTTCTAAGTCAGCTTATACTACGCACCAGAGTGTTTACTCTCTCTTACAGGAAATGGACACTCTCTCTTACGGTAAAACGACACCAAAGGAATAGAAATGAGATGGGAACTGATTGATCCGAGGACGGATGTAGAGGCTGTTGTAGAGATGGCTGATGGGATTTACGGGGCTGAGAGTGATGGATTTGTGGTGAGGGACAGGAATGTGTTTAGACAGCACGTTACTGTTACGGCTACTAATCAGTTGTTTGATAAGAGTAAAGAGTTCTTAGCGGGATGCTGGAACGGGGAGAAGTTGCTGGGGTATTGTTGGTTTGACCGTGGTGGATATACGACTTATTCTAGGGATGAGATTAGTAATGCTAAGTTCCACCATGTTGACCTTGCGTTGCCGGTAAGAACGAGGTATAAACTGATTAATGCGATGATTGACCAGCACATATTGTGGGCGGCACATTGCGGTATTCCTGTTATTTGTTCGAGCAGCATACGGTCGGAGCAGGATGCCTTCTTGAAAATTCATGCAAAACGTGGTTTTAAGGTAAATGGATCGTATGCTTGGGGTCGTACATCTGAGCTATTGGAGAGAATGAATGCTTCCTGAAAAAATTCGGGCCTCCGGCGAAAAGGTAACTACACCTGAAGAGCTTGCATATCGTAAAGAAAAGCGGGCTGCTAAAAAAACAGGACAAGTTATTGAAAAAGCCAAGTCTGTTGGTCGGCCTAAAAGTGTTGTTAATCGGGTTACTGAATACGGTGCTTTGTTTAACCGTATGAATGATGAACGTGCTGCTGTTGGCTTGCCTCCATTAAAGACTGCTATGGAGGTGTTAATTGATGCCATGCAAAGCGAAGAGATTGATCTAAGGGATAAGGCTAGGATTGCTGATAAACTAGCACCGTTTGAATCTTCTAGAGCGCCGATTATTTCTATTGAGCACGTTAATAATGTTCAAGAGAAAGAGGAAGTTGATGCTGATGAAGCATTGGCTGATTTTTTGTCTGCCTTAAATAAGGTGTAAACTATGCCGTTGAAAAAGGGTAAGTCTGAAAAGACTTTTAAAGAAAACATCAAAACTGAAGTTAAAGCTGGGAAGCCAGATAAACAAGCAGTTGCGATCGCTTATGCTATGAAGCGTGAATCTGGCAAAAAACGAAAGGTGAAATAATGCACTACACATCTGGAAATAATGCTCCCACGCTGATGGCTCAAGCGCCTAACCGTGTGGGTAACAAGTCTAAGTTTGTTGCTACCGGCAAAGGTGGCGCTACTGCTGAGACCCGTCCTGAAGGCTCTACTATGTATGGCGAAGGCCATGAAGTTAAGATGAAGCCAAAAGGTTCTCCTGAAGCTGGCCGTGGTCAAAAAGTGACTGCCAAGCGCGGCAAAGGTACTGATGGTCCCGCTACTAACAACGGCTTTTTGGGCAGCGAAGACAAACGAGTGCGTGGCTCGTTGTATCGCGGCAATAACAAGGATTGCTAATCATGTCCGGATATGGTCGCGTAATTTCTGGTGGTGCACAAGTTTCCAAAGGAAACAACACCAAACAAATTAACGACAAATTGGAAGGCTTTGAGGAAAAGCATGAGCGGTCTGAAAAGATTGCTGGTGCTGTTCGTGAAGGCATGAACAATGTCGTTATGGAAGGACCCCGCCGTCTTAAAGTGAACGGTGGTAAATTCGAGGCTAACAAGTCTAATTACACATACAAGTAAAGGAAAAGTATGGCAACGTATGATATTGATGCTTTAAAAGCAGACTTACCCACGGCTAAAGAGCTGGCTCAGTTTGTCTATGACCAAACAGGGCTGGCGCTTAACCTTGTTGGCCGCAAAAAAGATGACCAGTACATCGCAGCTAAAAATGCTTTAGAAGGAAAAGTCGTTCCTAAAGAGTTCATTACTACGGACAACCCGTATGTGGACAAACGGGAAATGATTCCTGTGGATGAGGTTAAAAAGGTTCCTCCTCGCTCATCTACATTGCCTCCTACTGATACGCAAATTCATCAGTTTGTGGCTACAAATATGCCTCACCCGCAAGACCCGCAATCGGATCACAAGGTGCAAATTTGTTTCCGCAAATACAGTAATGAATTAATTACTTACCAAATTGTTGGCCCTCTGGTTCAGCAAGCTGTTGGCACTCGTATCAATAAGTTTGGTCAAACAGTTCCTGAACGCTATACCTGGATGGACCCACGCACACCTGAAACTGTGTTGCGTAATCCTGATGGCACGTTTACTAAAGATGGCCGAGGTCTTTACACATACTGCGCCGGTGAAAAAGGTGCTGGTATTTGGACTTTGATTGACAAGCGCATGATGGAAGTCACCGCTAAAAACATTACCAATCCGTGGGATTAAATGGAAGATTTCGCAACCGTCTTTAGAGAGCGTCTATCTGGTCAGGCTGAAGCTTGCGCCCGTAAAACGCTTGAATGGCTGCAAAAAGACCTCCAAGGCGCCCATAAACTGGAACCTGAACAGGTCTATTATCTCGCTAGTGCCGCAGAAATTCTGCTGACGTTGCGCGATACCTATGGCAAAAAGTGAAGCTAGTGATTACGTCCAGCCAGTATTTAAAGACAGGGCGTTAAAGCATTTAGTGAAGTTGGCTGGTGGCAAGAGCGTTGTTAAGCTCTTTACCCCAGACCAATACAAAAAGATGATGCTTGCCAGGGACAAGATTGCACATGATATGCAATTCAATGCCCTGAAATGGTTTCGTCCTTTTCCTTATCAGCAAAAATTTTTTGAAACCGGCAATAAATTTACCCGCCGTGGCATGATTGCTGCCAACCGCGCCGGTAAAACCATTGCATCTACATACGAAACCGCATACCACCTAACTGGCCGCTATCCCAAAGGCTGGAAAGGCAAGACGTTTGACGGTCCAATTATTGCTATGTGCGCTGGTGAATCCTGGGAGCAGGTCGCCAAAACGCTACAGTCCAAGATGCTTGGCTGTGATGATATTAAGCAGGGTTATAAATTAGGAACCGGCTCAATCCCCAAGGAGTGTATTGATGATAAAAGTATGCGTACTGACGGGGCTAATGTACTTGCTATTGAAATTTGGCATACAACCGGAGGTAAATCCAAGTTGTATTTCTCCAACTACACCCAACAAGTCCGTCACCTGCAAGGTTTTGAGCTTGATTTAGTTGTATTGGATGAGCAGCCGCCAGACGAGACATTCTCTGAGTTGGTTGTGCGTACCGCAGCGCGTAATGGGCAGGTCATTTGCTCATTTACACCGCTCAAAGGTATGTCAGGGCTTGTGCGTAAGTTTTGGGATAGTGTAGACGGGTACACACACGTTCGCGTTACATGGGATGACGTGCCGTATGAGAATGAATGGGGTGAGCCATTCTTTACAAAGTCTGAACGTGAGCAGTTGGCTCGTGACTTTATGCCGTGGGAACGCGAATGCCGTATGAATGGTATTCCGCTGGTCGGCCAAGGTGTTGTATTTCCTATTTTGGATTGGCCAATTTATAAAACTTCTGACATTGATTTCAAGAATAATGAAAAGCTTGAACGACTAATCAGCTTTGACTTAGGGATCAAGAATGACCCAACTGTTATTTCCTTTTTATTTCGCGATCCTTTTACAGAAAATATCTACTTACATCGCCAGATTAAAGTGCCTAGCGGTGAAACACCTGACGAGTATGTTCACTATCTTCTTGATAGAGAATCTAGGGGGGTTCCTATCGCTTTACCACATGATGCTGGACAAGCTGGACGATATACATTAACCGAGCAATCGGTGCGGGAAGTTTTTGAGGACAATTACGGTCTCAATGTTATAGCTGGTGCTATACTTAACCCAGCCAATGACCAAGGCAAGGTTACTAACCATAAATCTTATGGTATTAACGTCATGCGGATTGGCATGGAACGTGGGTCTTTAATGATTAACGAAGATTGCAAGGCATTTTTGGACGAAGCACGAAATTATGCAATTGACCAAAATGGCCGTTTTAGCGATCCTGATGACCATATTGACTCAGCACGAATTGGAATATTAGCGTTGATTCAAGGCCACGGAGAATCATTAGTAAGCCATGCTAATAACTTTGCAAAGCGTAGAATCGCTCCTATTGAGGGCAAAGTCCAAAGGATTTAACAATGTTTGACAAGCAAAACGTAATTATCCAAAACCTGTCTAGCGAATCAGGCCATCGCGGTCTGACCGAGCGGGTAGCGCATGAGATTTACGTCAAAATGGTTGATTACCTGCGGCTGACTCAATCAAAAAACACTTACAACCGCTTCTCCGACTACCATTATTTGCAAATTCCTGTCGCCAATTCGACAGAACCTGTTCGCGGTATTGATTACATCCATCCAGTTGTTACTCCTGGCATTGATTACGCCACAGCCGTGATTACTAAGTGCCTGATGCCCGATGGCAAGGTCAACTTTGAGTTTGAACGCTTTACAGAAGACGACACCATTCAGTCTGAACAAGCGACTGACATGGTTAAGTACTTTATCAACAGCAAAAACAATTCTTACCAAATCATTCGTGATTGGGCGCAAGACAGCCTGTTGCACAAAAACGGTATCGTGATGGTTACGCCCATCCGTGAGCAAATTGTTCAATACAAAGAAGTTGACGGCACTTTGGATCAGCTCCGCGTGTTTGAAACAATGGCTGCTGACAAAGGTCTTACACCTAAGTTGCAAGATAAGGAAAAGATTGACGTACAAGTTGGTCAAGCCTTGCAACAAGCCATGCAAGGTGGTAATGCCGCTCAACAAATTAACGCATCGCTCAAAGACAACACCGTATATCGTGCTAAGTACAAGCTGACAGGCTATTCAACTAACATCAAGATTAAGCACGTTGCCCAACACTATTTTGTGTGTAATCCAACGATTCCTTCAATTGAGATGCAAGATTTCTGCGGTTTTTATGAGCCAATGACGATCCATGAAGCCAAGTTACTTCACCCGTATATTGATCTTGAGCAGTTTGCTGACCATGCTGCCTATGGTCCTGCTGGCGCATATCAGGCTGGCGCTTTGGAAAACGATTTGGCTCTCCATGCAAGAGATTCGACACCCGTCCCAGGTCAAGGTGTCATTGCCTCGCAAGGTGCTGACCGTTACTCTCGCGTGGTCATGCTTACTTACGCTTGGCTGCGCCGCGATATTGATGACGATGGCGAAGAAGAGCTTGTGGAATGCTGTTTCTCGGGTTCCTACGTTATTTACGCAAAGCAAGTAGACTTTATTCCGCTTGCCAATATGTGTCCCAAGCCAATCGTGGGCAACTTTTTTGGCTACTCAATGGCAGAGCGTCTTGTGCCTTTGCAAGAATACTCTACCTCGATTGCTCGTGCTGAAATGGCATTTGCCATGCAATCGTCTACACCTCGTATTGGTGTAAACCCTGAGTTTGTGGACGCAGAAGAAATCCAACGTGGTGTCAGCGCCATGTTTATTCTGGATCGCAAATTTGACCCCGCCAAGCACGTTTTTGAGTTTGCCCCTATGCAGGGTAACCTTGGCTACGTTCAAAGCGCCATGGAGCGTTTTGAGGCCGATAAGATGGCTTTGATTGGCATGACCTCGCCAAGCGATGTGTTGAACCCTGAAGTCATGAAAGATGGCAACAGCGGTTACAAGTTGCAATTGGCTATGGGTCCGAACCAACTGATCCAAGACGAAATGGTCAAAAACTGCGCCATTGGATTACGCGATGCGATCTATTTGGTGTGGAAAACCATGATTCAGTATGCTGACGATTACAACATCCAGCAACTGGCTCATCATTGCGCTGAAGGCAAACCATTTATGGATGCCATGTCGGTTGAGAACTATGAGTTTATTGACCGCAAAATGATTAACATCGACTTGGCGCTGGGTTTCATGTCTGATGAAAACCGTTTGACCCGTCAAAAGATGATTACAGCGGCTCAGACTGAGTTTGCTGCGGCCATGATGCAAGTTCCTCCATCTTGCCCTGAGATGTTTGAGAAGTTGCGCCGTCCTTACGAAGACACGTTGCGTGTGTTGGGTGTTAAAAACATTGATAGCTATTTGCCCACAATGGACGAAGCTGTCAAGATCATGCAAGCTAACTCACAAAAACCGCCTACTCCTGAACAGCAAGAAATCAGCAGCAAAGTGGCGCTGAATCAAGCTAAGGCACAAAAAGATCAGGCTGATACAGCTATGATTGTAAAAAAGACGCAAAACATCGATTTTGATAATGCGATGGTCTTTAAAGCCGCACAAGAAAACAAGGTAAAAGCTGTAGAAATGGAATGATATGAAAAGCCTAGTATTGAATATCAGGGATTATTTTAATCGCCGCACAAGGGCAGCAGACATTGATACTCGTGCATCACAAACGAGGCATCAACTAATTATTGACAATGCTGCTTGTGCTGCTAGATTACTCAAGAATGAAGATTTTGCATTGTTGTTCAATCTGTATCGTTTTTCTGTGTTGTCACAGTTAGAAGATGTAAAAACAGATGCTGAACGTATTGAATTGTCGTATTACATAGCAGGTGTCCGTGATTTTGTCGTATTTACCGAGAAAACCGAACATTTATCTAATGTATTAAATGAAAAATTGAAAGCTAAGGAAAAGGTATAAAATATGTCAGACGTAACTGCAACCGCAGCCGCCCCTGAGCAAACTGGTAGTGTTAATCTTGCCGACTCTATCGCCTCGATGATTGCCGCTAACAAGCGTAACAATCCGAGGGTTGAAGGAGCCGAGCCGCCACCAGCGGGACAAGAGGAAGCGAAAGCCGAATCCCCCGAGGCGACTCCTGAAGAGGGAGCCGAACCTGAAGGTAGTTCAACTGAGTCTGAAGAAGGCGCAGAACTTGAAAGCGCAGAAGAACCCAGCGAAGCTGTAAGTGATTCCGTAAACTTTCTTGAGTTTGCCAAAGCTAACCCTAAAGCCATCATTGAAATCCCTAATAAGGATGCCGAAGGTGGGGTAATTAAACTTACCGCTGAACGGGCAGCCGCCATTCTTGGACAAGGAAGTGCTATCCATGAAAATGCGCGTAAGCTTAAAGCCGAACGTGCCGATTTTGAAGAGTATGAAGCCAAGCGAAGAAGTGAGCTTGATGGATTGCAAATTGGTTTAGAGTTGACTATGGTTCCGCAGCTTGAAAATGCTGCTAACGACCTAGTAACTCTCCAAGGCTATAACCAGCAATGGACGCAAATCCTGAATAGCGCAACAGACCCAGTAAAACAAGCAGAAGCTCGTGCTGCTATTAAGCAAAACGCAGAACTGATTGAAGAAAAGTCTGAATTTATTCGTAGTAACCGTCCTAAAGTTGAGAATTTCTTTAATCAACGAGCAAGTTTTGTAAAAGAAACTCTCGAAAAAGCTCGTCAAAGTTTTAGTGATAAAGAATTAGCCAACAAAGCCAACTTTAACGAACTTCGTGAACGGTTGGAAAAGGATTGGAAAGGCGCAAAGAGTAGCTATATCCCTGGTGTGCCAAACCTTGATTTGGTTTCTAGTGATGAATACTTGTTGGGGTTGATTCGTGACGGTATGAAATTCCGTGATGGTCCAACCGTACGAAATGCTGGTGGCTCATTGGCCGCTGCAAGCCGTCAAACAGGTAAAGCTAAAACTGCTGCTGATACACAGGCTGAAGAACTTCAAAAACGTGCTGCTAAAGGCGATAAGGCCGCTACGCGAGACCTTTTGGCTACATTTATCGCGTCTAAAAAACGTAAATAACCTTTTTAAATTTTAGGAGTTTTTAATGTCTACTATTACCTCTACCACGCTTGGTAACGGCAATGGCCCGTACCAAACCGACATCGTTGTCAAAGACCTCGACTTGACCGTTTCCAACTACGTTAAAGATCGTACGCCTGTTACTAACATGGCTATGAGCAAAAAACGTAAGATCAACTCTACTCTGCACATTTGGCCTATCGATTATTTCCGTACGCCTAACCTGAATGCAGCTTTGGAAGGTGCATCTGTTACAGCATCTTTGGCTGATTCCAACACCCGTGCTAACTTGGGTAACTACACTCAAATTTTCACGACCGTGATTGGCGCTACAGGTACTGCTCGTGCCGTTGAACAAGCTGGTGGCGATCCCCAAGCTTACCAAGAAGTCAAGCAATTGACTGAAATCATGTTTGACGTTGAGTTGCAAATGGTTCGTGCTGACGGCGCTTCCATCAAATACTCTGGTCAATCGTCTAGCCAAGCTTCCAGCCCCAACAACGGTCGCCGTTTTGGTTCGCTGTATTCTTTCGCTGGTACACGTTCGGGCAACGATACTGACGGAACTTCCGTGTTGAACTTGGCTGCTTCCGAAAGCAATGACACCACTACCGCTGTTGACACTAACACTCCTTTCAACGGTGTGTTGTCTAACGCTGGTTTGGGTTATTTCAGCTTCGGTTCTAACGAAACATTGCAAGCTTTCAGCCCCGTGTTGTACAAACAACTCGTGACTGTTGCTGAACAGCGTTTCAACGCCAAGATTACCAACATCATGGCCCCCGTGTCGCAACGTACCTACATTTCGGACAACATTGCTCAATCACGTTCGATTAACCGTTTTAACCCTGCTGACAAGGGTGACACGATTGGTACTTACGAAGGTGACTTCAACTACACCTACCAAATCGATGACAACTGGATCATGGATCAAACTGGTGCTGATAACACCAGCATCTTGTTCCTGAACCCTGATGTCGTTCAATGGGGTAGCTTGCGTGAACTTGGTCCTAACAACGAAGTGTTCTCTAACGCTGACGCTTCCTTGGATCAATACATCATGGAAGGTACATTGATTGTTCGTAACCCTGCTGGCGTTGCTGTTTTGGCCGCTATCACACCCTCGAACACTTTGGTTACTACACCTCGTCCGAGCGCACAAGTTAAACGCTACCAAGCGTAATAACTGGAAAGGCCCTCCGGGGCTTTTCTAAAGTATTCTTAGAGTCCTTTAGAAAACTCCTGGAGAAAAGTATGGAATTGAACCTCAATAATGAAGAAGCACGTCTAAACGAAGACTACTTTATGAAGGGTCAGCTTGAAGCTGGCATTGATGGCGTACTCCGCAGAAACGATAAACTTTTTAATGAGGTTAAGTCAGGCAATTGGTCGCAGACCTTTACTCATAAAGACGGCCACATCAAGTACAAGATTGGCGGTCAAGATGGTGAGCGTTACATTCAATATGAACAAGATAACGTGGAAGCCATGCGTCAGTTTTGCAAAGAGCGCAGAGAGTTTTATCAAAAATATGGTACTGATAATCCCTTTTTTGCTGGCACATTTCATGCTATGGAGCTGCCTAAATGCTTTGCATACGAGATAAGCAATAAGTGGTTTAACAATCGTCCTTGGGATTTAATTAAGCTGGACAAAAAAGACAAGATTTTGTTCTACGCGATTGTTAATACATATTACTCAGACTTCGTATGTCATCCTACTGGTAAGATACCTTTACCATATAATCCAATCATTCCTACCAAGTAAGGACAGCAAATGGCAAGCTTTATCCAATCAGCAAACGTGCTAGTAAGTCGTGTGGCTTCTTGGGTGGGCGCTATTCCTGTTTCTACAACCAGCACAGCTAGTAGCTTTAATGCTACAACTTTTGTTATTACAGCAAGTGCTTCTGTTACTGGTATTGCTGTTGGCGACTTTATTAGCAACTCAACAATGGGTCCTTTTACCCTTGTTACTGCTGTTTCTGGTAGCACAATTACTGTCAATGATCCTGATGGCGTATGGGCGGCGGCCACGTTGCCTGCAACTATTGTTAAGTTGCCGTCTAACGTAGTTTCTGAGATTCTGTCGTGTATTCAGCTTTGTGAGCTAAAGATGCGTACTTGTGAGCTACCTGCTCTGCGTACAAATCCTTATGACGCTACAAATCCTACTACGCTGACTACTGATGCTCAAGGTATGGCGGCTATTCCGGCTGACATGAACTGGCCTATTTTGTTTTTCCAACAAACACCTAATAGCTCAGTAACACCAGGAACACCTCAAGCCAACATGGGTCCTTGGATCATTTATGACCGTGTTGGTGACCGCGAAATCATTCGCCGTAAGATGATTGACCAGTTGTACGTCAAGCCTTTTGGCGTGCCTCGTGTTATTCGCGCTTCGTTCTCTGAAGTTGGTCCTAACTATGTGTTTACTCCTAGCCCTGGCGCTGGCGTTGTAATCAATGCGTATTACATTCGCACATTCCCATTCTTGTTTAGCCCGACACAAAGCAGCACTTATCCTATTGTGATGAGCAACGCTGTGCTGGCTTCATTCCCTGAAGGTTATTTGTACGGCACTTTGTGGGCTTACTACAGCAAGAATAAGAACAATGAAGAAGCTGCTAAGTGGGAAGCAGAGTTTGATGATGCTTACGGCTTGATTGAAGACCAGAACTTCAAAGATAAATGGCATGGCGGCGATCAGCATTTGACTTCTGAATTTCAGCCTCGTGACTACCGTTATTCTTATAGGTGATTAAATGGCTACAAGTGGTTTATATGGCAATTCATCCAACAATGCTGTTATTGCCAGCCCTGGCGCTGAGTCAGTCAGCCTTTACGGTGCAACGGTCAACTTTGGCGTAACTGGTCCAACAGGTCCTACTGGCCCAACAGGTCCTACCGGCGCACCATCTACTGTTGTTGGCCCTACTGGTCCTACGGGAGCTACTGGTCCTACTGGTACGCAAGGCACTCAAGGTATCACAGGCCCGACAGGACCTACTGGTAGCCAAGGTTTAATTGGACCAACTGGACCTACCGGAACACAAGGTATTCAAGGCCCTACAGGGTCTGTTGGCGCTACAGGTCCTACTGGCGCACAAGGTAACGCTGGTCCTACAGGTCCAACTGGTACGCAAGGCGCTACAGGTATTACTGGCCCTACTGGGCCTACAGGCGCTCAAGGCACTCAAGGTGTAGTTGGTCCTACTGGGCCTACAGGATCACAAGGCAGCACAGGTTTAACAGGGCCAACGGGTCCAACTGGCGCTCAAGGTATTCAAGGCAACACAGGTCCTACAGGACCAACAGGTACGCAAGGTGCGGTGGGTAATACTGGACCTACAGGTCCGACAGGCAGCACAGGCACAACAGGTAACACAGGTCCTACAGGTCCTACCGGCGCTCAGGGTAGCTTATATGCTACAACTAGCACAACAAGTCTTACGCTTGCACTTGGCACTCAAAGTTTAACTGTTGGCACAGGGCTTTCTTACACCGTTGGTCAACCAATTATTATTGCTTACAACGGCAGTAATTACATGACAGGTACTGTTAGCAGCTATAACGCCAGCACAGGCGCTATGGTTGCAAACATTACTATGTTTGTTGGCCTTGGCACTTATTCCTCTTGGACTGTTAACTTAAACGGTGCTGCCGGTCCTCAAGGCCCAACAGGTCCTACAGGTACTGCTGGTGCTAATGGTCCAACAGGTCCTACTGGCGCACAGGGAACACAAGGCAATACAGGTCCTACAGGCCCTACTGGAACAACCGGAGCTATTGGACCAACAGGTCCTACTGGAAATACAGGTGCTATTGGCCCTACAGGGCCTACTGGCAGTATTGGTGCAATTGGGCCAACTGGACCAACAGGAACAACTGGAGCAATCGGGCCAACCGGACCTACTGGTTCCACAGGAAGCACAGGCCCTACTGGACCGACAGGCGCAGCATCGACAGTCGCTGGTCCTACAGGGCCAACCGGCAGTCAAGGTCCTACTGTTTATCCTGCTGCTGGTATTGCTAATTCAACTGGTACAGCTTGGGGTACAAGTTACTCTATAAATGTAGCTAATGGCATTCCAGTATTTGATGCCAATAAAAACCTAACAACAAATTGTTTGTTTGAAGGTTATACAAGCCAAGCTGCAAGCGGTACAACATTAACGCTTACTGCTGCTTCTGTACAAAATTGGGCTATTAGTGGTTCTGGTGGTCAAACAATTCAGTTGCCTAATGCAACTACGCTACCTGCTGGCGCTACGTTTACGTTTAACAATAATCAATCAAGCGGCACAATTGTTATTCAAAATAACTCTGCGACTACTATTGCCACGGTGCAATCTGGTTCGTATATTACGGTTGTTTTGCTAAATAATTCAAGCGCAGCAGGTTCGTGGGATTATCATAATTCGCCACCTGCTAATGCAAGTTGGTCAACTAACACGTTGAACTGGACTGGTTCATATACAAACGGCACATGGAATGGTAATGTTATTGGACCTGCTTATGGCGGTACAGGTGTTGCAAATAATGCGGCAAATACTATTACATTTACTGGCGCATATTCTCTTGGGCTAACATTGTCTGCGAATACTGCTTTGACTTTGCCAACTTCAGGCACAGTTACAGCTTTGGGGAATACAACAACTGGATCAGGTTCTATTGTGCTGGCAACATCGCCAACTTTAGTGACTCCGGCATTAGGAACTCCAGCTTCAGGCAATTTCAGCACAGGCACATTTACTTGGCCCACGTTTAATCAAAATACTACCGGCACAGCGGCCAACATTACCGCTACTAGCAATTCAACCTTAACCACTTTGAGTGCACTAAGTTTGCCGGGTTCGCAAGTTAGCGGAAATATTTCGGGTAATGCGGCCAACGTAACTGGTATTGTTGCTATTGCAAACGGTGGTACTAACTCCACAGCCACAGCAACTGCTGGCGGCATTGGTTATGGCACAGGTACAGCACACGCATATTCTGCGGTTGGCACTTCTGGACAAGTTTTAACTTCTGCTGGCGCTAGTGCGCCTACATGGACAACTCCGGTAGCAGTAGGTACAGCCAATACTTGGACAGCTACACAGACGTTTAACGGCTCTACAAGCACGTTTGCCACTACCTTGCTGGACAGCAACGAAACGGTCAACGTGGTGGCTGCTGCGCCCTCTGCTACGACTAACTTTTACGTTCAAAGCGGCTCGGTTCAATATTACACAACCAGCGCTGCTAACAACTGGACGCTGAATATCGCCTTCAGTTCTGGCACAAACATGAACACAGCTTTGTCAACAGGCCAATCGGTTACTTTCACGCTGATTACTACGCAAGGCTCTACGGCTTACTACAACAACGCCGTGACAATTGACGGTACATCGGTAACGCCTAAGTGGATTGGTGGCGCTCCTAGTGCTGGTAATGCGTCTGGTTTGGATGTGTACCGCTATGCTGTCGTTAAAGTTGGGTCTGCATCTTATACCGTACTCGCAAGCCTGACACAATACAAATAAGGAATAGCGATGCCATTGCAACAAACCTCAGGTAATGACACGCAAGATGCGTATGGCGGTGGTAAAGCCGTTGTTCCTACTTACATAGAAAATGTGTTCAGTACCTATTTGTATACGGGTACTAATGCTGCTCAATCCATTAATAATGGTATTGATTTGGCAGATTATGGTGGTTTAATTTGGTTTAAAGATAGAACAAGTGTTTTTAGGCATGGACTTTTTGATACAGTAAGGGGGAGAACAAAATTTTTATATACAACAGATACAACTCCACAATACACATCTACTGATACAGTTACAAGTTTTAATACAAATGGTTTTTCATTAGGTGTAGATAATGGATGGGGTGGGGCAAATGGAAATATAGGAGACAATTATGTTTCTTGGACATTCCGTAAGCAGCCAAAGTTCTTTGATGTCGTGACTTATACGGGTAATGGTACTGCTGGTAGAACTATTGCTCATAATTTAGGTTCAACACCAGGTTGTATTATTGTTAAACGAACAGATACAACAGGAGTTTGGGCCGTTTATCACAATGGATTAAATGGCGGTACAACACCTGAACAATATTATTTGTGGCTTCAATCTAGTAATACTGAAACATCTGATTCAACATATTGGAATAATACTGCACCCACAACAACTAATTTTACTGTTGGAACATCAACAGATGTAAACGCTTCAGGCGGTTCTTACATTGCATATATATTTGGCGCAGGTGGCACAGGTGGTTTTGGATTAACAGGAACACAAGATATTATTAGTTGTGGGTCTTTTACTGCTGATGGAAGTGGTAATGTATCAGTTACTTTAGGGTGGGAACCACAATGGGTTTTAATTAAAGATATAAGCAATAGTAGCAATTGGTTAATAGTTGATACTATGCGTGGCAATCCAACATTACCCCAACCTTGTAATTTTTTAAGGCCAAATACATCACAAGCAGAAGGAACCACTACTGGTGGAGTAACCCAACCAACAGCAACTGGTTTTAATGGAACAAGTTTTAATTCTGGTGATAGTTTTATCTACATAGCCATACGCAGAGGCCCAATGGCTGTGCCTACGGATGCGACTAAAGTTTTTACAACAAGCCGTGACCCAAGTACTGCTATTCCTCAAACATTAACAACAGGGTTTCCTGTTGATTTAAGCATTACTACTGACCCATCAACCATATCAGACCGAAATGTGATGGACAGATTGCGGGGTAGTTCAACAAGTGCGACTGTTTGGGTTAACACAAATGCTACTGATGCAGAGTCAAGTACAACAGGTGCTGGAATTGGTTTAGACAACAACACAGGTATTGTTGATAATTGGAATGGCGCAAGCGGAACTACTTTTTGGAATTTCAGACGCGCCCCCGGCTTCTTTGATGTGGTTTGCTATACAGGGACGGGCGTTTTAGGACAAACGCAATCACATAATCTTGGCGTTGCGCCTGAGTTGATGATTGTAAAAAACAGAGATGCTGCTGTTTATTGGCCTGTATATGTTTCAAGTCTTGGCGCAACAAAAGGGTTGTACCTAAATACCAACGATGCACAGCAATCATTTGGTAATGTTTGGTGGAATTCTGTTGCTCCAACATCAACAACTTTGACGTTTGGACAATATGGAGCAACTGGCACTGCTGGCAATAATTATGTTGCATATCTCTTTGCAACCTGTTCAGGTGTTTCCAAAGTTGGAACATACACAGGCAACGGCTCAACACAGACTATTAACTGTGGTTTTGCTGCTGGCGCTCGGTTTGTGCTTATCAAGCGCACCGATAGTACTGGCAATTGGTACGTCTACGATACAGCCCGTGGCATGACTACATCGACTGACCCGTATTTGCTGCTTAACAGCACAGCGGCTCAAACCGCTACACTTGGTTCTGTGACCACAGTAACCACAGGTTTTGCAGTCAATGCTGCTGTTTTGGCGGCAATCAACACCAGCGGCGCAACGTACATCTATCTTTCCATAGCGTAATATGGTATACTTGGCAATAACTTAACAAAGGGGTTGCCATGTATTCCAACGTTCAATCAACCAAATTTTTAAAAGTGTACAAAGCTCAAAAATCAAATGCAAAAACAAGAGGGATTTCTTTCTTGTTGACGTTTGAGCAATGGATGGAAATTTGGATGGCTTCAGGAAAAATAGAACAACGAGGACGCGGTGCAAACAAGTTTTGTATGTGCAGAAACGGCGATGTTGGGCCGTATGAGGTTGGAAATGTGTTTATTGGAACTGGTCGGGAAAATGTTAAAGCTGGCAATCTTGGAAAAGAAATGACGCAAGAAGTGCGTGACAAAATTTCACAAGCAAATAAAGGTAAGCCTCATGAATGGTCGCGTGGAGATAAAAACCCAATGCACAGACCAGAAGTAAAAGCTAAAATTAGCGCGGCAACTGGCGGCGCAAATCATTACAAAGCTATGGGAGTAACAACTCCACAAGGATTCTTTCCAACAGCAAAAGCGGCTGCTGAAGCTACGGGAATAAAAAAGCCAACAATTGAATGGCGGGCACGTCATCAAAAGTTTGGTTTTAGTTACGGAAACAACCTCGCAATCGCATAAGGACAAATCATGGAATTACGACTGAAATCAACAGGTCAAGTTATGTTTGAGAGCGAACTGCGCTCTTACTTGGCAGCAAACAACGGCCCTTCTTACGCTCAACTGACTGTTGAAGTCATGGAAGCTATTGGGGTTGACCCTGTTCTGGAAGGCCCACAAGCCACGCCTACACGCTATCAAGTGGCATACCGTGATGGTGTCCAAGAAATCGGCGGTCAATGGTTTACCAAGTATTCTGTTGCCGATATGGATGATGAAGCCAAGGCAGCAATTGATGCAGCCCAAGCAACATCGGTACGCCAACAACGTGACGATAAGCTGTCTAAATGCGATTGGACACAAGTTGCTGATGCGCCAGTAGATAAAGCGGCATGGGCAACATACCGTCAAGCCTTGCGTGACTTGCCTAAAGAAGCTGGCTTTCCTTGGGATATGACTTGGCCTACTGAACCTACTACAAATGGCTAATACATACACCTGGACAATTAAATCAATGTCCACGCTGCCATCACCGCCAGCGCCTATTAACAACTATGTTGTAAATGTTCAGTATGTTGTTAGCGCCAACAACAATCTGACACCGCCAACTATTGCATCTATCAATACGTCAGCTAATTTTTCTATTGATACGACAACAAACCCTACACCTTACTCTCAACTTACAGAGCAACAGGTGCTTGGTTGGATTCAAGCCATGCCTAACTTAGTAGCAAATACTGAGAGTGGGCTGGATGCTCAAATCAATTTGATTCTGAACCCGCCTGTAACCCCTAGCGTTACACCTTTACCTTGGTCTACTTGATGGCATAATAAGCTAGGTTTTATTTAAAGGAATAGTATGTTTAATTTGAATTTGAACGAAGACGAAGTTGTTCTTATCCTTCAATCTTTGGGCATGATGCCTAGCAAAATTGCTGCTGTATCACAAAAGGTACAAGAGCAAGCTGTAGCTCAAAAGCAAATTATCACCGGCTCCCCTGCTGCTACCGTGGCCCCCGTTGAGACCGTTGAGGTCAAAGAATGAAGATAGCTGTTTCGGCTATATCAAAAAATGAAGAAGGTTTTGTAAAGCGTTTCTGTGAATCAGCAAAAGATGCAGATTTGATCTGTATTGCTGATACTGGAAGCACAGATAACACCGCTTCATTGGCCCGTGAGTGTGGTGCTGTAGTGCATGAAATTTGCATAACGCCTTGGCGCTTTGACCATGCTCGAAATGCTGCTCTTGCTCTGCTTCCTAAAGATATTGACGTTGTTATCAGCCTTGACCTTGATGAAATGCTAGAACCTGGGTGGCGTGAAGAGATCGAGCGTGTATGGGTAGAAGGTACGACTCGCCTACGCTACAAGTTTGATTGGGGCTGCGGCATTTCCTTTTACTATGAGAAGATTTTTGCTAGACACGGTTACTTCTGGTGGCATCCAGTACATGAATATCCTCGATTCGACCAACGAATTAATGAGGTTTATGCCCACACCGATATGCTTTTGGTCAGCCATCATCCTGATCCTAGCAAGTCTCGTGGTCAATATATGCCACTATTGGAATTGTCGGTAAAAGAAGACTCTACTTGCCCTCGTAACGCCTTTTATTACGCTAGAGAGCTAACTTTTTATAACCGCTGGGATGAGGCTATAAAAGCCCTACATTCTTACCTTGAGATGCCACAAGCTACTTGGCAGAATGAGCGGTGTTATGCAATGCGTTTACTTGGTAAATCGTATCAAGAAACGAATGACTATTGGGCTGCGTTAAAATGGTATAGATTAGCTTGTGCTGAAGCGCCAATTACCCGTGAACCTTGGGTAGATTTATCCTTGTTTTCTTATATAAATGGGATGTGGCTAGAGTGCTATACAGCCGCTAAACAAGCATTGAATATCACCAATAAGGAAGAAGTCTATACCGCTGATCCTAGCGTATGGACTGAGAAGCCTTATGACCTTGCGAGCATAGCTGCTTGGAATATGGGGATGAAGGACGAAGCTATTGAATTGTGCAAAAAGGCTTTAGAATTTAACCCAACTGATACTAGACTTATCAATAATTTAGAAAAAATGGTAACTTAAATGAGTGACTATTCCCGTGTCCGTACGCCATTCGTAAACATGAGCTTTACGCCAGATGTGCCAAGTAATGCTCTTGGTCCGAATGAGTACAACATCGGGCTAAATGTTGAGTCAGACGTGCGTGGGGTAAAAAACGTAGATGGTGAAGTTAATGTGCTATCTAATATCCCGGGTACTGTCATTTATATGGCTGGCGGTTTCCGTAATAATAATCAATGGGTTTATATTTGTGCTACTGCTCAAGGAAAGTGGTACATGGTTACCTCTTCTGGCATCAGTAACATTACGCCAGGAGTAGGTGCAAACCCTAACGTAGCTTTGTCTGGCTACTCTGATGCCTTGGATATTACTGGTTCGTGGGTTGGTGAGGTTTTCTTTTTAAACGACACCATTAATCCTCCCATGTATTTTGGTCCTACGCAGACTGAAATCTATCTGTATGACCATGCTCCTAACAACTATGTTTGGAATTACGAGTCAACATTAGGTGTAACCGCCGTCCAAGCCGGTTTCATGCGTAACTATTCCTCGCCTAACGTGGGGAACATCTTGGTGGCCGGTAACCTTACTAAAACCAAGAGCGGTACAGTAACCAACTATCCAACTACTGTTCGTTGGTCGCAAGCGTTTGCTATTACTGGTGAGCCAGCAACTTGGAATCCAACAATTACCAACGTGGCTAACGAGCAAGAAGTGGCCGTTCGTGGTCCTTTGATTGACGGCTTTTACTTAGGTGCTAACTTCTATTTGTGTAGCTATTGGGATACGGTCATTATGGCTCCCTTGGCTTATCAAAGCTCAACAGCGCCAGTATTCTCAGTCGCACCTTTCAGCATTGGCCGTGGCTTGCTTAATCAAAATTGCTGGGCCAACGTAGATAACGTAGTCTTTGGTGTTGATGCGCGAGACATTTGGATGTTCAACGGTACAGAATTTATACCGCTTGGCAATCAAAAGGTTAAGAAATACTTCTACGCTAATTTGAACCCTGCTTATTACAACCATGTGTTCTTGGTCAACAACTCGGCCAAGTATCAGATCGAGATTTACTATCCTGATCTGACCTCAAGTGGTTATTGCAATAAGATGATTTCTTATCGTTATGACTTGCAGATTTGGAACGCACCTAAAACAGTACAGAATGCTTGCATGGGTTGCGAGTCGCCGGTTCTCACATCGGGTCAGTTCAACATTGCTTCACGCTGCGTAACCTACGCTCAAGGCGATACAACTAATTCTCAGCTTGTCCAGACCGCTCAAGGAACATCCTTTAATGGCTCTGCTATTAATGCTTTGTTCCAGCGCGACAACATCGCTATGGCTGACGAAAAAGGTCCTATTCCTTACAGCAGCAAAATTTACACGCACCGTGTCTTGCCTGAAGTTGCTGGTAGCGGAACAATTAGCCTTACTGTTGGCGGCTCTGATTCGATCTCTCAAACGCCTTGGTATGGTGATCCAGGTATATTGAAGCTTGGGACAGGCGCACCTTGGGTAGCAACTACTCAAAATAATGTGCGTCTTGCCTCTATCAAAGTAGCGTCTAACGATACAACTTCAGCATGGAATCTGACGGCCATGAACTGGCAAGTCACTAAGACTGAGGACGCTTTCTAATGGCATACAACATTGCCTCTAATGCAAGCACACAGCAGATTACAAATGCTGTTAATTACTTGCTGGCTAACTTTGGTAGCGCCACTAACGTCAATCAAGTGACGGGTGCTATCACAGGCCCTGGCAACGTAATCATCGCTTACTTGTACAAGTACTTGGATGTTAAATACGCTACAAGCTATGACGGCTCACAAGGCTTTAGCAACTCGCCAACAGGTGCTACTTACTACGGTCTGCGTAATACCAACTCTAATGCTGACGACTCAAACTACGCAGATTACGTATGGTACAACACGGTAGGTTTTGGCAATACCAACTTTCTTTACTACATTGTTACTGGTGGCCGTAGTATTCAGTTTGCTGTTGCATCAGCTCCTCCTGATACTGGCTGGGTGCAAGCTACCGGCTATTACATTGATCTCGATATAGTTACATCTGGAACAACGCCTGTCATTCAAGAAGGGTTTGTTTCTTACTTTACGCCAGGATCATTTCTAGTTCCCCGCACAGGAAGCCCTCTAGCTCCTGTATTTACCAACATTACACCTGCTTTGTATTCGACAGACAAAGGTTCTGTTGTTCAATTTAGTACTGGTCAGACTGATACTGACGTAAGCTTTACAAATAATACATGGCGCATCGGTAATTCATCGACTACTGGCTACGCTGACATATCCAAAAACAATCTCACGATTGGCGATCCAAGTTTAGTAGCAACCTATGCTCAATGGCCTCAGCCTACGGCCATGCCAAACAGCCCTGCTTTCTTGACTGTTCCTGTTCGCTATAAGAATTCTTTAGGTCAAGTTACTCAGTCAAATCCTGTTGTATTGCAGTTTGTCTATTCGGACCCTGGCGCTCAAGGCCCACAAGGTGTCGGCATCGACATTTCTGGCTATACATCTTTTGTTCAGAACAGCGGTGGTGCGTTTACCCCTACTTCGGCCACCTTGACAGGTTTGTTGACAAACGTCACATCGCCTACATACTCATGGACAATTTCAGGCGCTACACCAACCAGCGCCACCACAGCATCAGTAGTTGTTACTCCAACTTCTAGTAGCACAGGCGTTACAGCAACACTTACTGTTACGGGCACTAACATTAGTGGCTCATTGTCTAAGACAGTTAACTTGCCTGTCGTATATGACGGCGTACCTGGACAAGCCGGTGCTAACGGTCAAATGTCGGCATTCCCAACCATCTATATTTGGACGGGAAGCGCTACACCTCCTACAAGGCCGTCAACCACCTCTACCTATACTTGGTCTACCGGCGCATATACAGCGCCTTCTGGATGGTCTACAACAGCTCCCAGTAACACAACTCCAGGTAATTACTTGTGGGCAATTACCTATCCTTTGACAGTTGTAGCTACAACCACAACTTCAACCCTTGATTGGACTAACACCGGAAATGCAATTAGGGCAATTGCATACAACGGTGCTGTTGGAACTGCTGGTTCAGCAACTTATGTGGTGTATCGCACAGCAAACGATAGTTCTGCTCCTACCAACGCTGAAGTAAACGCTGTTATTGGCCGCAATCCTGTTGCTGGCGACAACGTAACTGTTTCTTATAACAATCAAAACAACGCAACCATCTATAGATACACAACGTCTTGGGTGTTATCTACTACCTACATTACTGGTAGCTTGATTGTTCAAAACACAATTACTGCTGACAAGCTTAGTGTTAATAGCTTATCTGCTATAAGTGCAAACCTTGGAACTGTTACGGCAGGTACGTTGACGGCTGGCACTACATTTGCTGGAGCGCTAAGTGCTGCTACTGGTACTTTTTCTGGAACTTTAACAGTTGGAAGTTCACCAGCAATTTCTGGCTCTACTATGACCGGTGCTGGTGCTGTTATTAACACTAACGGCACATTTGCTTTAGGTAATTCGTCACAGAATTTAACTTATAACGGCAGTACAATAAAACTTAACGGTTTTATTAACACTTCTAGTGCAAGTCAGTCTGCTGTCTACATCAATCAAGGGACAACGCCGACATATATTCTTGCATTGAATGGCAATTCAGGAACAGGTCAATCGTTAGTAACGATAACTGGGACTATTCAATTTGCAGGTAGTTTTGGCTCAGGTGTAACGCCTTCATTAGTTGATGGCGACATAACAGCATATGTGCAAGGTTCTGCAACTGCATCTTATGGAGATATAAACATATTTGCTGTTCCAGGACTTATAAGTTCATCTAGTAATTCGTATATTGCACAAATACCTTTTACTATAACAATGCTTGCTAACTTCACATATAGCGGATATTACGAAGTTGTGCTTAAAGTTAAATTCGCTTCTTTTTTGGATAACAACGGATCATCAATTACTGCAAGTTCATGGAATAGTGCTGTTACATATAACGCAATATTATTCCAACCTCTTTTAAGCTAAGGATATATATGGGTGCAATGGGTCCAGCCGTACAAAACGGCAGTCAAAACACAGGCGCTAAAGGCATGGGTAGCAACTCGTCTAATGGCAGCTCAAGCGTAGGCGCACCAACCGGCAAAGGTATGTCGATTGGCAACGGTAATATTACTTACCCAGGCCAAGGTGGTCAACCTGCTATGGGTCAAGCACCCGCATCCATGCAACAAGGTCCTAATGGTCCTGTAGCTATTACTGGACAAAATGTTGATACATCAGGTCAACAACAAGTTGGCGGTGCTTATAACCGATCTAATCCATATCAGAATACAATACAACCTTGGAATGTTTCTGGCATGACCGGCCAAAACACAAACAATTTCCACGCAGGGAAAGGTAAGGGTGCTTAAATGGGAATGGGTAAATCATCAGGTAGTCAAACTACCCAGCTAACGCCTGAACAAACACAGGCACTACAAGCACAGACAAACTTTCTTACCAATACGATTTTCCCTGCGTATCAAAGTACGATTTCTGGCGCACAAAACGTATATAACCAAGTAAATCCTAACGCTACTGCTGCTGCCAACAATGCTATTAACGTAGCTAGTCAAACAGGCCAAACATCCCAAAATGCTGGTAATTTTGGTGTGAACTATGGAACAACCGGCCAAGGCCAAATGGCCGCTTATAACCAAGGTCTTGGACAAGCTTTTACAGGTGCTGGCGCTAATACTTTGTCTCAGTTGTTTAGCCCTGACTATGAAAAGCAACAAGTTCAAGCCGCTTTAGAGCCAGGATATGAATCTGCTTTGCAAGCTCAAGCCGGTCAGAACGCCATGTATGGTGGCGCTGGTGGTCTTGGTTCTGCCCGTCAAGCTTTGGCAGATCAAAACTTACAAAGCCTTACAGGTATGCGTCAGTCTGCTGCTGCTGCTGGCGCTCAATCGCAGGTCGAGCAAAACCGTATGGCCGCTGCCAACTCAATCTTAGGTGCTGGCATGAACGCATCTACAGCCGCTCAAGCTGGTTATGCTGGTTTGGCAAATCAAGGTGCAAGCAATCTTAATGCCGCGAATCAAGCCGCTGCTGCAAATATCGGTTATACACAAACACCACAAAACACATATAACCAATACGCATCTACTATTTTTGGTGTGCCAACTGCTAACACTACGCCTAATTTTGCTGGTACTCAAAGTTCTAAAAATACTGGCAAAGGCAAAGGTGTTAGTGCTTCATCTTTTGCGGGGCAATAATCATGGCCGGACTAATCAATTACGGTTTTGCTAATCCGCAGCAATTCTCTGATTACACAAAATACATGGGTATTGATCCCATGACGGCAAACTTTGCAAAGCCGCCCGCTCAAACACAATCTGTTTATGCTGTGCCGCCACAACAAATGGGTCCACCACAACAAGGTGTTGTGCCATTAACTTTTAAACAGGATTTGCAAAATACTGTAGCTCCTATTACAGACACTATGTCTACTGCTAAAAGTCAAATGATGAGCGGTATTAAAAGTGCTGGTAGTGGCTTGTTGAATTCCATCATGGAATTATTCTAAGGATAAAAAATGCCTGATACCAGTTTTGACATTCCAGCAGAAATACAAAAGCAAAATGATGCGGCTGCTGCCCAACATCAAGAACAACACCTGCCTGTTGCACAGTCTTTTATAACTCTTGTTAACCCTAATTCAACAGGGACAGATCGAGTTCAAGCTGCTGAAAAGTTTAAAAACTTTGCTGGTTCTGATGATTCTCGTCCTTGGGATGCTATTCGCGGTGCTTTGCATTTAAATGTTTTTGATGTTTACAAAGCATTAACAGGTGGCGCAGACCAACGTATTCCCGCTTACGATAGCAATGGCAATCAATACTTCAAGGTTTATAACCAACGCACAACTGCTTTGAATCCTCAAGGTGAATTACGCCGTATTGAGGACATGAAAGGCAATCCCCTTACTACTGACCAAGTTCAAGCTATTGGTCCTGTTACTTCACTTGCTGAAGTGCCCATGCACGACAGGCCATTTTTTCAAGCCAATCAAATTACTGCTAAAGATGCGGCTTCTGCTCAAGCTGGTAATTGGAATGATTTGCAAAAGAAAGCGGCAACAGGAGTATTAGCAGTTCCTGACATTAAAGCAATTACTTCTGATAACAGAGAAATTCTCAAGCGTCTGCAACCTTACTCAGTAAATCCTAAAACACTTGCTTTGTTGGCTGGTGTTAATGATTTGCGTACAGGCAACGCACAAGAATTTTCGCAACAACTTGATCGCCTGAATGAATTTAAAAAAGGAAATGGAACTAATCAGGATTGGGAAGATTTTTCTAAACAAAATGGCGGCATTACATTTGGTTTAAATTATTCAGAAGGTAAAGGTTTGACCAATACTAAAGGTCAAAGAGCAAGCGATGAAGAAATAAATAGAAATGTTGCAACGGCTCGTGCTTCTTCTAGTTCTACTAATGCAATTTCTGCTCGTAAAGCCGATTTGTTAACCAAGGCTCAATTAGAAGCTTTCGGTGGCGATTTGAATGCCTTTAATGATTATCAAAGACTTGTTAACAACGAAGCACAAAAAGCTAATTTGATTAACAGCATTGAAACTCAAGGCGGCATCGGTATCGCCAAACCTAACATTCCTTTACAACATGGCGATAGTTTTGCTGTTGCAGCTACCAAGAATGAAATGGATGATGCCTATGCAGATTTGCTATCGCATTATTCCAAAACAATTTTGGGCGCACAAAAAGGCTTGAATGGTAGAACTCCAGGAATTGGTGAAATTGAAAGTGCTATTGCACAAAATCCATACGTTGCAAAACGTAAACAGGATTTGTATTCAACTATTCATCAAATTGAAGAAGCATCTAAACCTTTGAATGCACAAATTAGCGCACAACCTGTTAACCCTGCTTTATTAAGCACGCCTACACTTGCTTCTACTAATCCAACAGCTAACACTCGTCCAAGTGCTGTCATGCCTAATTTAGCACCTGCTACAACACCGGCTGCGGTTCCTGTTCGTGCAGCAGTACCTTTAGTGGCCGCAACACCAGCCACTAAACCAAAAAGATCATTGGCAGAAATCGGTAAGAAATTCGAGGTGAAATAATGGGTGACGCAGAACAATTTGTATCAGAAGCTCTACAAGAAGGGCACTCGATGTCCGATATCATTGAGGCTATGAATCAGCACCCAAATCCTTCATTACAAGGGTTTGCTAAAAACTGGAATCAAGTAGCAAGTCAACCTACTTATCAACCTGGAATGGGTCCAGCATCTATTCCAGAAACTACTAATCGCGGTCAAGAAATTACACCTTTATTAACTCAAGGCGTGAATTACGCTTTAGAAAATCCTGTTCATGCTTTAGGTTATGGCGCTGGTGCTTTAGCAACTTTAGGCGCAGGTGGTGTTGTAGGTCGCCGTTTGGCTAATTCAGCATTTGATGCTGTAGACGCGGCTCGTTCACGTTGGTTTCCAAATGCTATGGAAAAAAACGAATCTGCCAAAACAGAAGCTTATACAAGCCAAGTAGCAGCACAAAATGCAGCGGCACAAAGAGAACTGGCGCAAAACCAAGCTGGTTCACAAGCGCCTGAAGTTGACGCTCATGAAGAACATTTGAAAGAGCAAGAACGACTTCAAGCGGCTGCTAAAACAAGGCAACAAGAAGCTTTGGCCGCACAAGCCGAAGCAAAACTTGAAGCTTTGAAAACTAAGGGTGTTAAACCTGAAGGCAAAGCTAGAGCTGTCAGTCCACAAGATCAAGCAATCTTAGATGCTATTGCCCGTGGTAATGTGAAGCCAGTATCAGCAATTACCCCAGCTCCTCCTCCTACTAATATTGGCGCACCTGCTCCAACAGCAGCACCATCGCCAACAGCAGTTGCTACACAACAAACAGCACCTATTCAATCAACAGAAAATATTGCTGCTGAAACGCCAAAAGAACAAAGACCCATAAGTAATGGGAATAAGTTTGATGTGTTAATGAATGTTGCTGGCGGCAACGAACAACCACAACCTGTTACATCTGCTACTGAAACAGAAAAAGCACCCGCTTCAGTAAATCAAAATACAGCACAAGTAAAAACAGCATTACCTGAAGGCGGTCGACCGCCACCAGCAGAAGGTATGTTGCGTGGCAATCCAAATCTTCCTGACTTTCCTGGCACTAAACAAGGCGAAAGCTTTTTAAGTCAAGCTCATGGAAAATTGGACAATGGTGTTTTTAATACTTTAGGTCCTAAAGGATATGAACAAGCAGTTTTGGATAACGGTGGCAAACGATTTGGTAATGCAAAAGAAAATTATCAATCTGAGCTTAATGACATTCTGAAAAATTACGCCGATAAGCGCAAAGCCGCTGGAGAACCATTAAACACAGAAAGGTCTGTTATTTCTGCTAATCGTGAAGCATTAAAACAACAGTTATCTTCACAAGGTTTATCAGAAGAAGCAATTAAAGCTGAAGTCAATAAAGTTCATCCATATCCTTCTAATGCTGGATCATTAGCAAAAGTTGGCGCTGCTGGTGCTTTAATTGGTTTAGCTAATATTGCTAATGCAGCTACTTCAAAAGAACGTGCTAATGCTCTTGGCGAAACTGCTATGGGATTAATTCCAAGCGCTGGTCAAGCTTTGTTATATTCAAAAGAAGCTGGCGCACCAACTTTGGATGTTGGCAGTATTTTTGAAGGCAATGCTAAAGCTCGTGACTTAGAAAAAACACGACCTGGTTTTATGAAAGCTCTTAGCGAAGTTGTTTTGCCTAAAGGAATGACTAGCGAAGGCAAAAATAAGCGTCTACAAGATTTAATTGATAATCCTCCAGCCGTATTTACTGATGCTGAAAAGTTACAATCAGAAATGCAAAAACGATCAGCACGAGGCGGTCGAATCATTGGTGCAATTTCACCCCCATCTAGGAAGTAATCATGAACGATATGCAGTTAATCGTTAATCTTATCGGCGGCGCTGGCCTTGTCTGCCTTGGCTGGTTTGCCAAAGAACTTTGGGATGCTGTCAAAGATTTGAAACTTGACCTTGCTAGACTGCGCGAAGAACTGCCTAAAGAATACGCAATGAAGTCAGATATGCAAATCATGTTTGACAAGATTGACGCTAAGCTGGATAGGCTGATGGACAAGCTTGAAAACAAGGCAGATAAATGAACTTTATACAAACCATTAAGGATTTGCTGACAGGCAAAGATAACCAGACATTTGATCTAGGTCGAGTGTCTTGGATTACTTCTATGGCTACTCTTATCGGCCACAGCTTGTGGAGTGCTTATAACCATACAGTTGTTGACTTGGCTCAACTAGCACAAGCTATCGGTATTGTTGCTGCCTCTCATGGCGCTGCTTTGTGGGCTAAAGCAAATACTGAACCAGAACCTAAATTACCACCTACACCTGAACCACCAGCATCATGAATGAAGCATTAGAATTTGATAAGCAAGGTTTTGATTTAACTATGCTGAGTGAGTCTCTAATGCTAGAGGCTTACCCTGATCCCGCTACAGGATCACATCCCTACACCATTGGCTACGGCCATACGGGTCCTGAAGTTCACCCTGGAATGCGTATCACACAAGGTGTTGCGCTGTCTTTTCTAGTAGATGACGTTATCAAATGTGAGAAAGCTATTAAGAATCTTGTGGAAGTGCCTCTTACACAAGAACAATTCGATGCGCTTGTTGACTTTACTTTCAATTTAGGTGTATATAATCTGGCTAATTCGACTCTGTTGAAGCTTATCAATCAGAAGCGAATGATGGAAGCTGACCGCGAGTTCTTTAAATGGAATAAGGCTGGTGGGAAGGTATTAAATGGTCTTGTAAAACGAAGGGCGGCAGAAGCTGCAATGTTTGATGTTTAGTCTTGTATTGCCATTTCTGTCTTTATACAAACGCTGGTTTGAAATAGGCGTTATTGCTTTGGTTTTTGCTGGATGTGTGTACGGCGTACATACATACGACAAGTATCAACAAAGCATAGGTGAAGCCCGTGTTCAAGCTTTGTGGGACAAAGAAAAAGTAGAGTCTGCCGCCCTGACAGTAAAACGTACTGAAGAACTGCAAAAGGAAAAGGATGATGCTCTTAATCAAGCAGATCAACACCGCAAAGCATTACTTGCTGTTGCCGCTAGTGCTTCTAAGTCTAGTCGGGTGTTCGACAGCACCCTCGCAACCAACCTTGCAACCGAGTCTCAAGCTTCCAGAGATGCCCTTGCCATCTACACCTCAACCCTCAGTTCCGTACTCTCAGAGTGCCAACGAGCGTATACAGGAATGGCAAAAGAAGCTGACGGTCACGCCTCAGACTCCTTGATGTACCAGCGAGCGTGGCCGAAATGAAAGTAAAGAATGTGCCTAACAAGGATCAAGCAGCATCCTTTCATAAGCACATATTGTATTGGCAACAGAAACTCAGTCTTTTAGATTGGCGCATTGAAAAGATCAACAGAGTTCCACGGGGTGCGATGGCCTGTGTGAGCTTTGATCCAGACGCTAGGCTGGCTATGTATCAGCTTGGTGATTTTGGCAGCGTAGAAATCAATGAAGAGTCTTTAAAAGAGACAGCACTTCATGAAGCATTGCACATCCTGTTGTATGACTTTAGACACCATAAAGACGATGAAGGTGTCGAACATCAAGTCATCAACATCCTGGAAAAGCTACTCATGGAGTTGTAATGGAAGACTTATCTTATTTAACGCAGTATGCGACAGCACGACAGCTTGATTATTTAGAAGCAATTCAAAAGCATGGCAGCAATAACAAGGCTGCTAAAGAATTGAACATTAATCGGCGCATCATTGACCGAGCAATCAGGCAACTAAAGTTTGTTGCTGCTACTCAAGGTCTAGCCCCTACTTATGACATGGTTCACCCTGTTCCTGATGGGTTCAATGTCAAAGGTGTTTCTACTTACTACGGCGATGATGGCAAGGTCAAAGGTCAATGGGTCAAGACCACAGCCGCTGCTGACAATGCTCTCAAGATTCGTGATGCCTTTGTCGATGCCATGCGGGATGATTTACCTCGCTTTGACCCCATCAACAAAAACGTCATTACCGAAGCATCCCTACTGAATGTGTTTGTGTATGGTGACCCGCATATCGGCATGAGAGCTTGGGCTGAAGAATCGGGCGAGAACCACGATTTAGCCTTGGCTGAGACCTTGTTCACGGCAGCGCACGAAGACCTCGTAAAACGCGCTCCAGCGGCCTCCACAGCGATTATTTTGAACCTTGGCGATTACTACCATGCTGATGATGGCCGTAACGTCACTTTACGCTCTGGTCACAACCTAGATGTTGATGGCCGCTATCAAAAGGTGCGTAAGGTTGGCTTCAGAATTTTGCGGTCTATGATTGATATGACATTGGAGCGCCACGATCAAGTTATTGTGTGGAATATCCCCGGCAACCATGATGACTTTTCAGCCATCGACCTCAGTTTGTGGTTGGAGATCGCTTACGAGAAGGAGCCACGGGTACAAGTTGACACGAACCCATCGAAGTTCTACTTCTACAAACATGGGAAAACTATGCTTGCAGCGACTCACGGTGATACTTTGAAGCCCGATCAAATGCTTGGCGTCATGGCTTCTGACAAAGCAGAGATGTGGGGTCTCACGAGCTTCCGGTACGCTCACATTGGACACGTTCATCATAAAACCATGAAAGATTTGCCTGGGGTGGCTGTTGAGACACATCGGGTGTTACAACCGTCTGACCTGTATGCTCACTCACATGGTTATCGCAGCCAACGTGACGCTACTTGCATCACCTACCACGACACCTACGGGGAATACGCTAGGACCGTTGTAAACCCAGCGATTGTTAGCTAAGAATCTGGCGGCTGGAGTAATACTCTCCCATAGCTGCCATTTCGTCATCGCTGATAGGTGTTGCCATGTCGAACAACTCACCTGACTCAGCCAGCTCATAAATCTCGTCTATCAGGGCATCCAGTTCTTCTTGAGTGCCTTCAAACTCGTCAAAGCATCCTGGGGCGAATTCAACTTTTAGTTTTTGCATAGTGGCTCCAAAAAAATGGGGGTACTTGCTTTCGCTTTCCCCCCTAAGTCCTATCGGACAACTACGAAACCACTATATCACTTACTAATGTCAGAACGGCACGTCATTATCCATGTCGTCAAACCCTGAACCGCCTCGACCAGAAGGAGCGCCACGGCGTGTAGGCTGGCTGCTCTGACGGGCAGGACGGTCACCATCAAACGGCTCACGAATCGATACTTTACCATCCCAATTACCTGCTGGGATAGTATCAAGGTTTAACCACTTGTCACCTTTGTCACCTTCGAAAAATGAGCCTAACTTTGCATAGCGTTTTTTCTTCTCGCCATTTTGTTCGTACTCACCAACTACTGCTACCAAATCAAATCGTTTAAACATATTAAGCTCCTTTTGCTTTCTTCAACGCCGTTCTCACCTTGGAATCAAGCTGATTAAACAGCCACACTTTTTGGTCAGCCTCTAGTGCTGCCTCTTCTATCATTGCAAGAGCATTGGCTGCTTTGCCATCATTTACTAGGTCAACGGTAGTCGCTGCCATGTCTCGCAAGAAGTCTTTCTCGTTTTCGTCAATGGTGTCTTCACCAATGCCGCCACGAGGCGTTACAACAGGAGAGGGTCCTTTTCTAGCCACTTCACCCTCTTCTGGAAGGTCTTCACCCGCGTATATATAGAGACCCAAGCCATGCAACGACACCGCTTTGGTCATGCAACGCATGATGGCCGTGTTAACTGCAAAGCTATCAGGGTTCAGGATAGGTTTGTTGCGGTAGTCCATAACAGGCAACTGGCAGGTCATTGGCTTGTCAAACATGGTGACGGTTACCCACACCATTGCTGTGCCGTTAATGTCCATGTAGCACTTGTCATTGAACATCTCGACCTTGAAGGTGGCCTTTGGATCGGCCTTTAACACCTCTGCCCAAGCCCAAGCCCAGCTTAGGTATGTCAGGTTGTTTTTACGCTCTGTATGGTCGTTTACGTTAGTGGCTAGTAGGTTCTTGATCTGTTCCATTTACTTTTCCTAGTTTGTTATACATTTCTGCCGTTATTTCATTCATTGCTGCCAATGCTTGTTTGAACGATTCAACTGAAGCACGTTCAACTACATACTGAATCTCTTTTTGCAGCTCAGGAAGCAGCGCCAACACCTTGTCGCCACCGTCATAAGAGCCGCCTAAAGAAATCCTTGTCAGGTAGCTTTCTATTTCTTTAAATATTTCATCTATTCTCATTTGCTTTCCAATAGCTTTTCTAAATCGTGAATTGATTTGTCTTTTTGCTCGATCTTTGCACACAGTTGACGAATTTGTGTTTCGAGAGCGTTGATGCGATATTCCATGCGAGGAATGTCTTCGCGATCATCGCGGTAATGTTGCTTTGCATAAGTTTTAATGTTGTCGATGATGACGTCTGGGTTGATTTTCATGATTTGAATATGTAGAAGAGGATTAAAAATAAGGCAAACCCGCCGAGTATAAGAGCCGCTCTCTTAATGTTTTCAAAGTCCTCCATACCTGTATTAGCTATCTTAAAGATAGCTTGACCATCAGTTTCAAACCGGCACTCGTCCAATGTACGGGGGGTGCGTAAATGCGTTGCTTTCATATTCCATTCCTTTCGTATAACTCAGTTCTCAAATAAACACACAAATCCAATACTTCCTCGTAAGCATCTTGTAAAGTATCCCGCCCGTTGTGAGGTTGTAGGGGGGTCTTGTATTTCTGACGGCCAAAAAAGTCTCTGGCAATCATGTCTTTCATTACTAAATCCCAGGCTGCTGGGTATTTGTTGGGGATGGGATCAGGCTGTTCCATACATTGTCCAAGCTAGGAGTTGTTAATAATTTCTTTCGAGCGCGGTAGTTAGCCGCTATCTGAGCGCGGGTCAAAGTTGACCGTTTCGCATCAGGTTTCTTGCCAATCATAAAGATCGGTTTGCAATCACGTCCTTTGCTGTCTTTTTCCCAATCAGCAATATGGACCGCCCTTGCTTTGTGAAGCGCCCTCGTGTATTGATACACGGTTTGCTTGTGCAATCCTGTTTCTTCTGCAAGCTCGTCAGCAGACCTTGTGCCTTCCAGTAGCAGCTTAATCAGGATCGCATAACTTAACGCATTCATTCTCACCACGACAATATCTTCCATTCACGCTCGTTACGGCCAGCTTTAGATTTAACGTGCCGACCAGTTAAGACCACTACGCCGCCACGGTGCATCTCACCAAGCCTACGAGCGATTTGAGCGCCGTCCAGACCTGTCACCTCTGCGATGCCATCCTTGCCCATAGGCCCGTGAGCGCGTAAAGCTTTAAGGATGACCTGATAGTGGCTGGCTGCTACTTTCTTAGCTTGTTGAGCCGCTAATTTGCTTGTAATGGGGTCTGAAATACGAGCCTTAGTTAGCTCCCACAATTCTTTAAGCATTACTTTCTCCTATTAAATAATTCATCATGGACTTGCTCCCAAAAGTTAGGGAACAGGTTGTCCAAGATGAGAACAAAAACAAAAGCTATAAAACCTGCCATTAAAAAGAATGTGAAGTCTGCCATCAGAACATCACCAGATCGAAGTAAGCCCTCACGAACTGTTTAGCAGCCTCAAAACGGCCACGGCTTCGTGCGAGTCGATACATAGTCTTTGCGTAATCCATGCGAGTCATTGCTATTTCCCTTTCAGTTTTTTCTGCCAACAAAAGTTACAAATCCACTTACTACCCATATCTACGCCACCTGCTTGCTCTTTTTTTTCATTGCACCGGCTACATTCTTTGAGGGGGCGTGTATTTTTTAAGCCCCCAGGCAATCCAAGGGCTGTTTTTAAAAAGCTCATTAATCAACCTCAACTTGTTGATTCAAAATCATTTCTTCAATCATTTCGATATATTCTTCTTTGATAGCGTGAGTGACATCTTTATCACCGCAAAAAATGGCCTCAACTTGGCATTCAGGTTCAATGCGAGGCTCAAAGCGTGAGCCACGTTCTCCTGGTTCATAGTTGATCTTGATAACAAAACCTTCGTAATCTATGTAGTCAATCATGTTGTCACCTCAGTTAATGCAATATTGATAAGCCATTTCAAACACCAGATCGCTATAAGCCTCTGACAACTCACAGAGTTCTTCATCAGTCAGGGGTTCTTTGGTGTCAGCCCAAAAGCCGTCATTGAAATGGGCTTCACAAAAGTCTGGGTAATCGCGGCTGTCAACGCCGCCAACAGACAGATCAAGAATCTCACGGTTTTTGTAGACGATTCTCATGCTGTCACCTCGATTTGAACGGTGGAAGCAACACGGTCAGCCGTGGTCTTGAAGCAAGCAAGAATGGTTGCCCATTCGTTGACCTGATCCATAGACCATTCGTGTTCGTGGTTGGGTTTGTATTTTTCCAAGTAGGCTGCTGCCCGTTGGATCATGTGCAAGTCGATGCTATTCATATAAGTACTTTCGTATCAAACGTCCCTGCGATGTGCTGAACGTGACGCTAGTATAACCACACTTATCAATCATGGTCAACACTATTTGTAAAGAATTGTAAAGTATAGGTCTGCCTAAGTTGTGATAACATAGCGCATCTTATAGGAGTGTGTATGGAATTCTCAAAGGAAAAGGCGATTCAACTTGCTGGTGGTCAGCAGCGCCTTGCAGAGCTACTAGGCATCAGCCAACCATCGGTAAGCCAATGGAAAAAAAATGTGCCTATAGCTCGTGTGTGGCAGTTGCGTGTTTTGAAGCCGGATTGGTTTATTTTGAAAGAAGCTGAACCAACCTAAATTTTTGTGATACAGTTCTTTCCGTTGCTGTGGTAGGCAATGAATTTAAGCCGTTTAGTGTAATGAGCCACCCCACTTTGGGGCTACCACTGGTTCATTACCCTAAGCGGCTTTTTTGTTTTCTTCCACTTAGACAGTATTTTTTAATGAAAGTAAATCTTGAAAGGAAGTTATGTATGCGACCGTACTCCAGACGAAACCAGAGAGCCTACATGGGCTGCTTGGAAGAGAACATAGGGCAACGATCCACCCCGTTGATAACCCTCCTGAACTGTGTGCGAGGTATCAGACAAGTTAAAGGGACATGGTGATGACAAGACCTTTAACGAATGAATCGCATCCTCAAGGGGAAGCTGGTGCTAAAGCATGGGCTTGGTGTGAGAGCTTCTCACCCTTGGGGAACCTATGGGAAAACGATATGGAACCTTTTGAACAATTCTGGGAAGCATGGCCGAAGTCAACTCGCAAGGGTGCTAAATCAAAGTGTCGGCAGAAATGGATAAGTGCCGACTATTCCGTAGATTTAGAGCAAATCATCAAGCACGTTGAGTGGCTAAAGACTACAGACGATTGGAAAAAACAAAACGGCGCGTTCATTCCAGCACCGCTTGTCTATCTCAATCAAGCAAGGTGGGATGGGGCTGAAGTTCCTGAGCTTAGAAAGCCTGTAGACACACTTAAAACCATCCAAGAAGAGCGTGAAAAGACTGTGCCCATGCCAGCACATATCCGTGAGAAATTAAACGCTTTAAGAGGCCGCAAATGATAGATTTTGTTGTGGTTCAAGAGCATCCAGATTTTTTGCTTTATGTTGATAAGTTGCAAAAGCTAAATGCTGAAGCTTTGTCGTTTTATCCAACACAAGTTTTTGAACGTGAATTGGAAAAAGGACGGCTTTTTTTAGGTCTTTTGAATGGACAACCTTGTGGATATATTTACATGGGAGCGCAAGGTGTTCATGTTAAATGCCATCAAGTTTGCATTCAATATGACGCTCGTATGAGGCACTATGGTGCTGCTTTAGTTTCAGCTATGGAAGAGTATGCAAATGAAGGTTACGCAACTTCTGTTTCTTTGCGATGCGGCTTTGATCTTGATGCAAATAAATTTTGGAAATCTTTAGGTTATGAAGTTGTAAGCATTGTTGATGGTGGTGCAAGGCGCATGAGAAAAATCAATGTTTGGCGTAAACAATTAGCGCCTGAATTATTTGAAACAATTGCTCTTGAACCTGCCGTTGGCAAAACAAATTCTACTGTTTGGAGAAAAAACAAATCTACAGGTTTAATAACAGGATTTTCGCGCGGTAAAGCATTGTCAGATTACAGAAAAATTATTGTTGAAAAAAATGAACTTTTATAGGAGCAAATATGGGCAAAGGTAGCGCAAGAAGACCGACAGACGAAAAAGCATACGCATCGAATTGGGATGCAATTTTTGGAAAGAAAAAAGATGAGAAACCATTACAACCAGGAAGAATTGGAAGCAGCCAGGATTCTGGACTTGGTGAGGCTGGGAGACAAGACAGTCCCTTGGACAACGATAACGTGGGCACTCTGGGTGCTAGGTGACGCTGTTGGCCTCAACTAATCCTTACGAAGGCATCTTGCATCAGTTGTTAGAGACTGAGGCGAGAGAGTGGCTTAAACGCTATGCTGATAAGTCAAGAGAGGTTGGCGTTGGTGCGGCACGAACGTGGTGGGAAGACACCATCATTGACATAGAGAAAAAAAGAGGAAAACCTGCAACTGATATGTTAAGAGTAGCAATGAACAAAGAAGTAGCAAAGAGAAAGGCAAAGAAATGACATTTATGGTCACCTATCGGGTTGAAGGCTCACCGCAAGGCAAAGGACGGCCACGGTTTCGCAATACTGGCAAGTTCGTACAAATTTATACACCTGCTAAAACAAAAGCATACGAAGAAGAAATCCGCGATGCTGCCAAGCAAGCAATGGGTGTCTCAGAGCCGTTAGCCGGTGCTGTAAAGGTT
>Ga0214206_1000025_pt1 | contig 38637 bp, 37 predicted proteins | sample TroBogEpilimnion_26_FD_153044 | JGI IMG/M metagenome (GOLD analysis project Ga0214206, IMG submission 153044) | Freshwater microbial communities from Trout Bog Lake, WI - 07JUL2009 epilimnion | ecosystem: Environmental > Aquatic > Freshwater > Lake > Epilimnion/Euphotic zone | place: Trout Bog...
TTCTTGGTAACGTAAGCCAATCTTTAAACCAGTCTTCGTGGTGTAAGGGACATTCATTTTGATTTTCCTAGCAGTTAATCAGACTATAGTTTGCATGATATAATAAATCATGTCAATAGATTGTACCCACATTAATACACCTACTATGAAAATAATTTATCTGCCCTGGCCGCCAAAAGAATTATCCCCAAACGCAACCCTGCATTGGGCTAAGAAAGCCAAATACAAAAAGCTGTACAGACAAACGTGTTGGGCTTTAACTTTGGAGTCTAAGGTTAAGGTATCAACTGATGGTCGAATCCCTATGACGGTGACATTTTACCCACCTGATAAACGCCATAGAGATGCCGACAACATGGTAGCCAGCATTAAAGCTGGATTAGATGGTGTTGCTGATGCTTTAAAGGTGAATGACAAACAATTCTGGCCGATGTTTGTCTTTTCTGATGAAGTAAAAGGGATGGTTACAATCCAGCTTTGATCCTGTATTGAATAGTATCTTTAAGAAGATTTTCTTTTTTAGTTTTAAAGAAATTAATTTCTTTTTGTTTTTCATCAGGCGATTTGTTTGATCTTTCAATACGATGAATGTTTTTGGTTATTTCATTCAGTTGTGCATTTGCACTTTGTGTAAATCCATAAGCTTGCAATAATCCTTTATTGGCTTCCATCCACTTTCTTGCTTGTTCAGTTTTTTTATCTTGCATTTCATTTACAAAAGTTCCATGAGCAATTTCAGCACGATTTTTTAAATCATAGAATATATCTTCTCTGCCACGAGGTACTTCAGGGGATATAAATGAACCAAATATAGGATTATTTCTTAATTCTCTAGTTGGTTTATCATTGGATAATAAATCAGATGTCCACATGGCTAATCCAGCTACTGAACCATACAAACCACGAGCAATATGATCTGCTTCCATTGGATTAATTAATCGTTTTCTTGAGCCTTCAATAGTATTACCTTCTTTGTCTTCTTTGCCAGTATATGGTATTTGAGTTGAAGCACTAATCCATCTGCCCAATTCTGAAGTATTGGCATTGTATTGCAAGAAAGGAGACAAATTCTTCATGCTGTCAGGAGTAACTTTACCGCCTGTAAAGAAATCATGGTTTAAACCAATTTCAACAAATGGTTTAAATATAGTTGGTACTGGACCAGAAGCTAAAGGACCAAGAAAAGCATCTAACGCACCTTTTTTAAGTGCTATTGATAATCTTGTTGCATCAACTTCATCTTTTGTTCCCATTGTTATAAATCGGTTGTATAACATTTCTGGTAAAGCTTTACAAATATAACCAGCAGTTGTTGTTATTGGAATTAATAATGAATGATCAACGCCAATGTGTCTCATTAATGATCGAGGAACAAAAAAGTTACGCATCTTTGTTTGGTCATCTAATTTTTTATATTCGTCATCATCCCCTATAGCCATTGCATATAACAAACTCATTGTCATCATTAAGCCAACGCCTGTAAATAAACGAGCACTTGCTTCGGCACGACTGATTCCTCTTAAATTACCAGCAACACTAGTAATTTTTGCTCCTGTAACTTGTTCTACGCCCATAGCGACTGGTTCTGCCAATGCTTGTGTTAATACATCAACTTGTTGTCCAAATGCATTTAAGAACGATATAGAACGAGTTAATGCTTGAGCTGTTTTTGATGCTCCACGTTGATCCCAGTTAATAACATTTGATGCTGCTAAAAGAGCTTTTCTTCGATCACCACGAGTTTCTTTCATTACTTTTGCATAAATTGCTCTTCTTGGTGCTAAATCTGAAGCATCACCTATTTTGTCTAACATATTAATAAGTTTGGACATTTTATCTTCACTCAACAATCCAATTTGTTGAGTAGCATATTGTTCAGCAGTTCTTGAACTAGAATAAATATTACCAATACCATGTGCTCTTAATATTTTTACTATTGGATCATTACTGTTAAGTGATTTTATAAAAGAACCAAAAGTAGATACATAGAATGAAATTGGATTACGAATTCCTGTCACAATAATTGTGCTTGGAATATCCATAAATAATTGTCTTAATTGGAATACGCCAGACCAAGTAATTGTTCTACGCAATGTTTGAGCACCAAATGACATAATGCCTTCAAGTGGCAACATAAAACTTTCCATACCAATAGCTGCTTGAGCTACTAACGGATCAAGAATACGAATATTAACTTTTCTTCCATTAACTAAAATTGAAACAATGCCTCTGTTAAAGTCTTCAGCTGGATAAACTTTTAATTTTCCATTTTCATTGCGTTCACCATATACTTGAGCAATACGATTGGCAGCGTAGTTACGAATACAATTACGAGTAACCACCATCGTGTGGTTAATCATATTGTCCAAAACATTAGCTATCGCAAGTTCAGTTTCTCCAGGTTTAAACTTGTGTTCTTTTGAAACATTTCTAACGCCTTTTTTTCCATAAAAATATGTCGGTTTACTTGGATCTTGACTAATATCTTCAGGCTGAATGCGTTGCCACGGAACATAATCTTTAATGCTTCTATATAATTTAGCCGTTTCTTTGCTAATCATTTTAGCTTGTTCCATATTATCAACTAAGTTTTTGCTGACAGAGTTCCAGTTGTCCATCATTTCTCTTAATTGTGGAAAATCTTTTTCAAATGCAATTCCTTCTTCTATGGCTTCTTCAGACATATTTACTTTTTGAAGGGCAATTTTGATGTGATTTAAATCTTCTTCTGCTTGCGGTATTCTATTTAATAACTGTAATTGACGATCTGGAGTTGTATCTGGATTCATTTGTTCAGTTTTTAAATCTTCTAAAACTGCCATACGGTCAGCATGTTCTTGAATAATACTTTTAGATCGTTTTGCTTCAAAATATTTATTAATTAAATTTGTTGCTGTATCAATACCAATTTCTTTTTCTAGTTCATGAGCAAGGCTAATTATGTTAGCTACCGAATGTTTATCTTCTACTGCTTCAAACATTTGATCATTAAAATTAAAATTCATTTTGCCCAATTGAAGGACTTGTAATCCAATATGCGACGCTTTTAAAGCTTGATCCATTGCTACAGAAGCTGTAGCACGACCTTCGCCATCGATTAATAGTCGACCATAACGCTGTGCATCAGCAGCTTTAAGTCCAGCAGTAAAATCAAACGCATTAACCCTAAACCCTAATGCCAGTCGATCAACACCATTAACGGCTTGCTGAACAGCTGAACCAGGATTAGATATTAATCGTGCAGCATTATTTTTTCCATTTACATACCCACTAATCACGGTATCTTTTACTGTATCTCTTTTATGCGATGGAGTATCTGGAAAATCATGCTTATCCATATACTTTTTAACTTTTTGTATTTTTGGATTTTCTAAAATTTTTAAATCTGGTCCAGAATTTTCAAGCAAATGTCGTAAAGATAAATTATCTAATCGTGTGCCATTACCTTTCATAATGTCATCAAATGTTTTATACAAAATGTATTTGCTGTTAAATCCAAATAAGTGTTTTAAACCTTCAATTAATTTACGAATGCCCATAACAAAACGATGCCACGGTGTTCCCATTTTCATTGTCATTAATCTTTCAGCATTAACAGCCCAATATTCTGATGGGTTTGCGTACTGATACAAATCTTCATTCGGAGGAATATGCATCCTTACTTTTTTATATGTTTCTGAAGTAGGATTAGCCATATAATCATTAATTGCTTCAAAATACGCTTGAGTCATAGGATCAGTATTTTTACGAATCGCATCTTTTGTATCTTTAGCCCATTGGTTTATAATAGCTAATCTGACTTGCGGTGTCATCATTTGTTCAAATGTATGCGTTAACTCATGGCGAGCTGTGCTTGGATTATCTATTCCATCAGAGCCTTTATACAAACGAATTAAACGATTCATTGGATCAAACATCCCCAATGCAGTAGTTTCTTTTCTTACTGGTTTTCTTACTTGAAGTTCTAATCCAGTTAATAAACTTGGAGCATTTTTGTACATCCACTCAAATACTTTATAAACATCTTCGCTAATATTGCCAGCTTGATATTCATCACCAGCTTTTTTAAAAATATTCCAAGCACTTGGTAAAGTTTTAGGTGAAATTAATGCTAAATTTTCTTCATTTTCTTTTCGTGCTTCTTCTACAAATGTAATTTCACGTTGAGTATCAATTGTGTTTTCACCATTAATAATTTGACGTTTAAGTTTTTTTTCTTTTTTAGTTAATTCACGTTGAGAAGCAATAATTTCTTTTCTGCGTATTTCATCAAATTTATCTTTTATAGTTTTTTTACGAGGAACAATATTTTCTAATGGTTTTACTTTAGGCTCAAACATCTTTCTTGCTTGCTCTCTTTGATTAAGAGCAATTAATGTTTCACCTTTATCATTGAGTAAATAATCAATCGCTTTCTTAGCTACATCTTCATCGTAGGTATAGGCATACATGACGCTGCCTGACTTATAAAAGTCACCCAATAACTTTGTTAATTTAGGATCAAGGAAGTAAGTACCACCAACTTTTTTAGAGCTTGGTACATTAAATTGTATACGTCTGCCACTTTTGGTAATCTGTAAATTTTTATCAGCTGTACCAATCGTGCCACGAGCTTCTTCCATAAACTGAATAGCATCATCAGCATTTTTAATTTTGATCGGTGCATCACGCTGGGCTTTTGCAAAGTCGTAAGTCCTTGGCATTAATACACCTTGACCAGTCGTACCATCAGCTTTGGTAAACGACATAATTTGACCTTGATTTTCTACTGCTGCGTAACCAGCCAAAATATTACCTGTCACCATCCAGCGTTTCTCACGCCTTTGTGTTGCACCTTTATCAAACATATCTAATAAAGGAATATACTCACCTTTTTGAGTTTCAGGGTTATACCAACTAACTGTATTTTCTTCACTAAGAGTGTATGATCCACCAATTTGAGAAAAGGTTAAAGGAAGAGACTTTGCATCACCATCAGCTAATGCTATGGTCATCTTCCAATCAGAACCCATTGTTGGATTTTTAGTTTTCTTTTTATTCTCAATATTAGTAACAACACCATAAAATATTTGAGTATTTGCATCTTTAATTTGAATTTGTGTGCCAATTTTATATGAGTTTAAGATTGATGCAATTTTGTTGTATTGCATATTTAATCTATCTTTTTGACCTTGTACTTCTACTTCTTGTGCATCAGCTTCTTTTAACTTAACCAGCATTTCACCAGCAAATACTTGTGATCTTTGTTTTAAATCAGAAAGCATTTCTTTATAAATTTCGCTTGGCGATTTGCCATCTAAATTTGTTTTAACTAATTCTTGAACTTCTTCTTTTGAATATGGTTTAACTTTTCGCTTGATATCCACCTGTTCCATATAAGCAGGTTGAGCAAACAATGATTCACCTTTTCCTTCAGTAATTGGAGTTGAAGATATTGTTTCAGCATCAAGATCGGATGCCTTGGCTTCGAGCTTATTTGTTCCCATGCTATTTTCACGCTCAAGCAAATCGTTGTAGCGTTCAATCAAATCTTTGTATATCTCTTCCTGTTGTTTAAGTGGGAGAATAGGAATGTAACCAGTTAGCTTTTTAATATCTTCTTCAGTTCCATCTGCTGGATTTTCTTTTTTATCAAATGAAAACTGTTCTCCACCAAATGCTTGCCAAACCTCTGGATTGTCATTAATAAATTCTTGAGCTACTTGACCACCGTAATCATTAATAAAGTCAACAGTACCTTCAGCCGTTACAGCAGACTTACGAGAAGCTGTGGTATTCGCATTTAAAGAAGCCATCTTCTTTAATAAAACGGCAGCTGGTCGCATTTCAGCTGGGATATCAGCCATCAACTGTGAATAAGCTGGAGGAATAACTTGACCTGTTCTTAAAACACGCCCTAATGTTTGCATATGAACATCAATGTTGGCATCTGCTTGAGCAATAATCATATGACGTTTGCGTTTATCATCAAAATTTTCAGAAGCATGCAAAGAAATACCTGTTGATCCTGATTGATTAATAATTAAAGCAGTAATTTTTCCATTATTAAAACCTTCAATTGCATTATTTTTTTGCTCTGAATCAGGTTTTCTTGTAATTAAAGTTGGAACTCCAGTTGAATAATTGATACCAATTGTTCTACCTGTAATCTCATCTACTAAATATTTTGGGTTTGCTTTTTCAATGCCATTTTTAATATAGTCAATTGGTGACATTGGTGCAGAACCAAAACCAGCATGATTAATATATTCTTTTATTTTGTTATATTGCTCAACAATGGATGGCCCTAAATCATCATCTGTTAAACGATAATCTGTTTTAATTGGCTCTCCACCTTTTGGATTTGGTCTATTAATTTTTACAGTACGTTGTTTTTCCAAATAACCTAAAAACATATCTTTAAATGAAAGATTAATTGGATCACCTGGATTGATGCCCATTTCTTTTGCGTATTCTTGCAAAGAAGCACCCATTGTGTTTGAAACAGTAATGACTGGTTTTTCACCAGCAGCAATTTTTTCAAGTGCGATTCTAACTGTATCTTCTGCTTTTAATGACAATAACATTTGAGCGATCAAACTATGCATTTTTGAACCAAATGTTGTGCTAGTTATGGTAGTTTTTTCTCCTCTGGATTTTGCTATTGCACCAGAGTTATCTAAACTTTTTTGCATTTGTTTTGTTACAATAGTAACAGCCCTAGAAAATGCCAATATATCTCGCATAGATGTAGCCATCTTTTCTGCTGTATCTTTATTCACTTTTGTTTCTACTGTGTCATACGAAACTCCAGCAAATGTTCTTTCTCTACGAATATACTGACCTTCTTGAGTAAGCATGTTTGCAACAATCTGTTGCATTGGGATGCCACCATTTCGAATTGCATCAGCAAGTTCAGATATATTTCCTACTGCCAATCTCATATTGGTATTGGAATATAAATCCATTACATCTGCACGTTTAGCATAAGTAGCAGATGAATAAAATGTTCCATCAGAAGCATCTACTAAGTTACGAATAAACGCTGCTTTGCCAGTTGCTTCTTCATCTTTTTTTCTAGACTTATCGCCAGATCCACCAGCTTCATGGCTTTCATCAAGAATTAAATAATTTCCTTGAACAAAATGATTTATAAATCTTTGGCGTTCAGTTTCTTTTCCACCTTGCATTTGTGCATAAGTTGTGAAAATAACTTTATATGGCCCAAGATCATCTTTATCAATCATTCCTTTTAAAATAGAATCTTGTTTTTTTGTATTTATTTCAAGTTTAGTTTCAGTTTTTTTCCCATTTACTTTACGAACTAATTTGTAAGGAACCATTTCATTATTATTGGTAATAATAATCTTTGGTTTATCAGTATCTAAACCAAGTTCTTTGGTCATACCAATATCATCCAAATCACCAATCATGGCAGGATAAAGGGTTGTATTTTTTGTAACAAAAATTGGAATCTTATCGTTTAATAAAGCATACCGAATCATGGCAGCAACAACACGACCTTTACCAATACCTGTTTGGTCTCCAATAATAAATCCTTTTCCTTCTTCAGCATTTTTAATGGCTAATGCAAGAGCATCAACTTGTTCAGCTGAAAATCTTTGAAACAACGATTCTGGTTCCATCTGCAATCTATCAGAAACATAATCATCAATATCACCAAATTGATCTACTACTTTTTGTAAAGAATTGCGTATGGATTGTGCCATTGCTCTTGGCATGAGAGTTCCAACAGATGGTGCTTTTGAAAATGGTTCATAGGTTACTTGATGACCAGTTTCAGTTTCTTCGCCCCTACGGTCCTTTAATCCAGATTCGGTACGCTCACCTGTGACAATGCTAGGTCCACCCAATTCTCCAGGCTCGTTTGTTCTAGTGCCCTCTCTGCCGCTGGGTTGCTTTCCTTCAGCTGTACTGGGAACGGCATTTTTGTTATTGACACGTTCAGGCTTGTTAGTAACTCCAGGTTGTCTTCCACTAACACCTGCCCCAGTTGTCTCGGTTGTACGTTCGCTAGGCTCATTTTCAGACACGCCCTGTCCGCTGACTCCTGTGGGTTTGGTTCTTTCAACACCAGGCTCACCACTCGGTCTGCCAGGGCGTTCACCCAATCGTTCTGGTTCACCTGTCCTGCTGGTAGTCTCACCGATGTTAGCTCTATTGGTGCCGTCATTCCCTCTGGATACCACGCTAGGTTCATTTAATTTCTCCTTGAGTTCTGCATAATTCTTAATAATTTGTGGAAGTTCTGCTGCTGGCAATGATCTTTGTGCTTGTCCTTTGCCATTAATAACAATGACATCAACAGGATAACTAGCACCCTGTTTAGAATACATATCACCAGCTACTGTAAAGTGATCTACTACGTTGTAATCTTTATAAAGATTGACATAAAAATTACGTTTGGCAGCAGAACGATAACCTTCTTTTCTTGCTTCATCACCTTCAGCACGGACACCACCAACGATAAGAACAGCCCTACCGTCATCTTTCATTGTTTGTAATGACTTCATGACGATGGCATGGTCAATTTCTCTGGTTTTAAATCCATCAACAGTTACTTCTTCGCCAATAGCACCAAACGGTGGATTTTCAATAACTACATCAAACTTGCCAGTTTCATTTCTAGTAAGTGCATTTTCATTAGTTACTTTACCTCCACGCAATACACCTTTTAGCATTTCAAATCGAGAAGCATTTAATTCATTCGCTCTGACATGCATAGGATCAGCAGCAATTAACAACATACCATTACCTGCTGTTGGTTCATAAACCGTTGTATCTTCATTAATGCCAGCAAGTTTGCTTGCCACATACGCCAATGGAGCTGGAGTTGAATACGCTTGTTCTTTTACGCTGGTCGATGAACGAACCGATAAATTAGGTTGACGATTGTATAAATCTACCAATCTATCATAGGCTTCTTCTTTAGACTTTGTTTCGTGAGCAATATTTTGAGCAGCCAATACCACACCAACTTCTATTGTTTCGTCAGCTTCTTTGGCTTGTGCTGTGCCAGGATCAATCTTTTGAACTGTAATATTTGATATAAACTTGCGAGCTTCTATGATTGTTTTAAAACTGTTGCCTTCTAACAAATGTTTAGATATTGCTTCAGCCAGTTTAAATTTAGAATCAGGATCAAATACGCTTTCTGGTTTTTCAAAGCTATGCGCCATTACAGCATCGTGGCTATCCATCTCTTTAGCCAAGTCTTGAGCTGTTGGCTCCATGCGTAGAGCTGTGTACCATTGTTTTAAATATGGGATAACCTTATCACCTAGATCATCAATCATTGCTTTTGCATAGGCAGCAAATGTTCTTGCACCTTTTTCAACGTGATAACCAGACAAGGTAATACCATCAATTAAGAACTCAGGATCAACACCACTATTGAGCTGATTTAATTTTTGACGGATACGATTACGAGCTTTAGTTGCAGCATCCTCGGTAAATATTTTGTTTTCTGATACAACAGGTTTTTCTTCAGGAGTTGTTTCAATAGGTTCTTCTGTTTTTTCTGCTTCACGTTGAGCAGCTTGACGTTCTTGATTAATCTGTGCCTGTGTTTTTTGTTCAGCTTCTGGTTTAGTTTCTTCAACTTTTGTTTCAGCTTCTGTAACAGGCTCTTCTTCAGTTGGAATTTCAGCAGTTTTTATTGCTGGTTCTTCTTCTTTTACTTCAGTTGGTTTTTCTTCAGTGGGAACTTCGGCAGCTGGTTCGTTTGCCTTTTCTTCACTGGGCTTTTCTTCAGCGGTGGGTTTTTCTTGCTCGGCATTTTTGGCCTCCTCTTTAGATTCTCCTTTTGTCCAAACAAGAGCTTCTCTTTCAGACAATTTAATGGGGTAATAATTACTTAAATTTTTAACAGGTACCCAATCAGGAAAACCATCTTTATCATCTGCCAACATATCTTCAAAAGTTGTATTGCCATCAGCATATACAATTTTTCTAACTAAAAGACCATCAGGCCTTAAAGAATATGTAGTTGTTAATTTATCACCATGTTCATCTACAGAATCAGTTGATTTAAGAACCTTTGAAGATTCTTCCATCGCTTTAGGCTGTGGTTTTTCTTCTTTAGGAACAACCATCAATTGATCAGGTGTATATCCTTTTAACTGGTCAATGTCTTTAATTAATACAGGATGTTCTTCATCTTGCTCATGAAATCCATAAACGGTATCACCATCGCTGTGAGCTTTTTCGGCTTCCTGTTTTGTTGCAACAGGCTCGCCTTTTTCCATAATTTCTTCAAGAGTATGAGGCAAAGCTGGTGGAGTCGGTGGTTTAACTGAAGGCTCTTGTCTTTCTAATTCTTCTTCAGATACCATACCACCCAAAGTTGTGGGAGGAGTAACTGGCGGAGCATTTGGTCCTTCTGGAGTTTCAACTCTTGCAATGCTAGAGTTGGCAAGTTCTTGATTTTTCTGTTCTTTTTTACTTAAAACTTTACCAGCAACATATGGAACTCCGCCCATAACAATTGATTGAAGTAAAGTTGGTCCTGCAACTTCAGTAAAAGATTTTTGCCAATCAGCAGGAGATAAAAAACTTCTTTCTTCTTCTTTGTTTAAACCAGCTTTTCGCTCAACATTGGTTTGACCAATTTGCGTAGCACTTTCACCACCTAGTTCAACAGCCTGTTCACCAGCAACCGCTAAAACTGGTTTAATAACTTTTCCCTCTAATGCTTTTCTAAAAATAAACTTACCAGCACCAATACCCAATGCAGTTGAAGCGGCTTCAATTCCTGCCTCATAAGTACCATGTTCTTGTGCTAATTTTTGAATTGATCCAGATCCACCCCATTCAACGCCATATTTTTTAGCTTCGGCTTTCATTTCAGGAGATTTAGCAACTGCTAAAAATTCTGCATTAGATAATGGGATGCCACGTTGTTTTAATGATGCTTCATCTAAACCATCTCTGAAATTTCTTAAAAAATTGTTTGTATCAATACGATATGCAGCAGCTCCAGCTCCAGCCATCATTGCACCATAGCCAACTGGAATCGAAGCCAAACCTAATGTTTCTGGTGCTACTGCTGCCCCAGCCGCAAGTCCAGAAAGTAATCCTGCACCCATTGAAACAATTGAATTAGAAAAATTTTGTGGGAAATTTTGCACATCGCTACGAGCAATTTTTACACCCATGAAATCTACATATGTATCTTTTCCTTCTGGTGTATTTGCATGTTCCGCTGCTTTTTGTTGAGCATTTTGAACAATCCGATTCGCAAAAGTTGTTTTATCAGCAATTGCTTCAGGATTATTTCCTTGATAAGCAGCAATGCCTGTTGCGGCTAACTGCCTCGGTGTTTCTTTAACTGCTGTTCCAATATCAGAAGCTAAATCAAATAAACCAGCTTGTTGTCCTTGAAGCTCATTTGCATGTTGCGTTTTAAAAGCAGCAATTGTTGGTGATGGAGTAATTGGTGCTGGTGGTTTATTTTGTAAAAATGATTGATATTTAGCAAGCACATCAGTTTGGCTGGCATTATCAGGAACACCACTAATGATTGTTCCATCTGGCATTTGCACATTTATAGGCATATTACTTAGGCATTAAAGTTGGATTCTGCGGCAATGAACTAAATGGCACTACATTGGGTTGTACATTAGGGGGTTGACCTAAAAAATAACTACTAAATGGATTGTTTGTTGTTGGAGCTGGTGCTGGATTTGGTGCTGGATTTGGAGCTACAGGAGGTGTTAATCCAAGTATTTCACGACTTTTTTGTGGAGTTGATTTATATACCATTGCTGCTGCGGCTGCATCTAATTTTTCTGGATGGACTTCAAATGTAGTTTTCATATCACCAGTTTGTAAAATATTATAAGCTTTAAGCAAATTATCTTGATATTCTTTGGCAGCAGCATTATACATTGCTACATCTCGTGCTGCACCTGCACTTGCATATCCTGCTTCTTTAATTGCACGAGCATTTGCTAATTGTGCTTTAACATTTTGTGAACCTGTGTATGCTTGATTTAATTGTCCAAGTAATGCATCTCTGCGAGCCTGGTCTGCCGTTGCAGCTGAAATTGTTCCTTGTTGCATGAGTTTTTTCGATGCATTAATATCAGCAAGACTCTTTTGCATACCAGCTTCAGCACCAAGAGCTGATGTACCTAATCCGCTTACAAAGTTTTGGAAGGGTGAACCTGTGCGATCACCAGCACCACTCATCATGCTTGTCCCTGTACGAAATGCAAACTCAGGAAGAATCATTGCTCGTTGTTGTGCAAGATCCGCTTTTTGTTCTTCTGCTAAAGGTTTATATGCTTCTGCTACAGTATTTTTCCCAGAAAAAGCATCTGTTAATTGTGCTTTTAATAAATCCGACATCCATTGATCATCTGCTGGAGGAACTGTTTCACCTTTAGCAAATGCTAATATTCCACCACCAGCCATTCTAGTCATATCGCCTGTGCCAATTGCTGCTACTCCTGAACGATTTTGTGGAGCTTCTGCCATTTGTTGTGGAGGAGGCATACCGCCACTAGGTGCGCCTGGCAATGGTTGTGCCATTATCTTTCCAGCTTCAGGATTGTTATGAATATATCCGTGTAACTGATCTAACCCCTGTGCATACATTTGAGCCATTGGACTTGATACAGGACTTTGCTGAACTTGCTGAAGTTGCTGATCACTCATCATTGTCATTGGCACAGCACCACCAGTAGCCATTGATGTGATCTTACCACCACGCTTATGTCCAGCTCCAGTAGCTGCGTTATACATACCCAAACCACCAAGACCAGCTAATCCTAATCCACCCAACTGAGATGCAGTACTTGGAGGAGCTTGATACATGGTAGTTGAAGATTGCTGTGTAGGAAGACCACGCAACATCGCATTCATTACTCCTAATTGCATGTATGGATATTGCTGTGCAGTTGCATAATTTTGCACACCTTGATTAATAATATTCTGCTGTGCTTGAGTTTGTTGACCACCAACTTGGTTCTGTAAATTGGCAATACCTTCTTGAGAAGCCAACTGTTGACCACCTAAACCAGCTAATTGATTTGCAGCTCCCATTTGCTGGCCATATGCACCCAGCTGACCTTGCATAGCACCTAACTGTGCTTGCTGTCCTTGTAATCCTAAATTAGCACCAAATTGCTGGGCTTGTTGAGCATTACCAAAAGCTTGGTTATAGCCTTGACCAATTGCTTGTTGAGCAGCCATGTTTCCTGCTTGTTGATTCAAACTATTTGCCAATGCTTCACGAGATCCACCAAACGCACCTTTTGATGTAGCAGCAGCTTGTTCGCCAGCAGAATTAATACCAGTTTGTTGTGCCAACATTTGCAACTGTGGTGCAAGCGACTGCTGAAGGTATGGATTCATGTAAGAACTAATCGAATTTGGATCAGTTGCTTGTTGGGCATATTGATTACCAGCTTGCCCCATTTGAGATCCTAAACCACCCATTTGATTACCGACCATGCCAGATTTCATGGCATCTTGTCCAGTAATATTCATTGCTTGTCCATACTGACTTGGATTTTGCAAGTTAGCAACAGTAGACTGCGCTTGTTTTTGCATAGGACTAAAATCAGCAAAATAATCTGATGGATTAGAACTATATGGTTGATATGGCTTGAATGATGAATAGTTTGGACTACCATCAGGATTTGTTTGGAATATCTGTGCTTGAGTAGCATTCAGCATATTTGAGGCGTACGGAGCCAAATAATCAGGAATCTGAGTATTATTTATATTTTGCTGAACTGGAGCTGGAGATGAACTACCGCCCATATTAATCCTTTAACATTTTCGTATACACTTTATCTGTCTGCTTATAACCCAAATACTCTAACAATCTTGAATTATCTAAATGAATCTTGGTATGAACAATAATTCGATCCACTTTACAATGCTTTAAAACTTGTTCGGCATATTGAAATAGTTTAATCCCAACACGACCTTTTCGAAACTCTTTTTTAACAAAATACACATCTTCTATTGCTGTAATGCAGGACTTATAATGTAAATGTGGACTAATCATAAAAATAATATAACCAATCAACTCACCATCATTCCTACAAGAAACGCAACGCAACATTCCTAATTCTGCATACTTTCGATAGACATCATAATCAGGATCCCAATCAAAGTCTTTTGTTACACACAACTCATCATAATGCTCTGGAAGAAGCTGTTCAAGCTCTTCAACTAATTTGATCGGATCGCAGTCGGCATAAACTATCATGCTGGAAGATGTTTATATGCCTTTGTATCTGCTGCAATATCCTTTGCTTTCTTTCTTGCGTCTTTAATTCTGTCCATCATGGCATAAAGTCGTTTAGCTCCAGCATCTGTGCTTCCATTACCTAACTCTGAAACAATTCGAGCTGGGATAACAAACTCGCCATCAGCCAATCTTGCTGGTTGTTTACCACCAATAACCGCAGGAATGCCATCGCTTACACCATCGCCAGGTCCTTTAAGCAAACGACCACCATCAGAGTAATCTCCTAAATGACTTTGCAAACCACCTTCTTTGGCAGTATTGACTACTGGGCTATTATTTTGAATGTCTTTTGCCGCTTCTTCTGCTGCCAATTGGTCTTGTGATAAAACTTTAATATCAGAACCCAATGGATTAACTGCACCTAATCCTGATTTGGTTGGGGTTAAATGAGCAAATTTACTAATTTTAGATAAACTTGCCATTGCTGCATTGTATGCATCAAGATTTTTTGTATCTGGATCTGTATCTATATAGGTACTATCATGATCTGGTGTTGCCTGTAATATAGGTCGTTTAGACATCATTGATAAACCCTGCTGAACATCACTACCATCCGCTCCCGAATAGCCCATAATACCTCCAGATTTAGCAGTTGCCATGCTGTAAGGATTTTGAACATAATTTGGATACTGAGCTTGATAATATGGTTGTGGCTGTGCTGGAAACTGCCCTTGAAAATTAGGCGATAAAGGTTTTATGTTAAATGGATTTGTTTGACTAGTTTGAACAGGCTGAATTGTTGGTTGATTAAACCCACCTACTGCATTTAATAAAGTTCCGCCAAGTGCTGCAACTGATCCTGGATTAGCTTTAGCAAACGCTAATGCATTGGATCCAGAACTGGTAATATTTTGCAAACCAGATTTTACATTTTCTAAAGAATAAGGTGATCCTGATGCCATTGCACTATTTGCCATACCAGCTGATTTAACCAAACTATTGGCACTTTCAGGAGATACATTAGATGTCATATTAGCAATTTGATCAGGCGTAAGATTTGGCATCTGAGAAATCGTTTGTTTTGCTGCTGCCTGTGCTGCTTCTTCTGGAGTCATTTCAGGAACAGAATTTAAAAATTGACTTTGTGCTTGTTGAAATGCTGTATCTGCTACATTTGAACCTTGTTGTATTCCTGCTGAAATACCAGCTGATCCTATACTTCCAAATAAATTTGCTCCACCATATGCTCCAAGACCAGCCATAAGACCATCTTTTAAACTACCTGTCATTGCATAATCAGCTGCACCAACAATTCCTCCTGCTACCATAGGATCTGCCAACATAGATAGACCACCAGTTTCAGGTGCAAGAGCCATTAAAGCAGCACCAGCTACCATTGGAAGAATAGAACTAAGGAATCCTGCTTCTGGAAGACCAGTAGATGGATTAATTGTGAGCGATCCACCGTGTTGTTTTGCTAACTTTTGCAACGCAATTAGTTCGCCAGTAGTCATATGGACTAAGTGGGTATCGTCTCCACGACCATGATGCTCTAGATGTTTGGCAATTAACGGTAGACTCATACACGACCTATTGAGTTATTTGGAATAATTTTATCATAATTAAACCGCTGTGCCAGTAGAATTTACCCATTTTTGACCGTTCCAATAAATTGGATAGCCAAGAGTAGTATCAAAAAATTGTTGCCCTATTTGCAAATTAGCTAATGGGCGTTGACCTTTTAATCCATAACTAGGCGTTGCTGTTGCTTGGGTATAGTTGTTTAATTGATTGAAATATAAACGCAACTGGCTTAATACTTGATTATCATGTCCAGCACTATAAATCTCTGGAGCAAGAGGCAAGTTGGGAGGAGCTGGTGCTAAAGGAGTACCATTGTATTTTTGAATATTGATTGTTGCCATTATCTTATACTCCAATGTATGCGTTCTAGTTCTTTACGAGCTGCTGCGGCTTCTTCTATAGTATTAAACACCTTGGAGTAATAATTTTTCTTTTTTACAGTAATTTTTGCGTAATATCTATTTTTATAAAGCACAACACCAGTAACGCCTGTTTCACTATTTGCACGAACTCTTACATTTCTTGCTTGTTGTGTTAGACCAGCCCATCTACAATTACTTGGTTCATAATTGCCATAAACATCAATTCTGTCCAATGTTTCATCACCTTGAGGCTCACCCATATCTTTTGCAAAAGTCGCATAATCCAACCATTCAGGACACACCGATACGCCTTTACCACCATATTTTGGGTAGTCTTTATCTTTAGGGTTATTGCATCTTCTTATCATTGCTCGCCATGTATTATAAGAACTTTTTTTCCATCCACCGTGTTTTGTAATTGCTTCTTTTAAAATACAACCACACGATTCCGTATTGCCTGTTACTAAACTGCCTGAATCTGTTTGTGTTTCATTACCACAATCACATTTACACTTCCATAATACTTTTTTACTTACTGTTCTACCAGCCTGTTCTAATACTACTAATCTTCCAAACCTCTGCCCTGTACGGTCTACTAACTTCATAATATTCTCCTTGTTGAGGAGTTATTATATCACCATTTGAACAGATTGTAAACCTAGCGTCTGCCGTCTGGTCTAACATCAAATCGTGGAGTTCCTAATTGCCATGCAACACCAATTTGTCCATTTGATTCAAGCCTGAATGCCATTTGTCTACCACGCAATCGAGTATAAACTTCACCAGTAAATTGTTGAACTGTATAAGCTGGAATATTTGTATAGTCTTGTAAACTTGTAACCGCTGGATTAGCAGCTGAACCATAAGCAGAACCAGAAGAATTTCGAGGAATTAACTGAATCGTTACCGATGGATTATTACTTGTGGAGCTATTAAAGTTAATATCAGGAAACATCCGCCACACAAAACCAAAATGTTGCCCAGCGTCTTGTGGACTAACTTCTATATCGGAAGATTGAATATAAGAATCAATTGCTGTTGGTGTGCCTGTAGATACATCATCATTACCATTTTCATGATAGAGAAGCCGACTATTATAATCAGCCGCTACAGGGAACTGCGTAATTCCTGTTTGATACCAAGCTGTTCTTGCCATACTTCCGTAGTACCAAATATTATCTAAGTAGTTATAAATAGCATACTTATCAACTTGGGTACCACCACTAGAATTACTCACATAAAACCACCATACTTCATTAAATCCTTCGTTAGAACCTGTAAATATTTGAAATGCTTGGTTTTGATTAATATCTTCAAATATATATTGTTTAATCGTACATGGTAATGTTTGAACCGTACCGTTATACATATAAAAGCGATCACGCCCCATCCAGTAAGTTACGTTGTTAACAGTAATCATGGCGTTTGGGCCAATAATTGAAATGTTATCCATTAAAAGCTGAAAACCCCAAACATAAGGTGCGCCAATATACTGCATGGAATATATAGCAGAATCAGTCCAAACCAATATCTCTTGACGAGTTGATCTTGCACCGACTATATAAGAGCCATTTCCTAATGCAAATTCACCAGATTGATTTGTAATTTGTGGAATCCATTGATATGCATTTGCTTGGTCAGACCATCGCACAAGTAAAGGATTGAAAGAAGTTGATGGTGTACCTGGCGTATAAGGATTAGCACCAAATGCAATAATAAATTCTTGAACATCTGAAGATAAAACTTGATACGTTGAATTTGGTACAAAGGCACCTGAATAAGAAAAGCTATAACTTCCAGAACTTGCTGAAGTAGTTGATGCACTAATTGTAGCCACACCTGTTACATTATTAACAGCAGTTACATAAGTATTAGACGGAATACCTGTTCCTGAAATATAAGAATATGGATAAACATATGGCGCATTTGCAGATGTTATATTAATAGTTGATGATCCAGAAGAAAATGTTGTTGAATCAGTTAACAATGTTGATGTATTAGCTAAAGTACTTAAATATTTAGAAGAAGTGCTTAAACCCAATGAATTTTGCCAATAAAAAATAGGTCCGCCTCGTGGTGCAAGAACAAGATCAGAACCAAAATTATCATTTGTCCAAAGTCTTAATTGTTGACCAATACCAACTGCTGCTGCTGACCCCCACCCAGTAGCTGCTGGTGTTGATGTTGATGTGGTATATGGTAAAACTATAGTTACCGCACCGCCCACATTTGTAGCTGCACTTACAGAACCTGTCCAAGCCGAGGATACATTAATAGTATAAGTATTGGTCCCAGTTACAGTCACACCAAATCCTTGCTGCAAAACCTTAGCTGGTATACCACCTACAGAATTTGCAACACTACTAATAAAAATAGAATTACCTGTAGATAAACCATGCGCTGCTTGTGTAACCGTAACTACATAACTACTAGATGTTGTTGTAAAAGGATTGGTTAAACTAACTGTACTAGAACCAGTAGTTCCTCCCCAAGGTCCAGCTCCCCAACCACTACCTACTGTATATATACTTAATCCAGATTGGTAATAATATTGTATGGTTACCGTTCCACCACCTGTTCCTGTAGAAGACGCATTACTTGATGCTTTAATTTTAAAAGATGTATTTGAAGGTACAGCAGTAACAATATATTGCCCGCTAATAGTAAGTCCACCAACCGTTGTTGTACTTGTTAAAACAACATAATCACCTACGTTAGGAGTAATTCCTGTAACGGTGTCATTAACAGTAACTGTTGGAGAGCCAGAAACTGCTGAAAAAGGATTAGAAGTTAATGTATTTGTTGTTAAATTTGTGTTTGGCGATATTAAAAATGGAGTAATATCGTTATATGCTCCACCATAATAAATATAGTATTTAGCATTAGTTCCTAAACCAATATATGTATTACTAACGCCTGTCGTTGCGCTTGACCATACCCATAAAGATCGACAAATTCCAATAAATTGAAAAGGGCTTACTTGAGTCCATCCACCAATTTTTTCAGGTAAACCAGAACGAAATCGAATTTTATCTCCGTCATACCATCCGCCTGAATTAGAGTAAATAGTACCTTCTCTATTAACTCCAGGCTTAAGCATTAATTTAGTTAATGGCATGGGGTTTACCCTAACATTTCTTCTGAAATTGTTTTAACTGATGCAACTCTATTTAACCATCCATTACCAAAAGTAGGGAAAGTACTTAGTGATCTGTAAAATTTTTCTTTTAAAGTAGCAAACTTATCAAGAATCGATTTGCTATCCTGCATCTTGATTGCGTTTAAAGTACCCTGCCCAATGATCCCATCTGGCGCACAGTTAGCAGCTTCTTGAATTAATTTAGCAGCTCGACCAACTCCCATATTAACTGAAGCGTCAAAGACTGCATAATCAATACCAGCTGGAAGATCGTCACAATGACATACATCCCAATATTTTTGTTTGTAAAGATCATGAACATCAGCATCTGAAATAGCCTTTAATTCTTCTTTTGTGATATGTGGATTTCGTTTCCATGCACGGTATACTTCAAGCGTAATTCCTTTCATAGTGGCTCCTCCAGGATCGGCAGGGTTGTCACTCCAAAGTCCTTCGCTCTTTAATACTTGAGCCAATGATGCATCGTAATTTTCTTTCATATCGGTGTACTTTGATGTAGTAGCTCATCTTTCTTTTGACTACCAGCAGATGAACCAAAATAAAACGCAATGATCCCTGTCCATGCTGTTCCTAAACTTCCAAGCATAAGCAGTAAAGCATCGGACTTTACAACATGATCGGTCATCAAACCAATCAAAATGCCAAAAAATCCTATAGTGACAAGAATAGATAAGACTGGTGGAATAAACGAATGCGTTGCTGTTTGCATATCTCTTGCAGATTTACGGTCATCTACTGCAAGTTTTTCAAAATCTAAACCTAATTCATTGGCTTGTTTTTGCAATTCTAATTCAGCTTGCTTTATAGATGTCAGTTGATCTGAAGTGAGTTTTCCTGATTCAATTGTAGACTGCACATCTTTTTCATCAATACCAAGTGCTTTTGATACAGCAGTAACCGCTAATCCTGCTAATGGGCCACCAAGAGCAGTAGCAATGCCAGGTGCAATTTGAGCTAACCAATCCATATCAATCCTTTAAGAGAATAATTAACATCATACAAATTAATGCAAAGACTGTCCACAGTTTAAACACTTCATCATCCACGCACGATGTCCTTTTTGGTTCGTTCTTCGGTAATAGTCCTAGTAATTTTAAATCGTATTGGCTTTTTTGTCTGCTGTAATTGTTTGATTTCCCAATGTAAAAAGGCAATTTGACTCCATAAACCAAGTTCTATTAAGAATACTACAAACCAATAGAGCGTCATACAAGGTGAAAATAATACAAAAGATAGGTAACAATAAAAGCAGCAATCCAACAATACATTTGCACCCTTTGAACATCTTTTAATTTATGCCCATAATGCGTCTGATTTTCCTTACGTTCTCGTTCAACCACCACTTTTAATTCAAGCACCTTTGCCCATTCTTTCTCACCGTACTTAGCTTTAAAATCTTTTTCCGCTTTGTTCTCGGCTTGAATAATTTCGCTTTGGTTTTTATACTCCTGAATCGCTCGATAGATTACCGAGTTTTCCATTGCTTCTGCATGTATACGTTGGCGTTGGTGATCTTCTAAATCTTTTTTTGCTACGTCTTTACCATCACGCTGTATATCTTCAATTGTTTTGGTAAGACCTTTCCCTGCTTCACGAGCCTGATTCAATCCTTCACTTAACGACTTTGCTCCTTCGGCAATAGGGTTGATATCTGGCATTCACTAAAATAATTTCTTATGTTATTGCACAAACAGCAGAGTATGGTGATGAACCTTGGCTACCTACTGCACAAAATATAGTACTGCTTGCTGCTAATCCTGCTGGCACACTTAAACTGCCAAATGCCGATGTAAAGCTTGTTGATGCTTGCCAACTTGATCCGTTACCAGATAAAACAGCACAAGCATTATTACTTGAATTTAAACCTATAACACAAATTAAAGTACCCAAACTTGCACTTGCATATGGCGAATAAACATTTCCTGAACCCAATGAAGAAAAACCAGTTTGCGCTGTCCATGAGAATCCATCTGGCGATGTAGCACATACTCCAGGTCCGCTGCTTGCCGTTCCTGTTACACAAAATATTGAACCATTCCAAGTAATTGTATTTGCGTTATTTGCACCACTAAATGCTGAACGTAATCCAGTTTGAGCAGTCCAAGTAACTCCATCTGTAGATGTGTACGCCAATGCACCACCTGTAAAACTTGCTCCAATTAAACAAAATATGGAGCCGTTTGATGCTATTGCATAAGTAGCAAATCCTGATGTTGGTAAATTAGAAGAATTTGCAGTCCAGCTTGTGCCGTTTGTAGATGTCCAAGTTGTTGCGGATAAATTTGCAACTAAACAAAATTTAGTTCCATTCCATGCTCCAAACTGTGGTCCTCCAGCACTTCCTGTATAACCACTTGTCCATGTAGATCCATTTGATGAAGATGCAATTAAAGCGTTGCTAGAACTATTTTGACCGTATCCTACAAATATAGATCCATTTGAAACTACACCATTAAGAGACCCGCCGCTAAAAATAGAACGTATTCCTGATTGATTAGTCCATGTTATTCCATCTGGAGACGATGCTCCATATCCTGTACTATTTGTAGCAAAAAACAAAGAAGATCCATATGCTACTGAATTGGAATTATATCCACTACCTAAAGCAGTAGCCAATCCACTTTCTGTATACCATACTGTATTTGTCTTTCCCCAAAAATTAGTCGGCATAACAATCGTTCCACTTGACACAGCCGCTAATGATCTAACATTTGTATCATTCAAACTAATTTGTGTAGTACCATTGCCACCTAACTCTAATTCAATAGATTGTCCGATGGTTGTCCCAGCAAGACTAATTGGTCCAGATGCATTTAATGTCATTATGGTGTTCCATATGCAGTTACGTTAGCAAGAACTATTAAGTTTCCTGATGAATCTAATGATGCTACATTCGTGCCGTTATAGTTAAAATAAAGTTTTGTTCCTGTTGGAGTAATATTCCAGCCACCTGTATTTGCAATCTTAGCAGCCGACCCTGAACTTCCACCAACCGATAAATTTGCTACTGGGGTTGTTGATGTAACTGTAAGTGGTGCCGTTCCTGTAGCAACCGTACTTGTAAATGCTGTTGCAGAAATAGTGCTTGAGTTTGTCTGCGCTCCTGTTACTCCAAGCGTTCCGCCTAATGTAGAATTACCTGTTACACCAAGCGTTCCACCAATACTCATATTACCTGTATCAGATTCTCCTGTTGCTGTTAATGTACCATTTACTACAAAGTTACCAGCCGATCCTGTTTGTGCAGAATAAAATCCAGCTCCAGACCCACTTACGTTATATGCATCACAATAACATTGAGCAGTTACGCCAGCAGGTATTGCTAAAGTAATAGCACCACCAGAAGCTGACATGGTTATAACCTGACTAGTATTGTTTACAACTATATAAAACTTATTAACCAATGGTGCAATAATAGTCACGCCAGCTGATGGTGTACCTGTAAATACAAGTGCCATATTTCTTGCGTCATCAAGTGTGCCGTTATAATTTGTTAATGTATAGGAGCTTCCGCCATAGGTTGTTAAACTAATTCCATTTACGCCTGTAATAGCTTGCTCTAATAGGGTTCCTAAATTTGTATTAGTTACATCGCCCCATGTACCAGCAAGATCTCCATCTCCAATTAAAGTTAACTTTAACGAGGTTGAATAAGTTTCTGCCATAATTTATCCTTATTGCTGATTATTTATTAATATCCAATTAGATGTTTGACTATCATTAATTGCATTCCAAGTTGCTGAGTTTGAATTATTTACAGCATTCCAAGTTACAGTCTGATTATCGTTAATTTTAATCCATCCTGAGACAAAATTACTATCTAATAGATTAATATTTTCTACAATAGAATCAAGGAAATTAGACTGTTGGGTACTAGAATCAGCTAATCCTGTGTTTTCAAATACAAAAACTCCAATGCCAACTTTATTGGAATCTGCTGATGATAAATTTTCTGTTATTACTACACCGATATTTACCTGATTATTATCTGCAAGATTTAAATTTTCTGTAATAGATTCAAGGAATTGTGATATAGCGGTTGGTGTATCAAGTACATTTACATTCTCTGTAATAGTTTGCAGGAACGTAGAAGTTTCAGAATTTGAGTCCGCTGGGTTAACATTTTCAAATACAAATAAACCAAGTCCAACTTGATTAGAGTCTGCCATTGAACTAATAGATTCTGTAATAGTTTGAAAGAATCCCTGAGCAATGCTTGGTGTATCAGCTAAAGTCACACTTTCTGTAATTGAAAACGATAGCGCATTACCAATAGCAATAATATCTAAAAGACTTAAACTTTCAGTTATTGATTGAGAAAACTGAGCCAAAATACTTGGCGTATCAGATACACTAATATTCTCTAATATAGACTGTATAAACGCAGCCAAAACAGAATTAGAGTCTGCTAATGTTGCATTTTCTGCAATTGATAATAAAAAATTACTTTGTTCTGCATTTGCATCAGCAATAGTTACCGCCTCTGATTTATTAAAGGTGTATAGGTTTTGTCCTAATCCAGCAAACGGTGCTTGAGCAAATGCAGTTATGCCGAACATAATTAGGCAGCTTTGTCAGCCTCTTTAGTTTCAGGAACTTGAGGGTCAGCTTGCTCTTTAACTTTCATCATCAAAGGAAAGAAACCCATCTTAGCAGGTGTATCACCCATAAGATTCATCAAGCCTTGTACTTCTTCTACTGTTAGTGTTAATTTAATATCCACTTATTTCTCCATTTAGTTTAAAAAATTACCAAGGTAACGCTGTTGCAACTGGCACTACAGGTGGATTAACGATACTGTTAATCTGACCATCAATATTTGCATAATGATTAATTAAATTTTGTGTTTCGGCATTAATCCATGCCAATACTTCTGCTTGTGTCAAACTAGAATAAGGTATTGACATAAAATCATTTGATGGATTAAAGCGCAAGTTATCTTGAATAGACGCTGTATGCGTTCCATCCGTTCCTGAAACTGTAAACATGACATCCGTTACAAACCCTTCTGGATTAGATAATGTACGCATTGAATTGATTGTTACTGTATATGTATTTGCCATTTAAATCTCCTTTAAAAATTAACCAACTTTCCAGTTTGTACCATCTGAATAAACAGGAGTAAATACTGCACCACCACCTGTAACTGTAGCTTGAAATGTAGGTGCTAAAGCATCAGTTACAAATGTTCTCGAACCACGACCTACTGTTGATGCACTTGGCAAACTTGCTACTGTTGAATAATTAAGTGGGTAACGTAAAACGGTATTTGATGAGTTACCAATAGTTATTTCGTTTGATACTGTAGCTGCCGATGGTGCAGCTTGATAGCCCAATAAAATATTATTAGAGCCTGTCGTAATAGAAGAACCAGCAGAATAACCAATAACTGTATTATTTGCTCCTGTGGTATAACCGCTTAAAGCATTAGGACCAATTGCCACATTTAACCCACCAGTAGTCGAGCCTGATACTCCCAATCCAGCATTTCCACCAATAAATATGTTATCTGCACCTGTGGTATTGTAGTATCCAGACTGATAACCAATTATTACTGAACCATAAGTATCAGTAGCTTGATAGAAAAACCCTGACCTGTAACCTAATGCTGTTGCATTACTTGTTGTAGATAAAGAATATAAAGAATATGTACCGATAGCCGTATTTTGACCACCTGAAGATGCTTGACCTAGTGCGTAATAACCAATAGCAACATTATTGCTTCCATTTGGACTACCTGCGAATTCACCAATTATTACATTATATCCACCAGTTGAAAGAGAAGAACCTGATTGATAACCAATAACTGTGTTATGTGAACCAGTTGTAATTGCCTTACCCGCTTGATAACCAACTACAATATTTCTAGTTCCAGTCGTATATGCAGTTAAAGCTTGAGCACCAATTGCTACGTTTTGACCACCAGTCGTTGAACCAGAAACTCCATATCCAGCACTACCACCAATAAAGACATTGTCAACCCCAGTAGTATTGTAGTAGCCTGCCTGATAACCCGCAATAAAACTACCATATACATCATTACCTGTATATGAATAACCTGATGTATCACCAATAGCAGTTGAATAATTATTTGCTGCTTGTGAATATAAAGAGCGATAACCTACTGCTGTTGCATGACTAGTATACTGCGCTGATGCTAATGCTTGATTACCTATACCAACTGAATAATTTGGTGAAACAATTGAATTACTAAACTGTGGGCCTGATTGATAACCAACAAACACATTGCTTGTGCCACCGTTCATATATTGAGCGGCTTGATAACCTATTATTACGCAGTTTACTGTGGTTTTATATAACCCAAGGGCATCTGCACCAATCGCTACATTTAAACCACCTGTTGTTGAAGCACTAACCCCATAACCAGCTTTGCCGCCAATAAATACGTTATCAGCACCAGTTGTATTAAAATAACCAGATTGATAACCAAGATACACACCACCATAAGTATCTGTTGCAGCGTAAGAATAGCCTGATTGATAACCAACCCCAGTTGCTTTTCCTTGTGTTGTGCCAGACGCTAAAGTTTGATAACCGACTGCTGTTAAGTTTGCTCCAGTCGTATTTGCATTTAACGCTTGATAACCCAAAGCGGTATTTGTTGCAATACTTCCTGAACCTAAACCAATAGTTAATGTATGAATTTTTGCATCATTAGCCAATGTCAAACTTGTACCATCAAAGGTCATGTTGGCAGAACCAGCAAACGATCCTGAGCTATTGTATTGAACTTGAGTATTAGAGCCACCTGGTGAACCACCGCCACCACCTGATGCTTGCCAACTAGGTGCTAAACCTGTACCGTTTGAAGTTAGTACATAACCAGACGTTCCAGGATTATTGCTTGAAACTACTGTATTTTCTGCTGGCTGTGTAATAAAAACATTTAGACTGTTGGATGTACTAAAACTAATTAAAGCAGTTGTTCCAAGCGAGTTAGATATAACCGTTGTACGAACAAGCGTATTTGGACTAGTTGTAAATGTTCCAATACCTACTTCCCAAACTCCAGCTATAGAATCGTAGATACAATAGTATGTTGTATTACCAGAAGTTATTGTACTTGAGAAAGCTACATAACCAGATACGGCACCACCAAGCGTAACAGAACCTGTACCTGTGGATACTGTACCTGTTTCAAATACACGGTCAGCTAATTGTAAAGCCATTTAAGGCTCCTTATGATGTTGCAGTTGTACTATATGTTACCGCAACAGTATCACCAGCAGTTGTTGCCTTAGCTGTTCCAAACGCACCAGCACTATATAACGTACCTGTTGTAGAACTTTGAGTAGATGAAGCTCCTGTACCTGTTACTAAGAAACATCCACCAACCGTACCACCAGCACCTGTAATTGTATAAGTAATTGCTGTTGCAGATGCAGTAACTACGTTAGAACCAGAAGTTGTACTGTTATTACCTGTTGGTGTTGCAAATACAGCTGTTCCACGAACGGCAGAGCCACTTACTGTATAGTTAACAAATTCAGTCCAACCAGAGTGTGAAGCCATTGTATCTGTAGGAGAAAACGTATTAGAAGAACCAGATACCAAACCAAGATAAGGACCAACCAAAGATATTGGAGAAGATTGTAGTAACTGAGAAAACATAAATATTTTTCCAGCTTGAACTACTTGATTATCAAACTCTTCAGTCCATTTTAAATTACCATTTGCATCACGGCACTCTACATAGTAGCGACCTTCAATCCCAAAAGTTTCAGTTAGTATTGGACTTGTTTGTAATGTTGCTACGGCATAATCACCGCAGCTGGCTAATTCATTTTGCATAATTTCTCCTAAGATGGGCTACTATAGTTAAGACTGCCTGTATTGGTTCCAATGGTTAATATTGCGCTGTTATATGCCGCTGTTGGGAATTGCACCGTAAAGCTTGTAGTACAAATTTTATCTGATCCAAAATTTAATATAAAACATGCTGCACCTGTAGTTGCATTGTAAACTAATGCACCCCTTGTCGTAAAGGATGCAGGACTCCAAACAGCATTATTAAATGATACATAACTGACGTTATATTGCGTATTCTTCGTTGGATAAGTAGAAATCACTAAAGTATTTCCGCCAGCCGTATATCCTGTTCCTGTTACCTCGTTAACTGTTGTATATGCCGTTGTGGACTGCCCTAAATTCGCATTAGCGTTATACAAAGCTATTTTGTAAGTGTACGGAGTTGATGCAGAAAAGTTCTCTAAACCACTTAATAGGTTTTGTTGAAAAATCGTACAGGAAGTTTGAACTATCATGAAACAACATTACCTTTAAGATTAGTATTAAGTTTAGTTTGACCATCACGATACGCATCACCACGCTCAAGACCATTACCAAGACGAATCGCTAATTGAAGAGCTTCTTTATATTTATCTTCATAATAAGTAACCATGTCTTGTTCGCCCTTCATAAAAATCATCGCTTCACGCATGGATCCATACAAAAGAACTGGATCAAAGTTATCACCTAACCAGCTTTGACCATTGGAATTATTAATTTGACTAACTGTAATAGAAAATCCAGAACCGCTACCACCAAGACTTGAAGAAGGTACACTCAATACATCATTAGTAATATAAAAATTACCGCCATTTTGTAATGTTACTGAGCTTACGGCTCCACTAGAATTAACTAATATATCTCCTGATGCACCGCTACCAGAGCCTCCAGTAAACAAAACATTTTGATAAAAACCAGGTTGATATAAAGATCCAGCATTAGTAATAGAAGACAAAATCGTAATAATACCTTGCACAATAGAAGATGGATAATAAAAATAATGTAACTCTGCACTGTAAGAATCATCAGGTGTAGGACCAAGAATCAATGATAATTCATTAGGATTTGAATATTGAGTTCCAAATAAAGCATAATGCGTTGGCAATCCTTTTACAGATGGATCAGGAAAGGACTCTCTAATAAAATTAACATCTTTATTTAATAAAAAAGAATACGGCACTGTATAAACTGAATTTGTTAATTGATATAAAGCCAACGAATAGGTAGATAAATAATCATTCGGCAAGGATAAATATTGATTACCAATTGTTATTGTTCCTGTAACATTTTTCCGCAGTGATGGAAACTGAACAGAGTTATATACACGCTCTTCACATTCCTGCACAAATGTAGGAATATAGTTAATAAACGTAGACTCATAGTTTTGAGCATACGCTTGAATCGTGTTATATAACTGCTCGTAGTTCACGCCATTGGCCCTCTACTCATTTTACCTTTGGTTGCTGCTCCTGTACCACGCATTTGTATACCAGATGTTTTTAATCTGGATTGTCCATAACCAACACCACCATAAACTGGATCAGTCAATTCAGCATCTTTAGCTGATTTTGTATGTGCAAATTCGCCACGATCCATGACTTCTTGACCAGTAATATGTTTCTCTTTATTGGTATGCGGATTAGCATAAGCCTCTGCTGGTTCAGCAAACTTGTTTTTTCCAATGGTAATCTTTGGACTATTTGCAGTCGTTGGTTTTACTTGGGTTTTCATTATTTGCTCCCTGCTTTTTGATTGTGTGCACGAGCTAAATTGCGACCAACAGCTCGCATTTCTTTACCTGTTACACCACCTTTTTTTAATTTGGTAACTGGTTTACCCTTGTGCATATGATGTTCATGCTTATGCACTTCTTTTGCTGCTTCTTTATCAGCAATTTTTACGATTTGTTTTTTGTCCATAATAACTCCTAAGTTGTTAATATCGTTACTTTACCTATTGTAATCACTAAATTCAAGTCATTGGGAACAAATGCATCTGTAAAATAACTTGCCCCACCAACTGGATTCCAGCCCCATTGCGTTTGCCTACTACCATCTGATGCATAACCTTGATTATCAATATTGGTTACCGTTGGATCATATGGATTAGTAAATAACCCAGTTGTTCCACTTGCTTGATAACTTACATCTGGGCGAGGCTCACGCACCGCCTGTGGATCATTCACAGGGTATAAACCTAAACTTAACTGTGGCTGATCTGGATCCCAACACTCTTGACAAACTTTAATATTAAAAAGTTTTGTCTTAATAATTTCTTTTTTTAACTCTTTCAACATATACCGTTGACCACATCGGTCACATTCGGCAATTGCATACTTACCTGATGAATACTTACTTGGCATTATCTGCCTCCGCCACCATAGAATCCCATTCTTGGAACAAAACGAATGGCAGCTTTCTCTCTATCTTCTTCCGAAGCAAGTGTCCATTGCTCCATATAATCTGCTTTAAGCATTGCTATACGAGCAGGATCAACGCCATGTATTTTTTGTGCCAAGTAATAAGCCAAACCAGCAACTAAACAAGATATAAATCGAAATGGAATATCATTTGTTGCCGTACCAGTTCCAGCATCTTGCATTCTACGCAGTCTCCAATACACAAATGTGTACTGATTCCCTGGTGAATTAGGAGTCGGCCAGACGTTAATACAAGGCAAATTTGTCACGCTAATAGGAGCGTTGTACGCATGACTTGTTGCAGTTGTACCTGCTTGCCCACGATAACAATTTAAAAGGTATGGAGACGTTGTAGAGACGTTTGGATAGTAAATAATCTCGTTATCTATTTTAATGTATCCAGTCGCAGCTAAACCTGTCAAATCTGTTGGTGTTAATTGAATATTGGTGTCTGTTGCTGATATTCCAGCATTTCCATTAGAGCCATTCCCAACTAGCGTATATGTTGTTGGCTGTGTCTGTCCAGATTGACGATTAATCCATACTTGAATTGGTCTACCCTGTGCCAGTTTATTGGGCAAAGTAGAATATGTATCTTCTGAAATACGGCTAATATTGATATCAATCTGGTTTTGTAGCGTTCCAGTTCTAATGACTTGACTTAATAAATCAATCGTATCAATTGGCAAAGGATAAGTAATTTGCCCTGTGTTCAAAGGTATTTGTCCTTCTTCAACAGTCCACAGATTAATACCTCTGTTTGCCCATTCAACCGATAAAATATTTAATGATCTTCTGGCAGTTCTAAAGTCATATCCACTTCTTAACTCAGCACCACACCGTTCGAATGCCTCTTCAATGAGTTCATTCATGTTTAAATCAAATACGGAGGTGCCTGTCGTTGTCATTTGTGCATTTTTCTAAGTGTCTCTGCTAACCTTGCACGTTGTCCTAATTTGCCAGGTTTTTTAGCAGCAGCTTCGAGCTTTTTCTCAGGGATTGTATGTCCTTCTTTAACGCCCAAAGATTTACGCAACGCACCAGCTCTGTGTATTGCGTTCTGTATCCAATGTTCAGCCATGATTAACTTGCTGCTGGTGGGTTTGGTATTTCTACAGAATCAGAAATTACTGCTGGTGCTGGAGTACCAATTGTTTGATTTGTTAAACCAGCATTTTCTTCAGGAACAACTTCTGGAGCTGGCTCTGGTATAACTGGAGGAGGAGCAACTACAGCAGGAGTTGGATCAATTTGTGGAACAATTGTAGCTGCAAATTGTTTTACAACTTGTGCATCTGAAAATCCAGAAACTACTTTTTCGCTACCCAAATAAGAGATAAACTCATTAATTAATTTATGCTCTTCACTTTCTACAGAATGCCCTATACTTTTTGCAAAATAAATTGCCTTTTCAAATAAATTCATTTTTTCCTCGCAGCTCTCATGTTATCAACTAAATTTGGATAAGGTCTACCAGCAGCTTTAGCCATAGCTTTTGCCGATGCCTTTTTTGCAGAACTTAACTTCTTAGGTTTGCCTAAACCTTTCGGTCTTGGTTTATCCCATACCTCGCCACCTTTTGCATACATAGCAACAGCATCAGGGTTATCCTTTCTGTGAATAACCTTTTTATTTGGCATCTTGGATGGGTTCATAGCTCCCATACCACGACTGGCTCTCATTTGTGAGCCTTACCACCCCAACACATTTTCTCAACATGATCCATGTGATGGTGATGATGTTCTGCATGTTTTTTAAAATGATGCTTATGGTGCTTATGAGATTCAGTCTCATGCTCAGAAATGAACTCATCATGACGAACCATATCTGGTCCTGATTCTGGCTCCATGTGCTCTTTAGTTAAATGTGGTTTCATAAACTTCTCCTTAACAATATTTAGTCTTAGTATGACCACGTTGTGCAATACCATCAGCACGATGTGATGTAGATCCACCATGAGCCATCTTCTTAATATGACCACCATGTTTTTTAGTATTTACTAATGGACCATCGCCAATAGTATTACCCTTCATATTAGGATGACGATCTTCTGTGTGACCATATTTTTCAACTTTAGATTCACCAAAACGACCATGTTTATTAGAACCTCTTTCAACATCTTCTTTCATAGTACGAGGACCCATTGACTCAGCTTTACCACCATGAGCCATTTTCTTCATGTGAGCCTTACCACCATGTTTCATTGCTTTGGCTTCATGCTCTTCTTCAGAAGCTAAATGACGTAACTGTTTAGCTTGTTTCATTTCATGCGCTTTTTCAGTCATACCACCATGAGCCATTTTGTGCACTTTACCACCGTGCTTCATGCCATGACCTTCATGTTGAGCCATATGATGTTCAGCCATTGCCAAATGATGATGAGCTAAATGTTTATGATGAGTTTTAGATAAACCGCCATGTTTCATTCCTGGTGCTGCACCAGGAGGCATTGGAGCACCCATAGGAGCTGCTGGAGGAGCCATTGATGGAGTTGGCATGGCTCTTGCAGCCATCATAGCCATCGCTGGATTTACACTACGTTTTTTCATTGTTGCCATGTTAATTCCACCTTTTTTAAAATGTTTGCCTTTATCGGCTTCTACAAAATCACGCCCCACTTTTTGTGGAATGTGAACCTTATCAGCAAACGCCTTAGAATGGGCTATTGCCTCCATAAAATCATGTTGTTTTTTACTATGACTTGGCATTGCTACCTCGTATTAATTCATTAATTTTATCTTCCAAACGATTAAATCTTGTATCGATGTGGTCCATAATCTTACCTAATTCAGCCTGAGTTACTGTATCACGAGCTACTTCTTCACGAGTCTTGTTTAATAAAATACTTAAACGATTTAACTCTTGAAATTTTTCTTTCATTATAAAACCAACGATTGCAATAAGTATAGTTAAAATTGCATTCCAAAATGGCATGATTGTATCAGTTAGCATTTCCACTTCCTTAAACTTTTATTAATTCTTGAATTAGGATCATTTGCAGTTTCAGAACTGGTTAAACGCTTTTTCATTCCTTCCATGCGAGCACAGAATGATCTTTTTCTAGCTCCACCTTCAGGCTGTGGTGGTTTAATATTATGTCCTTCAGCCTTGAGGCTTGCACGACCTTTTGCATTAAGTCCACCACTCGGATTTTTACCTTCTTTTCGTGTCCAAGCTCCAGCCATGTTATGCCATCGCTTCCTGACAAACTACGTTAACTTGCATCGTAGCACCAGCACTTGATGTAACAGCAACAGTCAAAATGTCTGGTATGTTACCTTTAATATTAGTTACAACTGGGAAAAAATTTAATAAATCTAATTGTTGCAAACCATTATTAGCAGTAGAGAATGCATATACAACTTCACCACCTGATAAAGATGTTGCGGTTAAATCTTGTTGAGCAAATGAGTTATATGAACCTAACCCATTTAAAGGAACAAAGTTTGCATTAGTTAATGAAATTTCATTAGTTGGTGTTCCAGAAATTAATTCAACTAAACAAGTTGCTGAAGAGTTAATTAACAATGTTTGTGGCAATAATTGACCACGATCAATTAAACCAATCTGATATGCATTACCAGCTGATGGCCCAGTTACTAATGGATTTCCAGTAACAACATCAACAAAATTAAGTGTTGTTGTTGTATTTGAAGTGATACGAGCCGTATAGTTTGCAGATACAGTTGCACTATTTGAATATGCTCCTGGACTTACAGGACCAAAGTTAATCAACACTTGGTTATACGTTAAAACAGTTACAGAGTAAATACCGTTATAAGAACTTGGGTTTGAATTGCTAATAATAACTTGGTCATTGGTGTTTAAATAATGAGCCGATTGGAATGTAACAGTAGCACTATAGTTATTTACACCAGCAACTTTTGGTGTTGGTCCAGTTAATGCACTAATCGTAGCAATTGAAGGTAAACTTGCTGTGTAATACACATATTTACCTACCCATTGATTTGCTGCCCAATATGTTGCTGTTGGAACAGAAGAGGGTGTTGCTGTATTTGGAAAGTTAGGTATTTGCAATACCATTGTAGTTGTACTGGGTACGTTATTAATCAAATATGTATTTGCTGCATAAGACTGTGTTGCAGTAATAGTTCCTGTTGCTCCTGCAATTGCTGATGCACTACTAACTTGATATGTTCCTACTCCACCAGCTGTATAAAAACTATATGTGCCAGAAGCTTGAACAGTAAATGCTTGACTTAAAATAACTGTTGAACCAATAACCTGTTGTACAAAAGTACCACTTGGAACCCCTGTTCCAGAAACAAATTGACCTGCCAACAAACTTGTACCAGCACTTAAAGATACTGCATTTTGTCCAACAGTTCCACCACTTACATATGTAGGAGTTACAACAGCAGATCCAGTTGCTGTTAATTGATTAACAATAGTTGGAGAACCTACAATACCTGTTCCAGTCAAAACTTGAAGATCGGTAATAATGCCTGTATTAGCCGTTACAGTAAGCGTTGTTCCGCTAATCGTATAAGCAGTAATAGAAGCTACTTGAGTAAATGCACTTAAAGTTATGTATTGAGCTGGAGAATTAGCGGCAGCATTAGTTACTGCATAATTATGGGCGGCACTAAATGTTAATAATGCTTGACCATTATTTCCTTGCCCAACCATTGAACTAATTGTTCCAACAGAACCATTAATAGTTAATGAAGATTGAGTTCCTGAAGTTATGGCCGTTTGTGTATTATCAAATAAATCAGTTCCAACAGGTCTCATACGGAAAGACATTGCTGGGAAACGAATAGATGATGATGGAACTGTACGGTTTTGTGTTGCAGCATCATTACCATAAGAATAAGTAAATCCACGCTGTTTATCAATACCACCTTCAATCAATACAGATACACCATAGTGAGTCATAACAGATTGAAGTCCAGTACTTGAATTACGTTGTTCATAACGAACAGGCAAGTTACCTGTACGACTCCATGGTTTAATTTGTGGAGTATTATTAACAATACCGTTACCAGTACCAACTTGATGCAATACCCAAGGCTCGCCATTAATAACCACCCCCCAGCGAAGTGCACCAGCACCATACCAAGCGTATTCCATCCAAATCATTTGAACTTTTGTCCAATCAATGGCATTAATAATTGTTCTATTGCCATTCCATAAAGACATATCAAATACTGTATCTTGTGGCAAACCACCTGAATCAGAACGAATTACACAATACATTCCTTGTGGATTACCTGCTCCATTAGGGGTATTTTGCATAAAAAATATGCCGTTTGCATCATCAAAAATACCAACACGCTGAAATTGACCTGAAACAGCTCCACCAAAGTTGACATTAGATGCCATGTAAAAAGTTTTACCTGGCTGATAACGATGATATGGTCTTGATTGACGAATTGTAATATCACCAGGAATAGGTGATCCGCCAATATTAGGATTACCTCCAATAGTCATGGTTACACCACCAAGACCTGGGTTTTGAACTATAGATGCATTACCTGATACGTTTTGAATAAACTGTTCCCAACGCAAAGGTTGTGTACCATATTCAAAGTCTGCATCGTAAATATTTTGTGATTGTGATACTTTAAGTTTACCTACTACATCACGCAAACGCTGTGGAGCAATAAACTCAGCAGCCCCATCAATACCTTGCCAAACCGTAGATGGAGTTTGATTACCCATCTGACCAGTTTGTTGATTGGTACCATTAGCACTATTCTGGTTGTTTCCAGAAAAGAAATTAAATAAATTCATGCCCATATAAGCTCCTTAGATTTTAAAAAAGGGGTCCTTAGACCCCTCAACGCTATTAATCAAAGTTACCGTATGGATAAGTTGTACTTGTACCAATATTCATATCTAATTGATTGTATCGAATAGTGATTTCAACTTGACCAGAAGACAAACCAGCAGCACCAGTAGTCATTTTAAGACCTACAACAACTTGTGAAAACCATGTAGGCTGTTGACCAGGTTGTAAATTTTGAACGTCTTGTAATGTTGCACTAGTATATGCCAACTGTGTACCAACATAAGTTGCTGTATATCTTTGAGCAGCTGGGCTAGAAATATTTGCAAATGTTGCATATACACCTGTAGATGTTGCAAAGTTATTAGAAACATATGGTTGAATTGCTGTAACAGCAACTGGAGTCCCTTGAGAATCTTTTGGAACCGTTCCAATATCAAGAATAATATCAGTAATATTAGAAGAGTATGGCAGCCAAAATACTGCACCACGATATACGGTTGATGAAGCATCAGCCGTTGGAGCTGTCGCTGCTGTTGGTCCTGATGTGCTATATACACCAGATTGTGGAGTGTAAATAGTTGCTGCACTATTAGGAATTCCGTTTGAGTTAACAAAAACACCAGATCCACCACCATAATTGGCGGTATTGTTTGTTGTTACAGAAAAATCTAAAAATGCAGATTGAATTAAATCTGTGTAACCTACGTTACGAAGTGGTGCAAAACGATTGTCACCAGATAAAATTGGTCCTTCAAAAGTTGTACGCATTATAAAACTCCTTTTAAATATGAATACTTGAGAGCAATTTTCCTAGTAGATGATGTATCTCTACCAATAACACGCCCTCTCTCAGCATAGGACATATTAGGATTATTAACTATAAATTTAACAATTGCAAGGTATTTTAGATCAGATAAAGCTATATTTCTACGAGTTTTTTTAATTTTTTCAATATACTCTTTTGTTAAATGATTTCTTTGATTAACTTTACTTTTTGAAATTTTTTGTTTAGTTTCTTCTGTATGTTTTTTCCCTCTCATTGGGACTTTTGCGGTATCAGAAATATTAAAAACACAAGGCTCATCAAAATGTGCTCTACCTTGCAAAAATTCATTTTCGAAATCATCTAAATCATCTGCTAATCCACATTCAATTTCTAAACTCCAATCAAAAGCATTTTTACCGTATTTATTATAAGAATGTTGGAGTATAGGATTTATATGGCATCCTTTATCTAAAAGTCTAAAATGTTCATGGATACGTTTTTTTACGTTTTGTGATTGACCAACATAGGATTGATTCGTAATTTTATTACGAATTTTATATATTCCTATGTAGTCGTGTGCATATGGCATGATAAAGTTCCTTGGAACTAATATACCACAATTTAAATTTTGTGCAATCTTTTTAATAAAAAAATCCCCAGTTTTTTAGGCTGGGGACAAGTCCTCTCACGAAGGAAATAACCTTAGTAAGAACCGTAGATACCTAATGGATCAGATACACCAAAAGAATAACGCTCACGAGACTTGTAACGTACGTTACCTGTATCGAAGTCACCATCCATTGAGTTCTGTAAAGGTGTTCTTACGAACATCTTAAGACCGTTAGGAACATCAGTAGTCAAGAACCATGCGTTAGTTGCTGTCAAGAAGTGGTTAATTGCGTAACCTTCTGGAACAGAACCGTTGTTCTTAATTGCGTTGATGTCGTTGTTGTTTGTACCAACACGGAGTTCAGTATCTAACAAACGAGTTGCTACGAACTGGAGTGCAGGTGGAACAATCAACTTCTTCGGTTTTGCAGCGATTAATAAACCACGCTCATCAGTCCATGCAGCGATTTGAATAACAGCATTTTCCAATGCAGTTTCGTTCAAGTCAGCAGGAGTTGATGGAGTGTTGGCGTTAGTACCACCAGAGATTAATGGATGTGCAGTAGAGAACAAAGGTTGGCCGTCACCATAAGTGAACTGGCTATTGAAACCATTGTTTAATACAGCAGCAGCTTTAACCTGTTTGGTGTAAGCCATTGCACGAGCCAAAGCTTTGGTATAGCGACCAGAGAGAGAATCGTACAAGTTATCTTCAATTGCCTCTTCAGTTAAGCTAAAGCCAAGAGCGATAGTTTCATGGTTATAACGAGCTGTCCATGCTTCCTGTCCGTTGTCATAAGCGATGGCTTGACCTTCGTTTTTGACTGGAGCAGCAGAGAAACCTGACAGTTTTGTTTCTTCTTCAAAAGAACGCTCAGAAGTTTCAATTTCGTAAAACTCTTTGTGTTCTTCACCGTAACGAGCATACTCAAGACCAAACAAAGCGTTTAATCCAGGTAATAGCTCTTTTAATAGTTGTGCACGAGAAATAGCCATTTAAATGCTCCTTAATTAAACACCAGTTGCATTGAAGTAACTGTGGTAACCGAAGTTCCACGCCACTAATGCTTCTGGGTAGCCAGTGAATGAAAAACCTGTAGCTGTCGATTGAGCAGTTGTTACCGCTGTATTGATAGTTACGGTGGTGCCGTTTACAGTTGTTACATAGGTATTCGAGCCTGAAGCAATACCAGGACCAGAAATAACCATACCAGGCAGAATTGCGCTGTTAGCAGCAGATAAAGTAACAGTTGTGCTAGATGTAGTAGCATTTTGTGTCACAGTAACAGCTGAAGCAGGGACAACCTGAACGATACGGAAAGGTGCAGATGTAGTCAACGGAGTGATTGCTGATGTACTTGTGGCAGCAGCAGAAATCGCAATACCAGCAGAAGAATCGCCAGTAGTTGTCGAACCAGTATTACCAGCAGCTGCTCCAATGTAATAAGCATTAGAACCAACAAACGCTGGGTTTAGGTATTGAATGGTTGTAGAACCACCAGTACCAGCTGGGTTAGACAAGCAAACTGCTTGGAAAACTGCTTGTGGATCATCTACAACATAACCAATCGCATCAGGAGCACTTGTAGAAGCATTCCAAAATTGATAACGGTTTTTACCGTAAATAGGACCACCTGTTGTTGAATACTCGCAACCTACAAAAATACCAATCGTGCCAGCAACAGCAGATGAAGCGTTATATGTAAGCGATGAAGCGATGATATTACCGATATTAGCCGATGTACCAATCTGCACAACGTCACCGTTGAACATACTAGTACTATAACCGTTGGTGATTGGAAACATGCGAGTAGAACCAGCATATACACGACCACCAATCAGGTTAACTGGCTTTAGCCCATAAGGGGCTGCTACTGTAGGATAAGCCATATAATTCTCCTAAAATTATGAACGATTTCCAAAACTAACCGTAGACTTCCGTTCTTGGAACAGAGGCATACGAGAGT
>Ga0214206_1000026_pt1 | contig 37523 bp, 64 predicted proteins | sample TroBogEpilimnion_26_FD_153044 | JGI IMG/M metagenome (GOLD analysis project Ga0214206, IMG submission 153044) | Freshwater microbial communities from Trout Bog Lake, WI - 07JUL2009 epilimnion | ecosystem: Environmental > Aquatic > Freshwater > Lake > Epilimnion/Euphotic zone | place: Trout Bog...
TCTGCAGTTGGTATTCCTCTAACATCTAGCATTATTTTTTAACTTGTTTCTGTTGTTTAACAATCTGAAAAGGTCCAGACGTATAAATATCGTTGTTAGTTGCAATTTCAAGAGATTTCTCTACACTTGCACCTGCATACAACGCACCAATAGCGATAAGTGATCCAGAACCAACACCGTATATGCCGTCGCTATTCAGCAAAACACTAAAATCATTTCCAATGTCGAATACTTCTCCATCAAATGCAAAAAGCATATTAAATCCAGAATCTTTATCTTCTTTTTCTTCTTTCCAACCATAATCTTCTAAACATTCTTTCATTGCTGGAATAAACTTCACCACCATAAAACGATAAAGGTTTTCTCTTTCTTTAACAGTCGGAACTGGAGGAATAAAAACGTGCTGAAGAATATCGCAAGGCTGTGAATCTCCACTACCTGCAATAAGCCAACCATTATTTTTGGTAATTTTTTGCATGCTGGCATGCATATTTGGACGGGCACCATCGGTAACTTGAGAATCAGCCCCCATTGTAACATTACCATTTTTACATACTGCAACAATAGTTGTCATTTACCTAGCTCCTCCAAAATTGCTTCAGCAGTACGTGATTCAATACGATCAACAATTTCTCCTCGCTTCATTGTGAAAATTTGGGGGATACTTTTGATTCCATAATATTCTACAGTAGACGAGTCAATCTTGTCAACATCTACTAAATAATAGTTAGTTTCAGTATCAATTACTGATACTTTGCCATAATGTGGCTTTAACTGTTTACAAGGGTTACACCATTCTGCAGTAAAATAAACTACACATTCATCTTCTGCTTGAAATTCTTTTACATCATTAGTTATATTAAGCAATTATTTCCTCCGCCGAGATTTTATTTCCTATATATAGATTCTTAACAATATGCTCTCTAACATGATCTGCACCCTTTTGACGACCCGCCAAAATTATAACCCATCGTGGCTCGTACTTTAGGTCAACGCATGACTGGCATAGGAATAACTGTATTCCTGCCAACAAACTAGACTTGGTTGGAATTAAGTTCTGTCTTGATTTATTGCAACTAAAGCAAAGCATTAAATGTTCTCCTCATTTATATAGCCGATTCCTATTTCATTAACTTCAATAAACTCATCATTGGGTACTTCTATGATGTAACCAATTCCACCATCAAAATATTCAATCATGGATGCCCAAGCACCATGAGTTACAATTGTTCCATATATGCCATCATCTGGCAAATAAACATACGTAATTGTGTCTTCAGCGAGATCTTCTTCTTCTGAGTTGTTCATCAGTATACTTCATCCCTTCCAATTCGCATGGTACTCCAAATGATTGAATAAGCTGTCTTACAAGTAACAGATAGTTCATGATTGCCATTCTATCTGATTCGTTATACTCCATGATATTACTTTCGTATACAGTTAAAGCAAGATAGTTAGGTCTATCCCTAATATCTAAAAGCAAGTTCTTTACGGGAGGCTTAAACTCACGTATCTTCTTTGCTATCTCTTTTGTATACTTAGTTTTTTCCATGAAGCTTTTTTAATCTCTTCCATACTTCGGATGTTTTATGCTCATTGTACTGCTTATCTGGTCTGCCAAGATCCATGTAGACCCCGCCCCAAACACCTTTTTCTTTATTCTTTACGCCTTCTGAATGACAAATTTTAATTACTGGACAACTAATACATAGCTGGTCAACTTGTTTTGCTGCCTCTTTGTCTGTTTCATAAAGATCGTAAAACCAATCATACTCACTGCTTGTTGTCATGCCATTGCAAGATGCAAGGTGATACCACTCTGCATCTTGGTCATCAATGCCAATAAAATTAAATAAATTTTCCATAAGCCTCTGGGATATCCCATTCCCCGTTTACATTTAGCGGGTTACGGAATGATTCGCCCCATTGGTTATTCTTGAACACACCGTTTGTTTGTGTGTAACCCTTTGGGCTTGGAATCCATCTTACGATAGTATATCCATCCCAGTAGAAGCCGTTAGATTTGTTTTTAGCCACAAAATCATGAGCTTGCTCATAATTAAACTTGATCTTAGCCATTGTTTTCCGTTCCAAATAGGTTTCTCCAGCTAATAAAATAGTATTTATCGCCAGCGTTGTCGGATATTTCAGTTGCATGGATTTCGTTATAAATAATAACGTCTCCAATATTTAGTGGTAATGGATGAATAACTCCATTTTGATCACGCTCTCCTGGACCTAATTTTACAATTTTTCCACGAGAAAGGTGCTGTTCTACTACTGATGCTGCTATAACTAAGCCAGATTTAGTTGTTTTATCTGTTTCCTCTACCTTAGTTACTAAAACAAGTCCACCTAGTGGCTCTATATTTGTCAATTTATTTCTTTCTACTAGTAGATGTATTCTATTGTATCAGTGATATAATTATCTGTCAAGCCTATTTTGCAAAATATCTATACGGGATTCCGTATACGTCAAGAAGCTTCATACACTGCTTATTTCTTGGAGAATCACCAAAAATTAGGGCAATTGTAGGTTCAGACTCAATCATCTTTACGTCAGACAAAGATCCTTTATCTCTAATTAATTCTTCTTTAATCTTATATCCATTTTGTTTTATTAGCTTTTCGACCTTGCCAATATATTCTGTGATCATGTTTTCAGCACCATGCTGTCCTTTATGTACAAAAATAAATTCTTTGTCGTCTGGATAATGATGTTTATTGTCCTCAAGTAATAGAGTTACTTGACGGATCAAATCATTATAATCTGTCCATTCTTTACTGCCAAAAACTAATGCTCTCATGATTTCCTTCCTAAAAACACATAAGAACGGTTTCCCGTCCTTATGCGAATATATACGTATATATAATTTACTTAAGTGGTGCGAATGCTCCGCCCCAAAGGGACTTCTTCATCTCTGCCTTTTCATCTGCTGCAGTTTCTTTTGCATCTTCTTCTTTAGATTCTGCATCTGTAGCTTTTGTCATAGGCTGATCGTTATCATTCTCTTCTGTAACTTCATCTGCGCCTGCAGCCTTTGTTACATCTGATGAGTCGCCATAGCACTCATGAACTACTGATCCACCGCAATCTGGGCAGGTAGTAGATTTAGTGATCTTTGTAGGCTGGTTCATTTCACCATCACGTGATGGTGCAACTGCTGAAGTTGCTGAACTGGGAATTGTTTCCTGATTAGGAACAGCTCCTGGGTTGTTAGGTGCATCTGAAACTGAAACATCGCCCTCGGGACGTGTCTCCTGATTTACTAGAGTACCTGATGCTGTTGGAAAATCTTTCTGAACAGCTATGTTGCCCTTTGGATCTGGTTCTGTTGTTTGATCTGACATTGTGTTTCCTCCAATCGTGTAGTCGTTAGGTTGTGGTGCAATTACATTTGTATTTGCAGTCTGTCTTACATAGTTCTCAACGCTTCTTTCGTCACGCTCTTGATCTACTGACGAAGAAGTTCCAATTGCTTTAATAAAAGCATCCTTTACATCCTCGAAAAATTTTTCCACACTATTACCATTCATTATGCGTGAGATCCTGGCTCTGTTGTTGCAATTGGTCCACCTGCACGTTGAGGAGTTGTCATTGAAACATCTTTTCCTGTAAAAGCACCCTGTGTGGTTGCCTTTGCTGGGTTATTAACACCTAAATCTTTAACTGATGGTGACTGTGCGCCACCGTTTGGTCCTGCTTGCTCTGTTACTGGAGTAGCGGATGCTGGTTGCTGTGTTCCGCCATCTTTACCTTGCTGATTGTTGTCCATATTTAAATCACCACCTTAGTGTTTATTATACCTTATTAATCTAAAAATTAGAAGTCAGTTTCTGGGAAATCAATACCCAAAGCTTTTAGGGCTTGCTCACCTTGTTCGGTCAAACTGATTGTGGCTAAAAGATTTTCGTCATATTCCACGTTTGCTAGGCCTGCCTCAAATAGCTCCAGGAGGGTATTATCAACATCCTCCATGACTTGTTGCCATAATTCGGGCATAACTACTGCCAAAACTTCCATATTAAATCTAAACATTCTTTCGCCGTAAGCATCAATGCCATCCCATTCCGCTGCACCATGGTCCACCAAGTACTGAATTACCAGCTCTGTTTCTTCATCGGTCATATTGTCAAAAAATTCGTCAAAATCTGGCTCATCCATAGTTTAATTATACACTACTTCAATGCTGCTGTCAGATTTAAAGTAGGGACATTTTTTGCATATACTGCGTTAGACATACTTGCAGTATTACGAATTAAAGAGTAGATTTGTTGATAATTTAATGTAGGTTTTGCTTGACGAATTGCCACCCATGATGCTGCTGAAATTTGTGTAGCAATAGAAGTTCCAATTGAGACTACTGGCTTATTACCTACTGAATTTAACGTAAGTGTTCCTAAAGCATCCCATCCAATATTTGGGCTGTAGTTACTCCAATATGCTGGGACATTGTTCATCTCACCACCAATAGCAATTATTCCTGTATTGCATGCTGGAAAATCAATTGCGTTTTGATTTCCTTCATTACCCGCACCTGCAAAGACTGGAATATTTAGAGATGTCAATTTTGATGTTGATGATGCAAGTGCTGCATTGATAGGACATGCCCCCGATACTGCTCTTGCAAAACTCATGGATACTGCTTGAATATTATATGTTGATGCATTTGCAGCAATCCAATCCAATATCTTTGGCAAATCACTATCATATGGAGAAATCAATAGAGATGGCTTTGTTTCTATTGAAAACGCTCTAATATATACAAAATTGATATTTGGATTTGTAGCAATTTCTCCCGCCAACATTTCTGTTCCATGACCTGAACCAGTAACTGAAAGTTGAGATGCAGATAATGCTGCTGCACCCACACCACTCATGGTTGTTTTTCCATTAGGGCAAGAAGCAAAAAATGTTGTATAACATTCTTCATGAATAATTTTCCCAGCAAATTGAGATACAGAGGGATCGTATCCAGTATCAATGATGGCTACAGTCGGACTGATTGCTGCAGATGCTTTTGCAATACCCAAAATTGCTAGGTACCCGACGATTGCAATTAATCCAATAATTGATACTATTTTTTTCGCTTTCATGGTTTTCCTTTGTTAGTAGTATAATTGTATTATACAGGAACAGGGTGAACTATGTCAATTCTTCAAGACAACATGAGTATTAAGTTAGATAAAGATTTTATAAAAATTCACGATGAAGCTTTTGTTTATCATAATTTTCTATCGCCCTCCGAAATAAAACAAATACGATTACAATTAGACTCAATGATGGATTTATCCAAAGATCAACATACTATCACTATAGAATCATTCTCAATGTACGGTGATAGACTTAAATCACTTTTTATTGATGATGAAATTTATTTTCAAGATATGACAGAATTTCAAGTAAGATTTCCTGGAGATGGTCAAAAAGTTCATATTGATTTTGTAAATCACATGAATCCTTTGCTTGACATGATCGTTGATGAAAGCTTCACTGGAGAAAAAGAAGAAATATTGTTAAACCCATTTGCCTTCATTATTTATTTAAATGATGATTATGAGGGTGGGGAAATTTCTTATCCAGAATACAACATAAAGTATAAGCCTAAATCTGGAGATCTTTTAGTACATTGTGTGGAGGTTCCTCATGGAGTTTTGCTTGTAAAATCTGGAATTAGATATACTCATTCAAATATAATAAGATCTAAATTTTATGTTAATTTAGACTTACTTAAAGATTACACTCCAGATGATAGTCCTTACAACCCGATGCTACCCAGCCATCATTCGTATTACCATCAAGAATCTACAAATAAAAGAATGCAAAATTTACAAAAAACATATATTGAAGAAAAAGAATACAGCTTATAGTGCCCCCGAAGAGATTCGAACTCCTGGCCTAACGGGTAGAAACCGTCCGCTCTTCCGCTGAGCTACGAGGGCATTGTTACATTATTTCTTTTACTATTTCTTCACAAATTATTTTATTGTAATTAAATTTTAAATGATCCCATCTTATACCGATACTCTCGGGCTCTAAACAATAAGCACACTCATGACACTCATAAGATTCATCAAGCTGATCAACGCCTAATATTTTTTCAATGCTAATCGGCTCTTTTAATCCATTTAGCTCTGATTTACTTCTTAAATAATAAACAAACTTTTTATAATTATTATATCTTGACTCAAATTTATGAATTTCCCTACCATTACCGATGAGTTGATCATCTATAAATTGTGGCATAGGCTCTATAAATCTAATTTCATTTTCTGGAAAAGAATCAAAATACGCTTGCATATATCTTGACACGGTTTCTTCAACATCATTATACCTATTTAATTGAATTTTACAATCAATAAATCCAAATGAAGGTAAAATAATTGTTTCTTTTTTAACATTTTTTTTAACACAAGGGTTTATTTCATTAATAATTTCTTTACTCTTCCAAGCACATTTGCCTTTATGAAATGACATTTTCATTTCAATTGGAAGACCTTGAGTATAAATAGAATGCTTTTCCTCACAGTTACAATCAGAATGTGGCTGTGGTTTACCCAATGTTTTAATTAAACGCAAAACGTGACTATCACCTATAATTAATGCGTCCATAGAGATATTATACTATTACTTAAGTGTTGATGTCAACTGCCATTGCCAAAACTTATGTTTATCTTCACGTTCCGCTAAGAAATTACAAAGTCCCTGCTCGTCTAACTCAGCAGCTTTATCAAATGTGTGTCTAATCATAGCAATTACTATCTGATTTGTTTTAGATAATTCTTGAAACATAACTCTTGAATCTAAATCTGGGGAGTCATTAATTTCAAGATCACTATTGTCATCCCATGCTCTTACACCGAATGGTGCTTTATGCCCAAGTCTGCGTAGATTTTCTGAATATGTGTCAATAGAATCAAATACATCCTCATAGATCTCTAGTAGGAATGCATGATCCTGCTTGAATGTGCGTCCCTCAACATTCCAATGATACCCGTGGCTCTGTCCCCACATTTTTACAACCATAGATTGCAATTTAACTAATAACTGATTTAACTCTTCCATTATTTTCTCTTTTCCGTCTCAGTTGATTTTAACATCTCATTTATAATTTCATCATCTGGCTTTGATGTATCATTTTCTGTATACAAAGCTTTTAATGTTTTAGCATCTTCTTTTCTTTGAGCACCCTCACCGAACATGATGAGAAGCATGACAACTGGGATAAACAAGCTTGTTGGGAAATGCTTGAAATATAAAGCTGTATTCATTATTAATGCAGAAACATATCCCGACACTCTTGATGGATACTTATTTATATAAAAAGAAAGCTTTTCTCTGAAACTCATTGATTGCTTCTACCTCTTGAGTCAGAATGATTCCCATATCCAACAGAAGGTTTGCCATCATTTTGTGGTGGAGAATTATATGTTGACATCCAGCTATACTGAACCTTTTGATTTCCCATGACTGGGGCAAAAGATCCGTTCCAAAAACTTAAGGGCCCAATCCCATCATCTTTTTTAACTGGAATACAATTGGGAACAGTTTTGCCATTCTCATCTTCTTTAGTTCCAGCGTATTGATAGCCATCCCAGCATGGGCCCTGCCCTTTTTGTACGCAATATGCACACTTTTCTGTATCTGATATATAATGGTGATCGTTTCCTAAATCATCACAACCACAAGTCATACATTTATTTACAATGGGCTCTGTTACTGCCAACGCTCCTAATGCTTCTTTAGCATCTTCTTCCTTAAAATAGCAACCTATTGATTGCCCAGTTCCTTCTTTTACTACTGACCAGCCATGTTGGCAGTCTGGAGTGTTAAATTGAATGGACCAGCCAACTCCGCCACTTATTCGGCCAGAGTTGGCTGCAAAATCTTTTTCAATACTCATAAGCTAATTATATCACTTATCTTGTTGTGTTATTACCTCAGCAGCGGGTTCAGTCCCCGTTTTTCTGAATCTAAAAGTCTCCCATAAAGGGGCGGGTATAGAATGTATTCCAAAATGTGTTCTATGATGAGAAGCACATAGAACCTCAAGATTGCCTGGACTTTCAATCCATTTCTGAAAATCATCGTCAGACTCAAAATGAAGCCCAAAAGCTGCTTCAATCTTTTTTGGGTCCATATTTGCAATTTGACTAAACTCTACAAAGCTATGATGAAGTTCTGGTTCCCCCGAACATAAATCATCATTAATGATACATTTCCAAAGTCCTTGAGCTTTTATCCTTTTTTTTGCTGCCATAAAATACTTATAATATGGATCAGAAGTTCTTGGAGCATGCTCTGGTATTGAGGTTACCAAATGTAGATTAAGTGATTGTTTGTGGGCATCAGTCATGATAGACTAATTATACATCAGTTATCCATAGGATTGAAATAGTCCATAACTATAGAGGCTCTTGGCTCCGAAACAACTATTTGATGCATTGTTCCTTTGGGGCAGTAAAAGATATCTCCTGGTTCAAGAATATAAGATTCATAATCATCACCGCTATATATTCTCCACTCAACAGTTCCAATGCAATGCCAAGATATAACATCATTTGGATCTTCATGCTTATAGTAATCAGCTTCATGTCCCGCAAAATTTATGATTGATTTTATATTAAAAAAGTCAATATCCAAGTAAGATCTAAAGAAATCAGAAACACTTTTTAATCCTTTAAGACCATTCTCATCTTCTTGACTTGCAGCAAAGGCAACGAATGGATCAAGGTAATTATACACCGCAATATCATTTAAATTTCTTCCATGACTATACTGCATTAATTGATCAGAATGCGCTTTGTTGTACAAGTTATTTATAAAATCTTCCCAGCCTGGCACATTAGAAAAAAGATTTTTTAATAGCAATGGTTTTTTATTTGCACGAGCTTTATTAAAAGAATCAAGTAAATTATTTTTCAACTGGAATCCTTATTGAATTACCTAAATTACTTGACCAAGCATATCTTGATCCTTCAATCATTACTTTAACTCCATGCTCACATTTTTCTTCTGAACTATGAATCACTAAATCCCCAGCTTTTGGCTTATAAACAATATTTTGCTTAGAATAAAATATTTCTCCGCCTTTGTAATTGTCATTTATATAAACTACAACTCCATATGCTGTATTATGAATTATTTTAAAATCATCACCATCTTTTAGCAGATTAGATTTTTTTCTTATTTCTTGATACATAGCATTATCTGAATGCTCTCCCCAAGAATTTCCTTTGACCATTTTTGTAAATAATCTATTTTGCTTAACTTCATATTTATTTGATAAATCAGATAATCTTGAAATAATTAACTCAGAGACAATCATTTCGGGGCTTATTTTTGGGCTAATACTTTCATCAACATCGCCCCACATCTTGCCCCAACTTTCTTTTTCAGAACTTTCCAATAAACCATATATATAGTCGCATTCTTCTTTTGACAAAAAATTTTTATATACATATATATCATCACCCAAAACTGTCAAGTTATTCATGTTTGTGAGTGGCATAACTTACTCCTAAATTTAAGGGCTGTGGGCGAATATTCCAGCACCGAATGACGCTGCCCTATCTCCCCGAACTTTTACGCTGCGGGTACATGTTTATGTGTAACTATATCCATACTAAGGTGTGTCGCCCACAACCTTATACAATTATAGCACTATTATAAGTTTTATTCCATTCATCAATATCATTCCAATCATTCAATAAAGGTTGACCCTTAATGTTTAAACTAGTGTTAAGAAGAACTGGAACCCCTGTAATTTCATACCATTGCTTTAATACTGAATAAAGACCTGGATGTTGCTTGGCATTAACTGTTTGCACCCTAGAAGTCCCGTCTTCGTGAACAACAGATGGAATAAGATCTGGCTTTAAGCATTTAAATGTATATTGCATGTATGGACTTGTAGCTTTTGATGGAATATCAAACCATTCATGTGCATAGTCTTCCATAACTACAGGGGCAAATGGCCTAAATAATTCTCTTTGTTTAATTAAATTCACTTTATCTTTAATGTCTGGATCTCTGGGGTCTGCCAATATACTTCTATTCCCTAAAGCTCTGGGACCAAATTCTGCACGTCCCGCTGCCACTGGAGCAATCTTATTGTTAATTAAAGACTGTATCACTTTTTCGACAGGATATTCATTGCCTAAATCGTAGCCAAGATACGGACCTTCCCATTTTATATGTTCACCCCGCAATGCCAATGCAGCACCCAAACTTGATCCAGCATCTCCTGGATTTGGCATAATCCAAACATCATCAAATAAATCCCATAAAATTGTATTTGCAGAAGAATTTAATGCACAACCACCCATAAATACAAGTTTTGTTTTCCCAGTCTTCTTTCTTGCATAAGACATAAACTCGTATAGTCTTCTTTCATATACAAGCTGAACTGCTGCTGCTATATCAAATTTTTGTTGATCACTAATAATATTCCAATCAGTAATTCCTTTGTGAAAGTTGTATTTTTGCTTATTTATACTTGGAAAATATTCATTGACTTTATTAAAATATTTATGAGGATTACCATAAGCAGCCATACCCATCATAATATATTCCTCTTGATTAGGCATAAGACCAATTAACTTTGTAAAAGCTGAATAGAATAGGCCAAAACTTAATGGATAATTTCTTTTTTCTATAAGAGAGATGTTTTCTCCAATACCCGTCCAAATTGTTGATGTATTAAATTCTCCAATAGCATCTAGCACCACAATTACAGCATCATCAAATGGGCTTGTGTAGTATCCTGCTGCTGCATGAGAGTAATGGTGCTTAAACTCTTTTGCTTTTATTCCTTTGTGAGCAGGCTTCCAATCGGCTGCCCCACCACGCAACTTAATTCTTAATCTTTTTAGGCGGGATTTTTCATAATAAGCAGCCTCATCGGGCATACCATAACTAAGTAAATCACGGTATATATCATTATTGTTATACCAATCATTCTTTTTTTTGCTATATCTTTCAGCATGTCCTGCAAACAAAATATTTTCATCATCAATTAATGCCATGGCAGCATCATGGGATGTTTCATTATAGCCCAATATATTCATTAGTATATGAACCTATCTTTGTTTTTTTTAAAATGCTTTATTATTTTACGCACATAAATATAAATATCATACCAGATTTCTTTCATCATAATCCTCCAATGCCTCTAGAAATGACTCTGCCCAGTGTACGTGAACATGCACACCAGAGTGCCCATGCTCTCTTCCCTCTGTGGAATCTGGGTTTCTATCAAATGGAATATCAAAATTATTGCCATAAATTTTTCTTAAATCTGAATGACAATCGGTATATGTGCTGCAAGGACCACTACTTGTTTTATGACATTTTTGTGCATCTGCATTATCATGAAATCTTTCCATCATATCATCTTCTTTATGGGCATGCCAACCATTTAAATTTAATTTAACAAAATTTCTAAAATTATTAAACTTACTTAAATTTTTAGATATCATGTCCATCTGACCCTCTTCCCATGTTGACCAGAGGAGCTTTATATTATTAGTGTTGCAGTACATTTCTAAAATTTTTATCATTCTTATTGCTTCTACAATCGCAGCTTCTTTGGGGTATATATTAATAATTTCATGTGGTTTTTTTGAGTACTTCATTTCTTCTTGTCTGGTAAGTATTAAATCCACAATCTGGACATCATCATCAGAGTGAAAGTTTGCGCTTATATTGTTTTTATTTACATATAATTCTTTTCTTAAAAAATCTGGAAATAAACACATTATAATTTTAGGATTTCCATAAATTCTACAATAATTAAAAATTTCATTAATAATTGAAGCCGTTGATCTTCCAGTTTTTCCCAAATTATATGATTTTAAGCCTAATCTTTCTGATACTATATTTCCCCAAATTCCTTCTTTTACAACTCCATGCCCATAAGTAAAAGAGCAACCCGCAAAGATAAAATCTCTAGGCTCAACAAATTCATCGCACCGATATCCATTTGAATTTGGCTGAAGCATACTTGCAATTTCTTTTACAGTTTTTTTCTCTCGTGCTCTATAAACAGTTTCAATATGTTTTTGCGAAAAATATGGATGATTTTCATCATAAACGCCTGGATGCTCTGAGGTATTTATCTTTAAATTTGCTTCATTATAAGAATCAATATTATTTAAAATATCTTCATTAAAACGAGGCATAACATTCCTTCCAGTATGGGAGGTGGGATTTGAACCCACGATACACAGCTTATAAGACTGCTTCCAAAACCAAGCTAGGATACTCCCATGTGCTCTAGTTTTCAGATCCTATAAGTCTATCTTGTATTAGTTTATCACGCTCATCAACAATTTCAAATGCGTAATCTTTAAGCTTTTCCTCATATTTGTTGTAGTGATGGCCACAGAACAATAGCTCTCCCGCCACCCCATTTACCCAAACTAAAGCTTCAGCAGAGCAAGAATCGCAGCGATCTTGGGGGCCAAGCACATAAGATTTAACTTCTTGTGTTTCTTCTGCCATCATATTCATAATTATACTCTTTCTAGTAGTTTATTAATAATCTAGTGTCTCCAGTTGGGCTCGAACCAACGACCCGCAGATTAAAAGTCTGCTGCTCTACCAACTGAGCTATAGAAACATTAGCGATCCGTATCGGACTTGAACCGACGACCTTTGCCGTGACAGGGCAACGCTCTAACCAACTGAGCTAACGGACCTTGGCTGGGATGGTAGGGGTCGAACCTACGACATTTCGATTAACAGTCGAACGCTCTGCCTGCTGAGCTACATCCCATTATAGTATTATTCTACTATACCTTTATTTGCTTTGTCAATCATGGCAAGCAAATCCTCTGGACCATCAATCATTCTTTTTTGTGCTTCAAATTTTCCAAATTCACAAAGTTCATTTGCAATTGTAAACATAAGATCAACCATACCTTGTGCATATTTTGCATCTGGCCCAGTAATGTCTGACGCTTCATGTTTCATCTTAATGCTTGATGAAGTAAAATATTCGCATAGCTCTGTAAGAGATACGTAAATATCAGTGCTATCTTCTATTGTTGTTAGTGTTCCGTTTGCTATCATGCCTGTAGTTTACTACAGAATTCTCATGCTGTCAACAGGAAATGGATTATCTTCATCTTCTTCTATGCCCATAAATTCCCGCAAATTTGGTGGCATAATTTTTTTATCTGGAACTCGAATTTGATTACTTGCTGCAATTCTAGCATCCGATTGATCTTTAATTTCCTGTAATTCTCCAGCAAATACGCCAGAATAAGTATATATGTCAAGCTCTCCATTGGCATCTCTGGGAGTCAGGGCAACCGCATTGTATATGGCACCACAGACTGCATCTGAAAGGTCCTTAGAGCCCTTTCTAGGGTGGTCTACCTTGTCCTTAACAATTCTTAGCTGAAGAAGTTCATCAATCAATAATTGAATATGAGGGCCATAAACACGCTCTTCAGTAATACAAAGCGACATGTCCTCATAATGTTTTTTGGCAACTGAAAGCAATTCAGTATTGATTCCATTTGCTTTTAGTTGTTGCATCATATCATGCGAGTTCCATCGGTCAAATGTAACCATTTTTAGATTGAATCCCCGCTGTCTTAAACTAATTATGTAATCTTTTACCTCAGTAAAATCTACAGATTTAGATGCAGTTGGGGTCCAAAAACGTACAGCATCAACTATAATTCTAGGTGCTGCCTCTTTATACTTATCACCAATTTTCATTGTTACCCAGCTTTCGGTATGTGCTAAGGCTACCGCACAATGGTCATGCTTTTGGGCAAGGTCAACGTGAACAAAATAAGATTTATCTGGATCTGGAGTAAAATGATCATCAAACCTACCATACTCATCAACATTAAGTTTTGGATTACTAAATGCTTTTTCTATGACTCCACGATTTTTAAAAAATGCATCGGTGGCATCTGGAGGCATACAGGCAAAGCGTGACAAAGCATCTGTTGGATCTGTGTAAAAGTCAATAGTAAAATCTTCAATAGTTCTTGTAGGATTTACTTCCCATGTAGGCCTTTTCAAGGCAAACATTTTTGGTACTTTATACGAAACTATATGGTCTTCCTCCCATTCAATTTCAAATTCATTTCCGACTGTGCCATCTGGAAGTTCTGGGTCTACTTTAAGCATTTTATGCCTAATAATAACTTCTTTTTCAGCAATGGCCTCATTGTATTTTTGCTGAATATAATCATTCTTGAATCGTGGGAATGAAAGCAAGATCACTTTACCAAAGTCTGGAAAACGAGAGTTAACAGAGGCACGATACATTTTATAGATTGATGATGCAGTTTTTGCTTGATCATGGCCAGATGTGGACTCCAGCTCAAAACCTGAGATTTCATCAAGAATAACTACGAGAACGTTATAACCTTCCCAAGCTTCTCTTTCTGAGTGACCTGAGTGAACTGTAACGGATTTATCAAACTCAACCATGTTTGCCTTAGCAACATATCTTCCCTGGAACCATGGAGATTTTTCAATACGCTGATTAAATCCCTTAAAGAAAACTCGGTTAGCCTGAATAGCATTGATAGCAATGTTAATAATATCAATAGCATCGCCTGGAGGTTTACCATAATATATTGCGGGATCTGAAAGACATAGTAATAAATGAACCATGTACGCACAAGCAATTGTAGATGTATAGTCTTTTCCAGAACCTTTTCCAAGTTGTAGAATAACCTCGGAACAGGTTTGTTTCCAAATTTTTTCGCCCTCTTCTGGTCCATATAAACGATAAAGAGTTTCTTTTTTATAAATTTGAGTTGATGCTTTAATAGATTTATACTGTAATTCAGATAAAGGAGGTAGGCCTAGATATTGCTTGTCTGTGACAAATTGTTCTAAAGCAACTGGCTTTTCTGAAAATTCATCACCAGTAAGTGCATCTAAAAAGACATCAAAATCACTCATTTATAATTACAGCCTCGATTTGCCCAGTAACTTCTGACAACCTTCTTGATACTTCCCACTTACATGTTTCGCAAGATGAGGTTACATCTCTAAGTATTCCTACTAATATATCTTGTTTTCTTTCTGACTCTAAGATGGAATCAGCCATATCATTGTTTTCCAAGACCCCCGCCTTGTTAAGCATATCAATACGCTTAGACTCAATATCAGCAATAAGCTTTAATGCTTGTGTTTTTACTGGGAGTGCATCCTGCACATCTGCTTGCTCTAAGGTTCTCCACGCTTCCTTGATCAACATATTGTAATGCTCATCTGCCCCAGCTAAAGCTTCCTTGGCACGAGATTTTATGGCATTGTTATCTTGGACCAATACTTTCCAAGTATTAATATGTGTATCTACTTGAACACGAGTAAGTTCTAGGCTACGTGAAATTTGTGCGGGAGTATTACCTTTAAGTAATTCCTCAACCACCTTGTTCATTTGGTCAAATTGACCTGCAACTTCTATTTCATTATCCATTATCTGTTTTATAAAACCCTGATCCTTTGAATTGAACTCCTGCAGGGGAATAAACACGAGTCATTTTATATCCACAACTTTCACAAGGAGGAATTACTTCCTGATCATTAAAGCCACGCACTATATCTTTTGATGTCTCGCATTCCATGCAATTGTATTCATATGTTGGCATACTTAATTATACTCCCTCTGACTTGCTTTTGTCAACCGCAATTTTAAGTAAGATTAAATAACCAATCAAATCATCAATATCGTTATCTCCCGCAAAGCCTTGATTATTCTTTACTCTATTTAGCTTATCATCAATACGAACTTTAATCTGTTCGATACCGTCTGACTGTGCAAATATTCTGCTAGGGGACAGTGCGGAGTCGCCATAGGATATATTTTTTTCAATAAGCATTTGAGCAATCTCATGACATGTGTTCCAAATTCTATGACCAGATGGAGCACTACTTGCATGCATATAAAGGTCATTACAAGAAAATTGCTTGACATCTTGATAAACAGGTTTTAACATTACTTAGTCCACTTTCTAGGTTTTTTGATTAGATCAAATCTTTCCAACGCTCGTTGGATTGTCATATGGGAGCACTTTGCCTCCATAGCCATCTGAAGAACTGTCTTCTTCTCTACTGAATATCGCTTGAATACCCAGTCTTTGTTTTCCCAAAGTTTTGTGCTTTTAGCCATTATAATACCTCCTTACAAAATTTCATTTACCGCATACCATGCAATTCCCGCAGCATCCGCTACGTTATCGGACTCAGTTTGGATTCCCAAATTTTTAGCAAAGTTAATTGTCCTTTGCTTTCTACGCTCTCTAATTTTTCCCTTAATCCAGTTGTCGGATTTATCGGGGAATTCAGCTCTGATTGCATCTTTTTCCGCCTTGGTATAGTTTTTATTACCAAGATAAGATTGCCAAGTTATCGGATGAACTTCAACAACCTCCACATTATCACTAAGTAATTCTCCCATTATAGCACCAAATACGTATGCCATCTTCATTCCAACGTGAACAGACTTTACAGAAATAGCTGCTTCAATAACAACAAAGTCGAAGTCTAATGTATGCTTAAATGATTTAATCTTATTCTTAGCATCAAGAATTCTTTCATATACATCGGCACCCTCAAATGTAATCTCGCCCCATTTAACAGCTTTTTCTTCATTCATAAGGCAAAATGCAAAGCTATTTGTGCTTGCATCAATACCAAGAACTTTACTGCCTTTACTTTTTGCCAGTTTTGCCAATGACACTTCGCATCATCTCCATCATTTCAATCTTGTCTGATATTTTTTGAGAATTTTGACATGAATAACATATCTTGTCCTCGTTATATCTACTTAACTCAGAATTACAATTTTTTCCCGAACAAATTCTTTTTTTGCCAGCCAATCTATCTTTTTTTGCATAGTATGCTGCACGTAATTTTTCGTTAGTAGCAATTCTACAATGCTCATCAGAACAATATTTCATGTTATGTGTTCTTGGCTCAAACTCTTGACCACATTTATCATATGCACATATCACAAATTTACCTCCTCAAGCCAAAGCCAGTCATGATCTTCTCTGAATGAAGAAGATTTTGTTTGGTGAAACATACTTTCATCACAATGCATTCCATTAATACCTATGTGGTTAGATCTTGATGCTAATGGATTTATATTTTTTAGTCCATTATTTGGAAGCAATCTTAAATTTAAATGCCAATCCCAGCCATTATGAACTGGATCTGAAGAGTAATCTTTGTCCCAGTTAGGTCCAAAATAATCATCCCAATACTTCCTCCAAGTTCCCCAAACAAGGCCGTTAAAGCCTTGTTCACGTATTACCGCTGTTGGATCTGTTGTATCCCACTTTGTATTGGCTGAAATGACAGCTATTTCATTATCATCACGGTACATTTTTTCAAGAGTATCAAAATATCTTAATACATCTTTGGACACGACAACATCATCTTCTGCTAATATCACAAAGTCATATTTTTTGAATAAATCAGTAAAGCCTCTCCAAGTATTACCGCCAGTCCCCAGAACTTTATCGTTGTAATGTATGCTAAAATTAACATCTGCTTTATCCTCAAAGCTATATATTAAGTCTGTAATTTGCTTAGATACATTACTAGGCTCTACATAAAAACAAAAATCATATTCTTCCTTTTGATCTACGTTAATCCAGCTTTCTAAGGTTTCACGAAGATAATCTACACGGTCAAATACTGTAAATAAAACTGCTTTCTTCATTTTTCAAGCACCAGTGGTTCTATGTAAACTTCTCCCAAATCTTTTTTATCTGCCCAACAAACCTTCTTTACAGGACATCCTTTACAAGCCCACTGAGATTTAGTAAAGGTACGCTCTGGTAAAGTTCCAGCCTCGTAGGCTGCATACACTTTGCGTAACCAATCCCATACATCATCAACTAGCTTAGCATTTTTTTCATCCATGTTAATTGGAATGATTAAAAAGCTATTATCATTCTTGTTCTCATAAAAGAAAAATCCCTGTTTAGCTCCACGAATTTTCATGTAGGTAAGTAATTGAACTTTATGATATGGCAACCCTTGCATTTCTGCTTGACGAATATCAAAAATCTCTTGCTTAGCAGATTTAATTTCTCCTACTACTTCTTGTCCATTCCACTCAATAAAAGTGTCTGCAAAGCCTCTAATTGGTGGATCATCATGGGTAACTTCTGTTTCATTTGCTTTGAATACTGGCGTTTTAGCCATGACTTTCTGTATGCGATCATGGACATACGTGCCGTTATCCATATTGACGACACCCATAGCATCGGTTTCATTTTCAAACTCAGCACCATTAAAAGCAATGAACCAGTATCTAGGGCAGTTACCATTACCGTAGCCAACACCGCTAGGACTAAAAGTCTTTTTTTGAGTAAATTCGTTTGGCCTCTTACCACTTAAAACTGCCTCCTCGTACATTTTTGCAAACTCAATTGCATTAAATCCTGATTCAATAGGCTTTTGAAATTTTAAATTAGCAATTAAATCTCTACCCATTGCGAATACCCACACGCTTCTCGCATTTTATACACATAATATATACCTTGCCAGTAAATGGGCAAGCCACATCCTCAGTCTTGTGCTTATGAAAAAGCTTTTTCAACATGTACATTATGCTCCAAATCTTGCGGAATACTTAAGGGCATCCACTAGTCTATTAATTGCTTCTTCTGCTGTGTAGTAAACGTTTTTCTTCTTTGAGTTTTCCCCACCTTTTTCAAAAGTTGTATAATATCGTGACATAATAGCAAACTTAGCAGCCAGTGCTTGCATCTTAACAATGAGATCTGGGGCTTTAGTTGATGGTACATCAGGCTTAGCAATTAACTTAATTATAAGGTCAAGTGCATAATCAAGATCAGCATCATTCATATATGCCTTCATATCATTGAACTCTGTAAGTTCACTTATTAACTCAATCACTGGCTTGTCAGTCATACTAGGTTTGCCTCGATTACGCTTTCAAGTTCTTCAGGCTTTCTATCTGGAGCATCTCTAAAAATCTTTGCATCTTTATTGACAATAAATTTTTCAAAATTCCAAGCAATGTCCGAGCCTGACCATTCTGTAAGAAATTTATAAATTGGATGTGCATTGTCTCCATTTACATCAATCTTCTTTGACATTAAAAATGTAACGCCATAGTTTGTTTTGCAAAAATCTTTAATTGCTTCATCAGTTCCTGGCTCTTGGCCTCCAAATTGATTGCATGGAAAACCAATAATTTGAAGTCCCTTATCTGCATATTTTTCATGAAGTAATTGCAATCCAGCATACTGATTTGTAAAGCCACAGTTACTGGCTACATTTACAAAAAGTAACACTTTATTTTTAAAATTAGAAAGTGGGACTTCATTACCTTCATTATCTGTAAAGCTTAGATCATATATATCCATCTTATTTCTCCTATTCTAGTATTCTTACTACAAATTGGCAGGGATCCCCGCCATCTTCCCATTCTTTTGCTTCCTCTTCAGATATTGGTTCAATTCCATCATGAGTAGCACATGTTACATCAGAAATCCAACCCTTCTCAAGCCCTTGGCTAAACCAAACTTGAAAATCATCAATATTTGTTTCATCAATCATCTTGATTCCTATCACTATAATTTACATTTAAATTTAACTTTTTTATTTCATGGGCACCTATAGTTTTACCTAAGTGATCAATGCCTTTTTGATAAAGCTTTAAAAATTTGCCTTCTTTTTGGGCATCTTTTAATGCTTTTGTATAATTTTGATCTCCATGTACATGCCTAAACGGAAAAGTTTTATCATGAATATTTATTGTAGAATCATGAAATTGAGCTATTGAAATAGGAATTATGCATGCCACGTAAGTTCCAGCTGGCACAAAATATTCTTTATGTGGCACTTCTAGCTTCCAAACTACTGGTAGAACGGAACTAAAAAAAGAAGTTGATAATATATTTGAAATTACAGTAACATCTTCTATTGGTTGATTTGGAACTGGTATGGTAAGTAAGCTTGTATTTTCATCAGTTTTAAATAACAAGTTAGTATCAAAACTTACAGTACCGCCACCACGCAATTCACGTACAACATTCTCTCCCTTTAATGCCCTAGCTGGAACTTCTGTATCTCCGTCCCAAATAAAGGAAAGATCTTCCTCAAAGTATATCCCATAGCCAAATGTGTTTGCTGCAACAACTGGAGTGCAATTATAAATTGTATTCTCCATCCATTCTCTTTTTACCTTAAGCTGCTCTATTTTTGCAGTAGGAAGAGATGGATTGTTAACATAAACATCAACGCTATACATTTTAAACCTAATCTATTATCTTGATTGCTTCATCTAATTGTACCAGTTTACCCCGCACTATGTCCACTTTTTCTCCAGGAAATTGAAGTGTGACTGCGTGAGTATAATTAGCTACAAAATCATCTACTTTCTTTTGCTGCTTTTCCATAAAATCTTTGTCCTGTGTAATATTATTTTTTTCCCATTCTTTATCTCCAAATGAAAAGTAAGGTATAAATATTCTCATGAAATATCTGTCTGCTCCAGAGAAGTGCTCGACTGCATGATAAAAAGGAGCTGCTGAAGGAAATACTGTTACATCTCCCTTTCTTGGCTTATATTTATAGGCTTTATTCTCACTCTCATCATAGAAGCATATCTCTCCTCCATCATAATCGTCATTTGGATAAAAGGTAATTGTCACAACTTGATGAGCTGGTCTTTCATCACGTGCTTCCTCTGGCATTTCATCAACATGATACTCCAGCATCAAGCCTTCACGGTTAATGCTTTCAAAATGCTCATTACTATACTTATATATATTGATATGCACTGGGTCAAGCTTTTCCCAAACTTTATCCCACTGCTTTATATATTGAGGCCATACGCCTTTGTCACCTGCATACTCAGATAAATAATCTTTTTGAATAAAATCATAGACTTCCATAATATGTCGCAAGATCTTTTTTTCAAGAGCCATATCTTCTGAATCATCACTTTTTTCTTGAAATTGATCTCTATTGAACAATTGATTAATATTCAATCCTTGTTGATACCAGGGCTCCCACTGTGGCCATAACGAGTTATCTTTTGATTTACTTTCAACTACTTTTATCAACTCATCACAATACTGCAAAAAATTTTTATAAATTACGATTTGTGGAGCAACTATTATTTTTTCAACTTCATCTGAATTAATCATTTTTCTCCTTATAAATATAGTTTACCTTCATGTCAAAATTTTCAACTTCATGAGTTCCAATTTTTTCACCTAGATGATTTATTCCTCTTTCATACAATCTTAAAAACTTTTTTTCTTTTTGTCCAGCTCTTAGGGCATCTAAATATTCTTTTTGCTGATGAATAGGCTTTTCTTCTAAATATTCGTCTGGATGAATATTTATTTCTGTCTCTTGAAATGTTGCTAAAGATATGGGCAAAAGTGCAGCCACATAGGTACCTGCTGGAATAAAATATTTATGGTTTGCTTTTTGTAATTTCCAAACTATTGATATATTTGATGTAAAGAAAGATGTAGACAAAAGGCTAGTCAGAACAGTAGCATCTTTTAATTCTTGATTTGGAACGGGCATTGTTAATAGACTTGTATTCTCGTCTGTTTTAAATACTAAATTTGTATGGAAACTTACAGTACCTGCACCTCTATCCTCACCTATAATTTCTTTTCCCAAAATAGCTTCTGCTGGATGAAGCACATCTCCATCCCAAGTAAAAGATATGTCCTGATCAAAATAAACACCATAGCCAAAGGTATTAGCTAGCGACAAAGGTGTACAGTGGTATATGGAGTGATGCATCCAATCCCGCTTCATTTTTAACTGTTCTATTTTTGCGGTTGATTGACTTCTATCATCTGGATACGCTTCTACTTTATACATTTTTTTCTTCCCATGCTTCTACCATTTGCTCAAATAATGCCCATTCAATTACTGCGAGTCTAGTTTTTTGACCCTCTCCTCCAAGGATAAGTTTAAGAACTGGGTATTTATCCCTAGAGACCTTAAACGTATCCGTGCAAATTTTAGCCCAAATTTCCTTACTAATGGATATTGATTTTGCATACTCTTTATAATCAACGACAAAATCATGCCAGATCGCATCGCCCTTTTGATAATCCCCACGCCCAGAATTTTTTTGGCCTTTTGCTTTATCACGCTTTATTTCTCCACGCTCTGACATTATTTTTTACCCTCAACTGTTTTTAAGTTTAAATATTTAACTTCATGTTCGCCAATTTTTTCTTTCTTATGATTCCATGCGTTTCTATAAAATCCAGCAAGATCTGGTGCGTATCTGGAATCCTCCATTGCTTTAGCATAATCTTCATTATATACTGAAAAATCTCGCTCAGACCAATCAAAAATATTTATTACAGAATCATTTAGTTCCGTAAAAGATATTGGCAAAATTGATGCTACAGGAGTTTTTGCTGGTATGGTAATTATTTCATTTGCTTTTAAAATTTTTACACCAAATCTTATGGCATCGTGATAAAAAGATGTGGATAAAGTTGCAGAAATTACAGCCCAACTATCAGAAAATTGATTTGGTACAGGCATAATAAAAATACTTACCCTATCTTTTGTTTTTAAGCTAAATTGCGTGTTAAAAGATATAGTTCCATTATCAGCAACATCTATATATTGTGACCCAGACAAGATCTTAACGTGGTCTTGAAAATTTTCATCTTCTCCGTCCCAAATAAAAGATATGTCTTCTCCAAAAGATACGCCCCATCCTACTAGATTAGCTGATGAAATAGGTAGGCATTTATAGGCAGACTTATGAGAAGATTTATCAAAAAAATCTCTTTTTGTAGTCAACGGTTCTAACATTACACTACGGTCATCCATATATGCATCTATTGAATAAGCCATTAAAAAGCCACACTCGAGCTATGACCATTGGCACAAACCCAATTAAGTTTGTGCTTAAACTTATCTATTTCTGCCTCTGTATTTATTTCATCACACTGAATATTTTGACAGCTGAACATTCCTAGTGCAAGGTCATGCTCCTCTGCTTTATGAATTATGTCCTGCGTTTTTCCCAAAAAATTATCAAGACTTGTCATATATCTCCTGTTTAATTTTATCAGCAACATCTGGATTTTCCCGCAAATATTCAACAGCTTTTGCACGACCCTGGAAACGCTCTTCATTAACCGTATACCAGGCACCGCCCTTTTGTACAATGCCCATCATCTCTGCTGTGTCTAGGATTTCTCCAACGGAATCAACTCCGACTTTATCCCCTTGGAAGTAAAAATCATATTGACCGCTGAGTCCCATTGGTCCAGTTTTATTGTAGTCAATGATCCAATTAACGGGCCTGCCAACTTTTTGTTCAATGATTTTGTCACCAACTTGGACTCCAGACTTAATAGCATTTGCATCAGCTTCGGATGCCCAAAGCTTGATGACGGTGCTGGAGAAAAACTTAACTGCCATGCCCCCTGTTGGGATATGCGACGCATGCATAGAACCAAATTGGTTTCTCTGCTGAGAAATAAGAACCAATAACGTATTTTTGTTTGCGTAGTTAAGCATTTTGACTGCATGTGTCATATCCTTTGCTTCTGCACCAATCTGCTTGGTGTCCTCTAACTTCTTAAGATCAGAACTATCTTTCTCAAAATAAATGGCTGGGAGTAGTGCTGAGATAGAATCTACAACGATAATATCTACTCCCGCCTCCATAAGTTGTTGTGCAACATCAACCATATCATTAATAGACTTAGCTGGTGAATAGATAAGAGAGTCAGAGTCAACGCCCAATTTTGCAGCCCATGCGGGGTCATAAGATGCTTCTGCATCAATCCAAGCACATGTCTTGCCTTCTTTTTGTGCTTGAGCAATCATCTGCAAACAAAAAGATGATTTACCAGCAGACTTATTTCCCCAAATAAGAACTTGACGACCAAAGCCTAAGCCACCTTTTAGGCCCATAGTTAAACCAATACTAGGTGTTTTTTGCTTTTCTACGTTTACTGTCGTTGCTAGTTGCAGTCTTGCTCTTGTTTTTGGATCCAGCTTTGCTAGAATCTCTTCCGTTATCATGTAAACTCTTCTCTAATTCAATAGCTACTTCTTTAATTTGTTCGTTACGACTTGCTGACAAAGCATCTATAACAAGATAGATTGCCTTCGCATCTTCTGCTCTAATAACCAGAAGATACTCGTTCTCCGTTCCTTTAAGTACATAGGAGTCAGCCATATACTTATATTATACACTATTCTGCAGGAGTATTTTCTGCCTCTGCTGGTGCAGCATCAAGAACTACATCTGCTAGTTCGAATGTCACTGCCTTAGTATCTGGGTCTTGGTTTACAGCAATATTCTTACCGCCGTAATTTGCCACAAGATTTTCAAGGGGAACTGTAACTGGTCCAAGAGAAAGAATAGATGCGAGAATTTGTTCTACGCTAATCTGAACTCCTGGATCTGCTGCTGGTGTATCCACTGATGTTGTTTCGTCTGTCATTAAATCACCTCCTTAACATATAGGGTGCCATCATCCATTTTAGATATGGCTGGGTCACAAATCATACCAGATCTCATCTTGCCGAGAGCTGTAGAATAAAACTTTGGGAAAGCAATAACACGCTCTAAATTTTTATCTGCATCAGATAAAATAATATGAGCCATCATCTTGTTTGCTTTTGTTTTATAGTGTGTAAAGTCTAACACAAGTCTCTTACCCATGTCAATTTTTAATTTATCACGGTAAAGCCAATGAACAAATGTATCATCAACTTCATTTACAACATCATCAATGGTTACATACTTATGAATGCGGTTATCTCCAACGAGGAAGAAGTACATCATTCCTGGCTCAATCTTTGTATTTACCTCATGAAAAATTCCCACCGAACCTGTATCATCTACAAGTTCCACACGTGCCCACGTTGGTCCTTTTTTAATTGACTTAACCATTGCAAGCAGTACAAAGCAGCCTTGCTCAAGAAATTCTTCAAGAGGGTTAACCTGTGCTTTAATTTTAGGACTTAGCTTTCCTGTATCAAATTTAGGAATTCCTAGGTACTCATACAAATTTTCATTTTCAGTTCCTTTTAATGGGTTATCCTTGAATGATGCAGCCCCGATTGCATTAAGAGAATCAATAGCTCTGGAGTTTATACCACTACCTTTTTTACCCGCTTCTTCTGTAAAATGAGACATTGACTTGTATGGTCGGTTAGCTATAATGCTACTTCCAACTTTTCCAGATATGTATTTGATATCGGAAAGTCCAAATCTTAATGCGTTTCCTTGGATACTGAAGTCAAGGTCAGATTCATTAATGTGAGGTAGCAATACTTTGATTCCCAATCGCTTAGCTTCAAGCAAGTAGTCAGTACGAGCATCTTTATCTTTTTCATTTTTAAGAATGGCAAACATAAATTCAATAGGGTAATAATGCTTAAGCCAAGCAGTGTAATAACTGAGCATAGAATAAGCAATTGCGTGAGAACGGTTGAACGAATAGCCCGCATGAGCTTCGAAGTCATGCCATAGCTTTGTGGCATCCTCAACAGTAATGTGTTGTGAAGCACCTGTGATAAATTGGTCTTTATACGCATCAAATTCACTTGCATCCTTTTTCTTTCCAATAATCTTTCTTACCTTATCAGCATCAGCCCATGACATACCGCCCAAGTGTACGCAAGCCTGCATAACCTGCTCCTGATAAATGATAACGCCGTATGTACGCTTTGTAAATTCTTGCATAATTGGATGGGCATACGTGGTCATCTCTTCTCCACGCTTACGTCTTATATACGATCCTCCAACCGTATTCATGGCTCCTGGTCGAACCAATGCGTTAGATGCAGCGAGATCCTCAAAATTGTCTACGCCCATCTTCATAAGAAGATTGGTGTAAGGTGTGGCTTCTGCTTGAAATACACCCTTTGTAAAACCATTTGATAAGTCAGCAAAAACATTTGAATCGTCAAGAGGAATTTGTTTTAATACAATATCTTTACCCTTATTCTTCTTAATAATATCAATTGCATCATCAATGACTGATAAAGTTTTGAGTCCAAGCACATCCAGCTTAATAAGGCCTAAGTCTGCTGTCTGCTCCATATCATAAGCAACAACTGGAATGCGACCCGATACTGAATCATTTGGGTCCTTACGTGTTTCAATTGGGACATACTTACTGATATCATCTTTAGCAACAACAACACCTGCTGCATGCATACCATTGCCACGAATTTTACCCCGTAACATAGAAGCATATTTAGTTACTTCGGGATACTTTGCTCTAAACTCTGCTGTACTTGTAGAAATTTCATACTCATCAAAAGTTTCAACACCCTTAAGAGCTTTGTTTACTTCTCCCAGCGGAATGAGGAATGCTCTTGCAACGTCACGAATAACACCCTTATCTTTAAAGTAAGTATAAGTAGAGATAGATGCAACATGCTTAAACTTTTTACGCAAGTAATCTTTAACTTCTCCACGACGACGGTCCATAAAGTCCGTATCAATATCGGGAAAGTCATTACGCTCTGGGTTAATAAATCTAAAGAACAGTAAGTCAAACTTGATAGGGTCTACATCTGTAATCCCCATCAAATAGCATACTAAAGATCCAGCAGCTGATCCTCGTCCTGGGCCAACCATGATTTTGTTGTCTTTTGCCCAACCAACCATATCGCCAACAATAAGGAAGTAACTAGCAAAGTTTTTATCAGCAATGACTTGAAGCTCTTCTTGGAGTCTTTCTCTATATGTTTCATTGTCTAAACCATTTTCTACGAGAGATTTCTCGCACATCTCTTTAAGTGTTTTTAGTGCATTCTTTTTTGGAACTGGAAGTAAGTCAAGGTTTTCATGAAAGTCATAGACCTCAACCTTATCAGAAATTTCTATTGATGATTCGTATATGTCTGTTCTTGCAAAACCTGCTTTAACAAAGTCTGCTTCAATCTCAGAACGGGATTGAATATACACGTTAATATCAGCGAAACTAATAGGCCTATCGGGATAAATATGATCAAAGCGATCAAGGACAGTAGATCTTTGACGACCACTTTCATAATCTGCTTCTTTATTTTGCGTGGGTTTGGTAGAGAGGATGAGGAGTAATTCTTCCAAATCCCTCTCTTCTTTCTTTGCAAAATGACAGTCTCCTGTAGCAACTGGTTTTACCCCCAACTCATCTGCTAATTCCAGCAGAGAGTTATTCAATTCGACAGGATTGTGTGCTTGCACTTCAATGTAAAAGTCTTTGCCAAAACGATTCTTGAACATCTTGACATATTCTCTTGCCTTATCAAGGTCTTTACGCTCAATAGCTTTTGAGATAAGTCCATTCATACAGCCTGACAATACAATTATACCGTCGCCGAACTCCCAAAGCGAATCAATATCAATTCTAGGCTTGTGGTAGTATCCCTCTGTCCAAGCAATCTGAGAAAGCTTTTGCAAGTTTTTTAAGCCTAAATCATCTTTTGCAAGAAGAATGATGTGGTTGTACAAGGAAGTGTTGTCATCTCTTTTGGCAACTGCTCTTTTATCAAAACGGTCTGTAGCTGAGATATAAGCCTCAAGACCGAGTATAGGCTTTATGCCTAATTCTTTAGCTGCGATTTGCATATCTCTATGAGATGACAACGTTCCATGATCGGTAATTGCTAAACTAGTCTGACCCATATCTTTTGCAGCCTGCAAAAGCTCATGAGGGGTATTTAAACCATCCATCAAAGAGTAATGAGAGTGTACGTGCAAGTGAACAAAGTCAGACATGTTTAACTTTCTTTTAGTAGGTAGGTATTACCATTCAACTGCTGATGAAGACTCAGCAGGTGAAGAACTAGTGGATGCAGGTGATGCATCAGTTGGTGTTCCAAAGTAGAATGCTTCCTGCTCTGCATAAGGAACATCACGAACTGCTGTCTTTTCAAGATCAAACATTTCGAACTTATCAAAATCAATTGGCTCTACATTTGCGGTAGGAAGTGGAATAGCTGAATAGCTTGTATCTGTTGCACCGCTACCCGTACGCTTTACCTTCCAGTTAGTATTAGTGATACTACCTGTCTCTCCTGCCCAAGCAATTACTGATTCAGTAATAGCCTTTGGACCAAGACCCTGTGAAAGAATTGCAACGTATGGCTCTTTTACGCCATCATCTACAATTACATTTGCGTAGAAACGCTTCTTGCCACCCCACTTAGCCTTTGGATCACGACGATGCATTTCGCAACCAAAGCAACGGCCCTGGTCTTCAATTGAACAAAGTGCTTTACGCTGGTAGTGTTCTGGATTTGTGTGCTCTACGGCAATAAAAGCAGTACCTGCTTTTTCATTATAGTCTGGTGAATTTGGATCAATCTCTTGCATAAAACGAAGCTTTACAGATTGATTATCGTTAATCTTTAACCAGGTACCCTTTTGGCCATCGCCTGAATACTCTGATTTTTCCATTTGTTGATTTAGTGCGTTAAGGCCTCTTACGATACCCATATATTCTCCTTAGTGTAATGGACTCTAATTTGTCCTGTGTGTTTATTATAGCACGTAGAGTTTGCTTTGTCTAGTCTATATTTGCGTACTCAAAATGCGGAATAGCATTCTTTATACACTGCTTTATTTCTTCATCTGTGAGATCTCCCACATCCTTTGCATTATGTGGATACATATTTAAACTATCATAACGTGCCCACAATACATTTTTATTCTTTAGTTTATTAGCAATAGTTTCCCCTAGTGACTTACCAGCCTTATCGTTATCGGTCATAATGATAATGGTAGATGCATACTTATTTAAATTCTGTATATTAATATCTGATATGCTACCACCCAAGGTGGCTACTGCATTTGGGAATCCCGCCTGCCATAAACGGATAGCATCAAAACTAGACTCAACTACAATAATAGTCCCGCCTTCTCGTTTTGCTCTATGTAGATTGAACATGGTTTTGTTGCGTGGCAAGTTAGGGCTATTCTTGAAAGACTTTCCTTCTATTGAACGACCAATAACCCCAACGGGAATGCCGTCTGGACTATGCAGTGGAACAGTCACCATATTCATATTTTCCGAATAACCCAAAGAGAAATGTGCTATGGAACTTAAATTAATTTTGCGAGAAGCAAAGTAATCTTTAGCTTTTTCATTTGCCAAAAGCCCATTGTATAGTTTAACCAATGTCTCTTCTGAAAATTCTTCAAATTCTGGTTTTTCATCCAACAATTCTTTCAACTCTTCTTCAAGCAACTCTGCATCAGACATTTTATTTGAAGATATAAAACGCATTGCTTCAAAAGTATTTCTGCCAGTTAATTTTACAACTAAATCTAGTATCGTTCCAGCTGCATTACAATTTTGATTGTAGCAAACATATAGGCCTTTGGAATAACTTGCTGCAAATGCTGGAGAATCTGTATTATGATGGAACGGGCATAAGCAAAGAAAGTCTGTTCCTGTTTGAGAAATAATCTCTATATTACAAGAACGCAAAATAGAGCGGAGATCCGCTTTAGTGTATGTGTCTGCCATTTTTTATCCTTTAGGTATTAAACTCTGACCAGAGAATCCTTCGTACAATAGCGACTTAGCTTTTCCTAGATATATTCCGTACATGACTAAGTTGAAAGTGTAGTGATCTTTCTCATGATTATATTTTATATTAAATTGTGGCTGCATGTCAAGTACAGGAACATAACCTTTGTCCCGCATTTGCTGGACCAAAAGTCTTTCGTAGTTCTCCCTTGAGCTTTGGAATTTTGAGTCATCTTTAATGGTTCCGTTAATCCAAAAGTCATGCATCTTACGTGGGTACATGATCACCAATCTTTCTTGATAATTATATCAAGTTAATTGATCATTACATAAATTTAGCCAATTGCTTTGTCGTAAAGCTCTGTGACTATACCCCTATTTAGGTCCCAATCAAGATAGAATCCGAATTCATTGCCATGACGATTCTTACGACTAACAATTTCCATAACATTTGAATCAGGATTTTTGTGAACTGCAATTGCCATATCTGCATCATATTCAATTGCTTTTGACCAAGCAACTTGATTTAGCATAGGCGGATTGTCATGATCTGAAGTCTCTTCTGCTGTTGCAGCAGTAATATCAATCACGGGAATATTGTTTCTCATTGCAAGCATTTTAAACTCACGAGAGATATTCATGTTTCGTTCTGTCGGAGCCTTTGAGTTATTTGAATCAACAAATAGTTGATGATAATCTAAGATTACTAGATCTGGCTTATGTTGATCAATTTTTGCTTGAACTGTTGTTGGAGTTACAACTCCAGAACCTTCATTTGAAACTAGAATAAATCCATTCTTATCCAGGAACTTCTTCTTTCCCCAATCATCAAATGCTTCCATATCAATACTACCTCTTGAAAAGTCTGAGGACTTAAACAGTCCCGACCCAAGCATTGTATAAATGCGGTCACGCATATTTTCAGGAGTCATTTCTAGGGAAATGATCATGGGCTTAAATCCCTGTTCCCAGGCCTTACAAGCCAAATAGGACGAGAACCATGTCTTACCCTTACCTGGCCAACCAATCATCACGATAAGGTGTCCTGGAGCCATTCCTGTGGGGTATGCATAGTCAATAGCCTTGAAGCCAGTCATAATTCCTGGGCTACCGCCCATAATATTGGAGCGATCTCTAACAGCCTCAAAGTGCTTTTCTGCAGACTTATAATCAGTCAAATCAATATCACGAATATTTGCAGTAAGCTTGCCCAAGCCAGTAAGTTCTTTTTGCATATCGCCAATAACACGAGCAGATGCCTCTGTCTTTAGGCTAGCTCCAGAGGTTAATAGCAGGTTGCGTAAACGGCTAGCAAGGTATTCGTTCTTTAACTGATCTAAGTAATATGCTGTTTCGCCTTTTACTTTGACTGGTTCAAAATCCTTGAACCTTTCAGTCAAAACTGAAATATCTGGAACTGCTTTAAACTTTAAGTAGTATGACTTTAGGCCTTCCCACACATCTCTGTGTGAAGTAAACACTTCATCAATATTGTCAGCAAGGACTGTAGAAATATCTTTGTTCTCACATACGGCTGTAATAACTGCTGACTCAGTATTCATTGTCTCTTTCTTTAACCATTAGTTCTGTCTGCTTCATAATAAGTTCCCGACGGGCCCTATCTTTTTCTAATTCTACCAGTGAGGAATCAATCTTGTCAAAGTTGTAAAAGAACCAAGTCAAATTATGATCGGTCTTATTTAACTTAAAATATTGCTCAAGAAGCTGTTTTGCTCTATCAAAGCCTACACTATCAACAACATCTTTCATCGCCCACTTTTCACGATACTTATTAACAATGGGAACCTTTTTGTATTTTTCTTTATACAAAACGCAAAAAAGGGATACTAGAGAGTATGCTTCCTTTGCTTCGTCTTTTGTCATTTCTTACCTTTGCCTGCATTAAGCTCTGCTTCAATTTCATTTACCTTCTCCATTAACTTACCCTCAACAAAAGCATATACCCTGTTGGTAGCCTCATCAATAGTTTCACCCTCCCGCTTAAAATCTTCAATGCCAATTCCAACCTTTAGGCTTTCATAATTACCTAGGTTGCGTGTGAATTGCAAATCAACTTTAACGTTAGTCTGATTCATTCTGTACTTCTTCCTTGTGACCCATAGAAAATCCTGGCTTAAATTTCTTTACATCGCCTTCAGATAAATGCTGGTACAAAATCATTAACCTGTCAGATATACCTATCATAGCATCAATGTCCTTACTTTGTACAGCTATATCCATTGTGAATTCTAACACACGAAGAGCTTGGTCAAGCACATGTTTTGCTTCTTTATTTAACTTCTTATCTACCATTCAGGTTGCTTCCAAACTGGGATGAACTCCCCATCATTGTTTTTTACATACAATATGTTTTCTTGTTTCATTATAGCTTCTAATTCTGCTCTTGAGGGCATATCACCAGGTGTAACACCGCCGTCAATTCTAGGGCGACCACGATGAACTGTCTTAAAAAAATCATGCATCTCCCTTATATTATCCTCACTCCAAAAATATTTTCCTGGAGTTTTATTACCATTTAAAGAATATGATCTTTGGGGGTATTTTAAATTTCCCCGTCTCATATGAAGATTTATAGTATCTTCGTGTTTTCCTATAATTTTAACAACTTCGGATATAGGATAAGCATGTTGCTTATTTTTATTAACATCTGTTAAGCTATAAGCAACACGCTTTCCATTTTGGTAATCCCAAGCAACCAAAAGGTCCTCGGCACGTGAGCGTCTTAAGACTTTATGCAACAATCCGTTTAGATAGAAATACCGTAACCGAGTTGTGCTTGATGTTCTCTTTTTGCTAACCATGCCCCAAACCTAGTGTCTCTTTTGATCATCCATCTTTTACCGCACAATAGGCAGAAAAGTTCAATTCGTAAATTTTGAGAATAAACTCTATCTACAAAAACCCTGCCTGTGCATTTTTTACAATTGAGCATTATTCAATTATCTTGTTACTTAGCTGCCTTTGCAAGTGCCTTTTCAGCATCTGACTGTGCTGCTGCGACAACATTAGTAAGTACTGCTGCTTCTGGTACAGACAGGTGCTCTTGCTTTGTTAGCTTTGCAACCAAACCACGTGGGTTAATCTTTGCAAGAACTGGACCAATAACTCCATAGATTGCTGCAAATGCAACATGCTTTAGGTTATGGTTTGCTGATCCGCCACGCTGCCAAAGAATGACGGCTGCAGATGCAGTTGCATATACGTAGTGCTCAACCAGAGTCTTCTCTGAGTTTGTGATCTTCATTTTGTCTCCTTATAGACTAAATAATTTTCCATCAACTACACAAGTGTAGTTAGGGGAAATTTCCACAATTTGTACATGAGGATGTTGACCATTCTCAATATGTGCAATTGCGAAACCTTTTTGCCAGTTGTGATTCTGAGTGTACTTCATTCCATCACTCTTTTCATCACACATATGCCCAATCTCGTATCCACGGATTGTTCTTCCACCCGTCGCCACTGGTAGCTCGTATGTCTGGAAGTGTGAAGCGATTCTGTGTGAGTGACCTCTAATTAAAGAAATTTGTAGGTCATCAATATCTTTTCTAACTGCACCAGTATCTGCAATTGAAAGTCCATGGTGAACATGGATGTCTCCAAATCGTTGCTTAGGCAATTCATTATAGTAAATGTAATCGTATCCTAGCGAATCCAAGCCCCACAAGGATTCTGGAGTGACCTCTGAGGCATACTCTGGAAGCTTTTTGTCAACATAGTCAAAGATTCTAATATCATGATTTCCTAGTGCTGAAAATAGCTGTGCATTCGGGAGCATCTCTCTGGTCTTAGCATAGAAATCTCTTGCACCCTTTGCTTCATGTCGCATCATGGGAACAATAAGATCCTTGCTATCATCTTTGTGGAGCTTCATGAATTCTGCAGAACGACCCTCTGTATACTTGCTATAACATGCTTGATCATCTGTGTCTCCCAAGTAGTCAACAACATCTGGCTTGAAAGATTTCATGACCTTAAACCATAATTCAATAGCTTTGTCATCTTGATATGGAAATTGCTGATCAGATGATAGCATCCACTTTAAGTCATTACTCATATAATCCTTTGTTTAGGTTTAGTCAATTATACTACTAGGTGTTTTGTTTTGTCAAGCTACATGAGCTTTATTATGTTCTATTCTTGAACATAGAAAAAGATTGATTAATCTATTATCAGTTTTATCATGATTAATATGATGAATAGTTTCCCAGTCTTCGATTGTTCTGTTTAGTTGTTTTTCTATTATTAGGCGGTGTTCATAGTACCAGCCTTTAAAATTTTTAGGATGCTCAGGTACTTTTATAAGTACATATCCTTCTTTACTGATCCTTCTATCACGTTTCGTCCAAAACCTGATAGGCTGATACATGTTATAGTTTTTCTCCTTCTGGATGAACAAAAATTTCTTTTTGTCCTACCTTAATGATTTCACTATCAAGCCATTCTAGCACATCGGGATCAATTACATGGCGACGTTTTGAATCGCTTATAAGATATATTCTACCATCTGATATGTCATGGATCAAACTTCCATCACGGAATCCTAAAACTCCCGCCGTAGAAAAGTTGACAAGCATTGCTTCTGAAGTTTCAACAATTGGTAATGACCAAGATTGCATCGCTTTATCTGAAACAAATTTAAAACGCTTGTTACCCTTAATATAAAAATATCCCTTTTCGGTATGTGCTATCAATCCGCTAGGGACGGCGGGATTGTGTTGTTTTTTTAGCTTTTTCTTTTGTGACTTGATTAGCTTCAACTTTTTTGCCCTTTTCATATTTTTCTATTTTCTTATTTAAATCTGCCACTAAATCTCTAAAGCCTTTTACTTGACTCTCAAAATCAAGATGTAGTTTTTCAACTTCTTTGTCCGTACCTGCTTTCAATTCACTCAACTCAGTGTAATCAGCACGTATCATGGCAATTTGCATTTCATACTGCGAAACAATTTCGGATATTCTTTGCTGTAAAGCCAAAACAATTAATTCGTTTTTATCCATCTATCATCCTTTGTTCATTATATTATAGCACAAACTATCTTCTTGGTGGCATACCATATCCACGGCTTTCTATATCTACATGAAAATAATAATTTTCATTATTAATCATATACCTTTTTTCTATTCCAGTCAAGTTAAAAAACTCTTCAACTTTATTTAAAGGTACATCTTCAAGGCCAGACATTAGCCTAGAAGTAAAATTAGTTTGTTTTTCAACATGTTCCCAGTAAGCATTTTTTCTATCATCTGACCAAGGCCTCAAACTTCTTCTTGTAATAACTCCATCTGGCTGTTGATGAGACATGTGGTGAAAAGTATCTCTTGATCCAACACCAAAAATTTTCCAACCCTTGCTGTACGTTCTTAAAGACAAGCTGAACTCTTCAGTATTAAATGAAGAATCTTTACTTATTCCAACTTCTTCAACCCATTCATAAGGGGCAAAAAGATAACAGCATGTAACCCAGTACCCAGCTTTTACCTGATTAGCTTCTAGAGTATGGTAGCCTGGAAAATTAAATCCAGGAATAAATCCTTTATACTCTTCAGCAATCATTGACATTTTTGGATCTACTTCATAATTAATGCTGCCGTCTTGATTTATTTCATAATTTGCTGGGCAGTAAGATATTATATATTTATCTTCAGATATAGAGTTATATGTATATAGAGCATTTGCGTCCCAGCCCTTACTAGATAATGTGTGAGAATCAAACTGAATTAAATAATCATATTTAAAATCTACGGATACGGCAAGATTTCTTGCCCACGCCACACCGCCCCTATATACACTTGCATCAAAATGACGATATAAAAGTTGATCAGATGGCATAAAGCTAAAATCATGGATTTTGCTATCTTCAGAAACAAGAGAAAAAAACAGGTTTTCTTTATTTGCAGAATTATTCCACAAATCTTTTACTGTAGAATAAAATTCTGGATCACAGTAGTTTACAATACTTACGAGTATTTTTTTCATAACTATCTCCTGTTTTTTATAATATCAGCATCTACATAATCTGGTCCGTTTTTAAAATACCAGTGATCCTCATCGGCAAAATGAAAAAATATCATTGCAACTTTATTTTTTTGAGGCATAGGAAAATTATTTCTCCAGTGCTCTTGATCATTGCCGTAATATGCCAATGCTTCATTTGGAAAGAGTGTATAGGGGTTTCCTTCAACCCATAAGTCCCAAGCGTAATTTTGGTATAAACAAAAATCTATCGTATACGTGCAAGCATTATCATCTTTATGCTTCCATAGCTTTGCGTTCTCCCCACTATATTGTGCAAATAATGCATAAGTTGGAAGCAATGTTGGTGCATCAAATATCTCTCTAGCCAAACTAGTCAGGCTTTCAAAATAATATTGCAGCTCTCTTACATCGTTTTGATCTGCAACATGCCTTGAAAAATGTGGATCAAAGTTAAAAGTAGCCACCCTATCTTTACTAAAAGTTTTTAAAAGGTTTTTAAAATCTTCTTTATTAAAGACATCAATTATTTTTTGAGGTGGCTTCATATACTACCTCAACCAGCTTACAACAGAGTATCTTGTTCCAGATATTACTGGACTTACAGAATGGTTATATGTATATATTGATGGAAATAAAATAAAGTCATTTGCTTCTGGCTTTATTGATAAATTAAAGCTGGGGAAATTAATCTCCCCACCAGCATAATCATCATTCATGTAAAATAAAGTTGATATTCTTCTATGATAAGCAATACTATCATCAATATGATTGCTGAAGTGTTGACCTACGCCATACTTTAAAATACCCCATTGATCATGCCATTCAGTTTCTATTCCAAAAAAAGACTTGTATTCTTGCTCACAAGGAGTAAATGCTTCAAAAAAAACGTTGTTTAATGTTTTATAAAAAGAATCCTGAAAGTTTTGATAATCCTCGTTTTTACCACCCAAATATGGAACAGCCATAGAGTCTGTATCTCTAATAAACTTATTTATGCTTTCTTCTTTATTTGTCCTTACTGCGGATGCAGCCCAAGAAGCTGTTCTGTGATCAACACAATCTTCAATTTCCTTGATAAGATCTTTTGACTCTGGCAAAACATTTTTGTATATAAATATTCCTGGAGCGATAATATGTTTTTCCACGTTACCATTTTTCCATTGGGCAGACAGCTGATTGTATTTTTGTTTTTACAGCCATAAAGCATCCACACTTTTTACATTGTTTTGTCAATCTTATTAGCTCTGGGCATGCTTTGCATATTTCAAATCTTCTACTTGATTCTTCATCGGTGCTCCATTCAGTATTTGGATTTAACATGTCCCAAGGCCTAGTATCGCCAATCTTTTCTTTATATTTTTGCCAAGCACTTTTTTCTTCCATTTTATGCTATCCCTTCTGGATCGTAAAATTTTTCACCATCGTACTTCCAACCAATATTTATAAATTGTTCTGGATCTGCTTCAACCTTTGTTGGATTGTCCATTATTTGTTCTAAAGTTTTTTCAAAAGTTGGACTATTAGTAGGCCATTTTATAAATGCAGCCACATCTTCATCCACGACAAAGATAACCCTTATAACAGAGCTGTTTTCAGGATAAAGACTTTTATCCCATGGCTTTCCATCTGGATCAATTAAAGTATCGTTGATGTACTTCCAGCCATATTCAGCTGGACAATTACCGTCTATCTGTATAAGCCTTGGATTTGAATCAATAGCAGCCATCATCATTTCTTCAAGATAATTTTCGCTATCTAACAAAAATGGAAAAATAACTTCATTATCTTTATTTAAATAAATAATATGTCTCTTGGTCAAGCCCCGTCTCCTTTTTCTTCATTATATCACTTACTACTATTTTATTCAATTAGCATATCCTAGTACTACATACACCATTGATACAAACACAGTTGCATCCCGAACATTTGGCAGGTGGGGTTGGAGCTGGTGGCGTTGGGGCTGGTGGCGTTGGGGCTGGTGGCGTTGGGGCTGGTGGCGTTGGAGCAGGCGGGG
>Ga0214206_1000027_pt1 | contig 37314 bp, 53 predicted proteins | sample TroBogEpilimnion_26_FD_153044 | JGI IMG/M metagenome (GOLD analysis project Ga0214206, IMG submission 153044) | Freshwater microbial communities from Trout Bog Lake, WI - 07JUL2009 epilimnion | ecosystem: Environmental > Aquatic > Freshwater > Lake > Epilimnion/Euphotic zone | place: Trout Bog...
GAGGAGGTCGAGCGTCTCGTATTAGAGAACGGCGGCAACATGCCTCACGAGGCCGTCAATCCAAGAACCTATGAAATATTGCCGCCGGTTCATAATCACGGCATGACGGGCGTCCAAAAGAACGAGTTCGGTATGATAACCGACGGGCGCGAAAGCCAGATGGCCAAGATGATCTTTGGCCGTATGCTAGACGAGCGGCGCAAAGACCCAACATTCCCCGACCCCGACCGCATACAGCGCATAGCGATTGATCTGTTCAAGCAATACGTGTCTCTGGTTAAGACGCGCATTGATGACCCCATTGCGCAAAAGCATGACTTGCTTGAGCGCGAGGGCCGCGGCCTTACGCTCTTCACGGAGAAGATGCACGACGCCCTGCGTAAGTGGGACACGAAGATCAAGCAATACGCGGAGGCCGGCCCTCCCCCAAAGCATGAGAGGCTTGAGCACAGACAAGACGCAACAGACAGCGTTAATCCCGACGAGGAAGAGTTTAATCTTAAGCCTGAGCAAATATCCACCCTGATGAGAGACCCCAGCGTCTTCAGGACGCTGACCATCCAGGAGATATATGACCTCCCTGATCCACGTTACTTGATCAAGGATCTCTTAATCGAGAATGGCCTTTGCTTCGTCTACGGAGCTCCCGGATGCTGCAAAACATTTATCGTGCTGGATATGGCGCTCTCCATTGCTGCCGGCCTTCCTGACTGGTGGGAGAAGCCCATAGAGCGGTCTGGGCCGGTCCTATACATCAGCTCTGAAGGCGTCACCGACATGAAATTCCGCATCAAGGCGTGGTCGGAAGACAAAGGGCTCAGCGCGCCTCCTCTTCCCTTTCGCCTGCTTGATGAGAGCATGAACTTCATGAATGAGGAGGACATCGACAAGCTCATACGCACAATCGACAAGACTATACAGGAGATGGAAGGAGAGGTGCCGGTCCTTATCGTCATCGACACTGTCTCTCGTGTCCTGCCTGGCGCAGACGAGAACCTGCAGAAGGACATGACGCTTTTTATCCGGGCGTGCGACCGCATCAAAGCCAAGTTCGGCTGCTGCACCCTTGGCGTTCATCACACGGGCCGTCAGGGGGCAAATATGAGAGGCTCAACGGTATTTGACGGTGCCGCCGACGGGTCCTTCCTGATTGTGCGTGAGGAAGGCGCAATGGAAGGCCAGATGATGGCCAGGAAAATCAAGTCTGCGCCTGACGGATGGACGTGGGACTTTGGCATTCACTTGACGCCATTGATCTCAGGAAACGCGTCACTGACGGTCAAACGCATGTTCGAGATGGAGACAAAAAAAGATAATGAACCGGTTCGCTCTCATACTGACTTTGGCAATACCCAAGACACGGGCCGCATCTTTGTTGGCGGAAAGAAGAGGGACGCCGTCCTATGCTTCAACATTCTGAATGCCCTCCAAGACGACTTCGAGAGCGGGCGTGGCTGGTCGGCCTCAAAGAACACGTCACGAGACTTTAGGAAGAACATGCACTCACTATTCAAAATCGACCACAGAGACGCGGAAGAAATTATTGAGGACTGGTATGCGCGGCACATCCTGGCGGAGGACTACAATAGCAACTCTAAGGCCACGAGCTACAAGCTTGGTGACAATTGGCTGCCCGACTTTAAGCGTAAAAAATATGACCGGTAATTGCGGAAGTGACCAAAAGTCATCTCCGCAAATTAACGAGACAAAAATCATCTCCGCAAATAAGGCACTGAAAACAAATGAAATACTCACTTCCGCAAATTACTTCCGCAATCATCTCCGCACACTTACGCAACGCCTTTAAAATCAAAGACTTAACTTGCGGAAGTAATTTGCGGAAGTGAGGCATATAACACATTAGTGTTATATGGCCTCGCGGGGCGCTCCCTCAGGGTCGCGCGCCCGCTCGCCGACACACAGGGTGGTTGACAAAAATGGACTTAGTAGGAAGGATCATTGGGTGATGGGCAAAACGGACAATGGGCCGGCGGGAGTTCAGACGGTTGGACGTCGGACGATTGGCAATCGGTCGTATAAGATTAGGTCGGACGAGAGGCTCATCGGCGAACGTGACGGTTGGGAGTTGAGCGAGCTGACGGCGTGGTCGAGGGACGGCTGGCTAAGCTTACGCGTGTTGGACGCGAGGACGGACAGGCCGAAGGGTAATGGGACGCCCCGCATGCGGGTGTATCAGATTGGATACAACACGGCGCAAGGGCGCGTGGCCAGGAACTTGTATTGGTGGAAGCTGTCAGAGCACTGGCCTGAGGTATCGGCGTGGGTGCTAGACAAGATCAAGGAGGATATCAATGAGCACGGCTGAATGCGGGTTAGTGTCGTTCTTTTTTGTGTCTTGGCTTATCGCCGGCATCGTCTGGGGGTTCTTAGTCAAGGGGAGGTGGTAATGACCGGCGAAGATGTTATGGGATACGCGATTTGTATTATTATCGCAGCATTCGTCGCCTACCTTGCGGACGGTTTGCTTAATGGGTGGGACTGATGGCGATATTGAAAAGGCTGTTTGACGCCGTTGGCTTTGCGATAGCATTAGTGGTGATTTGGGTATTGGTTGTCGGGCTAATCTTTCAAATGCATTGGAAGGGGAAAAAACTATGATTGACTGGACAGACAAGGCGCTTGACGCGGCGGTAATGGCAATGGGTGAGGGATCGTATCCCCGCCTGTCTTGGGGCAATCGCCTGAAATGCCGCGAAGACTTTAGGAAGATCCTCAACGCCGCCATAGAGGCGCAAGAGGCAAACTGCGAAGAGTTCGACGTAGACGAAGTTACTGACGAAGGCGAGAAGGAAGAGGACTTTGAGCTTCTTGTCGAGAGGCCGCCGGCAACAAAATCTTATTTGATTGAGATGACGGTAGAACAGCTGGACGCAATTATAATTCAAGAAATGAAAGACACGTATCGTATTTGCAAAAATTTTATTTCGGAAACAGGCGACGAAAAAGTAATGGAAGCGGCAGGTGTAATCCTTAATTATTTTATGTCGCCTGAAGAATATGACGAGTGGTTAGAAGAAATTGAGGGTTGATGTCGATGTCAGAAACGAAGGAAGATCCTATCGCTTTACTGGCGGAGGAGATTAAGAAATTACGCAAGAAGATTAAAAAATTGAAGCATGCCGTGAGGGGAATAAAGAAATGACGGAAGAGAAAAATACTTAGATAGGCTACACATTTCCATAATATGACGCACGAAGCTTACAAAAGGCAATCAAATGAGCAATCCAATATTTGTCCCGGCATACTGGCCGTTGTTTAAGACGCATGAGCTAAGACGGTTTGATTATACGTCTCCAGACGGAGCGCCATTTACGTCAGTGTTTTCGTATGACACTGGCAGCGACAGTATGCTTTACAATAATTACGACAGAGACGGCGTTTGGCTTAACAAGTGGTATTACCGGTATAATGTTGGGTCAGGGATAAATGAGTGGCGTGACGACTATCCGGGAGACAAGAAGGTTGTCATGCTGCCGCCAATTGGATGGGGAGAGTTTCAGGGGATACCCTCGCTATACGAGAGTAAGCCGCAGTTTAATCCATTGATGTGTTGGCCGCCGGCGTTTGGGTCAGGAGAACAGATTGTTGCGTTTGAAGAGCAGACGTCAATGATTGTGCAAGGCGTGCATTACGATGACGTTATTGTCTTCTCTTACCTGCAATCGTGGAACGGCAAGCCAGCAACAGGCGCGAGATACTGGATGGCGTTAGGCATTGGCCCAATCGCCACGCAATTCATCACGCAAGACGCGACAGACAGAACAAAGCTCATTACAACATCACGCTGGGACGCAAAGGTGACAAGATACAATGTCTGATACAGATCACAGAGGAATTGCAATAAAGGCGTTTCTTAGCCGTATGGTATACGAGGAGCCTACAAGAGAATTGATGGATGAGGCCGCAGATCTTATTGCGGCATTATATGACACAAAAGAGTTTTGGTTTGAGCAGCACAAATTGATGTCTGATTTGATATATGAGGAGATAAGAAATGGCTTCGCGTTTACGGAAGAGCAAAACACCCCCAACTAAGGCAGACAGAGGCGTCCCCGTCTCTGCCTACACGCCACCGCCGTGGCAATGCACTGAGGGCTGCTACCTCGCCGGCAAGGAAGCGCTTGACGAGGCAGATCACCTTGGCGAGGAGATGGAGCGGTATTGGGGCCGCGGGCGTCTGAGGCTCCTGGTCAATAAGGAGCTCGCGGAAAGGTTTGACCGTCAGAGATACCTGACGGCTCAGGCCCGCTGGGAGGGTCAGCTGGAAGACGTCAAGCGAGAAGCTGGCCGCATGGTGAAAGCATACCGTGCGCTGGATAGTGCCGCAAAGGCCGTAGGAGCGTCACCAGTAGACGATGAGACGTGGGAGGCTACTATCCCCCACGGAGTAATGGAAGGCACTGTATTGGTCATTGTGAAGAACGAGGAGGCTATTCCTAAAGTCACGAAGACTGTTGACGGCAGGAATGTTGTCGTCATGACGCTCAAAGACATTGCACATCACATCAGCATGGACCACGACTTGCTGCAGATACGCCAGTCATTTCCGGGGGCGGCAGTTGAGGCCAGGTCACGGATAATAGACCCCCTGCAGCCATCTTTGCGTAAAACTGAGGATGGAGTAATAGACGTCAGTGTGCCGATCGACGGCATACAAGGCTTTCCAGACTGGGAGTATGGGGATGAAGTGCCCTTCTGACGAAGAAGAAAAGACGCCATTTAAAATTGAGAAGGTGACAAAAATAGTTTTGGCCTGCAATCACTTTGTTGCTAATGCGCCGGTAGACGAGACTATGCTGCCGACAACGTCGTCAAGCAGGCGAAAAATCCCAATGTCATTACCCAGGGTTAAATTCCTGGAGGGGCCTGATCCAAAATAAAAGGCGGGGAAATCCCCGCCCTTTTTTTATAATTGTTTTTCTTGTTTCTTTTTCTTTTCTCTTTCCTTTTTTAAAAAAACTATTTCTTCTTTGAGCTCTTTAATTTCATCGTTAAGCGTTTCTATTTTTGCTTCTGCTGATTTTTTTGCTGACGTCATACGCTTTAGCGCGTCTTCTGCCGTTAGTGCCCGCGTCTCAAGTTCGCCAATGGCGTCGCCAAACTCTTTATCGCCATTTAAATAAAATTTCTGCCTCATGTCATTGTAATACGGCATCTTGTCTTTGATCGCGATATACGATCTTTCTCCTACCGCAAAATTTCCAGGGCTTATTTCCAGCGGACCAAGCACATACATTTTCTCTTTGTGTAGTTTCTCTAGCGACATATCAATCTCCTAAACAGTTGCGTCAGCCTCTTGTCTCAATTCGTGGCACACCACCTCAAGCAGCCAGTCTCTGTCAATTGCTCCCTCCCTCAAGCCGTGCATGACAATAGCCACAAGGCGTGGCACTGGGTGCGTCGCGGAAAGCCAGGAAGTAACCTGACGCGGTGTCTTGCCTGTAATGGTAGCCAAGTCATTATTTGACAGACCTTGGGCCGCCATTGCTTGTTTGAGCTCTAGAGGGGACATAGCCTTCTCACTCCTGGTTTTGCTTGTTCGTGTCCCTCCCGCTTTGCCTGTAGATAGTTGTGGACGTCAAGCTCTGTCCAATTGGGGGAAGTGTAGGTCGGATCACGACGCGTAAGCTTGCAAAACTCTTTCCAAAGATTTGGGTTAACCTCCCAGCAAGGTTCTAGCGACACGCTGCACATATCAGTCTCCGTATTTAGTCATGAACCAGACAACCAGGGCGGCGCTTAATACACCGCCCACTAAGAACGATAACGCTACTACAATTGTGGCAAGCGTCTCGCACATCAGTTGTCTCCGACAAAAAATCCGTAGCGTGGGTTAAGGATCTTGAAGCCTTGGTAGTAAAGATGCAAAGCAAGATCTCGTGCAGGTCGGTGGTCGACTGCAATTCCGTTTCTCATATGCGCCCACTCATCTACTTCTATCTCATTCTCAAAGAACTCTTTGGCTGCGTCTGACACTGGTTCGAACATCCAAATGGTCGCAAAGCCCTCAGCGTGAACCAATACGTCTACGTCACTTGTATCTATATTTGTCATGTCAATCTCCATCAGTCTCTGTCGGAATATTCGTCAATTTTGTGCTCAGCTATTTCTGTCCAATTAACCTGGTTAATAAATGCCAAGGCGTATTCAGCTGCTAAATTTTGTTGGTTCAGTCCTCCGTCACCGCATTGGGATAAAATGGTTTCTTCAGCGTATTCTTTTAGGCACAACCCAATATTGTAAGCGTCATCATCTAATGAGCGCCCAAGTATTTCGTAAGGGTCAAAGCTGTCGAACAGCTCAAGGTTAACGCGCCACGTCGCGTAATTTGTCCAGCCATTGTATTTATTGTCTGACATATCAATCTCCATTATTTATACTGACCATTGACTAAACGCTGCACTCTAAAGATCTGGTTATTTTTTCTGTATACTTCCATCTGGAACGCAATGGACTTGACGTCCCAGGCGTGAGTAATGACAAGCCATTTGTTGTTATACATGAGCTGCAGGCGAAATTCTGGATATACGCGCATGTCAATCTCCATTGGTCTCATCAGTGCCCGCGTGACGGACAGACGGGGCGGACCCCGTTTCGACCTTATGCCGCGTCGGCTAAAGACGCCTTGACGCGCAGGGTGGTAATGACTTTGGTCTCAGTGACCAGCGCGACGTCCTCAGGGCTGAGCAGCTCCTTGACCAACGTAGCGCTGACGCTGGAGCGTGGAGCCTTGGTGATGTTGACTGTGAAGTGCAGGCCAACAATAGCGTCGAGGGATGGGTCCTGGTTAACAAGCGCGTAGATCTCTTCCTTGATCTTCTCCAGGTCTTTGGCCGCCTTGTCAGCGATAACCTTGGCTTGAGCGTAACGGTCAGCGAGGATGTTGAGGTTTGTCATATCAATCTCCATACAATGTGTGTTTCGATGATTTGAAGGTAGAGGAAGTTACTTCCTATGTCAATACACTTAGTGCGTTTTTTTAAAAATATTTTGGCCCCCTTATTGGGGGACCATGACTTCGATAAGTGAAGACTTGGCTCTTGTTGCCGCCACGTAGCAAAGATTGTCTTCCTGGTCCTGCTGCCACTTTTGCGTAGCGTAGGGGCTAGGCAGTGTTCCTTCACGGTCAAGCCAGTAAACCGTCTCCCACTCGCGGCCCTTTGCCTTGTGGATGGTGCTGAGCGTCAGCATGTTGCTGACATTGTCCTCGAACAAAGACTGGATGCTGTCCACCACTGCCTCAATGCTGTCGTTGCCAGCCCTGCGGCATTCGCCAGTGATAACCATGATCGTGTCAGCCTGGTCCTTGATCTGCTGAGCCAGTGCGCCATTGCCCTTGGCCTTAGCGCGGACGATCTGAGCCTCCGACCAATTGGTGACGCGTGTCTCAAGGCCGTGCAGCGTCTTGGCTGTCTTCCACTTGGTGGCCAGGTTGATCAGGCCCTTGCCAATGTCTCTGCCTTCTACCTTGCAGGCGACACGGGCGCGGATGAGCTCGAAGGCCAAAGAGACAAGAGGCTTGGTGTTGCGGCACAAAATAGCCGCGGAGCCATCCAGGTCATTGCGTCCAAAGATGTCAGCGCGGTCAATAACACTGTAGGAGCCTTCAGGGGCGCTGTCGTGGGCCTCAATGTGATTAACCCACTGGTGAGCCACCCTGACCACTTCCTTAGGGCATCGGTAGGTCACTGTGAGCGGCATGTCGACCGCATTGAAGTCTTCCTTGATCAAGTCAAGAGCGTCAGCGTCAGCGCCAGTGAAGCCGTAGATCGCCTGACGACGATCGCCAACGGCCACAACCCGACCGCCTGGCGCAAGCAAAGCCTTAACCAAAGCGCGACGCGCTGGGTTCGTGTCCTGGGCTTCGTCAACAAACACCCAGGGATACGTCCAGAAACGCAGCTTCAGGAAAACAGGCAGGTAGACCATGTCGTCGAAGTCAACGACCGACGTGGTGCTGTTAGACTTCTTTAGGACCTCAATGGCCGTGGCAACAATATCGCCTAAGCGCTTCTCAGCCTTGTCGGTCTTTTCATTGGCCAGGATGTCGAAGTGCTCGACAATCTCATACCACTGGGAGGTGTCGTCAATAGCGCCAAAAACACCCAGGGCGCGCTGCTTAGCCAGAGACACAAGGTTAGCCACGATTGAAGAAAACAAGCGGACGGCATGCTCTGGGTGAGCTGACTTGCCCATAGACACCAGGATGTCTGTGACCTTGTTACCGTCGACGCGGACGCCTGGGAATGATTTTTTGTATGCGCCAAGGCCAAAGCCGTGAACCGTATTGGCATTGGCCTTCTGCCAGTCAATCTTGCGCGCCTTGAGCTTGCCCTTGATCTCGTCAGCAATTTTGCGGTTGTAGGCAAGAATAGCGACTGGCTTGTCAGTGCGCTCGACAGCCTCAATCAGCGTGGTGGTCTTGCCAGCGCCAGCGACAGCCTCAAGAACGCAAGAGCCCTTGCCGGTCTCAACCCAGTCTAGGAAGGCAGCTTGTTGTGGTGAAGGGATAAAGGCCATGTCAATCTCCATAAAATCTAAAGGACGCCGTAGCGCCCTTTGATTGGTATAGAAGTTACTTCTACTTGTCAATCTTTATTTTTATCTAGCCAATTTAATTTTGGCAGACTGACTGGCTTTTCAGCCGCCCGCCGCCTAGCTTGAGCGAACATGGACTTGCGCTTGTATTCCTCGCGGTATTCAGTGTCCCACTTCAGTCTGTCTGCCCTCTCAACAATGTTGCGGTATCCCTCGCTGTCGAGCTTGTTTTGATACTCAACGGAGGTCAGTGTGCCGTTATCTAGAATAGCCATATCAATCTCCAAAAAAGTTAGGGTTCAACAGTAATTGAGCTTCCATATAGGACTGCAGGCAGTCATGTATCTGCCGGCAGTGTGTTGGGTTGTCTGGGTCAGACCACAGATCGTTAGCCGCCTTGCGTATCAAATCAATTGACTTGCACCTGACTTCCTTCAGGTGATCCGTCAGTATATTCTCCTCCTGCGTCATAATGGTCTCCGTCTGATTTCTGCTTTGGTTTAAGTTCTCTGATTTTGCGCCTGAGCTCTCCTGTTTTCCAGCTGTAGATGTCAGCGAAGGGGATCACCAGCTTCCCCTTCTCTCCGTAAACGACAATGACTTCTCTGTTGCTGGTGATCTCGTAGCCAATCTTCTCATAGTCCACGAGCATTCTCATAAAGGTTATAAGCTTCATGCCGTCACCCAGTTTGGAGCCTGAGCTTTAATTGTTTTTCTCAAAGGCATCAAAACACCAAGGCCATCTACCTCCTGACCAAATGACAAGAGCGCCGGGCCGTCGCCATTGTGGGCAATAGATACATGCGTCTCAGAGCCAGTGAGCGCCTTGGCCACTTTAGCGAAGTCACCCAGGTAGGTCATATTGAATTGGGCGGTCTTGCCGTCGACTTCTTTCGGGATAATGCGCTGCCAGTCAGGGAAGGTGCCGTCAACCACATTAAATGTGATGGTAGAGCCGTCGTGAGTTATAGACCATTGGTTGAATAACTCATCTCCTGGCTTTAGCGTCGCCAAGGGATCTTTCTTGTTCAGCTTGATCTTGGCAATGATATCCAAGGGTATAATGATATTGAACGACTCTCCGTCGTATGGCTGCAGCTGACGCAGCGCTAAAAGACGGTGGCCATCTGTGGCCACAATAAACACGCCCTTGGCAGAAGCCTGGATGGCTACTCCTTTAAGGTAGTAGCGCGTCTCCTCCTTTGAGGCACATATAGCGGCAGCTTTAACGAGTTTAAGATCGAGTTCCATTTTCATCTCCATATCAATATTCAAGTGGGCTTTTTGTAACAGCGCCTCTTTCGTCAATTTCAGCGCACCAGCAATCCAAGTGATAGCTAAACCAAGCGCCGCGCAGTAAACGGCCCTCGTTGTTTAAGTAATCCCAGGTCGCTGATGGGTCATTGTCAAATAGTTCAGTCTCAACTAACAGCTTCATCATTCATCTCCATATCAATATAAGCGAGTAAAAAGTAGCGGGCTTATGCAGCCCGCCTCCGACGCTTGGGAGCAACATAATTAGCGGCACGGTCTTCGTAATGCTCAACATGACGGAGAAGCTCTTCGCGAGTGTTGAAAAAAGCGACAAATGTCATGATGTCCTGATTGATGTTAGCTTCGTGGTTTTGCGCTGATGTCAGGCGGGCCATCAGGTCTGGGTTTTGTTTCCACATTTCAGTATCTCCATATCAATCTCAATAATCAGAAGCTACAGGAAGTTACTTCTACTGTCAATAGGCTTTTTTCTGACATTGCAAAAAAATATTAGTGCTTGACATGGCCGGCAGTCGTATTGATGGTGCAAGCGCCTGAATGTATTCGTATCGAAATGGAGGCATAAGTGACAAACAATCAGCTGAAGGCTCTTGTTGAGCGTATCGAAAAGCTTGAAGATGAGAAGACAATAATCGCTGAGGACATCAAAGAGGTTTACAGTGAAGCAAAAGGAAATGGCTTTGATCCTAAGATCATCAAGAAGCTTGTATCTCTTCGCAAGCAAGACGCTAAGAAAAGGGCTGAAGAGCAGGCTGTTCTCGCGTCTTACATGGACGCTTTGGGGATGTTGGCGGGCACCCCCTTGGGAGAAGCCGCGGTAAAGGCTATATCTAAAATAAATAAGCCTGATGGTTACGCAGAAGAGCAGTTCTGACAAACAGGCCAGGATGTGATATCATGTCCTGGTCATCATATTGTGGGTTGAGTTATGGGTAAGGAAGTAAAGCAGAAGCGGCCAGTCGGAAGGCCAAGCAAGTATAAGCCTGAGTATTGCGAGGCTGTTATTGAAATGGCCAAGCAAGGAAAAGGCTGGGCAAGCTATGCGGCTACTTTTGAAATTGATAGAGCGACGCTGTATGATTGGGCCGCCGCCCACGAAGAATTTTCCACAGCTTTAACACGCGCAAAGGTTTTAGAACAGCAATGGTGGGAAGATCAGGCGCGCGAAAATTTAAGGTCTCGCGAGTTTAACGCAAATCTTTGGATCAAATCCGCACAAGCGCGTTTCCGCGAAGATTACACTGAACGCAAAGAGACAGCGGTCACTGGCGCTAATGGCGGACCAGTGCAAGTGCAGTCTCATGTCCTTGACGCAAAGACGCTGACGCCTGAGCAGCGCAATGCATTAAGAGAAATTTTGATTGCCGCTAAAGAGGCGAAGTGATGACTGAAAACGAGCGCACAATGATGTTGGCAGAAACAACGGTCGATATCATTGCTATGCTCGAAGAGCGCATTGGCCCAAGCGACGATGAGCTCGCGGTCTTGAGCAGCGTGATCTCTTACATCTTGTGCAATCACTTATCCAATGAAGAACACGCGCAAAACGCGTTTAATGCTATTAGTTATAACGTAAATCAGATAATGCAGTCTGCAGACAGAACTGGTAATACATTTTGGGTTAGTGGTCCGGGACATTGAAATGGATATATTTGAGGGGGCACGCTTGTATAAGCTATTTCCGCAACACGTCGTCGCGTCATGCATGCAGCGTGATGTCGAACCGCAAGAAGTATCAGCGGTTGATACAGCAAAATATAGGGAGTGCAATATCCTTGATAGCGATCAGCTAAGCGGCATCAGATCGTTCGTCGAAGAGCAGATTGCGTTATACGTCAAGAATGTTCTGAAGCCGCGCAATGACGTAAGCTTAAAGCTTTCGACGTCGTGGGCGCGTCACGGTAATGACGATCACACAATGTTCAGAGTTAATAGTTTTATCTCTGGCATATTTTATTTGCGCACAGAGCTCGGAGCTATATTGCAATTTCATTCAGGCCAAAAGCGTGATGGCTTATACATTCCGACATACGCGCCGAATGAATTAAATATGGACATATGCGACGTAGAAGTCGGTGATGGATACTTGCTGCTATTCCCCTCACGCATTCCATACAGATCAATAGCCGGCGAGAGCAGTCTTTACATTGGCTTCAATACATTCCCCGCGGGATGGTTAGGCGACGAAGGCGAGATCGATAGCTTTAAGGTAAACTGACATGCTTGATGATAGAAATGCTCGCGTCGTCGGTCTTTTCCCAAAGCCTGTTCTAATTGCGCATCTCCCGCGTTTATTCACGAAAGAAGAAATAGGCTTCATGGAAGAATGCGCCAAGGAAGCGCAGCCTAATATCGGGAACGCCACAAGCAAAAGATCTGATGTTTTGCACGACCCTTCAATGAGCAAGATCCACGAGTTCGTGCAGTATTACGTCGATCAATTCTTCAAGCGCATATTGAAATGCGAAACGAACGCAAAGCCATACGTGACGCAGTCATGGTTTAACTACACGCAGCCAGGTCGCTTTCATCACGAGCATTCTCACCCAAACAGCATTTTGTCTGGCGTTATATATTTCAAGGCGGAGAAGGGCGTGGACAGCATCTTCTTTAAAGACGGTATCGCAAATCAGTTTGCCATCCACCCAAAGGAGTTTAACGAATACAATGCTGAAGAGTGGTGGCTGCCTATAGAAGAAGGCTCACTGTTCATCTTCAATTCTAACCTCAAGCATTTTGTGGCCATGACCGACAATGCTCGCAATTTCACGCGCGTGAGCTTAGCCTTTAATACATTCATCCGCGGGGATATTGGCAGCCTTGATAGGCGAACTTATCTTAGTGTGAAATGACTGACGATGTTCTCCCGCTCGACATTGACAAGCAGCTGATTGAGCTTGACCGCGAAGACTGCAAGGACCTTGTTAACTTCATCCGTCTGTCGTGGCACCTGGTCGAGCCTGGAGCTGAATACGTTCACTCTTGGCACATAGACTTCTTGGCCGCTCACTTAGAGGCAATCACAAACGAAGAAGAGCTGGACGACGGATCGCTCTACAACCGCCTGCTGATTAACATTCCGCCAGGCACGATGAAGAGCTTACTCGTTAACGTGTTCTGGCCCGCCTGGGAGTGGGGTCCGTGCAACATGCCTCACTTGCGTTATATTTGCGCCAGCCACAACCAAGAGCTTGCAGTGCGCGACGGCCTGCGTATGCGCCGGCTTATTGAGGATCCTTGGTATAAAGACCGCTGGCCTCACGTCGAGCTCACGCGTGATCAAAATCAAAAAACCAAATACGAGAATACAGCCCTTGGCTTCAGACAATGCTCAGCGTCGAACTCAATCACTGGCGCTCGTGCCGACCGCGTGATCATCGACGACCCGCTGTCTGTCTCTGACGCCATGTCTCAGCAAGTCAAAGACACGGTCAACACGTGGTTCTGCGAGGCGGTGCCCACGCGTCTCGTGTCGCCAAAGCGATCCGCCATCATAGTGATCATGCAGCGCCTGGCAGAGGACGACGTCAGCGGCACAATCATTGAGCGTGGCCTGCCATACGATCACATTATGCTGCCCATGCGCTACGACCCGTCGCGCGCCATGCCGACGATGCTTGGCATGGAAGACCCGCGGTCACGGCCAGGTGAGCTTTTATTTCCCGCCCGCTTCCCGATAGACGTCGTCGAGCGCGACGAAGAGATCATGGGAAAGTGGGCCACCGCGGGTCAGTTTGCCCAGGCACCACAGCCACGTGGCGGTGGCGTCATCCTGACTGAGTGGTGGCAGATGTGGGACAAGCCGACATATCCGCCATTTGATTACATTGTTGCCGCAGTGGACGGGGCATACACGACTAAGACAGAGAACGACCCGTCCGCCATGACGGTTTGGGGCATATGGACGGGTGGCGATCAAACTGCGCAAGTCACGCGGACCTACACGCCTGACGGCATGATGGCGGCATTAGAGCGCACGTATAAGCAAGAGCACCCAAAGTGTATGCTGATCTACGCCTGGGCTGAACGCCTGGAGCTCCACGAGCTCGTTGAGAAAGTCCGCGAGACAATGACTGACTGGCGTGTCGACAAGCTTCTGGTCGAGAACAAGGCAAGCGGGTATAGCGTTGCGCAAGAGCTGCGACGCGTTTATGGTTACGACGATTTCGGTGTCCAGCTAATGGATCCTAAGGGGCAGGACAAACTAGCGCGTCTCTACAGCGTGCAGCATTTGTTTTCTGATGGGTTGATCTACGCGCCAGACAGAGAGTTCGCGCAAATGGTGATCGACCAGGTCGCCGTGTTTCCTAAAGGCCGGCATGACGATCTTGTCGACACGACTAGCATGGCGTTGCGGCATCTGCGCGACATCGGGCTCCTCGTGCGTGGCGTTGAATGGACAGCGGAGGTCGACAACAGTAGAGTGCATGTTGGCTCTGCGCCGGAGCCGCTCTATCCAGTATAGCAAAGAGATAAACATGATCTTAGCAAACGCCATTGTGGACGTGCTGCATAAGGCAGCGCCAGCATCAAAAGAACTTAGTAGGTTTCGCGTAGAGGTTTGGGGCAAAGAACCCCACGACTATGTGCGCGTCTATGAGATTGCCGCAAAATCTGATAATCTGGCGGCTCGTGAGGGGCTTGACCGTTTCGTTGAAGAGATTGGGAAGCTTGTAGAGAAGCAAGGCGATTAATCATGCCTATGACACCGGGGCTTAATCCGAATATCCGCATGCCGCAGGAGGAGCCCCAGGCGGGCCTTGGTGCCGCAGAAGACATCCTCGTTGAGATTGAAGAAGGCAAGCCAGACCGTCAGCTAGACGACAAGGGCAATGTCATCCGCATTGAGCACGAAGACGGCTCTGTCAGCATATCGCTGGATGGGCGGGCGGTCGAAGAGGTGTCAGAGGCAGAGCGTGCCCGCGAATGGTTTGAGAACCTGGTCGACGACATCGACGACGGATCTCTTGGCACAATCGCCGACGAGCTGCTTCGTGGCGTCCAGGACGACATGGACAGCCGGCAGGACTGGATTGAAGACCGGGCGCAAGGCATCAAGCTTCTTGGCCTTAAGATAGAGGTCCCGCAATTGCAAGGCGCGGCAGACGGAGCTCCGGTCGACGGCATGAGCCGCGTGCGTCACCCGCTACTGCTTGAGGCAGTGCTGCGCTTCCAGGCCAACAGCCGCAGCGAGATGCTGCCGACAGACGGGCCGGTCAAGGTCCGCGTTGACAGCGTCAATACGTCAATTCAAGAAGACAGCTTGGCAGACGCATTAGAGAAGGATCTTAATCATTACCTGACCGCGGTTGCCAAAGAGTATTACCCAGATACTGACCGCATGCTGTTCATGCTAGGCTTTGGCGGCACGGCATTTAAGAAAGTTTACTTCTGTCCGTTGCGCGGACGTCCAGTCAGCGAGACGGTCGACGCTGACGACCTGATCGTCAATAACGCCGCGACAACATTAGAAGACGCAAAGCGCATCACGCACCGCGTCTACATGCGATCATCAACAGTAAAGCGTTTGCAGATCCTTGGCGTTTATCGCGACATTGACTTGTCCACGCCGCGCATGGAGCAGAAAGACGCCGTGCAGCGTGAGAAAGCAGACCAGCAAGGCATATCTGTTGAGGCAGCAAATCCAGACGATCGCGACAGAGAGATCTACGAGATCTATTGCGAGCTAGATATTCCTGGTTTTGAGCATAAATATAAAGGAAAGATTACAGGACTTGAGATCCCTTATCGTGTTACAATCGATGTGTCGACCAGACAGATCCTTTCGATTGTAAGGAACTACGATGAGCCAAACGGTGAAGAAGGCAACGAGCTGCCTGAAGCGCGCAGCAACTTCGTCAAGTTCACATTTGTTCCAGGCTTGGGTTTTTATGACATTGGTCTCTTGCACATTCTTGGCAATACGACTAACGCCGTAACCGCCGCATGGCGAGAGATGCTCGACGCAGGTATGTATGCCAACTTCCCCGGCTTCTTAATGGCCGACACGGGCGCGAGACAAAACACCAACATATTCCGCGTCCCTCCGGGCGGCGGAGCATTAGTGAAGACGGGCGGACTGCCAATCAGTCAAGCGATCATGCCGCTTCCTTACAAGGAGCCGGGCCAAGCGCTGATGAATTTAGTTCAAAATGTTGTCGAGACTGGCCAGAGGGTTGGCGGCACAAGCGAACTGAATGTTGGCGAGGGCAGGCAGGATGCGCCTGTAGGCACGACACTGGCGCTCATCGATCAAGCAACAAAAGTATTAAACGCTGTCCACAAGAGAATGCATTCGGCGCAGGCAGACGAGTTCCAGCTTTTGGTTCGATGCTTTCGGGAGCATCCAGACAGTTTCTGGAAGAAGTTAAAGGGACCGTCGCTTCAGTGGAACGAGCAGATCTTTTCTCAAGCGATCAACAATTACGAGCTAGTGCCGCAGGCAGATCCGAATACAGCGTCACACACGCAGCGCGTGATGAAGGTCATGGCGCTCAAACAATTGCAGCAATCAAACCCTGGGATGTTTGACGCTATTGCAATTGACCGCGCCGCAATGAAGGCAATTGGCTGGAGCAATCCAGAGCAATTTATGGCCGCGCCTCAACCTCCGCCACCGCCGCCGCCAGAGCTTATGGTTGCAATGGAAGAGATCAAGGTTAAGCAGCAAGACGCGAACACCAAGCAAATGCTTGCGCAAGCCAAGATTGCGGAGACGCAAGCCAACATTGCGAAAGACGGCCAAGGACAGCAAGGCGTGCCGCTTGACCCGAACAAACTGATTGACGCGCAACTAAAGCAGGCAGAGCTGAAGCAGAAAGACGCTGACCTGCAGATGAAGAAAATGGACATCATGTCGGACATGCGCACCGAAATGATGAACGACAAAGAGAACCAGCTAGACAATTGGAACCGTCGCAAAGACCGCGAGAGCGCTGAACGCATTGCGGCAGTTAAGCTTGCGCAAGACGTGATGAAGACGCCTAATGGTCTTCAGATCATGAAGAAGGTTATTGACCCGAACATGATGAAGGTCCTTGAGAGCAAAGAAGACGAACCGCCGTTTGAGGGTCAGTAATCATGGACGATCTATCGGAAAAGCCACAAGACGGCCTGACAGGCGAAGTATCGTTTGGCCCTGACGACCCGCAAGTGCAAGCACGGTCGGCCTACGACGTGTCTCCGATAATCGATCAAAATCTCTACAAGACCGCCAGCGCCGCGCTGGAGAGAAATAGAGACAGGCCATTTTCTAGCGCGCATGAGTTCGTTCAGCACCAGCTAAACAAAGATGAGCAACAGCTGCCGCAATACGATCGCGAGGCAGTGAAGGCGTGGCAGGAGGGCGCAAAAGGTCTTGGCCATCTCGCCGCGTATAACATCCCAGTCGTAGGTGAAGGATTAGCGCTATACGACATGGCGAATGCGGTTCATGACATTGCGTCGCCGGAGTTCCGTGAGGCAGTGAACAAAGGCGATTACCTAACGTCAGGTCTAGACGTAGCTAACCTTGCGCTGTCAGCTCTTGGCGTGCCGTGGAAGGCCGCTAAAGGCGCAGCTCAGAGCGTTGGCAAGGCGATCCTTGGCGCACCAGGCAAGGCAGCAGCGGCAGGCGCAGCAGCAGCCGCAGGCATGACGCCAGAAGACGCAGAGGCAAGCTTCTTTAGCAAAAGAGCATTTATGTCTCCCGCTATTCAAAAGGCAATGAGAGAGGCGGAGGCGGCTACTCTCATACACGGCAGAAATCCTCATGAGGTTTTCAAGGAACACGGATGGGTGCCAGATCCATCTGGTCACATGGTTAGCGAGCTGTCGGATGAGGGCGCAAGAATAATTCCAGAAGGACTTGAGAAGTTCAGGGCTGGTAATACAAATCTATCTCTGGGAGACGTATTGTCTCACCCTGATTTGTTTGACCTTTATCCGTCTTCCTACTCAACAAAGCTCACTCCGTATCTTCCACGGACAAACCCAGAGAAAGAGCGTGGATATTTCAATGCTACAGGGGATAAGATTGGCTCTAACATACGACTGAGTGAAAGAGACTTGCTGGAAAATTTACTTCACGAGCATCAGCATCGAATACAGCGCGTTGAAGGCATGTCTCCCGGTCAAAACTCAGAAGACTTTCAGCGTGCTCATCAATCAATAATGATCCCGCTTGAGGAAAAATTGCGGTCCATGCAAGGCGCTATTACGCTCCGATCGCTAATGAAACAAAACCCAGAATTAAGCGATCCAGTATCAGCAATTATGTTTGCCAAGCAGCATAATATAGACATTGGCCCTCAGCCGTTGCCTTATGTAAAGAAAGATATAGAAAGTCTTTTCGACGACATGAGGGACACTCAAAATAAAATTGTTACTGCAAGACAGACTGCCCCAGATCCATTTCAAGAATATCTTAGGTCATTAGGAGAATACACAGCCAGGCTGCCTGGAGAGCGTCTGGGCATGTCCGCGGCAGAAAGAAGAAACGCCTATCCATTTGATCCGAACTATCCAGTTATTGTTAGGGCCCCAGCGCGTGACTTAATGCATCAAGTTGCAAATCCAAAATGGGAAGCAGAGCGAGACCGTGCTGTTGAGTTAGCCAGAGAGCTGCAAAAAAATCCGATCCCACACAAAGACAAAGGCGGCGCAGTCGCTAAGCTGCTTGGCAAGCTTATGCCGCCAGGCTCTGGCTACGCCCCACGCAAAGGCTTCCAGACGCTCGTAGATCTGCCAGGCATTGGCAAGGCAGAGAGCCGTCCTATTCCTGGCATTGAGGAAATAGCGCGCCGCTTTGCGGGCCCTGAGCATGGCGCGGACGTCACTGCACTCAATCCAGAGTTCGCGCGTCGCGTTGCAGGCGAGTATGACGTCATGCGTCACGACCCGACAGATGCTGCAGTCAAGCGCGCATACGAGGCGCTGGCAGACGAAACAATGCAGCAGTATCGCGCCGCTAAAGACCTTGGCCTCGACATCAGGTTTCTGAAGCCAGGCGAGGCAGACCCATATGCCGCCAGCCCGGCCCTAGGCTACGAGGATCTTGTCAATAGAGGCCGCATGTTCGTTTTCCCGACGGAAAGCGGTTTTGGCAGCTCAGGCGAGGCACCCACATCCAACGTCCTCCTAAAGGGCGCTGGACGCATAGGCAATAAGGATGACGCAGTCATCAATGACGCCTTCCGTGTCGTGCATGATCTATTTGGCCATCACGGCCCTGGCAATCCGTCTTTCCGTGCGCCGGGTGAAGAGCGTGCGTATCAACTGCACAGCCGCATGTTCTCGCCAGAGGCACGCCCGGCATTGACGTCAGAAACCCGCGGGCAAAACAGCTGGGTTAACTTTGGCCCTGAGGCTGAGCGCAATCGCACGGCAAGCGGCGCAGACACTATCTACGCTGACCAGAAGACTGGCATCATGCCGGCCTGGACAATGGCAAAGCCGCCAGAAGAAGGCGCGGACGTCGGCCAATACATCAGGAGCCTGAGAGGCTACGCAGCGGGTGGTGCTATCCCACGCGCTGACGACGAAGCTTTCTTCCGCCGCTTGGCTCTTTGGACCTACTCAGTCGCGCCATTGTTTTCAGGACGCCAGGCGTTGGCAGAAAGACGCCGCGGATATGGTGCGGGCGGGAAAGCTCTTTCAGACATAATTGAGAGAGCAATTAGATCCGCAAAAGTTATCACATCTGAAGGCACACCAACGGTTAGGAATATGGCAAGAGAGACGCCATTATATCCTGATGTTTATAAAAACCCTCGCCTTTTGGCAGAAGAAGCAGAGGGTCGCGTCGCTAAAGAAGACCCTATGTTAAAGCGTCTTTGGGGCGTTAATAGAGAAGACATCTATGATATTGCTGGTCACAGACCCGGAAATGTTGAGCCTGTTTTAGCGCCGCCACCTGCAAAAACACGCGGAATAAATTATGCGTCTGAAGCTGTTATGGTTCCAGAAAATGCAGAAAGGCTTAGAAATATATTAGAAGCTGGATATGAGAAACCAGGATTACGAAAAGGCATGATGCCTTGGTATTACATGGATCCTGTTTATAACCGCCTTGAACAAATGTTCGGACCAGAAGAGGCTGTTAATCGCTATAATTTGTTAAATACATCTGTCTCTATGATGTCTCCGGCGAGTAATGTTAAAACAGAAATAAATAGAGGTCTTGGCGCTTATCACATGGCCTTGCAAGGAAGATTTAATGATTTTGTTCGCGGTGGAGGTAAGCCAAGCGCGGCTCCATTAGACGTCATGCCACAATATATGAGAGACAGAATGGTGGGGCATTTGGCGCATTCTACATCTCAAGCTGGTCCATTAAGTAAATACATACAGACTGGTAAAGTAGAAATGGAAAGCCCAAAAGTTCCGCTTTACATTCAGTCTTCAGGAGTTCCAGAAACTGGCTTCCAAACAAAATTGCCTGTTCCTGACGCGCATTACACTCGTGTTGTTGGCATGCCGGACGTCAGGCGCACAGCTGATCCAGAAGTATCAATGAAGATGAATGAGTATAGACCAGTTGGTAATTGGTTTAGAGAAGAAGTAGCCAAGCCAATGGAAATGGAAGCAGTTCCCGCGCAAGCCCTTATGTGGGGAACAGGATCAGGGGCGACTGGCGTTGACACGGCAATTGGCGCACCAAAGCTTGAGCTATTGTCGCAGCACATTGGCGATGTCGCCAAGCATTACAGAATATCACCCGAAACAGCGCGTGATTTATTACTGCAAGGGACGCTGTATAAAGACGGCGGCTCTGTTATTGATCACGCACTTGATGTAGTATCCAACATTCCGCATAGCGGAAAGCGGGACGCCGCTTAATATCTGGCCGGAGAAATTGAATGTATGAGATGGCAAAAAAGGGCCGTGAGGCCATGAAGTCTAAAGCCCGCCGATTGGCAGGCGAGAAAGACCAAAAGGTCGACAGCTCTGACTGGTCGCCCGCGCCTCCGCTGAATGCGGAAGCAAAGACTGGCATGCGTCCAGTATCCCGCCGAACCTATAAGAAGGGTGGCAAGGTTGTTGGCCAAGAGGCACGCAAGCGCGCTGACAAGCCATCTCGCGCAACGGGCGGTGAAATTGCAACCGCAATGATGAACAAGAATTTAAAGGAAGCCAACGAGAAGCGCGATGGCGTAAAGCACGTCGGCGCTCTTAAGCATGGCGGCAAAGCTAAATACGCCACGGGCGGCGGTATCAAGGACAAGAAAGCGCTTGGCGCAATCGACCCAACGCCAGTTCGTTCAAAAGCTGAACACTACAAAAAAGGCGGGATGGTCAAAAAAGCAGGCGGTGGTGGCAGTTGGCTTGAGAAAATGGTTGGCAAGCCAAAGACCGGCAGCGACATGAGCCAAGTCGGCAAAATGGGCACTGCACGCTACAGCCAAGAAGACAAAGGAGCTCTTGACCGCGCTCTTCGAGAGAACGACGCCCTTCCGGCTCCAGCAGAAGCGGCAGAAAGCGCTGCACGCACGGGCGACAAGCGCGGCGGCATGGTGAAGCGTAAGGCTCACGCTAAGGGCGGCAAGACGGGAATGCATCCCGACGAGCGTGAGGATCGTTCACTCGTAAAGAAAATGGTTAAGAAGACCGCACTGACCGGCAAAAAAGATGGCGGTGAAGCTGGCGGTAAGTGGATCCAGAAGGCTATTAAAAAGCCAGGCGCTCTTCACAAGCAGCTTGGCGTGCCAAAGGGCGAAAAGATCCCTGAAAAAAAGCTTGAGGCTGCAGAGAAAAAAGGCGGCAAGCTTGGCAAGCGCGCCCATTTAGCTGAAACGCTAAAGCGCATCAATAAATACGGCGGCGGGTCTCTTAGCCTTGACGCCGCTGGCGGCGAAAAAAAATCAGCATCTAAAACAAAAGAGCCAAAGAAGGTCACGCTGATTTCAGTCAACATTGGCAAGGAAACACCTAACAAGCCAGCGTCCTCTCCCGCTGACATTATGAAGCCGCCAATGGTGCCGCCAATGCCTCCTGTTGCGCCTCCTGGCGCTGGCGCTCCTCCTGCCGCACCTCCGACAATGCCTATCCCTGGCGGTCCTGGCGGCATGCCAATGCCTGGAGCACCTGGTCGCAAGGCAGGCGGACGCATCAGCAAGGTAGCCAAGTCTTACAAGGACATGGAGGCTGGAGCTGGGTCAGGCGAAGGCCGGTTGCAGAAAGAAGATATCGCTAAAGCGAAAAAGGGTCGCGGTAAGTAATTACTGCGCATGGACTGGGCGTCACCCCCTTATGGCGTCCAGTCCTCTTACATCATAAGGGGAGCCCAAGGGGGTGGGTTGTGGGAACACTAACGCGTAGCCATATGTTTGCTCACGAGCTTGAGCGTTTGATTGAAATTGAAGTCGAGAGAATGAAGGACAATCTTGCACTTGGATTTCTAGAAGACTTCAACGAATACAGGTTCGTTGCAGGAAAGGTCGCCGGGTTGCGCACGGCGATCGACTTAATGGCTGAGGCATCAGCCATATGTGATGGTAAACCGCGCGAACACTAAGGGGACGTTAATGACTAACTTGGTAATGGATCACGCAGAGGATCCAAAACAGAAAATAATAAATGAAATTGGCGATTTATCTAAAATTGAACTGTTTAACAATCAGATACTGTGCGCCGTCTACGTGCGTCCGACAAAAACAAAAAGCGGACTGTATTTGACTGATAAATATGCAGACGAAGATAGGTTCCAGGGCAAGGTTGGCCTACTCATTGGCATGGGCCCGGCTGCGTTTAATGATGAAAGTGGTCAGTGGTTTAATAATACAAGCTTTAATCTGCATGACTGGCTTGTTTATCGCCCATCTGACGGATGGAGCATCACAATAAATGGCGTTTTGTGCAGAGTTTTATCTGACACGCAGGTAAAAATGCGCATCCCGTCACCTGATACAGCATGGTAATGGAGAAAATTGATGTCTGACGAACAAGATCACGTCGAAGTAGAGCTTGATAAGCCTGAAGAGACGAAAAAAGACGAACCTGAAATAGAAATAATCGACGAAAAGGCTGCAAAAGAGCCTGAAATAGAAAAAGCGCCGATTATTGAGCCGCAAGAAGGCATCCAAGAGCTTAAAAAGCGCCTGGAAGCTGAGAAAGCGGCACGCATAGACGCAGAAAAGCGCGCACGAGAGGCTAACTTTCACGCTGATCGCGCCCGTGATAACGCAAAAGACGCAAATTATCAGCTCGTCGTGAATGCGCTTGAGACTGTTAAGGAGCGTTCAGATGCCTTGAAGGCTGCGCATAAGGAAGCAATGAGTGTTGGCGACTACGACAAGGTCGCTGAGCTTCAAGAAGCCATGTCAATCAATGCGTATCAGATGAATGAGCTGAAACGCGGCGAGAGAGCATTAAAAGAACAGATGCAGGCGGAAGAAGAGGCCGCTAAGCGCCAACCCCCACGTCAAACAGAGCTCCCTGGCGACATTATTGAGCAAATGGCTCAAACGGTATCGCCAAAATCAGCGTCTTGGCTGCTAAAAAATAAAGAACATCTGTCTGGCGAGCGTGAAATACGCAAAATGTTTCGCGCTCACGAAGACGCCGTGGATGATGGGCTTAAGACAGACAGCGACGAGTATTTTAGCTTCATTGAAAGCCGCCTGGGGCTCAATAAGCAGGTTGAAGAAGATGTTATGTCAGAAGCCGCGGCTCCTGCGCCTAGACGCGCACCGCAGCCACCGCCTGCGCCCGTATCACGTAGCCCTCAACGATCAAATGTCGTCCGTCTAACTAAGGACCAGGCGGAGATGGCGTCAATGCTTGGCATGACTGACAAGGAATACGCGAAACACATGCTTGACCTTCGCAAAGAAGGCAAAATTGCAAACTGATGGAGATTGTTATGAATACGCCTACGGTAAAGAAGGGCATGTTTGCGAAAGCGGCAGCCGGAGCCCCTATTGATGAAGCGCCGCCAATGAGGCCCGCAATGCGTGAAGACGACCCAAGAGAAAGAGCAAGGCAGCGTGCGGCTGAACTGCGCAACCACTTAGAGGAAGTCGTCGACGGCACTGATGACTTCTACGTTCCTCAGGACATTATTCCAGATGGCTGGACGTATGAGTGGAAACGCTTCACGACATACGGCGCTGAGGACCCGTCTTATCAGGTTCACTTAGCGCGTTCTGGGTGGACGGCGGTCCCAGTGTCTCGTCATCCGTCTATGATGCCTCAAAACACAACAGACAAAGTAATTACCAGAAAAGGCATGGTCCTCATGGAATGCCCGTCTGAGATTGTCCTTGAGCGTATCGACGCAGATAAAAGGAAGGCGCGCATGCAGGTCATGCACAAGGAAAACCAACTTGCCGGCACGCCTGACGGCACAATGACGAGAGATCACGCGCAAGCACGTCCTCAAATCAAGAAGTCATACGAGGCTATGCCGGTCCCTGAGAAGTAAGTTCTCTGGCAGTAAGCTAGTCCAGGGGGTCGCCTCGTGCGGCCCCTTTACTTTTAGTTTGCAAATATGCGATAATGAAGGCAAGCCACACTGATGGCCTGGGCCTCCCCGGCGCGAGGCGTTAACTTTTTCTGTTCCGTATAATCGCCCCGGCGCGCGATGAAGGAACTCCTGAATAAGGAGAACCCGTCATGGCGAATACAAGTGCGCCTTTCGGTTTTAGACAATATGCGGGAAACGGATCTGCTCCTACTTACGAGCAAGTTCAGTATCCTATCGCATACAACTCTACCAATATCTTTTTTGGCGACCCAGTAACAGCCGTCAGCGATGGCACGGTTACTCAGTCTGCCAGCACCAGCACACCAGCTGCTCTCGGCGTCGCTGGCGTATTTGTTGGCTGTAAATATCTTTCAACGGTTCAAAAAAGAACTGTTTGGTCGAACTACTATCCGGGCGGCACCGATCCAGTTTCTGGTTCGATCTACGCCTACATCGTAAACGACCCTAACGCTAAGTTCGTTGTTCAGTCCGACAGCACGGGCATTGCTCTTGCTGACGTGAACGCAACAATCGGGTTCTTAATCGGCACGGGCAATACTTCAAATGGTATTTCTGGCGCTTATCTAGATACCTCCACGTTGCAGACTGGCACGCTTGCTAACTACCCATTTAAGATTGTTGCATTAATCAACGATCCGCCTGGGGCTCAAGGCACGCTGTCGAACGGACAGGCATATGACAATGCCATCGTCATGTTCAACAACGTCTACACCCGCAACTTCCAAGGCGTCTAACAAGGAGTAAGGACCAATGGCTGTTAATCTCTCTGCCATTAAAGACCTCCTCCTTCCGGGCCTCCGGGGGATTGAGGGTAAGTATGAGATGATCCCATCTCAATACGATAAGATCTTCACGAAGCATGATTCCAAAATGGCGCTTGAGCGCACTGCGGAAATGCGCTTCTTGGGTCTTGCACAGCTGAAGACTGAAGGTGGCCAGACCGCTTTCGACAACTCAGCTGGTGAGCGTTACATCTATAACCAAGAGCACACTGAAATTGCTCTCGGCTATGCGATCACGCGCAAAGCAATCGACGACAACCTGTATAAATCACAGTTCATGCCTTCGAACCTTGGCTTGATGGAAAGCTTCCACCAGACCAAAGAGATCTACGGCGCGAACGTGCTTAACACGGCGACGACGTATAACGCGTCTGTCGGCGGTGACGGTGTCGCTCTTTGCTCCACGGCGCATCCAATCGATGGCGCTACTGTAGCGAATACGCCTACGGTTCAGGTTGATCTTAACGAAGCCACGCTTCTGAACGGCATGATTGCTATCAGAACAAACTTCAAAGACCAGGCTGGCCTGAAGATCTTCGCCCGCGGTCGCCGCTTGGTTGTTCCTGCTCAGCTTGAGCCTGTAGCAATCCGTCTCACAAAGACGGAGCTCCGCCCAGGAACGTCAGACAATGACGTCAATGCAATCATGATGACAGCCGGCGGATTGCCGGAAGGTTTCATGACCAACGACTTCTTGACGTCATCGTATGCTTGGTTCTTGCTAACCAACATTGACGGCCTGTCTTACATGGAAAGAGTTAAGTTCGAAACCGACATGCAGGTAGATTTCGTGACTGACAACTTACTCGTAAAGGGTTATGAACGCTACAGTTTCGGCTATTACAACTGGCGCTCAATTTACGGCAACTTCCCAACGTCGTAAGGAGGAAGTAATATGGCTAATGCTGCTTTCTCCGGTCCATTAATTGTGTTCGGGCAAAACCCGACACAGCCTGGTGACTACAACCCGGACATCGGTGGCTCGTCTCTGTTTTACGCAGGGACGGGTATCTTAGATCCACGTCAAGTATACACCTACATCCCCGGTGAAGCTCAGTCTGCACCGGACTTTGGGTGGCTTGGCGTGGACAACATCACGACCTTGAGTGCTGTTCCTTACACTGCATCTGCTACGGCAATTGTCGCGTCAGCTGCTGCCACAAGTGCAACGCTCACAGTTGTATCGTCGAGCTCTTCGACGACTGGCGTCTATTATTCCACGAGCTTTGTTCGTGCGGATACGGGTGCGACTGACACGGTCCTCGCTCTTGACGCTTACGCGTCAGTAACGGGCTCATTCAGCAATGGTGTTCTCACGATCACCACCTCCACCAATCAGATGCCAATTGGTCCCGGTATGGTTGTTCTTGCTACTACAGGAACGGTTTCTCAGGGAACCGCTGCTGGAACGCAGATCGTATCTCAGCTCACGACAACCGGCACATACTCGTCGGTTTCGCAGGGCACGACTGGCACTTATCAGACAAGCGGCAATTTGACGGCGACTTCAGGCACGGTAACACTTGCCTACCAGACGCCAGGCCAGTGCGCCGTTCCTAATAATGCCCAGACGCCTGGCATGTATAACTGGAGCCCTCAAGCTCTTCTTGGTCGTGCGGTCACGGTTACGGCTGCTTCAGGTGCTACAGCTACGACAGCAACTGTCTCTGGCTATGACATCTACGGATACCCAATGACGCAGGCTCTTACGATCTCTGCGGGTGGTGTTGTTACCAGCACAAAGGCGTTCAAATACATCAAGTCAGTTGTTCTTAATGCTGCTGACTCTGGCCATAACTACTCTGTAGGAACGGCTGATGTGTTTGGGTTCCCACTGCGGTCTGATACGTTTGGTGACGTTATCATTAACTATGCAGCGTCACTGGTTGGCACGACATTGATCACTGCCGCCACAAACTATCTGCCTGCAGATAGAACAACGCCTAGCTCGACAACAAACGATGTTCGTGGAACCTTTGCTGCTACTTCAAGCAGCGGGGCAAACAAGCTAATCGTTCGTCAGTCACCACAAGCTTATATGGTGCCTTACGCAACTGGCTTGTTCGGCCTTACTCAGGCTTAAGAAAGGGCTCTAAAATGGTATCTCAGACTAAAGATCCAGATGCTAAGGGCTCCCGCAAGAGCCTTTACAATGCTCAAAACAGCCACGTTGCGGCTGAAGCAGAGCAAGGCACAGACGGCTTCAAAAAAGGCGGTCGTGCTAAAAAAGCTGCTGGTGGCTGTGGCGTAATGTCCTCAGCCGCTAAGGGTAAGCGTCCTGCTCGCGCAAGCGGCGGCGGCGTCTTCTCTTCAGCTGCTCAAGGCACCCCACGCGGCAAAGCTTCTCATTACTGAGATTTGTCGGTGCTAAAGTCGACGAGGGTTTTTTGGAACCCTCGTCTTATTCTTGGAGATTAGATATGGCGAAAACGCCCACTTGGCAGAGATCAGAAGGCAAAAGCAAATCTGGTGGACTTAATGCTAAGGGAAGGGCCTCCGCCAAGGCTGAGGGTCACAACCTGAAGCCGCCGGTCTCGAAAGAGCAGGCCGCTAAAAGCGATAAGTCGGCCTCTCGACGTAAGTCATTCTGTGCTAGGATGACAGGTATGAAGAAGAAATTAACTGGCGCAGCAGCTGCTGCTGATCCAAATAGTCGTATCAATAAGTCATTGCGCAAATGGGATTGCTAAAATGAGCAAGCCATTTTGGGAAAAAGATGCACCTAAAGACGCAAAGCATAAGGCTTTAAGCGCAAAAGGTGTTAGAATGGCAAAAGCTAGGGCACGGGCGGCGGGTCGTCCTTACCCGAATTTAGTTGATAATGTTGCGGCTGCGCGGGCCCAGAATAAAAAGGAAAAGCACTAATGCGTCCTATCGTTATCACTGCCGGCCCTCTTGCCGCCGCCTCTGCAGTAGGCATTGCCGCCAACCAGGTGGTGACTGGCGCGGCAAATATGACGCTTACTTCCTCTACTGTCACCCTTGACGTTCCTCGCCGTGTGTTAATTACCAACGTCGGCAATGATACGGGCATAACCTTTACGATTACGGGCACGACGTTTTGGGGTGTTGTTATTTCTGAGACAGTGACAGGCACAAGCGGCAGCTCTGTCGCAACAAATAACGACTTTGCTACCGTCACAAGCATCAAGACAAGCGGCTCAACGAGTGCAAGCGGCGCGTCTGCCGGCACAAATGGCGTGGCAGGAAGCAGTTGGGTGCGCTTTGACGAGTGGTCTCCGTCTAACATTTCAATTCAATGCACCGTAAGCGGCACTGTTAACTACACGCTGCAGTCTACCCTTGATGATCCAAATAGCGCGACAAATCCTGTAGCAATTGGTTCAGTGACCTGGGTTAACTCATCTGACACCGCTGTTGTTAGTGCAAGTGCTACAAAGCAATCAAACTTCTTGTTCGCGCCAGTTTATGCCCGTGTTGTTATAAACAGTGGCACTGGTTCAGTGACGACGACGTTTGTTCAAGATAGTAATGGACCATACTAATGGCCACGGGCGGACTATCTACGACAACCGGCCTTCCTAACGGTTCGGGTCTTACTCAAACGACTGGGACATCTGTCGGCGGCGGGTTAACAAATTAATAAGGGGAACAGATGTCTAACCTTCCGATATCAGGATTAGCGGCGGGTGCAGCTGTATCTGCCACAGATGTCGTCCCTAATGTTCAGACTACAGGTGTCGGCCCGGTCCAGACAACGGCGGCTCAGCTCAAGACGTTTATGAGCGCGTCACCTTATTTTACGGGTAATGTCGGCGTCGGAACATCAAGCCCGCAAGCACACTTTCAAGTAACTTTAGAAACTGGCCTGTCTGGTTTTTATTCTGATTCATACCAAGACAGTAGCGTCTACCACTATTATTCAGAATTACGGAATATAAATACTCAGGGATATGGTGAGGGCTTTTATAGTTCTTACGGAAGAGGTTCTTATTCATCTCCTGCAGTTACGCAAGTATTAGATACTCTTGGATACTTTGGCTGGGGTGCCTACAGTAATTCGACCAGCCCTAATGCATTTAATGGATTTGATTACAGCACAGCCATAGCTGCTATTGTTGATGCAACACCTACTGGAACAGGAACAAGCTCTGCACTGACGCCTTCTGCCATTGTGTTTATGACACAAGGTCTTCCTGTAGGTGGCTCAACAACAACGACTCCTTATGAAAAAATGCGTTTGTCGAGCGCGGGCAATTTGGGGGTTGGAACAACAACGCCAGCAACGCTTCTTACTGTCGCCGGTCCTATTTCAATTAAGAGCCCAAGCACGGTAACTGCTGCAACTTATACTGTAGCTTCTACTGATTCATCTTTAATTTTTTCTACAAACAATTGCACAGTAACAATGCCTTCGGCTGTTACATATCCCGGCAGAATCCTTCATGTTAAAAATATTTCTGCTATTACTGTAAGTAGCGCATCTTCTAATATTGTCCCGTTATCTACAGCAACTGCAGGAACGGCTATATTGTCTGCTAGTGCCGGCAAGTGGGCAATGCTACAGTCTGACGGAACAAACTGGGTAATAATGGCGTCTAACTAAGGATGAGTAATGTCGACCTCGAACGCATACACGTTCAATCCTTCGCTCGGCGAACTCACCATTTACGCCTACCAACTGATTGGCGTTCGCCCTACGGCATTACTCCAAGAGCACATTGACGCGGCGCGCACTGCGACAAATATGATGTTTGCTAATTGGAGCAATCGCGGCGTTAATCTTTGGCAAGTTACATCAACGACGCAGACGTTAACGCAAGGAACGTCTCAATATAGTGTAGCCGCTAATACAGTCGTTGTTTTGGATGCCTATGTCACAGTGACATCGGGCGGCGTGTCAACTGACCGTATTATTTTACCAATTAGCCGCACTGAATACGCGTCATACCCAAATAAAACGCAGCAAGGATTTCCGAACGTGTTCTGGTTCGATCGCCTTCTGTCTCCAACCATTACGCTTTGGCCGGTTCCCGACGGAAACGAGGTGTCACTAACGTATTACAGCGTTCTGCGCATTCAGGACGCTAACATGAACGGCACGGAGCAAGTAGATATCCCTCCGATATGGCTAGAGGCGTTTGCTTACGGATTAGCGTATCGCCTGGCTATGATATGGGCACCAGACAAGGCGCTCCCATTAAAGGCAGTCGCTGATGAGGCTTATGAGATAGCCGCGGCTCAGAACGTAGAAACTGCGCAGCAATACATCAGCCCGCAAATTAGCGGATACTTTAGATGAGGCCCCACGGACGCGCGAGGGTAAGTTCACGCAACCCGAATGCGTTCGGCATATGCGATCGTTGCAATTTTTTATACAACCATAACGAACTTTCCTGGCAATTCGATTGGCGCGGCGCTGCACTTTTAAACACACGCATTCTTGTTTGCCACACTTGTTATGACACGCCACAGCAGCAATTGCGTGCAATCGTTATTCCCGCTGATCCTACGCCAGTTCAAAATCCGCGCGTGCAAGATTACGCGACGGCAGAAACAAGCACCAGATATACGTCCGGTCAAAACTCCATAGATCCCATTACAGGCATCCCGGTTATTGGCGGAAATGTTCGCGTTACATCGACACCAACTGGCGGTCTTCTGTTGTTAGAAGACGGTTCTGGCGCTATACTGTTAGAGGATGGCGTGAGTTATCTTGTCCAGGAAAATTCTGGTGCTGCTGCAACGACAGACGATCGCGTCCTGCAGCAAACAGGCGAGCCTCCTGGCGGATTGAATACGCAACCTGGCACGGATCCAAATGCTCCGGGTGACAACAACCCAGGCTTGCCATATGATTACACGCAAGTTCCTAAAACAGGGCCGCTAAACTAATGTCGAACCAACAAATACCTAATCTTCCTGCAGCCATTTCTCTTAATGGATCTGAGGAACTTGAGGCAGTTCAAGGCGGCACGTCTGTTCGAGTAACAGCGGCACAAATATCTGGACTAACACCCGGACCTACTGGACCCACGGGAGCCCCCGGAATGACAGGCCCCACGGGCCGGACGGGCCCCACGGGCCCCACCGGAGCCACGGGAGCGCCATCAACAGTTACTGGCCCAACAGGCCCCACGGGCGCTACAGGTGCCGCGTCTAACGTCACGGGCCCCACGGGCCCTACGGGCGCAACAGGCGCAACCGGGGCGAGCGGAGTATCAATTACGGGCCCCACAGGCCAGACGGGCCCCACCGGGGCAACGGGCGCTGCATCGAGTGTTGCTGGGCCTACGGGCCCCACGGGCGCGACCGGCGCTGGCGGAGGTCTTGGACCTACCGGTCCTTCAGTTACCGGCCCCACGGGGGCTACGGGATCTACAGGCCCTTCAGTTACTGGACCCACAGGTTCTACGGGCCCCGCTTCTAATGTTACGGGCCCCACGGGATGGACTGGCCCCACCGGCTCTACAGGACCGTCTGTTACGGGCCCCACCGGCCCAACCGGCGCGACTGGCGCTCAGGGCAATCTTTACGCGACGACTAGCACGACCAGCCTGACGATTGCTGTTGGCACACAGTCGCTGACCGTTGGGATAGGTCTCGCCTATACCGTAGGACAGCAAATCATCATTGCGTATGATAGCACGCATTTAATGACGGGCTCTGTGACGTCATATAATTCTGCGACTGGCGCGGCTGTCGTTAATATTACATCAACCACGGGAACTGGCACTTATTCCTCGTGGACGATGAACCTAAATGCGGCGTCTGGTCCCGCTGGTCCGACTGGAGCGACAGGCGCGTCAGGCCCAAACACAATTAATGTCGGCACGACAACAGTTACAGGCGGAACTTCTGGCCGTGTCATTTATGACAATGCTGGCGTTGTTGGTGAATATCCAACAAGTGCGACGACTGTTGCAAGCAGCGTTGTATTAAGAGACGCTAATGTTAACATAACATCAAATGCTTTTTTTGCAGGAACAACAAGCACAGCGGCTGCTGGTGGAACAACAACATTAACCGCAGCTTCTACACCAGTTAATGTCGTTACGGGGTCTGGTGGTCAAACATTCACGCTTCCCGACGCAACTACATTGCCAATAGGCGCAATATTTTCATTCAATAATAATCAGTCTAGCGGAACTATCGTTGTAAAGAATACTGGCGCAACGACAATTGCGACGTTCCAAGCAGGGTCTTACGGAACAATTGTATTAATTGCTAACGGGACATCTTCGGGATCGTGGGATCCTCATTTCCAAGCGCCAAATAATGTAAACTGGTCAACAAATACATTAGATTATCCGGGCTCAATTACCTCTGCGACGTGGAACGGTGTTGCGGTTGCTGTAAATCGTGGCGGGACAGGTCTATCCAGCGGAACATCTGGAGGCGTCCCATATTTTAGCTCAACAAGCACGATGGCTTCATCTGCCGCTCTTGCTCAATATTCGGTAATTGTAGGTGGGGGCGCAGGTGCGGCTCCAGCTACAATTGTAACAGGGTCGGCTAATCAGCTTTTATCAAGCGGGGGCTCTGGCGCAAACCCATCTTGGACAACTGCGACATATCCTGCTACGACAACGATTAATCAATTGCTTTATTCAAGTTCTGCGAACACGATTGCAGGGCTTGCAACAACAAATGGCGGAATCCTTAACGCCAATAGCAGCGGCGTTCCTTCATTAACTGTAACGCCTGTTCTCGGTGTTGCTGGCACGTCTGCCGGGACGCTTGGTTTTTCGGGATTAACGAGCGGCGTTGTTACGATTCAGACGGCTGCTGCAGCTGGAACATGGTCGCTTACGCTTCCGACAAGTGGTGGCACGAACGGTTATTTGCTTCAGACAAATGGTTCTGGTGTCTCTTCTTGGTTCAATCTGTTTGGAACAGCCAATACATTTACGGCAAGCCAAACATTTAATGCCGCAACATCTTCTATCTATCTTGGCGCTAACGCTGGTAATGGCGGCGTTGCGACGTTCTATGGATCAACAAGCGGCAGCGTTACGCTTGGTGTTCCTGCAGCTGCTGGCACAGGAACAGTATTCACGCTTCCTTCGTCAAATGGAACGAGCGGTTATGTTCTGACGACGAATGGGTCGGGTGTTACTTCTTGGACAAGCCCCGGAAGCTTGAGCGGTGTCGTTACGACATTTAGCGCGGGCACAACCGGATTTACGCCAAGCTCGGCAACATCTGGAGCAATTACGCTTGCTGGAACGCTTGGTGTCACCAACGGCGGCACTGGCCTCACCAGTTTAACGGCTGGATATATACCTTACGCAAGTGCGACTAATACACTTGGAACTTCTGCTAATTTTCAGACAGATGGTAACAATCTTCTTATAGGTGGATTAATAGCATCAACTGGCGCATTTAATAAAGGTATTTATGTTTCATCTGGCGCAAATAATATTTCTGGTATTCAATTTACAAGCACAGCGCAAGGCACAGCATATAACAGTGGTTTTATATTCACATTAAACGGTGTTAATGCCACTTTATTAAATTATGCGGCTGGATTTACTTCTATTACAAATAGCACCGCCAACCCAATATATTTGCAAACAAATAATGGCGCAAATACTTTAACATACGATGGCTCCGGCAACCTCGGACTAGGTGTTACGCCGAGTGCTTGGGATAGCGCGATAAAAGCAGTTCAAATTAACAATCAAGGCGCTATTTGGTCTACTTCTTCATCCAATCCTAACGTAACTTTAAGCGCTAATACTCGTCAGGTTGGCGTAACATATTACTATGTAAATACAGGCGTAGCTACTTATTACCAACAAACTAGCGGCCAACATCAGTGGTATACCGCAGCCTCCGGCACCGCAGGAAACTCCATCTCCTTCACTCAGGCGATGACGCTGGATGCTAGTGGTAACTTAGGTATCGGTGGTGGGCCTAGCTATAAGCTAGACGTATATACTTCTGCGGCTGGAACGGCCATTCATGCAACAGATAGCACAAACGCGGATTTCTTTTTAGACTTTCCCTCGTCAGGTATAACAAGGCTAACCAGCCAATATGGAACTGCTGGTATTTTTACTTTTGCAAACGGCACCGCAAAAACAGAACGTATGCGCATCGACAGCAGCGGAAACACTTACATTGAAGCAGGCAACCTTTGGCAATACGCTCCTGCACCAACATCAATATCGACAACAGCTACTCTTACCGCCGCGCAACTACAAACTGACATCATAAACACGACAGGCACAAGCTATACTGTCACGATGCCTACAGGAACGGCTATTGATGCTGGTTTTACTGGCGTTCCGACAATAAACATCGGGTTTGATTTCCATATCGTAAATACTGCTTCCGGCACAATTACGATGGCTGTGAATACTGGCGTTACGTCGTTAGGAACATTGACAGTTGCTACAGGCGTATCAGCGCATTTTCGTTTACGTCGAACTGCCGCAAATACTTACGTTATGTATAGACTGTCATAAGGATTAACAATGGCAAACTCATATTCTTGGGTAATTTCTCAACTAGAGTGCTATCCAGAACACGACAACCATACAGAAGTCGTCTTCCAAGTTCACTGGCGCAGACAAGCGACAGACGGAACGCACACCGCTGACATATATGGATCACAATCCGTAACGCTAGATCCAGCCGCTCCATTCACAGCCTATGCTGATCTGACAGAAGCACAGGTTATCGGCTGGCTGGAAGATGCGTTTGGCTCTGAGACATTAGCTGCACAAGTTGCTTCACTTGATAAGCAGATTGAGGATCAGATTAACCCGCCCGTTCTGCGTATGCCTAATCCTTGGTCCGTTTAACATACCGCCAAGTGTAGCCGTAGGCGGAGGACTTTTCGCCTCGGCATACTTTTGCAATGGATGAATGGTCGCCCTTGTATTTGCCTTGGGATGCAACCCATTCTGCCGCAAGTGTCCCTGTTCCAAAAATCATACCAGTTTCAATACACTTTACAGCTTTAGCTTGAACATGCGCCGCCCGCTTTTCGGGTGTGTTGAAGCGTTCTCGCGCTCTTTTGCTGGCTAGGGCGCGGGCTTTTGGGTTCTTAAATTGTGCGATGGTTGCGGCGCTTAGTTTTTCGCGGTTTGTGGGATTGGCAAAATACTCTTTTAATGTTTGGCTAATTTTTGCTCTAATTTCTGGACAAGCAGCTTGTTGTTTAACTCTTTTTACGTGGGCGGAATAAAAAACTGGATCAGCGTAGCGTTCTTTTGCTTTTTGTTTCAAAAGTTGCCTTGCTTTTGGATCAGCAAGTCTTCGCCGTTGCTTGGCGCGAGTTTTTTCTGACACGATAGCTCCATGCGCCCCGTCGCCTCCGTCAGTTAAATTGCAAAGTCCTAAATGCTTGTATTTTTTGATAAGTTTAATTTCGAGGGCAAAGGCTTCGTCTTGTGTTAAATTGTTTTTGACAATTTCTGCCGTGTAACCATATTTATTTACGATGTTGTGCCAATAGGGTGTTCGGGCCCATTTAGATTTGTGACGGTAACGGCATCCTTTGCCGATGTAAAAAATGCGCCCGTCGGTTGCTTTTTTGTGGATGTAGACAAAGAATTGCATGGATGATATTATAACACATTGTAATGTATTGAATATAAATATAATTCACACTGGACATATTTACTTTATTGTTGGTAAATATTGAGATACAAAGAACATGTTGGTTAAATATGAGCAGAAAAATGGAAGATAAAGAAGTATCAATCACGTTAAAAATTACCCAATGGAATGTTGTAATGCAGGGGCTTGGGCAATTGCCGTATTTTCAAGCCGTAGCTTTAATTGATGAGTTGAAAAGTCAGGCAAATAGCCAGCTGAACGCGACGATTGAGCCGCCACAAAATCCATCCTGATATCCATATGGCATAAAAGGAGGGGTTTATGCCTTACAGCTCTGAGAGCGGAAAATCTTACATCCGCAATATAGTGGGTCGTATTAAACACGGCCGCATGCTTGACATTGGCTGCGGCAGCGGCACATACGCCAAAATGTTCCCAGAAGCAGACTGGACCGGAATTGAGGTGTGGGAACCATATATTGAAGAATTTAAACTAAATGATCTGTATCAACAGCTGATACTTGCAGACGCAAGGGCCGTTAATCTTACGCGCTTTGGGCATTTCGACGTCGTCATGCTTGGCGACGTATTGGAGCATATGGATAAAGATGATGCTGTCGCGTTACTCGACAAGGCCAGGTCTGTCGCAGACACCGTCATCGTCAGCATACCCATCGGCCACTATCCTCAAGATGCATACAACGGCAATCCTCACGAAAAGCACATAACAGACAATTGGTCAGACCAAGAGTTTATAGAAACCTTTGGTGAGCCAACAGTCGGATACATCGAAAATGAGATTGGCGTTTATTGCTGGTCAAACCAGAAAGTCAGACCAAAGATCTGCATTTACGCCATCAGCAAGAATGAAGAACAGTTTGTCGCACGCTGGGCGGCGTCGGGAAGAGATGCAGACCTGTTAATGATTGCCGATACTGGCAGCACTGACAAAACAGTAGAAGAATGTAAGAAAAACGGAGTAACCGTTCATGAGATTTGCATTACGCCTTGGAGATTCGATCACGCTCGTAATGCTTCTATCGCCCTTATACCTCGCGATATTGATATATGCGTTAGCCTCGACGTGGATGAGGTTATGGAACCCGGATGGCGAGATGAAATAGAGCGCGTCTGGACACCTGAAACCACCCGCCTCCGTTACATGTTTGACTGGGGCTGCGGCGTTAAGTTTGGGTATGAAAAGATCCATCACCGCCACGGCTACTACTGGCACCACCCTTGCCACGAATACCCACGCTTTGATGCGCGTATCAACGAGGTCTATGCATACACCGACAAGCTGCTTGTCAGCCATCATCCAGACCCCACAAAGAGCCGCGGGCAGTATCTGGACCTGTTGGCGCTGTCGGTCAAAGAAGATCCTGTGTGCCCGCGTAACGCCTTCTACTATGCCCGCGAGTTATCATTTTATTCACGCTGGGATGAATCAATTGTAGAGCTCCAACGATATCTGGCACTCCCCGGCGCTACGTGGATCAATGAGCGGTCATACGCAATGCGCACACTGGCAAAATGCTATGAAGGGAAAGGCGACCCCGCTGAGGCTGAGGCTTGGTGGCTAAGGTCGGCGGCTGAGAGCCCTAATACCCGCGAGCCTTGGTGCGGGCTGTCAAATCTCTACTATATGCAGGCAAGATGGCAGGAATGTTATGGCGCTGCAATGCGTGCGCTATCTATAAAA
>Ga0214206_1000031_pt1 | contig 36674 bp, 30 predicted proteins | sample TroBogEpilimnion_26_FD_153044 | JGI IMG/M metagenome (GOLD analysis project Ga0214206, IMG submission 153044) | Freshwater microbial communities from Trout Bog Lake, WI - 07JUL2009 epilimnion | ecosystem: Environmental > Aquatic > Freshwater > Lake > Epilimnion/Euphotic zone | place: Trout Bog...
GAGAGCCGCCCGCCGCAGCTGATTTTTGAGCGTCACCTCTCGCTGGAAGCGTCGATCATTCGTTGTCATATAGATGCTCTCGGAAAGCGCCTTTCCCAGGCCCAAGACCTTTAGTGGAACATAGTTGGATGCCATTCGTCGATTGACCCGATTGCCACGAACCTTTGCCACGCAGGATATCACTCAGGGATTCGCACCTAGCTTAAGTGAAGCCCGTACCCGTACCAGAACCTGAAAACCTGTACCTGGCGCCCGACGGCTGAGACCTGTGACCCGAATGTGCCTCTGGCCTTCACCTGTCACTAGCAACTTTCACACCTTTCATTAAATGAACCCAAGCAGACTCTATTTATCGCCTCCGGATATAGGCAGCGCGGAAGTGGAATACACCCTGGAAGCTTTTCAATCCAATTGGATCGCTCCGGCCGGCCCGAACCTCGACGCGTTCGAGCAAGATTTCGCGCAGCTCGTCGGCTCGAAGCACGCCGTCGCCGTCGCCTCGGGCACGGCGGCCCTGCATCTCGCGCTACGCCTTGCCGGCGTCGGGCCGGGCGATGAAGTCCTGTGCTCGTCGCTGACCTTCGTCGCTTCGGCCGCGCCCATCACCTATCTCGGCGCCAAGCCCGTCTTCATCGACTCCGAAGAGCGCAGCTGGAACATAGACCCCGCGCTCGCCTGCGCCGTCATCGAGCAGAAGGCCAAGGCCGGCAAGGCGCCCAAGGCGCTCGTGCTCGTGCACCTCTACGGGCAGTCGGCGGACCTCGCTCCGATCAAGGCCTGCTGCGACAAGCATGGCGTGAAGCTCATCGAGGACGCCGCGGAGGCCCTCGGCGCCACCTATGGCGAATCCTCGCCCGGCTCGTTCGGCCTGTTCGGCGTCCATTCCTTCAACGGCAACAAGATCATCACCACCGGCGGCGGCGGCATGCTGGTCACCGACGACGCCGAGTTGGCGAAGCAGGCCCGCTTCCTCGCGACCCAGGCGCGCGATCCGGCTCCGCACTACCAGCATTCCACCATCGGCTACAACTATCGCCTCAGCAACATCGCCGCGAGCATCGGGCTCGGGCAGCTGACGCGTCTCTCCGGCAAGGTCTCGCGCCGCCGCTCCCACTTCAAGGCCTATGCCGAAGCCTTCAAGGGGCTGCCGGGCGTGACCATGCAGCCCGAAGCCACCTGGGGACAGTCGACCCGCTGGCTCACCTGTCTCACCATCGACCCTAAGGTCGCCGGGGTCACGCGCGAGCAGGTCCGTCTCGCGCTCGAGAAGGAAAACATCGAAGCCAGGCCCGTCTGGAAGCCGATGCACCTCCAGCCGGTATTCGCCGCCGCCGAGACGCACGGCGGCGCGGTTAGCGAGCGTCTTTTCGAACAGGGTCTCTGCCTGCCGTCCGGTTCGGCGATGAGCGAAGAGGAACGCTCCCGGGTCATCGCCGTAGTGCGGAAGCAGTTCAGTTGACCGGTTGGCCAGTTGGCCGGTTGGCAAGGGATGCAATAGGCAGACTTCGCAGCGAGTCGCTTCTGCCTGTCGTGAGTAGGGATGTGATTGCCATCACGTCCGTTCGCCAGGCGACGCCTCATTCTCGATCGACATAGCTAAGCCCCGCCGACCTTCGGCCCTCGGTTTCGAACGGCGGCGATAGTAATCGCCACCCAACCTATCCTGCCTTGTCCGGCCAACCGGCCATCCAATCGACCTTTCGACTTCGTTTTAGTTCTGAGCCTCTGGGCCTCTGGTCAACTCATCCTCTCGTTAGATGCCTCCCTCCGCCGTCATCTGCTTCGCCGGTCCCCGTGACCGTTATCAGTCCGCCTTGGCCCTGCAGGAAAACCATGCCCTCGAGGCTTTGGTCACCGAAGCTTACTTCTCGAAATTCTGGGCCGAGACCGGACTCTGCGGGAAAAATTTCCACCGCTTCGCCAAGGTACGTCACCATCCGGAGATTCCGGCGGAGAAAGCCGTGCGGTCGCTGCCCGCCTTCGTGCAGACCTTGCGGGCGCGTTTCAATCGCCGCAAAGATTCGCCGCACTTCGCCATCGCGGACCGCCTGCTGAGCGAGAAAGCCGGCGAGGTGGCGCTCGCTCGCCGGGCTCCGCTCGTCGCCTATAGCTATTATGCCGATGCCGCCTTCCGGCGGATGGAAGGCTCCGGCCTCCCCCGGGTGCTTTTCCAGGTACATCCTAACGGGAAGTACCTAAGGGAACTCTTTCAGGCAGAGATCGCGAAAGTCCCTGAGGCCAAGGCCTCGCTCATGGAGGAGACCGAGATGTCGCCGCTCTTCGACCATAACGACGCGACCTTCGCGATGGCCGACGCCGTGATCTGCGCGAGCACGTTCACCCGGCATTCGTTGGACGACGCTGGTTCCAAGGCGCCGGCGCACGTCGTCGGTTACGGCGTCGACCTCGGCCTGTTCTCCGCCCGTACCGTCGCCCCGATGGCTCAGCCGCTCACCGTCGGGTTCGTCGGCGCGCTCTCCCAGCGCAAGGGCGCTCGCTACCTGCTCGGCGCCTTGGCCGCCCTGCCCAAGGGCGCGGCCAGGCTGATCATTTACACCCGCGCCGCCGTCGACCGCGACCTCATCCGCGGCTTTGAATCCGTCGACGTCGAGGTCCGCGGAGGGCTTTCGGACGCCGAGCTTTCGGCCGACATGAAGCGTTGCGACCTCGTCGCGTTGCCGTCCATCGCGGAGGGCTTCGGGCTCGTGATCCTCGAAGCCATGGCATGCGGGGTGCCCGTGCTCTGCACGACCAGCACCGGTGGTGCCGACTTCATCGCCCATCGGCAGAACGGATTGCTGATCGAGCCCGGCAGCGCCGCCGCCATCGAGCAGGAGCTCGCGTGGGCGCTGACGCATCGCGACGACCTTTTCCAGATGGGCCAGGCCGCGCGCACCGAAGCCGAGAAGCACACCTGGGCCGCCTACCGCCGGAAGTTCTTCGCCGCCTACGCTGTCTCCGTCGGCGCCTGACCACCTTGCGTTTCCGTGGATTCTGCTTCGCAGCAGTTCACCATGCCGGTTCCCTCCATCTGTTAGCGATGTCGCTCCCAACCGCCAACCGCTAGCCGCCACCACCCTCCTCGTATGCCCTTCGCCCGCATCCTCCGCTCCAGCGCCCTCATGGGCGGAGCTCAGGTCGTCGTCCTGGCGGCGGGCTTCGTCCGCGCCAAGGCCATCGCCTTGATCCTCGGCGCTTCCGGCGTCGGCCTCATCGGCATCTTCAACGCGTTCAGCGGGAATGTCTCCTCCCTGGCTGGTTGGGGCTTGGGCACTTCGGGCGTCCGTCTCATCGCCGGCGCGCAGGAGGACGAGAAGCCGTCCAAGGTCGCCGCCGTGCGGCGCTTCGGGTGGACCCTGAGCCTGCTGGGACTCGGCGGGGCGCTGATCGCGTTCTGGCCGGTCGCCCGTGTGACGTTCGCTTCCGGCCAATATGCGACCGAGATGGCCATCGTGGCGCTCGCCGTGCCCTGCGTCATCGCCTCGTCCATGTGGTCGGCCATCGTGCAGGCCTCGGGACGGATCGCCTCGTTGGCGAAGGTGCAGGTCGCGGGTGCGCTCACCGGGCTCCTGCTTGGCCTGCCCGCGATCTACCTCTGGGGCACCATCGGTATCGCGCTCAGCATCTTCCTCGCGGCCGCAGTGCCCGCGTTCGTGCTTTGGCGCACGGCGCGTGAGGCCTGTCCGCCGCCGGCCATCGCGCATGTCGACCGGGCCGACTTGCGTCAGCTGGCCAAGCTCGGGGGCGCCCTCATGGTCGTCGGCTGGCTCGGCCAGCTTTCCGCCTATGTCGTGCGGCTGGCGATCGTCCGCCAAGAGGGCCTCGAGGCCGCCGGTTACTATCAGGCCGCTTACGCCATCTCCGGCAGCCTGCCCGGTTTCGTCTTCGCGGCCATGGGCGCCGACTTCTTCCCCCGGGTTGCAGCGGCCAAGGACGAGGAAGAGGCGCGGCATGTCACCGAAAAACAGATCCAAGCCGGGCTCCTGCTCGGAGCTCCGTTGGTCATGGCGCTCCTAGTCCTAGGTAAATTCAGCCTGCATCTGCTTTACGCACGAAGTTTCGATGCGGCCATCCCCCTGCTCTCATGGATGACATGGGGGGTCTTTGTCCGCCTCATGACATGGCCGCTTGGCTTCTGGCTGTTGGCGAGAGGTTCCAGCCGGATGGTCATCGCGCTCGAAGCCATCGGAGCGCTCTTCGCGACTGTCCTTCCCGCGCTCCTCATGGGTCGCTTCGGACTGACTGCGGCGGCGGCGGCGTTCGCCATCTCCTCCGTGCTCTACGGCTTCTCCGTCGCCGTCGTTTTCCGCATCAGGTCGGGAGGATGGTTCGGCCGTGACCTGCATGTCTGGGCGTGCGTCATGGCGGTGTCTTTGGCACTGGGCCAATGGTGGTCCGGTCGGCAGGAAAACGAATATGCCGGTTTCGCCCCGGTCTTATTGATGACGGCGACCTGTGCTTGGCGCTATCGGCATGAGATGAAGACGCGATGAAAGTCACCATCATCACTTTGGCGTTCAAGCATGAGCGCTATATCCGGGAATGCTTGCATTCGGCGATTGGACAGACTCGTCCGGCGGATGAGATCATCGTTGTCGACGACGCCTCGCCCGACGCCACCGGGCAGATCGCCGAGGCCTTCATCCGCGAGAATCCGGCATTCCCGATCCGCCTCCTCCGGAACGAGAAAAACCTCGGGGTGTCGGCCAGCTTCGCCCGGGCCGTGGCCGCCGCCAGCGGCGACATCATCTTCGCCTTGGCGGGAGACGACGTGGCGTCGCCGCATCGGCTGGAGAAATGCCTCGAATACTTATCGGACCGACCCGCCACCTTCGCGTTGATCACCAACGCCGAGATCATTGATGAGACTTCGGCCAGGTCGGGGCGTCTCGACAACTGCGCGGGACGGGACGTGCCGGTTTCGCTGAGCCTTGGCGACCTTGCTCCCGGCGAACATTTTCTGCGCGGCCGCAGTTCGTGCGGCGCGACAGCGGCTTATCGTGCCGCCGTCTTCCGGGAATTCAGCCCGATGAGAGCAGGCCTTTACGCCGAGGACGACCCCGCGACCTTCCGCGCGATGCTTCTGGGCTCCTGTGACTTCCTTCCGCTCAGCCTGGTGCGGTGGCGGAAGCATGCGAACAACCTGAGCCATGGCACAGGTGCGCGTCGGGGCCCTGAGATGGCGCTGCACTTCCGTAAGTGCGAAGCGATGATTGACCAGATGCTGGCCGATGCCGACGAATGGGTCTCGCGAAATCCCCGAAGCATCGACGAGGGCTTCGGGAACGCGCTGGCTGACCTGCGCTTTCAGAAGGCCAGATGGGCTCTTTGGGCGGTAGCACATGAAAACGGGCTTAAAGTCATCAAGGGTTTTGCCGCCTGCCGGCAGCTCTTCGCGCGGGCGCCTTCGTTTCGCATTTTCGTTAACCATGTCTGGCGACCTCTGTTCAAGATGATCACGCCGTTTCCTCTTCAGCGGCTTGCCGCCAGTCTGCGCCCGAGGTCATGAGAGTATTCATCCTTACGTCTGAACTTCGTATCGGCGGAACATGTCGTGACGCGGTCGAATGGGCTAATCGTCTTTCAAGTGATGGCGACGAAGTCACCTTAATTGCTCAGGCCGTTGAAGGCGAAGGGCGACGTCGGCTTGCCCCTGCTGTCCATCTATCAGGTCTTGGCGGAGGACGGGCCATTTTCTCCGCCTTTCGGCTCCTGCGCGCGCTACGGCGACAGCCTGACGCAGTTATTCTCGCCAACGCCGGGACGCTTGCCGGCTTGGCGATCATCTTCCGTAGCCTCGGACTTCTAGGAAACAGAATCATCTTCGTCGACCCTTTCAATCCTGCCGATACCTTCCGACGGGGCTGGAAGACGTCAGCAATCTATCGGTATTTGTTATGGCGAGCGGATGCCTTCGTCCATCTTTCCGTATTCGCCGAACGCATTCATCTCGGTCTTGGGCTTCGGAAAGAAATTTCCTCGGTGATACCGAATATCTCATCGGTAGGCAGGGAGGCTGATTCCTGCGCCGCCGTCTCCTCGCCGCTTCGTTTGATCGCGGTAGGGCGGCTCGACGTGATCAAGGGCTTTGACCGACTGATCAGAGCCTTCGGGCTCGTGGCTGAACGTTGGCCTGGGGCAACGTTGCGTATCATCGGCGAGGGCTACGACCGGCCTCGTCTAGAGCAACTCGTGCGTGATGCCGGCCTTGAGCACTCGGTGGAATTAGCCGGTCATTCTGATGATGTAGCTGGCGAACTTAGGAAAGCCGACCTTTTCGTGCTCACCTCTCTTTACGAAGGCATGCCGAACACCCTGGTTGAAGCCTTGGATCAACGCATGCGCGTGGTGGCCACGCCTTGCCGGGGGGCCGTTCGCTCGCTGATGCATCGTTTAGGAGCCTCCGAAATGATCATATCCGAGGACGATTTTTCGGCCGACTTAATCCGTGCGATCGGAGCCGGGCTGTCGATGGATGAATCCGCTTGGGCGGCGATCCATGACCGGCATCAGCAGATTTTCGACAACGAGCGTAATTTCCGGGAACTGAAGAAGCTACTTATGAAATGAGCCTCGTCGTCCTCACCAATATTCCGACTCCTTACCGCACGGCGTTCTTCGACGCCCTGGCGGAAGAGGCGGCGCGGGCGGGGAAGCGCTTCCATGTGCTGTATTGCGCGAAGACGGAGCCTGGCCGGCATTGGCCCTACGACGCCTCGAAGATGCGGCACGCCCACACGGTGCTCCGCGGCTTCCATCCGTCGTTCACGGGCATCCACGCGCACCTCAACCCGGGCGTGCTGGCCGAACTGAACCGCCTGAAGCCGGACACTCTGCTGATCGCGGGATCCTGGAACACGCCGACGATGCTGATCGCCGGCCTGAACATCTACTCGCCGCACCCGCGCCGTTTCTTCTGGAGCGAAGGCCACGCCGACGCGGCCTTGCATAAGGGCGGCCTGATCGCCTGGGCGCGCCGTCGGGTCTACCGGACCTTCGATGGCTTCGCCGTACCGAACGCCAAGAGCGCGGAGTGGGCGCTCGCCCAGGCCGGCGGCACGCAGCCCGTCATCACGCTGCCCAACGCCATCGACGCCCCGTTCTTCGCCCGGCCTTCGGCGGCCGCCCGCGCCGAGTCGCGCGCCGCGCTCGGATTGTCGGGCGAGGGCAGGGTGCTCGTCCAGGTCTCCGCCTTGACCGATCGCAAGGGCGTGCTCGAGCTGGCGAAGGCGTTTCAGTCACTGCCCTCCGACGTCCGTCGCGGGACGACGTTGCTCTTCGTGGGCGACGGCGAACGCCGTGCGGAACTCGCGGCGATCGCCGCCGCTTCCTCCGGCGCGATCCGCGTGCTGGGCCAGCTGCCGCCCGCAGAAGTGCGTCGCGTTCTCTGGGCGTCGGATGCCTTCGTGCTGAACACCCGGCTCGACCCGAATCCGCTTTCGGCCATCGAGGCCGCTGCCGCGGGGCTGCCGATCGTGATGTCGTCCGCCGCGGGCAATATCCGTGAAGTTGTCGAGACGTCGAACACGGGCTTTGTGATCAACGACCCATCCGATCCTTCGGAGTCTCTTCGCGCCGTGCTGTCCGCGTCGGATGCCCAGCTCGCCGAGATGGGCGGTCGCGCTGCTCAGCTGTCGCGGTCGCAGTTCGACGCCCCCGCCGTCGCCCGCTCGTTGGTGAAGCAGTTGTATCCCTGACCTGTTGTTCATCGCTCCACCTAAGCCGCGCCTGTTGCGCGGCTTTTTTGTGCCCAGGATGTTCCGGGGAGGGCGCGATAAATCGCGCCCCTACCATGGTTCGCCCTGCGGCGAACGTGGTCGAGCAGGGATGCTCGACCCTATTCGACGCAGCTATGTCGTGACGCGGTCCCGACCCTGCCCATAAAAGGTGGCGGCGGTTAGCGGTAAGCGGCTGGGAGACGTATTGCCGGCCACACGTCACACGTTTCGCCCCTTTCCCACGCAGTCCTCAATTCAGCACTCTTTCCGAGGCCTCCCTTGCCAGCTTGCCAACGGGTCAACTGGCCAGCTGTCGCTGTCTCGCTCTGGCCAACCGGCCATCTGGTCAACCGGTCAACTAGCGTTGCCCGCGCGCCCCCTTGCCCCCTTGAATCATCTCATGCTCCGCATCCTCGCCGCTCTTCTCTTCTTCACGTCGACGCTTCCGGCCGCCGACGTCTTCGAGCAGCAGCGTCGGCTGGGCCGCGGCCTGAACCTGGGCAACTCGCTCGAGGCGCCGAAGGGCGCCTCTTGGGGCCGGCCGATCGCCGAGGAGGATTTCCCCCGCATCAAGGCGGCGGGGTTCGCCTCCGTCCGCCTCCCGGTCCGCTGGTCCGACTACGCCGCGAAGGAGGCGCCGTATGCGCTCGAGCCCGCGTTCGTCGCGAAGGTCGAGGCGCTCGTGCGCTCGGCGCTCAAGGCGGACCTGCAGGTCATCCTCAACGTCCATCACTTCGACGAGCTCGACCAGGATCCGGTCGGCCAGCGCGTCCGCTTCGCGGCGATCTGGAAGCAGCTCGCGGCCCGGTTCGCCGGCTTCCCTGACGCGCTCCAGTTCGAGCTCAGCAACGAGCCCCACGGCAAGCACACCGCCGCCGAATGGAACGAGAACCTACTCGTGGCGCTCCGCGAGATCCGCCCGCTCCATCCCGACCGCGCCGTGCACGTCGGCAGCGTCCAGTGGAACCAGATCGCGATGCTCAAGGAGCTGAAGCTGCCGAAGGAAGACCTGCACCTCATCGCGCACATCCATTACTATTCGCCGTTCCACTTCACCCACAAGAACGCCTCGTGGGTCAAAGGCTCGAAGGAGTGGCAGGACGGCGACACCTGGGATGGCACCGAGGCCGAGCAGGCCGCGATCCGAAAGGACTTCGCCATCGCCCGCGATTGGGCCAAGGCCGAAGGCCGACCGGTCTTCCTCGGAGAGTTCGGCGCCTGCAGCACCAACCCTAATCTCGCCGCGCGCGTCCGCTGGACCCGCTTCGTCCGCGACACGGCCGAAGCCGCCGGCTTCTCGTGGGCCTATTGGGAATACCAGTCCAGCTTCGGCGTCTGGGATCCGCAGGCCAAGGCGTGGCGCCGGGAACTGCTGGATGCGTTGGTGGGGAAGTGATCGCGAGAGGCTCAGAGGCCCAGAGGCTCGGTTGACCAGAACGATGCAGCACTCAAACGGGGCAGCAGAGAGGCCGGATGATTGGCTGGGATGTGCACTTCAGGTCTCGGGTCTCAGCGATCGGGTGTCAGGTGCGGGTGGTCGGGTTCGGGCACGGGTACGGGATTACCCGAACCTGAACCTGGTCCTGAAAACCTGCACCAGATACCTGACGGCCGAGACCTGGGACCTGTGAATGGGAGGCTATGTCGTGACGCGGTCCCGACCCTACCCATGAAAGGTGGCGGCGGTTAGCGGTAAGCGGCTGGGAGACGTATTGCCGGCCACACGTCACACGTTTCGCGCCTTTCCCACGCAGTCCTCAATTCAGCACTCTTTCCGAGGCCTCCCTTACCAACATGTCAACGGGTCAACTGGCCAGCTGTCGCTGTCTCGCTCTGGCCAACCGGCCATCCGGTCAACCGGTCAACTAATGTCGGGCCTAAATTTCCCCTATACTCGATACTCGTTACTCGATACTCTGGGTTCGCCGTCAACTCGGCGAACCCCATGCCCCGCGCCCTGGCCCTGATCTGCCTGCTGCTTTTCTCCGCCGCGCTGCGCGCGGGCGGTCTCTTCGACGCCGGAGTCTGGGCGCCGATCGTGATCCCTGCCGAGCCGGAGGTCGACGAATGGCATGCCGCTCGCACGCTCGCCGACTGGTGCGAGCATGTGACGGGCGTCCGCCCGGCGATCGAACACGAGGTCAAGGGCATGCGCGGTCCGGAGCTTGCGATTTACGTCGGCAAGACGGCCGGAGCGAAATTCGCCGGCATCGCCGCGCCCGAGGCCGAGGGCGACACCGCCCGTCGCGCGGTGGTCGGGCAATCGGTCTACCTCGTCGGCAACCATCCTGCCGCCACCCGCATCGCGGTCGGACGTTTCTGCGAGCAGCACCTGGGCGTGTTCTTCGCCTTCCCGGGAGAGCAGGGCGCCGAATGGACGCCGCGCTACCAGGTCGGCTTCCCGCTGCCCGATGAATTCCATCCGGACTTCCGCTGGCGTCAGCTGAGCGGGCTGAACGAGCTCTCGGCCGACTGGGCCTTCAGCGTCGGCTTCGGCCGCGCGCCGGAATTCTCCCACGGCCTTTACCGCGCCTTCGATCGTAAGCTATGGAAGGAAGAACCGCTGCTCTTCCCGATCGTCGGCGGCAAGGCCGTCGAACCAAAGGGCGACTCGCTCGATCCCAATCCGCATCTCGACAACCCGCGCGCTCCCGAGGTCGCCGCCCGTTACGCCCGGGAGTTCTTCCGCAAGAATCCCGCCGCGTTCTCCGTCGCGCTCGGCGTCAACGACACCCTGAAGTTCGATGACAGCGTGCCCTCCGAAGGCTGGTTCCGCGACCGGCCGGTCCGGACCGATTACGTGATGGGCTTCCTGAACAAGGTCGCCGATTCCGTCTGGGCGCCCGGCGGCGATAACGACGGCAAGCATCACGCCATCGGCACGCTCGCCTACATGCAGACCCTGCGCGCGCCGACCATCCCGATGCGCCCGGAAATCTTCCCGTGGGTGTGCGTCGACCGCATCGGCTATGGCGACGACGCGTTCGCCGCCCAGGACCGCGCCAACGTGGCCGCCTGGGCGAAGTCCGGCGTGAAGCGCCTGGGCGTCTACGATTACCTCTACGGCGCCGACGTCGCCTCGCCGCGCGTCAGCTTCACCGCCCTCATCCGCTCCATCCGCGCCACGCATACCACCGGCGCGACGGGCTGGTATGCCGAGGCTTATCCGCTCTGGGCGTTCGACGCCCCGAAGCTCTGGCTCGCCGCCAAGCTGCTCGAGGACAAGACGGCCGACACCCAGGCCTTGCTGACGAAGTGGTTCGACGCGGCCTACGGCCCGGCGGCGCCGGCGATGCTCGCCGCCTACGCCCAAGTCGAGGCCGGCTGGCGCCGCGACGCCCAGGTCGGCGGCAAGGACGCCTTCCTCCGGCACTTCCGCGATGAGCGAGGTGCCCTCGTGTTGTCCGCCGGCGAGGTCGCCGCGATCTCCGCGGCGGTACGTTCCGCCCAGGATGCGCTGCTCTTCGCGAAGGCCACCCCGAGCCAGCGACGACAGACCTGGCGCCTGCGTCAGTTCGCCGAGACCTGGGAACTCTATCTCAGCTACCGCGCCGCCGTGCTCGCCCGCGCACGCACGCCGGCCGCCGCCGAACGCCTGGCCGCGCTCCGTCGCCTGACGGCCGCGGAAGACGCCTACGCCGCCAAGGAGTCCGCTTATAATCGCCTCTGGGGCGCTTACGGCTCGCCGGTCCGCTGGAGTTCCTTCCCGGCGGAGAATCCGCGCGCGCAGTGGTCCGAGCGTTATCTCGTCGAGGGTGACGTCGCCCCGCTCGAAGCCTGGGCCAAGACCGACATGCCCAAGGGCTGGCTCGCCTACCGCGTCGCCACGCAGTCCGAAGCGCCCGCCGCGCACCGCCATGATTTCTCCGACGCCGCGGCCAAGGATGCGCTCGACCTCGCCCCGTCGTCGAAGAACAAGGCCGACCGACTGCCCGCCGGCCTGCGATTGATCGCGCCCGCCGGCAAACTCGGCCCGGTCGTCGCCCCGGTCGCGCTCCGCGCCGGCCAGCTGGTCCGCCTGCAGCTCTGGACGTGGGCCGAGCGCATCGACGTGCCCGAAGCCCAGGTTCGGGTGACGCTCCGCTTCGTCGGCCCGGGTCGTTCGGCCGAGTCCACGCAGGTCTGCCAGCCGCGCCAGACCGTCGTCGCCGCCGTCACGCCGGCCTGGGCCACGGGCCTCGAATATGAAATCGCCTTCACGAGCGGAGCCTTCATCCAAGAGGCCACCGTGCAGCTGATCGACCTCCCTGCTTCTCCGGCCCGCTGATGCTCAAGCGCGCGTTCGACATCGTCTTCTCGGCGTGCTGGCTCGTCGGCTTCTCGCCGCTCCTGCTCGCCGTCGCGATCCTCGTGCGCCTGCGGCTCGGCTCGCCCGTGCTCTTCGTCCAGGAGCGCCCCGGGCTCCGCGCCAAGCCGTTCCGCATGGTCAAGTTCCGGACTATGACCGATGCGCGCGGGCCGGACGGCGAGCTCCTGACGGACGACCAGCGCCTGACCTCCTTCGGCCGCTTCCTGCGCGCCACCTCGCTCGACGAATTCCCCGAGATGTGGAACGTCCTACTCGGCGACATGAGCGTCGTCGGCCCGCGCCCGCTGCTCATGCGCTATGTCCCGCGTTATGACGCCTTCCAGGCCCGTCGCATGGAGGTGAAGCCCGGCGTCACCGGCTGGGCGCAGGTCAACGGCCGCAGCGCCATCGGCTGGGACGAGAAGTTCGCCCTCGACGTCTGGTACGTCGACCACCGCTCCTTCTGGCTCGATATGAAGATCGTCTTCCTGACCTTCTTCAAGGTCCTCGCCCGGAGCGGCGCGGAACGTGCCGAAGGCACGGAGCCGCTGGGAGAGTTCATGGGCTCCCCAAAAGACTAGAGGCTCGGAGACCCAGAGGCCCGGTTGACCAGAAGCTTCAGGATTCAGGTCGATCGAACCTCAGCCGGTTCTGGCGAGTCCTGATCAGGCCGCCGAGCATGCGTTCGACCTCATCGCGTTTTTCGCAAAGCTGGCGAAAGGTTGCGGAGTCCAACCAGCCGACGTCATGGGCGACCCAAAGTTGCGTCTCCAGTTCCGCCAAGGAGCCGCGAGCGATGCGCAAGAAATTCAGCGCATCCTTGTTGCTGCTTCGATCATTCCCTTCGGCTATGTTTGACGGGACCGAAAGCGCCGCCCGGCCCATCTGGTCGCATAAGGCATAGTGCGCGCGAAGTCCGGGGGAAGAGCAGGCCCGGTAGACGTCAGCCGAAAGAGAGCGGGAAAGCTTCCAGACTTTCAGGTCTCTGAAGGTGAAGATCTTCGCTCTTCCGGGCGGCTGGCTTGAATCCATCGTGTCACTCTAGCCACTCCGACGAATCTTGGCATCAAGGCATGCCTGAAGTCTGTCACCTGAGGCCTGACCCTCGCCCGGGCTTGGGGTCTCTGGTCAGCCGAGCCGCTGAGCCTTGGACCGAACACAAGTCAGCGGCTTAGTTGACCAGAGGCTCGGAGGCTCAGACCTCGAGGACGTTTTCAGTTCCTAGCGATGAGCATCGATTTAGCCTTCACCCACGCAGCAGACCTTGGGCCTAAACTGCCTCGTCTGGTCAACCGAGCCGCGGGGCCTCTGAGCCTCTAGTTTTTCACCCCGAGCTTCTTGAGCGCCGGATCCCTCGCCAACGGGAGTGCCACGGGCGCGCCGCCGTTCTGCGCGGACTGATACAGCGCGAGGATGAGCTCGACGGCTTTGCGGCCTTCGGGGCCGTTGACGGCAGGCTGCTTGCCCGCGTGGATCGCGGCGATGGCTTCCTCGAGGTTGGAGCGATGCCAGGCGTGGCCGATGGCCTTCGGGTCGTTGGCGCCCGCGCCGCCGCCTTCGGGCGCCGGAGCGAGCACCGTGGCGTCCGACGGAAGGGGTTTCTCGAATTCGAACGCGGTCAGCTTGTCGTCGCGGAGCACGGCGGCGCCGGTCGTGCCGTGAATTCGGATCTCGGCGGGGAAGCCCGTCGCGGACCAGCAGGCGGTCGAGCTGGCGAGCGTGGCGCGGCAGCCGTTGGCGAACTCGATCCAGCCGGCGGCGACGTCCTCGACCTCGATGCCATCGTGGGCGACGAGCCCGGCGGTCGCGGAGACGCGCTTGGGGGCGCCGAGGAACCAGAGTAGCAGGTCGATGGTGTGGATGCCCTGGTTCATCACGGCCCCGCCGCCGTCGAGGTCGAACGTACCGCGCCAGGCGGCGGAGTCATAATAGGCCTGCGTGCGCCACCAAGGGATGAGCGCGCCGGCCAGCGTGAGCTTCCCGAAGCGACCGGCGTCGAGCGCGGCCTTGAGGGCGACCGTGCCGGCGCCGAAGCGGCGGGGCAGGATGCCGGCGACCGTCACGCCCGCCTTCGCGCAGGCGGCGTTGAGCTCGTCGCAGCGGGCGAGGGTGACTTCGAGGGGCTTCTCGACGACGACGTGCTTGCCGGCCTGCGCGCAGGCGAGGGCCGGGGCGAGGTGGTCGCCGCTCGGCGTGCAGAGGCAGACGATGTCGACGTCCGGATGCGCGAGCAGTGCTTCCGGCGTCTCGGCGAAGGCGATGCCGTGCTTGGCCGCGAAGTCGCGTCCCTTGGCGGGCGACCGATTATAGGCGGCGACGAGCTTCGCGCCTGCGATCTCGGCGAGCGCCTTCGCATGGAACTCGGCGATCATGCCGGTTCCCCAGATGCCGAAACCAAGAGGACGCTGGGACATGGGGGCAGTTAGGGGGCAAGTGGGCGCGGGGGCAAGTGGGCAGGAGAGACGAGAGGCTCGGAGGCCCAGTTGACCACACGACTCCATTCTCGGTTCCAGTTCCGTAGCGTAGCCCGCCCCCAGCGGGCGGCGGCCTGAAACCTGTTTCTGCTCCGGGCCTCCGAACCTCTCGTCAGCATGCCTTTCTCTGGTCAACCGAGCCTCTGGGCCTCCGAGCCTCTGCTCAGGCCTTCGGCTGCCTTTTTTCTGGCTTAAAACCGCCCCTTCTCCGAAATTATCGGCCACTGCTTATGCGTATTCTGGTCACCGGCGGCGCGGGCTTCATCGGGTCGAATCTGACCCGCCTTCTCGTCGCGGGCGGCCATGCGGTCACGGTCGTCGACAAGCTCACCTACGCCGGCAACCTGTCGTCGCTGGCCGACTTGCAGGGCAAGCCGGGTTTCGCGTTCGTCCAGGCCGATATCTGCGACGCCGAGGCCATGCGCCGGACCTTCGCCCAGGCCCAGCCGGAGGCCGTGATGCACCTGGCGGCCGAATCCCACGTCGACCGCTCGATCGACGGCCCCGGCGAGTTCATCGCGACCAACGTCACCGGCACCTTCCAGCTCCTCCAGGCGGCCCTCGGCCACTGGCGGCAACTATCCGGTTCCCCTCGGGATGCCTTTCGCTTCCTGCACGTCTCGACCGACGAGGTCTTCGGCTCCCTCGGCCCGTCCGACCCGGCCTTCAACGAGTCTACCCCCTACGATCCGCACTCCCCGTACAGCGCCAGCAAGGCCTCGAGCGACCACCTCGCCCGCGCCTGGATGGATACCTACGGCCTGCCGGTCGTGGTGACGAACTGCTCGAACAACTACGGCCCGTACCAGTTCCCCGAGAAGCTCATCCCGGTCGTCATCCTGAAGTGCCTGCGTGGCGAAGCCATCCCGGTCTACGGCAAGGGCGAGAACATCCGTGACTGGCTGTACGTCGACGACCATGCCCGCGCGCTGCTCGCCGCCGTCGAGAAGGGCCGCCCGGGTCGCACCTACTGCATCGGCGGCGATAACGAACGTCGCAACATCGACCTCGTGAAGCTGCTCTGCTCGCTGCTCGACGAATTCCGCCCGCGCGCCGACGGCAAGCCGCACGACTCCGCGATCACCTACGTCACCGATCGTCCCGGCCACGACCTCCGCTACGCCATCGACGCCCGCCGCGCCCGCGCCGAACTCGGCTGGGCCCCGCAGGAGGATTTCCAGAGCGGCTTCCGCAAGACCGTCCGCTGGTACCTCGACAACCCCGCGTGGATCCAAGGCATCCTCGACGGCTCCTACCGCCTCGAGCGACTCGGCAAACTCTGACTCTCATGAAAGGCATCATCCTCGCCGGCGGCTCCGGCACCCGTCTGCACCCTCTGACCCAGGTCATGAGCAAGCAGCTCCTGCCGGTGTACGACAAGCCGATGATCTACTATCCGCTGTCCGTGCTCATGCTCGCGGGCATCCGCGAGATCCTGATCATCTCGACGCCCCAGGATCTGCCGCGCTTCCGCGAGGTCCTCGGCGACGGCTCCCGCATCGGCTGCCGTTTCGACTACGTCGAGCAGGCCGTCCCCAACGGCCTCGCCCAGGCCTTCGTGCTCGGCGAGAAGTTCATCGGCTCCGACGACGTGTGCCTCGTCCTCGGCGACAACATCTTCTACTCCGCCGGCTTCGGCGAGCTGCTCAAGTCCTGCCGCCAGCCGCAGGGCGGCACCGTCTTCGCGTATCACGTCAGCGACCCCGAGCGCTTCGGCGTCGTCGAGTTCGACGCCGCCGGGAAGGCGATCTCGATCGAGGAGAAGCCCAAGGCGCCTAAGTCCAGCTACGCCGTCCCCGGCCTCTACTTCTACGACAACTCCGTCGTCGGCATCGCCAAGGCCTTGAAGCCTTCGGCCCGCGGCGAATACGAGATCACCGACGTCAACCGCGAGTACCTCCGCCAGGGCAAGCTCAGCGTGAAGGTGCTGCCGCGCGGCACCGCCTGGCTCGACACCGGCACCTTCGACTCGCTCCTGCAGGCTTCGCAGTTCGTGCAGATCGTCGAGGCTCGCCAGGGTTTCAAGATCGGCTGCATCGAGGAGATCGCCTGGCGCCGCGGCTACATCGACGACGCCCAGCTGCTCAAGCTCGCCGAACCCATCGCCAAATCCGGCTACGGCGTGTACCTCAAGGCTCTCGTGGCGAACAAGCTCTGATGTCACCGATTGCCCCGCTGACCTCGCTGCGATTTTTCGCCGCATTATGGGTGCTGTTATTTCACCTCAGGATTCACCTTGCCGATAAGCAGCCATTCATTTTCGAGCGAATCCTCTTGGCGGGCCCTTTGGCTATGACTTTCTTTTTCGTGCTCTCCGGATTCATCCTGGTGGTCGCGAGCCAAGGAAAGGAGCCTTGGCAAAATATGCCTGGTTATGCGTGGCGACGTTTTGCCCGCATTTATCCCGTCTACTTGGCGTACCTGATCTTGTTCTGGGTTATCATCGGGTTTGCCGGAAATCTCGGCACAAAGCCTTTGCGTGCCGCTATACTTCTCGGCCTCACCGATCTGACGCTTACGAACGCTTGGTTTCCGCAGGCATTCCTAGGTGGCTTTGGCCGTGATGGCACGTGGTCACTTTCAGCCGAAATCTTCTTCTACGCTCTATTCCCCTTGCTGCTTTTCCATGCCCGGCAGATGAGTGACAGGGCTTTGGTTCTGGCCGTGCGTTGGTCGATTGTGTTCGCCGTGTCAGGAGCGTTGTTAGGCAAATACCTGCCGCCTCAGGGGTCTATCGCCGAAACCGTCTACTATTCACTACCGATATTCCGCTTACCCGAATTCGCAGCCGGCGTCTTCTATGCGGTCTGGTTGCTGCGTGACACGGCGCGCCTGCCTTCCGGGCGTAAGCTTGCCGCACTTTCTGCCGCGCTGTTCGCCTATGTGTGCCTTGCCGCACATGCCTTCCCTTACGTAGGCGCGGGTATCATCCTGATTCCTTTCCTCCTCTGCCTATTCGCATATTTCATGCGCGATGAGGCCAGTTGGGCGTCCCGCTTGCTTTCCTCCCGGCCGTTGGTCTTCTTGGGGGAAATTAGCTTCGGACTCTACCTTGTGCAGATATTCACGATTAATCTCTACCTGCAGCCTGGGCGCGGGGCCAGCTGGATGGGAGGCACTTTTGGCTGTCTCGCTATGACCTTATTGCTGGCGGCGGCGGCGCATTTGCTCGTTGAAAAGCCGATACGCTTATGGCTGCTTTCTAAGAAAGGTGCAGCCCGATGAGCCGCACCCTCGTCCAGCTCGTCGACATCCCGCAGCGCGGCGACGCCCGCGGCGGTCTCGCCGTCGCCGAACTGGGCGGAGCGCTGCCTTTCCCGGTCCGCCGCGTGTACTGGATCCACGGCACCACCCCCGGCGTGAGCCGCGGCTTCCACGCCCATAAGAAACTCCATCAGCTCTGCGTCTGCGTCGCCGGCTCCGTGCGCCTCAGCCTCTTCGACGGACGACGCGAGGAGAGCGTGGTCCTGGATTCCAGCTCGAAGGGCCTGCTCATCGGTCCTGGCCTCTGGCGCGAGATGCACGACTTCTCCCCCGGCTGCGTCCTGATGGTCTTCGCCGACGCGGAGTACGACGAGGCCGACTACATCCGCGACCGCGACCAATTCATCCGCCATGTTGCCGGCTGAAGCCCATCTCGAGGCGATCCGGATCTTTTCAGAGCAACGAGCGGGCGACGCCGTACGCTTGCGCTTGGTCAAGGAGGCAGACGCGGCGTTTCTTCTGAGTCTCCGTCTGGACCCTTCGCGTAATCAGAACATCTCCGCCACGAGCAGCGACCTCGGCGCGCAAATTTCCTGGCTGCGAGCTTATGCCCTTCGTGAAGTCGCGGGGCAGGAAGCATACTTCATCATCGAAGTAGCGGGGCAGCCGCAGGGCTCTCTTCGCCTTTACGACTACCGCCCGTCGGCGGACTCATTTTGCTGGGGTAGCTGGATTGTCAGCCCGGGCGCCCCGCCGACGACCGCGTATCAGTCGGCCATCCTCGCCTACGACCTGGCTTTCGGGGGCCTTAGGTTCGCGCGTTCGCACTTCGACGTGCGGCAGGCGAACCTCAGCGTGTGGAAGTTTCACGAGAAGATGGGTGCGCGCCTCGTGCGCGAAGACGCCCTCGACCGTTTCTACGATTACAGCAGCGAAGATTATCGCCAAGCCCGCGCCAGACTTCACAAATTCACGCAGCAGAGAGATTTCCGATGAACGTCCCTTTCCTCGACCTCAAGGCGATCAACGCCCGGCACGCGGCGGAGTTGAAAGCCGCCGCGGCCCGCGTCATCGATTCGGGCTGGTATGTCCTCGGCGAAGAGGTGAAGGCCTTCGAGTCCGAGTTCGCCGCGTGGGCCGGTTCGCCGCATTGCGTCGGCACTTCCGATGGCCTGTCGGCCCTCATCCTCGCCCTCCGCGGCTGGAAGGAGCTCGGCCTGCTCAAGGATGGCGACGGCGTCGCGGTCCCGGCCAACACCTACATCGCCTCGATCCTCGCCATCACGGAGAACCGTCTCCGTCCGGTGCTCGTCGAGCCTGATGAGGATACTTTCAACCTGGGCGCCACGAAGCTCGCCGCCGCCCTGACGCCGGACGTGAAGGCGGTCCTGGCGGTGCATCTCTATGGTCAGCTGGCCGACATGCCGGCGATCGCCCAGCTCTGCCGCGACAAAGGGCTGCTTCTCCTCGAGGACGCCGCCCAATCCCACGGCGCCCATGTCGGCGGGGTCAAGGCCGGCGCTTGGGGCGACGCCGCCGCGTTCAGCTTCTATCCAGGCAAGAACCTCGGTGCCCTCGGCGATGCCGGCGCGCTCACCTGCAAGGACGCGAAGTTGGCCGAGATGGTCCGCGCGCTCCGCAACTATGGTTCGCACTTAAAATACCAGAACCTCGTGCAGGGGCCTAACGACCGCCTCGACGAACTGCAGGCCGCGTTGCTCCGCGTGAAGCTGAAGCATATCGATGCGGACAACGCCCGCCGCCGGGAGATCGCCGCCCGCTATCGCCGCGAGATCAAGGCTCCCGGCGTCCGCCTTCCTTCCGTGCGCGCCGGCGAGTATTCGCACGTCTGGCATCTTTTTGTCGTACGCGTCGCGGATCGCGCCGCCTTCCAGCAGCGCCTGCTCGCCCGCGGCGTGCACACGGCGATCCATTACCCGATCGCCCCGCACCATCAGCAGGCCTACGCGAAGGAGCTCGGCCATCTGAAGCTGCCGCTCACCGAAGCCCTCCATCGCGAAGTCGTCTCGCTCCCGGTCAGCCCCGTGATGACCGACGAGCATGTGGCCCACGTCATCGCGGCCCTGAACGGATCTGCCGGATGAAGATACTGCACCTTTCCAAGATGGATACCGGCGGCGGCGCCGCCGATGGCTTCGTCCGGATCCATCGTGCCCTGCATGGGCAGGGCCACCAATCCGTGGCCTATGCCATCAAGCAGGACCGCCGCGACGTGCCCGACCTCGTCGACGCCCGTCGCCTGCTCGGCTTCTTCCAGAAGGCCCGCTGGGGTCTGGGCCGCATCTGGGCCAAGCTCAGCCGCCTGTATCTCAAGCCCGGTGGCGTCTATGACTTCGACGCCGAAGCCAATTACCCTGCCGAGCCGATCATCCGGCACGCCCGCGCTCGCTCCGAGCAGTGGGACCTGGTGGTCGTCCATTGGGCCGGCGCCTTCGTCACGCCTGCCACCGTCCGCGAGATCGCCGAAGCGCTCGGCGCGCGCGTGGCCCTGTGGCAGGTCGACATGGCCCACGCCACGGGCGGCTGCCATTCGAACCTCGGCTGCCAGAAATATCGGACCGGTTGCGGGGCCTGTCCGTTGCTCGCATCTTCCGACCCGAAGGACGTCTCGTCGGTCCAGGCCGAGCGACGTGCCCGGACCTGGAAGGAGCTCGGAGCCGTCGTGCTCGCCCCGAGCGGCTGGTCCGCCCGCCAGGCGCAGGACAGCCTCACCTTGGGCGGACTCGAGCTCCGGACGTTCCCGATCCCGCTCGACCTCGCGGCGCTGAAGCCAGCCGCCGATCCGCTTGCCGTGCGCCGCGCGCTCGGCCTGCCGGCCGGCGGACGCATCGTCCTGGTCCGCGCGCTGGATCCGGGGTTGGTCTACAAGGGCTTCGGCCTATTCCTCGAGGCGCTCCGGATCCTCGACGAGCAGGGCGTGGCCTTGCACGTCGCCGTCATCGGCGACCGCGGCTTCATGCCGGCCGGATTCCGGCACATCGGCGTGACCGAGCTCGGGCCGCAGCGCGGCGACGCCGCCCTGGCCAAGGCCTATCAGGCGGCCGACTTCTTCGTCAGCCCTTCCACCAACGAGACCGGACCGATGATGGCCGGCGAGGCGATGGCCTGCGGCCGTCCGCTCATCGCGTACCCGATCGGCATCGCGCCCGACCTCGTCGAGCAGGGCCGCAACGGCACCCTCGTCGAGCCGGTCGGCGACGTCGTCGCCTTGGCCGCCGCGATCCGCGCCTACGCCGAGATGCCCGACGACGAACTGGCGGCCCGGCAGCGCGCCGCCGCCGATTCCGCTGGGCGAATCTTCTCGGCCGGCTACTTTGCGGGACAGGTCCAAGCCGCCCTGCGCCGATGATCCACGCCTCCGTCCTCTACCGCGACTATGCGGGCAACTCCCTGTTCACGCCGGGAGCGGGGGAGAACACCGGCGAATTCTACCTGCCGTATGCGAAGCTCCGGGAGCGCTTCCTCGCCGCCGGCGTCGAGCTCAACACGCCGGATCGCAACGTCGGCAAGGAAGTCGCGTTCGAGATCCATATCAACTGCCGCCGTCAGGATCCGTCCGCGCGCGCCTATGTCTACCTCTACGAGAACCCGCTGATCCGTCCGCTCAACCGCGACCGCTCCGCGCTGGCCCGCTACGCGAAGTGGTTCGCCTGGGATGCCGAAGTACTCGACGACCCGCGCGCCGTCCGGCTGCTCTACCCGAACCGCTTCGAGACGGGTCCCTGGAACGGACCCGAAAAGCGCCCGCTCTTCTGCGTGCTCGTGTCGTCGAACAAGGCCCTCGCGGTCGTCGATCCGCGCGACCAGTACCAGGCGCGTGTGCGCATCCTCGAGTGGTACGAGCGTCATCAGCCGGCGGACTTCCATCTCTTCGGCCGCGGCTGGGAAAGGCCCGCCTCGCTGCCCGGCCGCTGGGGACGGGTCCGCAACCAGCTGCGCAAGGTCCTCGGCCGCCTCCTCCCCGCGAAGTCGCCCTACGCGACGTGGCGCGGGCCGGTCGACGACAAGATCGAGCTCCTGACCCGCGCCCGCTTCTGCCTCGCGCATGAGAACTGCCGCGACCTCGCCGGCTACGTGACCGAGAAGCTCTTCGACGCTTTCCGCGCCGGGTGCGTGCCGGTCTACATCGGCCCGAAGGAGATCGCCGACCTCGTCCCCGCCGGTTGCTTTGTCGACGGCCGCGCCTATGCGGACCCGGCCGCTCTCGACGCCTTCCTGCGCACGATCGACGACGACGCCTATCGGGCCTACCAGGAGCGGATCCGTGCGTTCCTGCTTTCCGGGCAGGCGAAGCCCTTCTCGCAGGATCATTTCGCCGACGTCATGGTGCGCGCGATCCTGGCCGACCTTGCCGCCGCCCGATGAGCCTGCCCACCGTCAGCGTCATCTTCCTCGCGTATAATCAGGAGGCTTATGTCCGGGAGGCGCTGCGGAGCATCCTCGCCCAGGACCTGCCGGAGTTCGAGGTGGTCATCGGCGACGACGCTTCGCGCGACAGCACCCGCCGGATCATCGAGGAGGAGGTCGCCGCCTACCGCGGCAAGGCCCGGATCGTCCTCCTGCCGCCGGCTCCTAACCTCGGCATCATCCGCAACTTCAACCGTATCGTCGCGGCCTCCTCGGGCGAAATCCTGGTGGCGGCCGCGGGCGATGACGTGAGCCACCCCCGGCGTCTGCGCCGCATCGCTGAATACTTCCGCGATCATCCCGGCTGTTTCGCGCACTACTCCAACGCCCGGGTCGTGGACGCCGCGGGCGCCGTGCTGCGGCCCACGTGGTATCATCATGACGGCGTCATCGTCGGCTCCTTCGACCCCCGTTCGTTCCATCTCTACCAAGGCGTGCAGTTCTGCGGGGCCACCGCCAGCTACCGGGCGGAGGTCCACCGGAAATTCCCGCCGATGTACGGCGTGATCGGCGGCGAAGACGGCCCTTCGATCATCCGTTCCTTGCTCCTCGGCTCCGCGGCGGTCGACTCGGAGGTGCTCTTGGATTGGCGATGGCATGGGGCGAACGTCTCCCACGGCGGCAAGCCGAAGGGGCTCGACTGGCGCGCCAAGCTCCGACGGAGCGCCGCCTGGCCGGCGGGCCAGAAGGTCCATCGGCGCGGCTATCTTTCGGACATCGCCTTCGCCTTGCGCGAAGGACTCGTGAATCCGGAGAAGGCGGCGCGCCTCCGGCAGCTCACCGACGACCTGCACGCCCAGGCTTCGGTGAAGTTCCACTGCACGCATCCGAACGCCCGCTGGAAGGCCATCGGCGGAGCCATCCGCCATTTCTGGCAGGTTTCGCCGCGCGGCTTAGTCTGGAAGGCGCGTTTCCTGGCCAAGGCGCTTTCCAAGAAGCTCCTGCCTGGCCCGCTGCGCGCCTTCGTCCTGTTCGATCTCTCGAAGTTCTAGGCGCGCGGGCCGAACTTGCGCTGCGGGGGCTGCGTCGGAGGGACGGGCTCGATCTGGATGCCCGCGCAGGCCGGATGGCGGCCGAACGTGCCGTAGCTCTCGGTGTCGAAGCGCGTCGTCATGCCGCGGGCGGCCTCGGCCACGAGGACGCGGCCGTCAGGCTGGATGAAGCCCACCTGCACGATCGTCGGTCCGTCCACCTTGCGGGTGTGCGCCACGATCTTCTCGAGGAAGTCGCCGGCGTCCGGGCCGGGCTTGAGGGCGAAGAGGATCTTCTTGATGAGGCTCGGCGCGCGGCGGAGCGTGCTGATGGCGTGGGCGCTGAGCGACCATTCGCCGCGGTCCTGGCGCCAGTTGAGGCGGGCGTCGACGATCACGTGCGAGCCGTCCATGAGCAGCGGCAGTTCGCCGTCCTTCAGCTGGGCGGCGGCGTCGTAGGCGTCGGAGAACATCATCACCGGGATCGTCACCGAGCGGGAGGCGACGGTGAAGAGCGCCCAGGGGCGGTTGTCCTTCTTGGAGATCTTCTTCTCGAGGCCGCCGACGATGCCGCAGAGACGGACCGTGTGGCGCTCCTCCTTGCTCAGCTCCACGCGGTCGGGCGTGACGGTGAGCGTGGCGACGGCTTCGTCGAGGCCGTGGTATTCGGCGAGGGGGTGTCCGCTGAGGTAGAAGCCGAGCAGGGCCTTCTCGTTGTTCAGCATCTCCAGCTTCGGCATCTTGTCCGACTTGCGCAGGATGAGGTCGGTCGGGCGGGCGGCGCCGGCGTCCTCGGCCCCGAGCATGTCGAAGAGCGAGCCCTGGCCGCTGGCGCGCTCCTTGCGCTCGCCGGCGAAGTGGCGGCGGACGGATTCGATCGAGTCGACGAGGTGGCGGCGGTCTTCGCCGGTGAAGTCGAAGCCGCCGGCGCGCACGAGGCAGTCCAGCGTGCGGGAGTTGAGGTCGAACTCGCCCAGGCGCCCCACGAAGTCGGCGAAGTCCTTGTAGGGGCCGTTCTTCTCGCGCTCGGCGACGATGTTGCGCGCCGCCTGTTCGCCGACGCCCTTGATGGCGCCGAGGCCGAAGCGGATGGCGTTGTCCTTGATCACCGGCGTGAAGTCGGTGTCGGACTGGTTCACGTCGGGGCCGAGGGCCTTCATGCCGAGGGCCTCGACCTCCGCCATGAATTCGGCGAGCTTGTCGGCGTTGCCTTGTTCCGACGTCAGCACCGCGGCCATGAACTCGACCGGGAAGTTGGCCTTCAGGTAGGCCGTGCGGTAGGACAGGATGGCGTACGCGGCGGAGTGCGACTTGTTGAAGCCGTACTCGGCGAACTTCTCCAGGGTGGCGAAGATCTCCTCGGCCTTCTTCTTGTCGATGTTGTTGGTCGTCTTGGCGCCTTCGACGAAGATCGAGCGCTGCTGCTCCATCTCCTCGCGGATCTTCTTGCCCATCGCGCGGCGGAGCATGTCGGCGCCCCCGAGCGTGTAGCCGGCGATCACGCGGGCCGCTTCCATCACCTGCTCCTGGTAGACCAGGATGCCGTAGGTCTCCTTGGCGACCTTCTCGAGCAGCGGGTGGGCGTACTTCACGAACGTCGGGTCATCCTTGCCCTTGATGTAGTCCGGGATGAACTGCATCGGGCCCGGACGGTAGAGCGCGATGAGCGCGACGATCTCGTCGATCTGCGTGATGTTGAACTTGCGGCAGAGCGACTGCATGCCGCCGGATTCGAGCTGGAACACGCCGATGGTCTTGGCCTCGTTCAGCAGGGCGAAGGTCTTGGCGTCCTCGAAGCCGACCTTCTCGATGTCGAACTCGGGCAGCTTGCGGTGCTTGCGGACGAGGTTCTGGGCGTCGTCGATGATCGTGAGCGTCTTGAGGCCCAGGAAGTCCATCTTCAGGAGGCCGAGCTTCTCGACCGGGTCCTTGGCGTACTGGGTCGTCAGGTCGCCTTCCTGCATCGTCACCGGGATGATGTCGGTGAGGGGGCGGTCGGCGATGATCATGCCGCACGCGTGCTTGCCGGAGTTGCGGACCATGCCCTCGATGACGCGGCCGGTCTCGATGATGCTCGCGGCCTGCGGGTTGATGCTGACCTCCTCGCGGAGCTCGTTGGACTTCTTCAGGGCGTCCTCGAGCGAGATGTTGATGTCGTCGGGGACGAGCTTCGCGAGGCGGTTGGTCTCGATGAAGGGCAGGTCGCGGATGCGGGCGAGGTCGCGGACGACCATCTTGGCGCCGAACGTGCCGAAGGTGATGATGTTGGCGACGCGGTCCTCGCCGTATTTCTTGCGGACGTAGCCGACGACCTGGTCGCGGCGGCGCATGCAGAAGTCGATGTCGAAGTCGGGCGCGGAGACGCGCTCAGGATTCAGGAAGCGTTCGAACAGCAGGCCGAAGCGGATCGGGTCGATGTCGGTGATCTTGAGGCAGTACGCCACGATCGAGCCGGCGCCCGAGCCGCGGCCCGGGCCGACGGGGATGTCATGGCGGCGCGACCAGTCGATGAAGTCCCAGACGATGAGGAAGTAGTCGACGAAGCCCGTGCCGGCGATGACGCCCATCTCGTAGTCGACGCGGCGGCAGAGTTCGGCGGGGCTGGTCTTGCCCGGACCGGGGACCTGCTCGTCCTTCCAGGCCTTAGGGTCGTCGTAATCCACGCCGTAGCGTTCCTTGAGGCCGGCCTTCACCTGCTCGAGCAGGTAGGAGCCGTTGGCCCGCATGCCCTTGCGCTTCTCCGCCTCGATGGCGAAGTCGCCCGGCTTGCCGGCGGCGACGAGCAGGCCGTTCTTGAGCTTCTCGTAGCCGTCGAGGATCGCGTCGATCTTGTCAGAGGCCTTGGGCTTCACGCCTTCGCTGAAGATGTAGACGGGGTAGTTGTTCTGGCCGACGGGCAGCTTGACGTCGCACATCTCGGCGATGGCGACGGTGTTCTTGATCGACTCGGGGACTTCGCCGAAGACGCGGAGCATCTCGGCCTCGCTCTTGAGGTAGAACTCCGTGGCGGAGTAGCGCATGCGGCGCTCGTCGGCCAGGCGGGCGCCGGTCTGGATGCAGAGTATCGCGTCGTGGGCGACGGAATCGCCGGCGTCGACGTAGTGGACGTCGTTGGTGGCGACGACGCGGAGCTGGAACTCGCCGGCGAGCTTGAGGAGATCGGCGATGATGCGTTTCTGCTCCTCGAGGCCGTGGTCCATCAGCTCGATGACGAAGTTCTCGCGGCCGAAGATCTCGACGAACTTGCCGCAGGCCTTGCGGGCCGCTTCGTAGTCGCCGCGGAGGAGCGCCTGCGGGATGACGCCCTGGAGGCAGCCGGAGAAGCCGATCAGGCCGTCGGCGTGCTTGGCGAGCTGCTCGAGGTCGGTGCGCGGCTTATAGTGCAGGCCGCGGACGTGCGCGTCGGAGACGAGCTTGGTGAGGTTCTGGTAGCCTTTGAAGTTCCGGGCCAGCACGCCCATGTGGAAGTACTTGTGCTCGCGGCGGTCGGGCTTGTCGGTGAGGGCGTGGTCCCAGACGAGGTAGAGCTCGCAGCCGAGGAGCGGCTTGAGCTTCACGTCCCCCTTGGAGCGCTGCTTGGCCTCGTTCCAGAAATCGAACAGGCCGAACAGGTTGCCGTGGTCGGTGATCGCCACCGCGCGCATGTTCATGTCGCACGCGCGCGCCATCAGGCGGTCGATGCGGCTGCAGCCGTCGAGCATGCTGTAGTCCGTATGCACGTGGAGGTGCACGAAGTCTCGGCTGATGGTTTCCGGGTCGGCCATGCGGGACGGCGATAATAGGGAGCCGTCGGAGGGCAGGGGAAGGCATTAATCCGGCGGGTTATCCGCGGACTTGCTCACATCGCCCCGGCCGGCCGCCTCGGGCCCTTACTTGACCTTCACGAAGGTACGCTTGCCGGCCTGGATGACGAGCTCGCCGGCCGGCTGAGCGACCTTCTGGGCGGGGTCGGAGACCTTGTCGTCGCCGATCTTGACCGCGCCGCCTTCGATGAGGCGGCGGATCTCCTTCTTGGAGGGGAAGAGGTTCGTCGCGGCGAGGAGGTCGACGATGCCGACTTCGGTCGCGCCGCCGGAGACGGCGGCCCAGGCGAACTCGGGCATGTCGGTGCGGACGCCGCCCTTGGAGAAGACGTTCTCGAACTCGGCGCGCTCCTTGGCGCCGGCGCCCGCGCCGTGGAACTTGTCCGTCAGGCGCGTGGCGAGCTGCTTCTTGGCTTCCATCGGGTGGCCGGCCTTGAGCGCGGCGATCTCTTCCGGCGTCGAAAGCAGGAGCAGGTCGTAGTAGACCCACATGGTGGCGTCCGGGATCGACATGATGCGGCCGAACATGTCCTTCGCGCCGTGGTTGAAGGCGATGTAGTTGCCGAGGGACTTCGACATCTTCTTCTCGCCGTCGAGGCCGACGAGCAGGGGCATGCCGAGCACGGCCTGCGGGGCCATCTGGTCCTGTTCCTGCAGGTCGCGGCCGACGAGCATGTTGAAGAGCTGGTCGCTGCCGCCGATCTCGATGTCGGCCTTGAGCATGACGGAGTCGTAGCCTTGGAGCAGCGGGTAGAGGAATTCGACGATCGAGATGGGCGTGTTCGACGCGTGGCGCTTGGCGAAGTCGTCGCGCGCGAGCATCTGCGCCACCGTCATGCGGCGGCTGAGCTGGAGGGCGTCGAGGAACGACATCTTGCCGAACCACTCGCTGTTGCGGCGGACTTCGGTCTTCTTCGGGTCGAGGATCTGGTAGGCCTGTTCGAGGTAGGTCTTGGCGTTCTCCTCGATCTCCTGCTCGGAGAGCACCGGGCGCGTCTCGGACTTGCCGGTGGGGTCGCCGATGCGGGTGGTGTAGTCGCCGATGATGAGGACGGCCTGGTGGCCGAGCTCCTGGAACTGGCGGAGCTTCTGGAAGACGACCATGTGGCCGAAGGTCAGGTCCGGTCGGGTCGGGTCGACGCCGAGCTTCACGCGCAGGGTCTTGCCGGCCTCGAGGCGCTTGAGGATCTCCGCCTCACCGATGAATTTTTCGGTGCGAGATTTCATGGCCTTCAACTGTTCCGCGGGGGACATACCCTCACTCTTCCCAGAGGGAAGGGGAGGGGGAAGGAAAAAACAGAGGCCCAGAGGCCCAGAGGCTCGGTTGACCAGGGGAATCCAGCGTCAGTTGACCGGTTGACCGGTGGGCCAGTTGGCCAGGAGAGAGACATTTCAGGTCCCAGGTCTCAGCCCTCAGGTCTCAGGTACGGGTTATCAGGCGCAGGTGCGGGTGCGGGATAAAATTCAAATCCTGAACCTGTACCCGAACCTGAAGACCTGGACCTGGGACCCGACTGCCGAGACCCGAGACCTGAAACGGAATGTTTTCCTACCCCAACCCCTGCCCCTACCCCTTATATAAAACACCTTTGCACTTTTGCACGCGGCTACGTCGCATTTGCACGTTTGCACCTGCGTTCATTCTCTCCTTACTTCCCGCCATGGATCTCGTCCGCGAACTGATCGATTACGTGAAGCACCCCAGCGTTTCCACCGACCCGGCCTTCAAGGCAGGCATGGACGGCGCCCGCGAGCATATCTGCGGGCTGCTCAAGCAGGCGGGGCTCGAGGTCGAGGTCATCCCCACGCCCCTCCACCCGATCGTGCTCGGCCGCCGGCGCGGCCCGAAGGAATGGCCCCATATCGTCCTCTACGGCCACTATGACGTGCAGCCGGCCGACCCGCTGAATCTCTGGACCACGCCCGCCTTCGAGCCGGTCGTCCGCGACGGACGCATCTGGGGTCGTGGCACCGCTGACAACAAGGGGCCGCACCTCGTGGCCGTCGCCGCGCTCGCCCGCCTGCTCAAGCGCTGCCCGAACCTGCCCCTGCGCATCACGTTCCTGATCGAAGGCGAAGAGGAGATCGGCTCCCCGAGCTTCCCGGAATTCCTCCATAACCATAAGGCCGAACTCACCGAGGCCGATTGCGTCATCCTTTCCGACACCGCTTCGCCGTCGTCCGACCAGATCGTCATCACGACGGCCCTGCGCGGCATCATCGGCCTCGAGGTCGGCCTGACCGGCCCGAAGTCCGACCTGCATTCCGGCCTCCATGGCGGCGCGGTCTACAACCCCATCCAGGCGCTGGCCGAACTTTGCGCCTCGCTTCACGACGCCGACAACGCGGTGACCGTCGAAGGCTTCTACGACGGCGTCGAGCAGCCGACCCGCTGGGAGCGCGAAGAACTCCGCAAGCTGCCGCTGAGCGAAGACGGCTATCGCCGCGCCCTCGGCGTCGACGAACTCCATCCTGCGCCCGGCCTTGACGGACTCGAGGCCGTGCGCTTCGCGCCGACGCTCGAGTTCAACGGCATCGGCGGCGGCTACCAGGGCAAGGGCTCCAAGACCGTCATCCCCTCGAAGGTCTTCGCCAAGATCACCTGCCGCCTCGTGCCCGGCCAGGATCCCGCCGACGTGCATCGCAAAGTCGCCGCGGCCATCCGCGCCCGCGCCCCGAAGGGCGTGCGCGTCGACATCATCGAGATGCAGGGCAACGCGGCCTACTTCGTGTGCCCGCCCGATCGCCCGAACACGCCCGCCGGTCAGAATCCCGTCCTCGCCAAGGCGTTCCGCGAGGCGGACAAGGCCATCGGCGAAGCCTTCGGCAAGCGCCCGCTCTACCTGCGCGAAGGCGGCAGCGTGCCCATCATCGGCGACATCCGCCGCGAGACCGGCCTGGATTCCGTGATGATCGGCCTGTTCACGCCCGACTCGCATCTGCATGCGCCCGACGAGAACTTCGAGCTCGTCATGGCGGAGCGCGCCGTGAACGCCTACGAGAAGCTCCTCGAGCGCCTCGCCGGCACCGAACGCGGTCCGCGCTAATTTCTCATGTCCTCTACGGTCGCAGCCGAGCGGCCTGCCGCCTCGGTCCTTTTCTTCGCTTATAACCACGAGGCCTTCGTCGAAGAGGCCCTGCTTTCCGCCCTCCGTCAGGATGTCGGGGCGTTTGAACTCGTCGTGGTCGACGATGCGTCCACGGATCGGACGCGTGCGATCATCGAGGAGGTCCTGGCACGGGGTACTCCCTCCGGCGTGACGGTTCGCAGGCTCTACAAGGACCAGAACGGCGGACTGATCGCGGTCGTCAATGAAGCCATGGCGCTGGCGACCGGCGAGATCTTCATGCTCATGGCGGGTGACGACGTGTCATTGTCTTGCCGCCTCGCCAGGTCGCTTCGCACCTTCGTCGACCAGCCGTCGGTGCAGCTTGTCTACGGCGAATGCGAGAGAATCGATGAAGCCGGTCGGCCGTATCCGCCTGCCGCGGGTGAGAAGCTGCCGCGATTCTTTTCCTACGATGATTCGCCGATGTCCCGCATCTATGCCGATGCGGCGCCGTTCGGCGCATCGGCCGCTTATCGGCGTCGGCTCTTCGATGTGTTTGGTCCAATGATTCCCGGGGAGCACGGAGAGGATAACTGTTATTGGATACGAGCCCTGTTGCTGGGCGAAATCTATTGGGATCCCGCCGTCTTCGTCCTTTGGCGTCAGCATGCCGGCAATCTTTCTAATTTCACCTCGCAGCTGGCGGATGCCGGTTGGCGCCGTCGTCATCTCGGATGGATGGAAAAGCACGCCACGATATCCCGGCAGTGGTTGAGGGATATCGTCTTGGCCCGGGAAGCCGGGCACGTTTCTTGGGTGAGGGCTGAGCGGCTTAAGCTCGCGGCTAAGCGCGAAGACCGCACCTGGGCCCTGGAGGCGAGCTCCATGCGCTGCGATCCCTGGGGTGAATGGCTGGCTAAGGCGCTTCGTTTGCTCCGCGTCGGGAGATTTTCGACCACCATCAAGATGCTGAAGCTTCGGCTTTCCCCGTGGCGTCGGGAGCGTAAATGGCGGTTTTGGGCGAAACTTAAGTCAAATCCGGCGGCATAAAGCCTGGTTAGGCCTCCGGAGGGCGTTTTCCCTTTCTTCACGCCCGTAAACTCCTAAACCTGTAGGGCATTCACCATGGCTGTCTTCCGCAAGCGCACGCACACCCCGACTCCGAAGAAGAAGGATATCCCGGCGGGTCTCTGGACCAAGTGCCCCCAGTCGGGCGAGATGGTCTACACCAAGGACCTCGAGGCCAACTGGAACGTCTTCCCGGTCAGCGGCTACCATGACCGCCTGACCACCAAGCGCCGCATCGCGCTCCTGATCGACGAAGGCACCTGGAAGGAGACCGACCAGAAGCTCGCCTCCAAGGACCCCCTCAAGTTCACCGCCGGCGGTTCCTACCCCGAGCGCCTCGCCCAGCACCAGAAGAAGTCCGGCCTCCGCGACTCCGTCGTCTGCGGCCACGGCCTGATGGACGGCCTCCCGGTCTCCCTCGCGATCATGGACTTCTCGTTCATGGGCGCCTCGATGGGCTCCGTCGCCGGCGAGAAGGTCACCCGCGCCATCGAGCGCGCGATCAAGATGAAGTGCCCGTGCGTCGTCGTCTGCGCCTCCGGTGGCGCCCGCATGCAGGAAGGCATCCTCTCCCTGATGCAGATGGCCAAGACCAGCGCCGCCCTCGCGAAGCTCCGCGCGGCCGGCCTGCCTTACATCGCCGTCCTTACCAATCCCACGATGGCCGGCGTCATGGCCAGCTACGCCACCCTTGGCGACGTCATCGTCGCCGAACCCGGCGCGCTCATCGGCTTCGCCGGCGCCCGCGTGATCAAGGAGACGACCAACCAGGACCTGCCCGAAGGCTTCCAGACCTCCGAGTTCCTCCTGAAGCGCGGCCTCATCGACATGATCATCCACCGCAAGGAGATGAAGTCGAAGCTCGCCAGCCTCCTCCGCGCCCTGGCCCACCGCAAGGTGATGGCCAAGGCCGTGAAGAGCCGCGCCTGAGCGCGACTTCCGCGGAGATGACTCCTGAAGAGACGCTCCGCTGGCTGACGGGACTACGTAACCTCGGTTCGCGCCTCGGCGTGGAGCGGATGCGTCTGCTTTCCGCCCGGATCGGCAACCCCGAGCGCGCCCAGCCGTGCTTCCATATCGCCGGCACCAACGGCAAAGGCTCGACGTCCGCGATGATCGAAGCGATCCAGCGCGCGCACGGCCGCCGCACGGGCCTCTACACGAGCCCGCACCTGGTGCAGATCGGCGAACGCATCCAGGTCGACCGCATCCCTCTCCCGGACGCCGCGGTCGTCGCCTTCGCCGAACGCCTGCGTCCGCACTACGAGGCGATCCGCGCCGAAGACCAGGAAAACGCGCCGACATTCTTCGAGCTGATCACCGCCGCGGCGCTCTTGGAATTTGCCGAACGGAAGGTCGATGTGGCCGTCCTCGAGACGGGCCTCGGCGGCCGCCTCGACGCCACGAACGTCTGCGCGCCCGAAGTCTGCGTGATCACGTCCATCGGCCTCGATCACCAGGAATACCTCGGCCCGACGCTCGCCGCGATCGCCGCCGAGAAGGCCGGTATCCTCAAGGCTGGCGTGCCGTGCGTCGTCGGCGACGTCCCGCCCGAAGCCGAAGCGGCCATCGTCGCCCGCGCCCGCGAGGTCGGCGCGCCGCTCCACTTCGTCCGTGAACGCTTCGCCGCGGGCCTGCCCGAGACGAACCTCGTCGGCGCGCACCAGCGTCGTAACGCCGGCGCGGCCATGCTGGCCTGCGAGCTGGCGACGCGTCTGCCGGTCGATGACGCCAAGGCGCGCGCCGCGCTGCGCTCCGTCGAATGGGCCGGCCGCTGGCAGGAATTCCGCCTCGCCGACGGACGTCGCCTCATCGTCGATGGTTCGCACAACGAAGAAGGCATCCGCGCCGTCGCGCCGCTGCTCGCCGCGCTGCCGTCGCCGACCGTCATCGTCGGCGCCTTGGGCGTCGACCGCGCCCGTCCGCTCGTCGCTGCCGCGGCGAAGTCCGCCGGCCGGCTCGTGCTCGTGCGGCCCGACAACGAACGCGCCTGCTCCGTCGCGGAACTCGCCGCGCTCGTGCCGGTGGATTTCCGCGGCGAGGTGCGTCGCGCATCAGTCGCCGAACTCTTCCCGTCGCCGGCCACGTGCGTCGCCGACGGCGAGACGATCGTGGTGCTTGGTTCCCTTTATCTCGTCGGCGAAGTCCTCGCGCGCCTGCGCGGCCACGGACTCCCCGACGCCTGGCAGGATCGCCTGCCTTCCGCCCGATGACCGACTATTCCTTCGTCCCGCCCAGCAGCACCACGCCCAAGGTCGACCCGGCCGAGCTGCCGAAGTGGCTGATCGAGGAGGACGACGACTACATGGTCTTCGACAAGCCGGGCTGGCTCGTCTGCCACCCGTCGAAGGACGGCCCATGGTCCTCGCTCGTCGGCGCGGTGAAGGAATGGAAGCAGATGGACGTCTCGCACCTCGTGAGCCGCCTCGACCGCGAGACCAGCGGCGTGATCCTCATCGCCAAGCATTACGACGCTGCGTCGGCCGCGCAGACCGCGATGGAGCGCCGCATGGTGCTCAAGACCTACTACGCGCTGCTCAAGGGCGAGCTCAAGGAGCCCGTCATGGTCGACCAGCCGCTCGGTCCCGACGAGACCAGCCAGGTCGTCGTGAAGACCTCCGTGCGCGAAGGGCCCGGCACGCTGCCCGCCGCGACGTTCTTCGAGCCCGTGCTCGTCCGTAACGGCTACACCCTCGCGCGCGTGCAGCCGCACACCGGCCGCAAGCATCAGATCCGCGCCCACGCCTTCTGGCTCGGGTTGCCCGTGATCGGCGACAAGCTCTATGGCGGCGACGATTCGCTCTACATGGAATTCGTGGCGCACGGTTGGACCAAGCGCCTCGGTGCCGCCCTCGAGATGGGCCGTCAGGCCTTGCACGCCGCCAAGCTCGAGTTCCGCTTCCCGCCGCGCATCACCCGGACCTTCACCGCGCCCCTCGCGCCCGATATGCGGGAGTTCGTCGTCAAGAAGATGGGGTTCAGCGAAGCGGAGTTGGATGCGGCGCTGTCGGCATAGCCGCCTCGCCAAGACCGTGCAAGGGTGCAAATGCGGCGGAGCCGCGTGCAAAAGTGCAAAGGTGAGATGAGGGGAAGGACATCACTTTCAGGTCTCGGCTGTCTCGAGGTAGGGCTGACCACCCTTGGTCAGCCGCGGTTGAGCGAGGGCGCTCAACCCTACCCATGACACAGCGCTGCCGCATCCACGCACACGGCGCCGGCTTTGCGTAGGGCGATGGCGCACGCGTGCAGCGTCGCCCCGGTGGTGAGGACGTCGTCGATGACCACATATCGCGTGAGCGGGTCGACGGACAGGCCGTCGGCTACCGCGAACGCCCCGGCGACGTTCTGGCGGCGTTCCTGTCGGCCGAGCCTGGTCTGTGAGACGGTCTCATGCGACTTGCGCAGGAGGAATTCCGTCCGGCAGCCGGCCACATGCCTGCCGAGGAAGGTCGCGATGCGTTCCGCCTGGTTGTACCCGCGTTCGAACTTGCGGGCCGTGTGGAGTGGGACCGGCACCAGCACCGACCCGGCGAGGTGTCGTCGGAACAGGTCGTCGGCCAAGGCCGCGTGGGCGAGGTCGTCGGCCAGGAACGGACAGCGTTCGTACTTGATTCGGTGGATGATCCGGCGGGCGGGCCCGCGGGCGCGGAAGGCGCAGACCGCCCGGGCGAAGGCGGGCTGGAGGTCGAGGCAATGGGGGCAGGCCCGGTCGCCTTCGAGGATGCCTTCGAAGGGATGGCCGCAGGTCAGGCACCGCGGGTCGTGGATCCGCGGGAGCCGGTCGGCCCCGGCAGCCGATAGGTGCAGGCGGTCCTCGTCGTCCATCGGTTCCTGCGTGACGGCGCAGTCTCGCGGGAAGACCAGGTCGAAGAACCCGCGGTCGAGCTCAGCCAGCCACCCCATCGCGTTCGGCCTGCAGCCAGCGGGCCTTCCGGGCGAGACCCCAGGCAAACCCGCCGGCGCCGGTGGCGCTGATGACCCGATGGCAGGGGATCAGGATCGCGAGGGGATTGGCGCCGAGGGCGGTGCCGACCGCTTGGGCGGAATGGCAGCCGACCGACTTCGCCAGCACGCCATAGGTGACGGTCTGGCCGGGGCGGATGCGCTGGCAGGCTTGCCAGACCTTCAACTGGAAGCGGGTGCCGTGGGCGCGGATGGCGCGGACCTTAGGCAGGCGGCCGCGGACGACGACGCAGCCCCAGGATTTCAGCCGCTGACGGAAGGCGGCCGACCGGGTCGGCATCCGGAGGATCAGTTCGCCCGGTTCGGTCACCGCGACCACGAAGCCGTCGAGTGAGCCGACGCGCACCCGGCATCCGGCAAGGTCGGCGGGCATGACACGGACGGAGCGCATGTCGGCAGATTGCGTTTGCCCGTCCTGAGGTTCAATCCAAGGTTCACCTCAGACTATGGCTTTCGATTTCGACAGCTGTCCGGAACGCGCCGGGACCGACAGCACCAAGTGGCACAAGTATTCTGACAAGGATGTCATCCCTTGCTGGATCGCCGACATGGATTTCAAGGCGCCGCCCGCCGTCATCGAAGCCGTCCAGGCCCGCGCCGCGCATGGCGTGTACGGTTACCCCGCGCAACGCGACGCCGTCTTCGCTTCTATCGTCAACCATGTCCGTCGCCGCCATGGCTGGGAGATCAAGCCCGAGTGGATCACGTTCATGTGCTCGCTCGTGCCCGGCATCCACGCCGCCATCCGCTGCGCCAGCAAGCCCGGCGAATCCGTCGTCACGACCGTCCCCGTCTACCCGCCGTTCATGACCGCGCCGGTCCTGTCCGAGCGCAATCCGCTCAAGCTCGAGATGGTGTTCGAGGGCGACCGCTGGACGTTCGACTGGGCCAAGCTCGAGGCCGCGTGCGCGCAGCCGCACGCCAAGGTGCTCCTGCTCTGCAATCCTTACAACCCGCTCGCCCGCGTCTTCGACCGCGCCGAGCTCGACCGCCTCGCCGCGCTCGTGCGCAAGCATGAGCTCACCGTCTGCTCCGACGAGATCCACTGCGACCTCGTCCTCGACCCGGCCGCGAAGCACACCGTCTTCGCCGCGATGGGCGAAGACCTCGCCGCGCGCACCGTCACCTTGATGGCCGCCAGCAAGACCTTCAACGTCGCCGGACTCACCTGCGGCTTCGCGATCATCCCCGACGCCAACCTGCGCACGCGCTTCCGCCGCGTCCTCCAGGGCCTCTCGCTCGACCAGAACGTCTTCGGCCTCGCCGCGACGCAGGCGGCGTTCGATCACGGCGAACCGTGGCGCCTCGAGTGCGTGGAATATCTCCGCGGCAATCTCGACCTCATCGAGCAGGAGCTCAAGTCCATGCCCGGCGTCGTCCTCCGTCAGCGCCCGCAGGCCAGCTTCCTCGTCTGGTTCGACATCACCGCCCTCGGTTTCGAGGACGCGCATGCCGAGTTCGAGAAGGGCGGCATCGGTTTCAGCAACGGCGCCGACTTCGGCTGCCCCGGCCATGTCCGCCTCAATTTCGGCTGCCCCCGCGAACGCCTCCGTGAGATTTTGCGCCGCATGAAGAAGGTCGTGGATCGGGCGCCGGGGAAGGCGAAGTAGAATAGGGGTAGGGGTAGGGGTAGGGGTAGGGGTAGGGGTAGGGGTAGGGGTAGGGGTAGTTAACGCCGCGGCTTATCGGAGGGAGTTTTTGGTTCGA
>Ga0214206_1000032_pt1 | contig 36667 bp, 31 predicted proteins | sample TroBogEpilimnion_26_FD_153044 | JGI IMG/M metagenome (GOLD analysis project Ga0214206, IMG submission 153044) | Freshwater microbial communities from Trout Bog Lake, WI - 07JUL2009 epilimnion | ecosystem: Environmental > Aquatic > Freshwater > Lake > Epilimnion/Euphotic zone | place: Trout Bog...
TCGCTCCGCCTGGAGGCGAACTACCCGCTCTACGGACACGAGATCTCCGAACGCATCTCGCCCATCCAAGCCGGCCTCGGCTGGACGGTGAAGTTCGCGAAGCCCGACTTCATCGGACGCGAAGCGCTCCACCGCCAGGCCCAAGGCGGCCCGTCCTCCTCGGTGGTGCTCTTCTCCCTCGATGACCGTCGCATCGCCCGCCAAGGCGCGGTGGTCTACTCCGGCGAGACTCCGGTCGGCGAAGTGCTCTCGGGCACGCAGTCCCCGGTGCTGGGCAAGCCGATCGGCACGGCCCTCGTCGCCGCCGGCCATGCGGCCTCCGCGGCGCTGACCGTCGACATCCGCGGTAACCGCATCCCGCTCCGCGTCTCGGTCGAGCCGTTCGTGAAGTGAAGGGTTGAAATAATCCCCGCCGCCTTTACCCAGAAGCCATGAGCAACGTCCCTGCCGACCTCCATTACACCAAGGACCACGAATGGATCAAGGTCGCCGCCGACGGTACCGCCGTCATCGGCATCACCGACCACGCTCAGGCCGCGCTCGGCGACGTGACGTTCGTCGATCTCCCGAAGGTCGGCGCGTCCTTCAATCATGGCGACGTCTTCGGCACGGTGGAATCCGTCAAGGCCGCGTCCGACCTCTACAGCCCGGTCTCCTGCGAGATCCTCGAGGCGAACTCCGACCTGAACAATTCCCCCGACCTGGTGAACCGCGAACCGTATGGCGGCGCCTGGATGATCAAGGTGAAGGTGAAGAATCCGGCCGAGCTCGCCACCCTGCTCGACGCCGCCGGCTACGCCGCGACGCTCTGAGCGCGCGCCCGCCCTTGCCCTGCGCGGTTTTTGGCCCACAGTGACGGGCCGATGTCGTTCGCCGAAGTCCATGCCGCCCATCCTTGGGACGAGGTCCTCTCCTCGGTCCAAAGGAAGACGGATGCCGACGTGCTCCGCGCGCTCGCCCGCGCCGAGGCGGACTCGGCCGACCTCGAGGACTTCAAGGCGCTGATCTCGCCGGCCGCCGCCCCGCACCTGGAGCGCATGGCCCGCCTGAGCCACGAGCGCACGCTCCGCCGCTACGGACGCACGATGCAGCTCTTCGCGCCGGCCTACCTTTCCAACGAGTGTCAGAACGTCTGCACCTACTGCGGCTTCTCCGCCGGCAACAAGGTCCCGCGTCGCACGCTCAATCCGGGCGAGATCCTCCGCGAGGCGGGCGCGCTCAAGAAGCTGGGCTTCGACCACCTGCTCATCCTGACGGGCGAATCCAACAAGGTGGAGGTCCCGTACTTCGTCCAGGCGCTCGACCTGCTCCGCCCGCACTTCTCGTCGCTGTCCATGGAAGTGCAGCCGATGGAGACCGCGGAATATGCCAAGCTGCGCCGGCACGGGCTCAACGCGGTGCTGGTCTATCAGGAGACGTACCACCGCGAGACCTACAACGTCCACCACCCGAAGGGCCGCAAGTCCGACTTCGCCTACCGCCTCGACGCGCCTGACCGCGTCGGCGCCGCGGGCGTCCACAAGATCGGCCTGGGCGCGCTCTTCGGCCTCGAGGACTGGCGCGCGGAATGCTTCTTCACGGCCCTCCACCTCCGCTGGCTCGAACGCAAGCACTGGCAGAGCCGCTACAGCGTCTCGTTCCCGCGCATCCGCCCGCACGAAGGCGAACTGCAGCCGAAGGTAGAGATGACCGACCGCGACCTGGTCCAGGCGATCTGCGCCTTCCGCCTGCTGAGTTCCGAAGTCGAACTGACGCTGAGCACCCGCGAAAGCCGTAAGTTCCGCGACCACGCCTGCCGCGTGGGCGTGACGGCGATGAGCGCGGGCTCGCACACGAACCCGGGCGGCTACGCCGAAGGACGCGAGGCCTCGCTCGAACAGTTCGCGATCGAGGACGACCGCTCGCCCGACGAGGTCGCCGCGATGCTCCGCGCCCACGGCTACGAACCGGTCTGGAAAGACTGGGATCCTTCCTACGACCGCCCGGTCGCCCTCGCCTGATGAGCCCGCTCCGCGTCTGGATCGACCACGAACAAGCCCCGGCCTGCAAGCCCGGTGCCTTTGTGAAGCTTTCGGCCGACGAATCGGCCCACGTGGTCCGCAGCCTCCGCGCGCGCCGTGGCGACGCGGTCGTGCTCCTCGACGGCGAAGGCTTGGTCGTCGAAGGCAAGCTCGCTTCCGCCGACGGCGATGCCGCGATGGTCGAAGTGGTCCGCGCCCGAGTGGCCGACCCGCTCTCGCCGGCTATTTACGTCGCCCAAGGCATGCCGAAGGGCGGCACGATGGACGACCTCGTCCGCTCCTGCTGCGAAGCGGGCGCCGCCGGGATCATCCCGCTCGAGACCGCCCGCTGCGAGCTGAAGCTCGACGCCGATCGCGCCCGCACGCGCCGCGAACGCTGGCAGCAGCAGGCCGTCGAAGCCTGTAAGCAGTCCGGCCATCCGTGGCGCGCCGAGATCGCCGCGCCGATGCGTTTCCGCGAATGGATCGAGCGCCTGCCGGCGGCGGTCGAAGGCGAACTGCGTCTCACCGGCTCGCTGGAGTTCGATGCCGAAGCGGTGGCCCATCTGGATTTCACGAAGGCCTCGAAGGTCATCTGGCTCATCGGCCCCGAAGGCGACCTGACCTCGGAAGAATACGCCGCCGCCCGTGCCGCAGGCTTCCGCGCCGTGGTCCTCGGCCCGACCGTCCTGCGCGCCGAGAACGCCGCGCTCGCCTGCGTGGCGATCACGCAAGTCCTCGCAAAACGCTGAGTCAGGCCTGCTTCCGTCGGCCAGGCTTCTTGGGCTCTGGTAAGACGTCTTCGAGTACCCAGTCCGGCCAGGTCTCGCGCGTGTAGCGTTGGAATTCGCCGATGGCATCGCGTACCAACGGCGTGAGCTCGCACGTCCAGCGCAAGCCGATGTCCATCGTGGCAAAACCTTCGAGCGGCAACGCCCGCACTTCCGGGTGCTCGATGGCTTCAGGGATGGCGAGATTGATGCCGTAGCCTTCGCCGTTGGCAACGTAACTGGTGACCATCTCCATCGAGCTGACCTCGACGGTCTGATTCCAGACGACGCCCTTCGCGCGGAGGTCGCGCAAGAAGCTGCGCGTGACACTGGAAGCGGGCGGCAAGGCAACCAGCGGCTCGCGGAGCTTCTTTTGCTTCCACAGATCGGCGGCGCTCCGGTGCGGCGACGACTTGGGCACGAGGAGGACGAGCGGGACGCGGGCGAGACGCAGCTGGCTCTGGCGACCCTTGGTCTTGGCCTCGATTGGGACAATCGCGAGGTCGATGACGCCATCGCGCAACCACGTCTCGAACTGCATCTGGTACCCGGGTGTCAGGCTAAGTAAGAGCTTCGGGTGTCGCGCCCGCAGGCGCTGGGTGACGGTCGAGATGTGCAGGCGCAAGACGAGCTCCGACGCACCGAGGCGTAGCTCGGGACGGTCGGCTTCGCGTAACTGGCCCTCGAGCCCGTCCAGACTCGTGAAGAAAGATTCGATCTGGGAATACAGCTTCCGGCCCGCCGCCGTCAGACGGAATGGCGATCGCTCGAAGAGCCGCACGCCGAGGTTCGACTCGAGGGCCGCTATCTGCCCGCTGACGGCTGGCTGCTGGATACCGTAAGGGATGTGCCGGACCGCCGCGCTGATTCCCCCGTGTTTGGCCACGTAATAGAATAGCTCGAGGTGATGGACGTTCATCGGGGTGAAGTCATCTTCACGCCATAAAAGGGGCTAGCAACGCCCTTTATCCCCAGAGTGATAGGTCATATCAAGAATATCGATTAACGGTCCTGGGCCGGAGGAGGTAAAATAGACGGCGACAAAAACGTCATGCACACCCTCCAGCTCATCCTCCAAGCGCTCGGCGTCATCCTGCTGGCTGATTTACTGGCCGGCCTCGTCCATTGGCTGGAGGACGCCTACGGCACCGAGGATACCCCGATCATCGGCCCGCTGGCCATCAGGCCCAACATCATCCATCATCACTATCCGCGCTTCTTCACCAAGCTGACCTGGTGGCAGAGCTCGTGGGACCTCCTGCTACTCGGTGCGTTGATCGTTGGCGGCGCCGCTTGGGCGGGCGTGCTCACCTGGCATGTCTGGCTCTTCGTTCTCCTGAGTATCAACGCCAACCAGGTTCACAAATGGTCGCACCAGACGCGGGCCGAGAACGGACGGGTCGTCTCGTTTCTGCAGGACTGCTGGATTCTCCAGACCCCTCGGCAGCACGCACTGCACCACACCGACCCGAAGAACACCTACTACTGCCCGATCACTAACCTACTGAACCCGACCCTAGAATTCATCGGCCTCTGGCCAAAACTGGAAGGCCTCATCGAAGCGCTCACTGGCGCGACCCATCGGAAGGACGCCTCAAATCGCGGCGAAGGCCCGGCGCCCGCTTGGGTCATCGAGCATCGCCGCCCAGCCCCCGTGAAAACGACAGACGTGGCGACCGACCTGGCTGAAGCCCCGGCCAAGTAGCCTTTACTTCGCCAAGGGGACCTGGGAATTACCCATAAGGTAAGCGAGAAGGTCGCGCTGCTGCTCGGGCGTGAAGGCCTGTAGAAGGCCTTCCGGCATGAGCGAGATGGGCAAGGTCTGGCGGGACTTGATGTCCTGCTTGTCGATCACGGTCTCCTGCCCGACGGAGCGCAGCGTGAGCGTGCGCTCGGTCTGCGCGCCGACGATACCGCTGAGCACGCGGCCGTCTTTCAGCGTGATGCTGTTGAGGTAATACGCGGCGTCCACGACGGCGCTGGGGTCGACGATGTTCTCGAACAGGTAGTTGATGTCGTGACGGCCGCTGCCGGTGAGGTCCGGGCCGAGCGCTCCGCCTTCGCCGTACAGCTTGTGGCACTGTCCGCAGACGCCCGCGAAGGTCGCCCTGCCCTTGCCGAGGTCGGCCTTGGCGAGCGACTCCGGCGTATGCCGCGCCTTGAGCTCGGCGACGAGCTTGAGTTTATCCGCCGAGGTCTCGTGCGTCTCTCCCCAGACTTTCGCGAGCTGCTCATTCAGCTTGGTGTCATTGAACGCGCGGATCTGACGCGCGGCCGAAGGGCCGAGATGTTCCCGGCCGATCTTGCCGGCTTCGATCGCGGCGAGGAGTTCGGCCGCGAACTTCGTACGGGAGACGAGGGCCATGATCACCTGCGGGCGTTCATGCGGATAGAGCTGCGGATAGCGGGCGATGATCTTCTTGGCGACGTCACGGTCGTCGAACTGCGTCAGGCCCTGCACGGCTTCCAGGCTCAGGCCTCGCACGTTCAGGAGCTTCTCGCAGTCGCCGCGGAGATTCTTGTCCTTCGCCTCGATGAGCGAAAGCAGGGCGACGACGCGCTGCTCCATCAGGGCGCCATCATCGAGCGCGACCTTGCGGATGTCGGCGAGGGCCTGCCCGTCGCCGAAGATGACGTTGAGCTGGCGGACCTTCCCGGCGGTGGCTTCGTCCGGCGAAGGCATCGCGGCGAGGAACTTGTCCCACGCGGCGGGCTTGGTCGCCTTGCGCAGTCCTTTCAGCGCTTCGGCCATGCCGGCGACGACCGAGGCCTGCCCCTCGGGCATCTGGGCGAAGCTCTCGATCAGGGAATTAAGCGCGGCCGGTTCCTTCACCGAGGCCTCGGCGATGCGGCGGGCGATGAGCTTCGTGACCTGCGGGATGCGGCACACATGCGCGCAGTTGACGAGCTCGGCGAGCGGGAGCTCGCGGATGCCGGTCCAATAGAGCAGCGGCAGGTTATGGTCGGTGACGTCCTGCTCGTTGCTCAAGAGATGCTGGGCGACGAGCGTACGCACCGGCGCGGAGAGATGCGGCAAGGCCTCGGCGAGGGCGAGGCGCACGCGCTGGCCGCGGGATTCGCCGGCGAGCTTGAGGAGCGCGGCTTCCTGTTCGTCGCCGTTAGCGATGAACCCGGACTGCTGGGCGAACTTGGCCAAGGCGTTGTTCCGGTTCACGAGCGGATCGGTGAGCTCACGCTCGATCAGGCGAGCCAGGACATCCTGACGCTGCTCGGCGAGGACGGCGGCTGGAGCGTAGTGCTGGGCGTGCTGGGCAGCGAAGGGCTTGTCGGCCGACTGGACGGTCCGCATGGCCTGCAGGGTCGAATGCGCGTTGAGGGCGAGCACGGTGTCCGCCTCGGCGGCCAGTTTCTCCCAGGCCGGCAGCGCGGAAGAGAGGTCGACGCCCTTCCAGGCTCGTTCGCGCAGCTCCCAGCGAGCCATGCGCACGAGCCACTCGTTCTTGCTGCGCTGCAGCTCGACGAGTTCGGTCGGCGTGGCTTTCGCGAAGTCGACGCCCGGCTGCTTGGGCTCGCCGTAGCTGACCTTGAAGATGCGCCCGGAGGTGCGGTGGATGCCGTCCTGGTCGTGGCACTCGCCGATGTCGCTCCAGTCGAGGATCGTGACGGCGCCGTCGGGGCCCTGGCTGATCTCGGTGCCACGGAACCACAGGTCGTCCGACTTGAGGATGTCGGGCTGGTGCTTCATCACCAGCGCGCTGCCCTGTCGCTCGATGGAGTCGACGTTGGTGCGGCGGCCGTGCAGGTTGAGCGTCATGAGCTTGTCGCGGTACTGCGCGGGCCAGTTCTCGCCCTGGTAGATCATCATGCCGACGTGGGCGTGGCCGCCGCCGAGGCTGTCCGCGCCGCCGCGACCGCCGTCGGGGTCGTTCCACTTCTTGCCGTTGTCCCAGTGATAATGGTCGGCGTGCTGGTCGAGGAGTTCGTAGACGAAGGGATAAGGGTCCTCGCCGTGCATGCGCTTGAGGTGGGCACCATGGATGCCCTGCCAGGCATGGCCGATGACGGTGTTGATGAAGACCAGCTCATGATCCTTGGTCCAATCGGAGCCCCAAGGGTTGGTGGTGCCATGGCAGTAAGGCTCGAAGACCTTGGTCACCGGGTGATAACGCCAGAGACCGCCGGCGGTGGGCTGGCGCTTCTCGCGCGGCACGCCCGGGACGTCGATCCACGAGGTGCTGGAAATACCGACGCGTCCGTAGAGCCAGCCATCGGGACCCCACTTGAGTCCGTTGGCGAAAGTGTGGCGACTGGCGGCGGTGGTGCTGAAGCCGTCGAGCACGACCTGCGCGGGACCGGCGGGCTTATCGCCGTCCATCGGGATGAAGAGCAGGTTGGGCGGGCACATCGCCCAGACGCCGCCGAAGCCGCGCTCGATGCTGGTGAGCATCTGCACCTCGTCGGTGAAGACGGTGCGCTTGTCGAATTTCCCGGTGTGCTGCGAATCCTCGAGGATGACGATGCGGTCGCGCAGGTTCAGGTCGAAGCGCTCCTTGCCGTCGGAATAGGTGTAGTTCTCGGCGACCCAGAGGCGGCCGCGCTCGTCCCAGCAGAGGGCGATGGGCTGGCGGATATCAGGCTCGGCGGCAAAGAGCGTGGCCTTGAAGCCTTCGGGGAGCTGCAGCTTCGTGAGGGCCTCCTCGGGCTTCAGCAGCGGGATGAATTCCTTCTGATTGTTATGCGGCTCGGGGAACGGCGCCGCGAAGGCGGCGACACCGAGGACGAGGGCAAGACTACGGGCGAACATAGGGGTACGACCACCCTGCCCGAGCAAAGTTCCGCTTCAACCCCAGACCAGAGGAAACCCCTATTCAGAACCCGGCGACGATGCGTCCGTAGACGTCGGTCGAGGCGAGCTGGGCTGGGAGCGCGGCCGAGGCGGGGGCGATCAGCACGGGCCAGTCGAGCGGGTCTTCCGGGATACGGCCATGCGAGCCCTTCACAAGCGAGGCGTCCTGCGAGATGACTTCCATCAGCGCCTTGAAGCCGAGTTTCTTTTTCAAGAGGAACCAGGCGACCTTGAACATCGGGAACCGGATCTTGGGGTCGATAAACAGCTCGACGGGGTCGTAGCCGGGCTTGCGGTGGATGTCCACGGTACGAGCGAAGTCGGGATCGCCGTCGCCCTCTTCCCACCAGTAATAAGAGAACCAGCTATGGTCGTCGGCGACGACCACGAAATCGCCGCTACGCGCATGCCGGATGCCGGCGGCGGCCTGGCCTTCGGCGTCGAGCACCTGGGCGACGCCGGGCGTGGCGAGGAGGACCTTGCGGACCTCTTCGCGGACCGACGGGTCGAGCACGATGACATGCGCGACCTGATGGTCGACGACGGCGAAGGCCTTGGAGTTGAAGACGTCGAGCGTGAGGCTGCCCGCCTCGGGCTTGAGCTCGAGCCAGTCATGCTTGCGCAAGACCTTGTTCAGCGGGACGGCGCGGTCGACGGCGGTGATGGCGTATTCGGAGACGATCAGGACCTCGACGCCGCGGGCCTCGAGGAAGTCGGCGAGGTCGCCGACTAACTTGTCGACGTCGCGTCGCGCGGCATCGCTGCGCGGATCGGCCGGACCGAAGCGCTGCAGGTCGTAGTCGAGGTGCGGCAGGTAGACGAGGCTGAGGTCCGGCTGCTCATGCTCCTCGATCCAGCGGGCGCTGTCGGCGATCCACCGTGACGACGGCAGGCCGGCGCGCGGGCCCCAGAAGGAGTGGAAGGGGAAGTCGCCGAGGTCGCGCTTGAGCAGCTCCTTGTAACGCTGCGGATAGCTCGCGATGTCGAAGATCTTGCCGCCGTTGGCCTGATACACCGGACGAGGCGTGACGGAGATGTCCGCCGCGGTGCCCATGTTGTACCACCAGAAGAGGTTCGCGACCTTGAGCTTGGGGTTCTTCGCGTGCAGGGCGTCCCAGACCTTCGGGGCGCCGACGACCCGGTTCGACTGCTTCCAGAACTGCACCTCGCTGAGCGTGCGGTCGTACCAGCCGTTGCCGACGATGCCGTGCACGCTCGGCGGCTGGCCGGTGAGATAGTCGGACTGCGCGGTGCAGGTGACAGCGGGGAACGCCGGACGGACCTTCGCGACGCTGCCCTGCGCGGCGCGCGCGGCGAGACGCGGCATGACGCCGGAGCTCAGGTCGCGGGCGGAAAGACCGACGACGTTCAGGACCGCGCGGCGCATGGCTGCTGATCCCGCGCCCGCAGTTCGTCGGCGGCCTTGCGCACGATGGCGGAAGCCATCTCGTGGACCTGCGTGGACTTGCCGATGGCGGTCGGCAGGACGAGCGTGAGCTGGCCGCCGAGGTGTTCGCGGAATTCTTCGAGGCCGGCCAGCATCGGTGCGCCGCCTTCGAGGTGCATCTCGGGCGCGTAGATCCGGAAGCCGAGGGCGACGAGCAGGTTGAGCGTGCGTTCGGCTTCTTCCTTGCCGAACAGGCCGAGGTCGCGGGCGCAAAGGATGTCGAGCGCCAGGCCGACGGCGACGGCTTCGCCGTGCGTCAGGCGATGGTTCGTCATCGACTCGAGCTTGTGCGCGGCCCAATGGCCAAGATCGAGGGGACGGGCGCTGCCCAGCTCGAAGGGGTCGCCGTTGCCGGCGATATGACGGGCATGCAGTTCGGCGGAGCGACGGACGGCGCGACCGATGGCGGGGAGGTCGCCGGCGGCGAGCAACGCGGATTCTTTCTCGAGGTTGGCGAAGAAGACCGGATCCTTGAGCAACGAGACCTTCACGGCCTCGACGAGTCCGTCGCGCAGGCCGCGGGCGTCGAGCGAAGCGAGCAGCGCGAGGTCGTTGACCACGGCGGCGGGGACGGCGAAGGCGCCGGTGAAGTTCTTCTTCCCGAAAGTATTGATGCCGTTCTTCACGCCCACGCCGGCGTCGCCCTGGCCGAGGGTCGTGGTGGGCATGCGGACGAGACGGACGCCGCGGTGGGCGGTGGCGGCCGCGAAGCCGACGGCGTCGAGGAAGGCGCCGCCGCCGATAGCGAGGACGTAGGAGTGGCGGCAGATCTTGTCGGCCTCGATCGCGGCGAGGGCGGCCTTGACGACGGCGGAGTCCTTCTTGGCGGCCTCGCCGCCGGTCAGCACGAGGGGCTGGCGGGTGAAGGCCACGCCCATGGCCTTGCCGTAGGCGGCGACTTCGGACGCGAAGCCCGGACGGGAGTTCGCCAGGCCGGCGTCGACGATCGGGATGACCTTGGCGCCGGCGAAGAGGTCGGCGAGGACACGGTTGCCCGAAGCGAACGCACCTTCGGTGAAGAAGATGCGATGGCGGTAGGTCACCGCGAATTCGAGGTCAAGGGAGTCGTCCATAGCCCTGGGGGAGGGTTAATCAGAAGAGGATAGACGCCGAAGGACAAGCCAAGTTCCCAACTTGGCCCGTCGTAAAGACCCCAAACCGGCCCCGGATCAGGTGGTCGGGATGAAGCGGCGCAGAATCAGGGTCAGGACGAACGACCCGAACGGCACCATCCAAGCCAATTGCATGGCCATGGCCGCCCAACCCACCTCGACCGAGCCTTCGACCCCGGAGCGCATGAAGGCGGCGGAATAATAGAAAAGTCCGGCCGCAGCGTAATCGACGAGCGGGAACGCGGCCAGACGGTCGGCCACGCGACGGCCGACGCCGGCGGGCAAGGCGTGGCGGCGATTGGAGAGCCAGATCCAGAGCCAGAAGAACAGACAACCCCAGACGGCGACCTTGGTGACGCCATTCACCTCCGGCAGGAACTGCACCAAGACCAAAGGCACCGGCACGAGGAAGAGCAGCCACTCGGCCCACTTCGGCGGCGTCCCGGGTCCGGCCTCGTGACGGGCGACCAAGGTGATCGAGAAGGTCAGCAGCCAGAGCACGCACGGATAGGCGAGCAGGGCGACGAGCGGCCAGCCGCGGAAATGCGGGCCGTCGATGAGCCCGCCGACGGCGAAGAAACCGATGAGCGGGAGCAACGCGCGACAGAGCCCCATCACGGCCGGCGCCCAGCTGACGCCCTTGTGCCAGCGGTCGTAGACCAGCACGGCTCCGACCAGCAGCGCGACGAGCACGAAGGTGATGCCGCGGTGCCCGCCGAGCGACGCGGCCACGGTACACCACGAGCCCAGCAACATCGCGAGGCCGCCGACGATGAACGCGGCCCTTGCCGAGACGAGGCCGGCGGGGATCGGCCGGGTCGAACGGCGCTCGGTGTCCCAGCGCGCGTCGAAGACGTCGTTGAGGATCATGCCGCCGACGTAGATCAGCGAGACGCCGAGAAGGAGGCCGAAGAGCGAGACGAGCAGGCCAATCGCCCAGGGAAAACGATCGGTGTAGACATACCCGAGCAACCAGCCGCCGAAGAGGTTGCTCCAGACGGTCGGGAGGTTCGAGCCGCGGGTGAGCACCAGCCAGGCGCGGACTTTCGCGAAGAAGCCGGCGGCCATCTCAGAGGGGCTTCACGCCGCGCCGCGCGAGCTCGGCGAGCGTCCAGCGGTACTCCTCGGCGATCATGTCGGCGACGTCGGCCGCGCGGACTTCGGGCGGCAGGACCTCCCAGGTATACGTCTCGATCTCGAGCTCGCGGCAGGCGCCGGGCGCCTTGGCGATGACGTCGAGCGCGGCCTTGAGGTGGTCGTTGGTCGTGGAGAGTTCGTCGGAAAGGCGGTCGGCGTTCACGGGCACATGGAAGTGCACGCGCAGCTCCTCGAGCGCTCGCAGCTGATCGATGGCCGCCATGGCGAGCGGGATGTCCTTGAAGCGCACGATGGAACCGTCCTTGGCGCGCCCCATGGTCTGATGGAGATACGTGGGCTCGTGCATCTTCGCGAGGCGCGCGAGGGCGACCTCGGTGGGCTTGAGCTTGAGCGCGGAGCTGAGGTGGAACTTCAGCACGGGCGCGCCGCCGGCGTTGAGGCGGGCGATGGCCTCGTGGGCCTCTTCGTACTGCAACGCGAAGTGGCAGGTATCGTAGGCGATGCCGAGGTGCGCGTCGACGAGTCCTCGGGCGGGTTCCTCGGCGCGGAGCTGCTCGAACAGGCGCAGCGCTTCGGGCGTGTTCTCGGCGTGGCCGATCGGCTCGGGCTCCAGCGCGAGGCGCAGATGCGTGCCGGTGCGGTCGCGCAGGCGGGCGAGGTGTTCGGCGCACGCGAGCAGGTTGCGACGCATGACCTTGAGCTCCTCGGCGCTGCGGCCGAAGCCCTTGAACGAACCCGGGAGCGTGCTGACGGTGCCGACCTTGTCGGGCGGACCGAACGCGGCGAGGAGGTCGAAGAGGCGGTTGGTGTATTCGAGGCGCGGCGCTTCGCACCAGTCCGGCGCGAAGACGTTGTCCTTCACGGCCTGACCATGGAACGGGCCGAACGGGAAGCCGTTGATGCCGGCGACGACGCAGTTCTCCTTGTCGAGCCAGGCGCGGAACGCCGCGAGCGTCGCAGGCACGGCGAGCTCCTTCGCGGCGAGGTCGCCGAGGCGGAGGCCGAGGACGTAGGTCTTGCCGGGCGAGACGCGGTCGCGCACGCGGAGCGCATGGTCGCGCAGGCCGGCGAACGTCTCGGCCCACCCTTCGCCGCGGTGGACGTTGGTGCAGTAGGCGAGGGAAAGTCCGGACGTGAGCTTCACGCGGGTCAGGCCTGGGCGGCGGGGTCCTTGAAGCGCGGCGACTGCGAGAGGAACTTCACCGGATTGCCGTAGACGAGTCGGTCGATGGCGGCGGCGGAGTGGCCGCGGCGGCGCATCTCCTGCGCGGCCTTCGGCACGGACAGCGGATCGCTGTGGCCCCAGTCGCACGCGCTGTTGAGCCAGACGCGCTGGGCGGAGACGGATTCGATCATGTCGACGGCGCGCACGGGCGTGGACTTCGATTCGGGGTAGAGCGTGATGCCGGCCCAGAAGCCCTGGTCGAGGACTTCGTGGATCGTGTGCTCCTCGACGTGGTCGATGATCACGCGCTCGGGCTTCACGACACCGTTGGCCTTGAGACAATCCATGATCAGGCGCGTGCCCTTGCGCTTATCCTCGAGGTGCGGCGTGTGCACGAGGATCATCTGGTCGTACTGCACCGCGAGGCCGATGTGCTGCTCGAGCACCTTCATCTCGTTGCGCGTGTTCTTGTTGAGGCCGATCTCGCCGATGCCGAGCACCGTCGGGGCCTTCAGGAATTCCGGGATCAGCGCGAGGACGTCGGCGGCGAGCGCCATGTCTTCGGATTCCTTGGGGTTGATGCAGAGCCAGGAGTAGTGCGGCAGGCCGTACTTGGCGGCGCGCTTGGGTTCGATCTGCGTCAGCTGGCAGAAGTAGTCATAGAAGCCGTCGGCGGACTTGCGGTCGAAGCCTGCCCAGAAGGCCGGCTCGCAGATCGCGGCGCAGCCGGCGAGGGCCATGGCCTGATAGTCGTCGGTGGTGCGGCTCACCATGTGGCCGTGCGGTTCGATGTAACGCATGGTCGTGGCTTACTTGAGGCCGGGCCAGACGCCCGAGGCGGCCTTGGTGTCGGCCTTTTCGATCGGGGCGACGGAAGGGTCGCTCCAGAGGGTCAGGATACGGGCCACGCGACCTTCGTCCTTCTCGAGGAGAAGCGGCAGGGCGGCGCGAAGGCCGCGGACGCGGTGGTCATCGCCGCCGGCGGCGCGGTCGAGGCGGTCGAGGAACGCCGCCAGGTCGAGCAGCTTGTACCGCGCATCCATGAAATGGAGGTCGGCCACTTGCTCGCGGCTGCGGGGTGGGACGTAATCGGACATAAGATCAGGCGAGGGGGGCGATCACCACCGCGGTGCCGTAGCAGAGGACTTCGGTCGCGCTCATCTTGACCTCGGAAGCGTCGTAACGGACGCCGAGGACCGCGTTGGCCCCGAGGCTGGCGGCCTGCCGGACCATCTGGTCGTAAGCGGTCTGGCGGGCCTGCTCGCACATCTCGGTGTACGCCCCGATCTGGCCCCCGATGAGGGACTTCAGGCCGCCCATGATGCCTTGCTCGATGGTGGGAGAGCGGACGATGAGCCCGCGGACGAGGCCTTTGTAGGCGACGATGCGCTGACCTTCCACGGTGAAGGTGGTGGTCACGACGACGGACGAAGGCAAAGCAGGGGGAAGTTGGGACATCCTAGGGGTTAAGAGCCCTAAAATGCCCCGATGTTCCCCTCGGGTCAAGCCACCCCGCCCGAAGGCGACCGGCTTACTTCTTGGCCGGAGCTTCCTTCTCGTACTCGGCCGCGGTCCAGGGGGTCTTGCGGTCGGCGTACTTCTTCTTGATCGCGGCGACTTCGGCTTCCGTGACGGTGGCGCCGGTGTTGCCGAAGGAATTGTTCACGTAGGTCACGACGTCGGCGATGTCCTTGTCGGAGAGGCCGGCGACAGGGGGCATCATGCTGGTGTAGGTCACGCCCTTGACGGTGACGGGGCCCTGCATGCCGTTGATGATGTTACGGACGGCGATGGAGGCGTCCTTGGCGATCCACTCGGAACCGGCGAGGGGAGGGAAGACGGGCGGGAGGCCCATGCCGGTCGGCTGGTGGCAGGCGATGCAGGTGCGGGAGTAGACGGCCTTGCCACGCTCGATGGAGGCGGCGTCAGGCGCGGCCACGGCGGCGGCGGCGGCGGCGGCGAGGAAGCAGAGGGCGAAGGACTTGAGGGAGGTCATGGGTGATCGTTGGCTGGTAGAGGTGCGGGGAATAGGAAAGACCTCAAAACGAAAAAGCAGTTCCTTGGGGTGAGGGGGAGGTAATTAGCCTAGGAGCGGTCGGGCATTAGCCCTGCCGGACCAAGGTTTAATGCGACAAACGCCTAGGAAACCAGCTCCGGGCCAGCTCGGGCTTCTACCCTATTAAAATCGGGTGGAAACCTGCCAAAAGCCCCCTAGCCTGCTTAGTATGAAAACGCCAGACGCCCGCCCGGACTGGATGCGCCATGTGCGCCCGGAAAGCCTGCGGGCCGTCTTCGACCACCTCCCCGGGGTGATGTTCTTCGCCAAGGATCTGGCGGGGCGTTTCACGATGGCCAACCTCGCCTTCGCCCGGCGCTGCGGCTTCCCCGACGAGGCCAGCCTGCTCGGCAAGACCGACGCCGACATCTTCCCGGCCGAGCTGGCCGCGGCCTTCAAGAAGAAGGACCTCCAGATCTGTCAGACGGGCCAGCCCCTGCCCCGCATCATCGAGCTCTTCCCGAATGCCGACGGCGAGCACGTCTGGTATGAGACGACGAAAGTCCCGCTCTTCGACGAAGCCGGCCGCGCCTGCGGGGTCTGCGGCACGGTGCGCAGTTACGAAGGCACGAAGGCCCTTCTCGAGCCGTTCCTCCAGGTCGAAGCCGCCGCGGAATTCATCAAGGACAACCTCTCGACCTCCCTGAACATCGCCAAGCTGGCCAAGCTCACGGGGATGTCGGTCCGCCAGTTCGAACGCAAATTCCATAAGGCCTACCAGGTCAGCCCCCGCGGCTACCTGGTCCGCATGCGCGTGGCCGCGGCCACCGACCTGCTCCGCACGACCGGCCTCCGCCCCTCCGAGATCGCCCACCAGACGGGGTTCTACGACGCCAGTGATTTCTCCCGTCAGTTCCGCCGGGCGATGAAGGTGAGCCCGACCGAATTCCGCCGTAACCTGAAGGTCTGAAAGCGGGCGCCGGGGTGGGGGCGACCCCCTACATGCCTTCTCGACAGAGGGGATGTTATTAGTTTTATTCACACCCGTACCCCCTCCCTCACACTACATGAGCACAGATAACACTGCACCCAATGCGAAGCGCCTACTCTGGGCCGGCTTCATGGCTATCCTCGCGGCCGGCGTCGGCTTCGCCCTCCGTGGCGGCATCTTCGGCGCTTGGGCTTCGGAATACGGCTTTACCGCCACCCAGCTGGGTGCGATCGGTGGCGCCGGCTTCTCGGGCTTCTGCTTCGGCATCATCATCGGCGGCGTCCTCGTCGACAAGTTCGGCTACGGCAAGCTGATCGCCCTCGCCTTCCTGGGTCACATCCTCTCGGCCTTCGTCACCTTCGGAGCGTCCGACGCGAAGAACGCCTATGACTTCCTCTATTGGGGCATGTTCATCTTCGCCTACGCGAACGGCACCCTCGAAGCCGTGGCCAACCCGCTCGTCGCCACGACCTTCCCGCAGAACCGCACGCACTACCTTAACATCCTGCACGCCTCCTGGCCCCTCGGCATGGTGGTCGGCGCCGTCGCCTCCTACGCCCTCGGTGCCCACGGACTGAACCTAGGCTGGAAGGGTCAGCTCTCCTTCTACCTCGTCCCGACCGTCGCCTACGCCCTGATGTTCTGGGGCCAGACCTTCCCGAAGTCGGAAGCCGCCCTCAAGGGAGCCAACTTCGGCGAGATGTTCAAGGACGTCGGTCTCCTCGGCGCTGCCGTGGCCTGCTACCTCGTCGCCCTCTTCTTCGGCGGCGCCACCACCGGCTTCGTCATCGGCGGCGTGCTGCTGATCCTCGTCGGCATCATCACCCGCTTCTCCCTCGGCTCGCTCCTCCTCTTCGTGCTCTTCGTCACCCACGCCCTCGTCGGCGCGGTCGAACTCGGCACCGACTCCTGGATCGAAGCCATCACCGGCAACCTCTTCACCGCCGACCAGGGCAAGACGCTGTTCATCTGGACCTCGGCCATCATGTTCGGCCTGCGCTTCTGCGCTGAGTTCATCGAGAAGAAGATCGGCTCCCCGATCGCCCTCCTCGTCGGCGCCGCGATCCTCGCCGTCCTCGGCCTGCGCCTCGCCTCCGGCATGGACTCCTTCGCCGTCGCCCTCTTCGCCCTCGGCATCTACGCCCTCGGCAAGACGTTCTTCTGGCCCACGATGCTCGCCGTCGTCGGCGACCGCTTCCCGCGCTCCGGCGCCGTCGCGATGTCCATCATGGGCGGCATCGGCATGCTCTCCGCCGGCCTGATCGGCGGCCCCGGCCTCGGTTACGCCAAGGACCGCTTCACCGCCGAAGCCCTCCAGAAGGACGCTCCGGCCGCCTACGCCGAAGCCAAGTCTTCGGGCGAATCCAAGTTCCTCTTCCTCGCCCCGGTCACCGCGGTCGACGGCAAGAAGCTGGAAGAAGCCAAGACTGCCGGCGCCAAGGGCACGGCCAACCAGAAGGCGATCGTCGCCGCCAACCAGGCCGGTGACCGCGCCACGCTGAAGGCGGATTCCTACATCCCCCTCACGATGGCCGTCATCTTCCTGGCGCTGCTCTTCTACTTCAAGAGCATCGGTGGCTACCGCGCCCTGAAGATCGAAGAGCAGGTCTGAGCGACCCGCCCTTCCCCTCCGAAGGCCGCCCACCCGGGCGGCCTTCTTGTTTGGTAGGTTTGCGAACACAGCCCGTCGGTTCCATCCTAGCAAATCGGCTTCCGTCCGCCGCCCGATTGGGCTGAATGAAGCCACACCCCATGAGCACGCAAAAGATTCGCATCGCGCTGGCCGGCCTCGGCTTCGGCGCCGAATTCATCCCGATCTACCAAGCCCACCCGAACGCGGAGATCGTCGCGATCTGCCAGCGCAACCCGGAGAAGCTCAAGGCCATCGGCGACCGCTACAAGATCGCGAAGCGCTACACGGACTTCGACGCGCTGCTCAAGGACCCGGAGGTCGACGCGATCCACATCAATACCCCCATCCCCGACCACGGCCGTCAGTCCATCGCCGCCCTCAAGGCCGGCAAGCACGTGGCCTGCACGGTCCCGATGGCGACCTCGATCGCGGAGTGCGAGGAGATCGTGAAGCTGGTGAAGGCCACGGGCCTGAGCTACATGATGATGGAGACGGTGGTCTACGCCCGCGAGTTCCTCTACGTGAAGGAGCTCTACGACAACGGCGAGCTCGGCCGCCTGCAGTTCCTCCAGGCTTCGCACCAGCAGGACATGGAAGGCTGGCCCGGCTACTGGCCCGGCCTCCCGCCCATGTATTACGCCACGCACTGCGTCGGCCCGATGCTCGCCCTCACCCGCGCCGACGCGGAGTACGTCTCGTGCTTCGGCTCCGGCCGCATCGCCGAGGACATGGTCCCGATCTACAACTCGCCCTTCGCGGTCGAGACGGCCCACATCAAGTTCCATAAGTCCGACGTCTCGGCGCGCATCATCCGCTCGCTCTTCGACACGGCCCGCCAGTATCGCGAATCGATCGACGTCTACGGCTCGAAGAAGTCCTTCGAGTGGCCGCTGATCGAAGGCGAAGAGCCGGTCATCCACACGGCGAAGAAGCCGGAGCCCGAGATCCCGCAGAAGGTCAAGGTGCCCGACTTCGCCCATCGTCTCCCGAAGGAGATCCAGCGCTTCACGACGAAGGGCGTCTACGGCGAAGGCGAAGACCACCTGTCCTTCACCCAGGGCGGCGGCCACGGCGGCTCCCACCCGCACCTCGCCAACGAGTTCATCCAGGCGCTGCTCGCCAAGCGCGAGCCTTTCCCGAACGCGCGCCAGTCCGCCAACTGGACCTGCACGGGCATCCTCGCCCACGAGTCCGCGATGGCCGGCGGCGAGATCCGCAAGCTCCCGGCGTTCACGTTGCCTGCGTGATCAGTTGAACGGTTGCTCCGTTGGCCAATTGGCCGGAGGAAATGAAGGGGCGGCGCGAGCCGCCCTTTTTTGCGCCGCGCGGAAATCGCGCCTATCGCGCCGTCCGTAGCTCGGCCTCGACCTTGTCCACGGCGTCCTCGAGACGCTGCATGGCGTTGCGCAGCACGGCCTCGACGACCTCGCTGTTCGGGATCCGGCGATGCGAGGCGAGGATGGCCTCGATGGAGCAGACGAGCAAAGGCGTCGGCGCGTCGACGAGGAAGAACTTCACGCCGGGAGTCTCGGCGTTGAGCCGCACGGCCATGCGATAGGATTGGCCTTGGCCGGTCGCGCCACGCGCGAAGGGCAGGACCACCTGCAGCGACATGATCTCGGGCGAAGCCGCGGCGTCGAAGGAGAGCGTGAATTCCCGACGCTCCTTCCGGAACACGAGACCGGCCTGATAAGGGCCTGCCTGTGGCAACGGCAGGGCCTCCTCCCAAGCCACCTCGCGGATGGCCCGGGCGTACATGATCTTCAGCTCTTCGACAGGGATCAGCATGCGGCGAGACTAGGCCCTCTCCGCCGACAGGCAATCTCGGGTGGACCGTCCACCCTGACCTCGGCCTGTGCACCGCAGGCTGAACCCAATTGAGCTAACCCTCGGTCGCCAGGTAGGGATGACCGGCCCGGTCATCCTCGGGCGCGGCGCAGCCACGCCCCTACCCACGGCCGCCCTGCGGCGGCCCCGCCTTATTCTGATCCACTGAGCCTCTGTGCCTCCGAGCCTCTGCTCCCGCCTCCCTTGTCCACCGGCCAACTTGTCAACGTATCAACTCTGGGGCGGTTCTGGTCCACTGAGCCTCTGTGCCTCTCATCGTCAGCCCCTTGCCCACGTGTCGCCGTGTCACCTTGCCCCCTCGCGTCTCCGCCCCATCTTAGCCTCGTGCCCCGTTCCCTGCTCACCCTCCTTCTCCTGCCCTTCGCGCTTCTCGCAGCCGAGCGCCCCACGGTCGGCGCGATCCGCTGGGACGCGTGGAGCGGCGGCGGCGTGACGGAACAGGTGGAACAGACGCTGAGCCCGGAGAAGCATCGCTTCCGCCTGCCGTGGTTCGCGCAGGTCGACGCCTCCGGCCGCGCCCACATCGATGCCTCGACCGACGGCGTCATGGAGCAAGAGATCGCTTACGCAAAGCAGGCGGGCCTGGATTACTGGGCGTTCCTCACCTACCCGGAAGCCGACGCGATGAGCTCAGCCCTCGCCCGCTACCTCCGTAGCCCGCGACGCGACAACCTCGGCTTCTGCCTCATCCTGCATCAGACGCTTTCCGTGCCGGCCGCACGCTGGCCCGCCGAACGTGACCGCACGCTGAAACTGCTCAAGGAACCCAGCTACCAAAAGGTGCTCGGACGTCCGTTGGTCTACGCCTTCGATCTGCAGACGGAGAACCCGACGGTGAAACAGCGGTTCGACGAACTCCGGGCGGCGGCCAAGGCCATCGGCCTCGATCCGTATTTCGTCTACATGGGCTGGAGTCCGCAGCGCGATTATCAGAAGCACGCCGCCGAAGGCTTCGCCGCCGTCTCGGCCTACGCCCACCCGGGCACCGAACCGGTCTTCTCGAGATACGTCGCCGCCTTCGAACAACACGCGTGGGCGAACGCGCTCGCGACCAAGACGCCGTACGTGCCGCTGGTGACGACGGGCTGGGATAAACGCCCTCGCCAGGACCACCCGGTATCGTGGGAAAAGAATCCCGGCTACGCCCAGCAGAAGACGTTCCCCTCCACGGCCACGCCGGATGAGATCGCCGCGCACCTCGGTCGTGCCCGCGCCTTCGTCCAAGCCAATCCGTCCATCTGCCCGGCCAACACGATCATCGTCTACGCGTGGAACGAGCACGACGAAGGCGGCTGGCTCTGCCCAACCTGGACTCCCTCCGGCTCGCCCGACACCTCGCGCCTCGACGCGCTCCGCGCGATCCTGAGGTAGGGACGCGTCGGCGACGCGTCCACGTGTCTAGGTAGGGCCAAGCATCCCTGTTTGGCCGTGCGGCCGACCAAGGATGGTCGGCCCTACCTGAATCCGTTCGCCGCAGGGCGAACCTAGGGTGGGGCACGATTCATCGTGCACTCCAGATCAGAGACCGGAACTCAAGGGGCGACCGCCTCTTCTGGTCCACTGAGCCTCTGGGCCTCCGGGCCTCTGCTTCCGCGTCCCTCGCCCCCATGTCACCGTGCCAACATGCCCCCTCGCGGCCCCGCCGCACTTGCTTCGCAGCAGTTCACCATGCCAGCTGCCCCCCATTCTTCCACCTTTGCACTTTCTCAATTATCCCCCGTAATCGGCCTACCCCCGTCCCTACCCCTACCCCTTTCCTCCGCTTATGTCGCTCCGCCTCATCACCGCACTCCTCGCGTGCTTCGTCTCGACGCTCGCCTCCGCCGATACCTCCTGGATCTGGGCGAAGAAGAATAACGTCTCCAACCAGGAAGTCTGGGCCCGCGGTTCGTTCGAACTCGCGAAGGTCCCCGCCAAGGCCCAGCTCGTCGCCTCGGCCGACAACCACTGCACGGTCTGGATCAACGGCAAGCAGGTCGGCGGCACCGACGACTGGCAGCACCCGCTGAAGGCCGACGTCGCGTCCGCCCTCAAGCCCGGCCGCAACACGATCGCCGTCCTCGGCCGCAACGACGGCGGCATCGCCGCGATCATCGTCCGCGTGCAGGACGGCAAGACCATCCTGGCCGAGACCGACGCGAAGTGGCAGGTCACGACCGCCAAGCCGGCCGCCGGCTGGGAAGCCGAAGCCTTCGACGACGCGAAGTGGGAGAAGGCCACGATCGTCAACGCCTACGGCGCGCAGCCGTGGGGCGCGGTCCTTGACGGCGGCAAGAAGACCGCCGGCGGCAAGCGCGCTCCGGCCACCGCCGTCGCCGCTCCTGATTCGCTGATTCTTCAGCCGGGCTTCAAGGCCGACCTGGTCTACACGGTGCCCCGCGACCTGCAGGGCTCCTGGGTCTCCCTCGCGGTCTCGCCCGAAGGCGACCTCGTCGCAGGCGACCAAGGCGGCGTGCTGTGGCATGTCTCGCTGAAGGACCCGTCTAAGCCGGTCGTCACGAAGATCGAGACGAAGGCCATCGGCTGCCACGGCCTCCTCTTCGCCCACGGCGCGCTCTACGCGTGCACGAGCGAGAAGGGCAAGGGCGACATCTGGCGCCTGCGCGACACGAAGGGCGACGGCTCCTACGCCGAACAGACGCTCCTCCGCTCCCTCAAGGGCGCGGGCGAGCACGGCCCGCACCAGCTCGTCCTCGATCGCGACGGCTCGATCCTCGTGGCCGGCGGCAACCACACGAAGCTGCCCGACGACGAAGTCGCCGGCGCTCCGGCGAAGCATTACGACGAAGACGACCTGTTGAAGAAGTTCGAGGACCCCAACGGCCACGCGGTCGGCATCAAGGCCGTCGGCGGCTGGATCGCCCGCATGGACAAGGACGGCAAGAACTGGGTCCGCGTGACGACCTGCTTCCGCAATCCGTACGACTGCGCGGTCGCCCCGGACGGCGACATCTTCTCCTATGACTCCGACATGGAGTGGGACATGGGCGCCCCTTGGTACCGCCCCACCCGCATCAACCTCTGCACGCCCGGCGGCGAACTCGGCTGGCGCTCCGGCTCCGGCAACAACCCGATCGCCGAACTCGACATGCAGCCCTCGCTGGTCGACATCGGCCCGGGCAGCCCGACGGGCTGCGTGATGGGCACCGGCGCGAAATTCCCGGCGGACTACCAGCGCACGTTCTACGCCTGCGACTGGACCTACGCCACGCTCTACGCCATCCACCTCGAGCCACAGGGCGGCGCCTGGAAGGCCCGCAAGGAAGTCTTCGCCGCCGGCCGGCCCTTCGCCGTCACCGACGCAGTCATCCGCCCGCAGGACGGACACATGTACGTGACCATCGGCGGCCGTGGCGGCCAGTCCGCGCTCTATCGCCTCCGCTACGAAGGCAAGGAATCCACCGCGCCGGTCGCGTGGTTCGACGCCACACCTGAGCAGAAGCTCCGCCGCGAACTCGAGGCGCTCCGCGACGTCGCCCCGTCCGCCGCCGCGCTCGACAAGGCCTGGCCGCTCATGGGCCACGCCGACCGCTGGGTACGCTTCGCCGCCCGCATCGCCGTCGAACACCAGCCCGTCGAACAGTGGCGCGCCCGCGTGAAGGCCGACGCCAACGTCGACCTCGCGCTCAACGCCGCCGTCGCCCTCGCCCGTTGCGGCGCCAAGGAAGACCTGCCGGCCATCGTCGCCGCGGCCGACGCCGCCGATGCGTCCAAGGAACTGCGCCTGCAGCAGGACCGCCTCCGCGTCTTCCAGGTCGCGTTCTCGCGCCACGGCCAGCCCGACGCCGCCACGGCCAAGCGCCTCGGCCAAGAATGCGCCTCCCGCCTGCCCTCCGGTGACAACGGCCTCGACCGCCAGCTGGCCTTGGTGTCGATCTTCCTCGGCGAACCCACCGCCCCGGCCCGCATCCTCAACGTGATGAAGATCGCGACGAACGGTCCCGCCGTCGACGCCGACCCCGAGATCATCGCCCGCAACCCCGGCTACGCCGGCGCCGTGCGCGCCTCGATGGCCGTGACGCCCGCCTCGACCCGCATCGGCCTCGCGGTCTACCTCGCCCGTGCCGAACACGGTTGGACGCCCGAGCTGCGCAAGCAGTTCTTCGGCTTCCTCGACGGGCTCGCCCAGTCCGAAGGCGGCCACTCGCTCAAAGGCTTCGTGCGCAACATCCGCAAGGAAGCCCTCGCCCTCGCCCCGGCGGACGAACGCGCCGCGCTCGAGGAGATCGCCCCCGCCACGCCGCGCAAGGCCGCCGCGCCGCTGCCGACCGCCGAAGGCCCCGGCCGCCTGTGGACGCACGCCGATGCCCTCAAGGCCTGGGACAAGGCCCAGTCGGCGAAGACCCTCGACTTCGAGAACGGCAAGAAGCTCTTCGCCGCCGCCCTCTGCTCGCAGTGCCACCGCATCGGCGACAACGGCGGCGCCCAGGGCCCCGACCTCACGAGCGTCGGCTCCAAGCAGAGCCCGGCCGACCTGCTCACGAGCATCATCGTCCCGAGCGCCGTGGTCTCCGACCAGTATGCGAACTCCGTGATCACGCGCGTCGACGGCGGCAAGATCACCGGCCGCATCCTGAACGAAGAAGGCGACAAGCTCCAGCTGGCCATGAACCCGTTCGACTTCTCCGTCCAGCTCACGATCAACCGTTCCGACATCCAGGCCATCGATCGCGATTCCATCAGCCCCATGCCCGTCGGCCTCCTCAACTCGCTCAACGCCGAGGAAGTCGCCAACCTCATGGCCTACCTGATCTCCAGCGGCAACAAGGACGACAAGCTGTACGCGAAGTGAGCGCTGCGCGCTCACTTCGCGGGGTTCCGCTGGCAGGGTGATCTGCTGCGAAACCAAGACAGGGCGGCTCCGGCCGCCCTTTTTTGCGCCCGCACGTTCGCTGTCTCATGGTAGGGTAGAGCATCCCTGCTCGACCGCTCGGCCGACCAAGGATGGTCAGCCCTACCCATTGCACAGAACACAGGCTCTCATCCCTTCTGACTTGCCGTGTCCGATCTGGCCCACTGGGCAACCGGTCAACCAATCAACTAGTCTTAAAGTAACCTGGCGGAGGGGAAGGGATTCGAACCCCCGGAACCTTGCGGTTCATCTGATTTCGAATCAGACGCAATCGACCACTCTGCCACCCCTCCTAACCAGGACTGTTGAGGAAGTCGGTCGCTGGCGGGCGGGCAAGAGGAAAGTGCCCAACCTCCACTTAGGAGCCTATTTCTCCCCACATTCACGAGGTAGGGATGCGATGACATCGCATCCGCAAGCACCCGCCACCTGCCACCTGCGACGGTTTTAAGACGCCACCTCGAGACGAGGGTTAGCTCAAAGGTAGGGATGACCGGCCCGGTCATCCGCGGGCGCGCGGGCCGCGCGCCCCTACCTTTCGACGGCCTGCGGCGGCCCCTGCCTTCACCTTTGCACTTTTGCACGCGGCTCCGCCGCATTTGCACCTTTGCACAGTCTCTCTGGTCCGCTGCGCCTGCTTCGCAGCATGTCACCTTGCCCGCTTGCCCCCTCGCGGCTTACCGCCGCGCTCACTTCGGCACCACGTCTTCGTATTTGGCCCGGGCATCCCCGACCTTGAGATCGGTGACGTAGACGACCTTATGCGGAGCCACGGGCTTATCGGCGTCGAACCGACGCTTCACGCCTTCCTGAGAAACATGCCATTCGGGATGATAGATTCCGGTCTTCAGGTACGGCGTATACTCGAGCCCGATGGTGCCGTAGGTGTTCGGCCCCTTCAGGTCGGCGACAAGCTTGCCGTCCTTCCAGACCTGGATGAGCCCGTCATCGTTCGGCGACCACTTGGCGTGGATGACCCAGGAGGTCCAGACGCCAGGCTGGACGCGGTCGTCGAACTTGGTCTCGCGACGGGTCGGCTTGTTCTTGGGATCGCCGAAGCTCTGGCGCATGAGCCAGCGGTCGTCGTTGACGGAGATCTCGAGGTTCGGATAGGTCGCCCGGAAGTTGCCCGGGAGTGCGTGCCACTGCATCACGATGTCGACTGGCTTGGCCGGATCGCGCACCCATTCCTTCGGGATCAGCACGCGCTCGCCATACCAGCGCTCGTTCCAGCCGTTCTCATGCGGCAGCGAGATCTCCGAACGGAAGACGTCCGGGGCGCGCACGACGGAGAAACGTACGGCCTTCTTACCGGGCAGGTCGGGCGCATCCACGATTCGGATCAGCTCGGGGTCGGGCGTGACCACGCCATAGTCGGCGTTCTGCGAAAATCGCCACTTCGCGGAGAAAGTCCCCGCGGAGAAATCATCGGCGAAAAGCACCGGCGCCTTCGGGTCGAAGACCTCCGCAGCCGTCGGTGCCTTGGACTTCGCCTTCGGCGCATCGGCGGCGGAGGCAAGGACAGTGGCGAAAACGATCAGTGCGGCGGAACGGAACATGGCGAAGGGTGCGTGTGAGTATTGAGTATGGAGTATCGAGTATCGTGCGAGCCAAAGAGCCGGCGGGATGGACGCGTCGGCTTGCGATGGGTAGGGACGTGATTGCCATCACGTCCGTTCGCGGACGGACGGACGCGACCGCCCTTCCCCCTAACGGTCGCGACGCCGTCGCGCCCCTACCCATGTCTCCCTGGCCAACTGGCCCTCTGGTCAACGGGTCAACTAACTCGGCCTCTGCTTCACAGCAGCTCACCAGACCAGCCTCCCCCCTCGAAGGCTTCACCTTCGCAGGTAGGGGCACGATTTATCGTGCACTCCGCAGCAGGAGGGCGCGGCAAAGCCGCGCCCCTACCCTCGGCCGCCCTGCGGCGGCCTTGCTTCGCAGCATGCCAGCATGCCCCTCGAAGGCTTCGCCTTCGCCTCACTTCTGCCCCGCGCGCATTTGGAGATTAGCCTCGGCAAACGCCTCGCCCATGAGGGCGAAGGTCTTGGCACAACCGAGATAATGATAGCCGCCGTTGGAGGCACCGCGCTTCAGCATGGCGGCTTCCTCGGGCGTGATCAGCTTGGCTTCGTAGTCCTTAAGATAAGCCTTCTGCTGCGGCTCGGTCATCTTGCCGTCGGCATTGGCCGAGCGCTTACCCTTGTTCTTAAGCTCAAAGGCCATCTGGCGGACCTTATCCTTCTTGTCCTGGATGGCACCGAGCTTCTCGTCCCAGAACGGCGCGGTCCGCACGGCGAGCACGTTGCCCTTGAATTCAGGTAGCGATGCCGGAGCGGCCATGGCTTCGCGGAAGGCAAGGTTGTCCTCGCTACCCGGGTCCTTACCGCCGACGCCCAGGACGCCGATGACGAACGGGAGCTTGGGCACGCCGAGGTCCTTGCGGACATCGCGAATCAGCGCGCTCATATATTCCGAATATAGCGCGAACCGATTGCCCGCCGCTCCCTTGGACTGCTTGGGGTAGAAATTCGTGTCTACCATGTCATTGAAACCCTGCAGCCAGATGAAGCCGGCAATCTCATACCCTTCCTTGGGGTCGTAGGCCGGGCACACACGTCCGGGATTGGTGAGCACTTGCTTGGCGTGGGCGATCATGAGCCGGTAGTAGTGGCCCGAGTCGGCAAGCGGATGCTTATCCTTCTCGAAATCCGCCTTGGTTCGCGGATACGGGCCCGCGCCAGGCGAACGGAAATCGTAGTTCAGCGACTTGCCACCCCAAGCGGCCTTGATGAGCAAGACGGGGCCTTCGCCCGCGCGCTCCATCGCCAAACCGAAGGTATACTCGGGCCCAATCTTCCCTCCGTCCTTGGCCGGATCCTGGCGCGAGCCATAACCGGTCGTCAGCGGACCGAAGCCCTCGCCGTTCTTTTCGCCGATGCCGGTGAGATAGGAGATCCACACGTTCTTCGCGGCCGCTGGCTTGCCGTCCGGACCGAGCATGCGCTTCAGCAACGGCGCCGTCGCCGGGTCTTCGCCGATATAGTCGATCGTCTCGACCTTCGCATGGCCTTCCATGTTCGACTGCCCCACGAGGATATAGACCTGCAGGGGTTTCGCCGAGGCCACGAGCGCGGCCAAAACGCACCAGGCGAACAGGGGGTATCTCATGGCTCACTTATAACCCTCCCACCCCACCCCGCAATCCTAGGGAGGGATGATCGGCCAGGTCATCCGCGGGCGCGCGGGCCGCACGCCCCTGACTTGGGATCTAGTCCCCATGCCAGCACTTCCCCTTGCGGCTCCGCGGCGCCCATACTCCATACTCGATACTCCATACTCTATTCTGCATCTTCCGCCCATGCCCCGCCTCTCCCTGACCCTCGCGCTCCTCGCCGGCCTGACCACGCTCGTCGCCGCCGAACCCGTCCCCGCGACGATCGTCGTGCACACGGACAAACCTGGCTTCCCGATCCCCGCCGACTTCACGGGCCTGAGCACGGAGAAGAAGCTGATGACGCGTGATTGCTTCAACGCGCAGAACAAGGACCTGATCCAGCTCTGCCGCACGCTCGGTCCCGGCGTCTTCCGCATCGGCGCCAACAACGTCGACTCCACCCTCTTCGATGCCGCAGCCGACCCGAAGCTCGAATCGATGCAGGAGAACCGCTACGTCACCGATACCCGCACGATCGGCCCGAAGTCCGTCGACGCTTTCTTCGACTTCGCCCGCGCTTCCGGCTGGAAGATCATCTACGGAGTGAACCTCGGATCGAAGGATCCCGCGATGTCCGCCGCCGAGGCCGCTTACGCCTGGAAGGTCGGCGCGAAGGAGATTGTCGCGATCGAGATCGGCAACGAACCCAACCTCTACCCGAAAGGCCCGAAGCGCGAAGGCATCCGCCCCGGCAACTGGCGCTACCCGCAGTACAAGGAGGAGTTCACCGCGGTCTATGACGCGATCAAGGCCAAGGACGCCACGATCCCGATCACCGGCCCGGCGGTGACCAAGAGCACGAACTGGATGCCGCTCTTCATGGCCGACTTCAAGGACCGCGTCGCGCTCGCCACCTCGCACGTCTACCACCTCTCCGCCCCCGAGGCCGACCCGAAGGCCCAGCGCTTCACGTCGGTCGAGAAGCTCCTCGGCGAGAAGTATCCCGACGACTGGATCATCAAGCTCAAGGACGCCACCTCGGTCGGCGTCCCTTATCGCGTCGGCGAGTGCAACACCGCGTCCGGCGGCGGCAAGCGCGGCGTCAGCAACGCCTTCGTCTCGGCCCTCTGGGCGATCGACTTCATGTTCGACGTCGCCGAGGCCGGCGGCCAGGGCGTGAATTTCCATGGCAGCTTCACCGCCAACAACTACTCGCCCATCGTCTTCGACAAGAAATCGTCCCGCTACGTTCCGGCGCCGATGTACTACGGCATGCTCTTCTTCAGCCGCGCCGCGCAGGGCAAGCTCGTCGCCACCGAAGCCAAGAGCGAGGCCAAGCTCATCGCGCACAGCGTGCTCGGCGCCGACGGCAAGCTGCGCGTCACCCTCGTGAACAAGGACCTCACCCAATCCATCGCGGCCTCGGTCACCGTCGGCGGCAAGTTCGCCAAGGGCCAGGTCTTGCGCCTCACCGCGCCGTCCGCCGACGCGACGGAAGGCGTCACCTTCGCCGGCGCGGCCGTGAACGCCGATGGCACCTGGGCGCCCAAGACCACCGAAGCCCTGACCCTCTCCGCCGGCACCGCCTCCGTCACCCTGCCCCCCGCCTCCGCCGCCCTCCTAATCCTCGAGTGAGGCAGGGACGCGTCGGCGACGCGTCCGTGTCTCGAGGTAGGGGCAGCACCGCGTGCTGCCCTAGCTGTCTCTAGGTAGGGATGACCGGCCCGGTCATCCGCGGGCGCGCGGGCCGCGCGCCCATACCCACCCGCTACCTGAAACGGAGGCATCTCTACGGCGCCCATACTCCATACTCTATACTCGATACCCCCTTTTCCTCCGTGCCTCCGGCCCTCCCGCCCACTAATAAATCCCTACCCCACCCCCACCCCTACCCCTACTCCGCCATGCCCCTCTACGGAACTGCCCTGCTCGCGGTCTGCCATCTCCTTGGCATCCTGCTCGGTGAACTTCTCGGCCGCGCCCTTGGCGTCCAGGCCAACGTCGGCGGTGTCGGCATCGCGATGCTCCTGCTGATCGCGGCCCGCTTCTACGGACACCAGCGCGGATGGCTCGAAGCGAAGAGCGAGGAAGGCGTGAACTACTGGGCCGCGCTCTACATCCCGGTCGTCATCGCGATGGCCATGCAGCAGAACGTCCTCAAGGCGCTCAGCGGCGGCCCGATGGCCCTCGCCGCGGCGATCACCACCGTCGCCGCCTGCGCGGCCTGCGTCTCCTTCATCAACCGCCGCGAAGTCGTCGCGCCGGCCGAAACCTCCGCGAAGTAAACCGCCATGGAATCCCTGCTCCAGAAACTGGCCGTCGACAACGGCCTCGTGCTGTCCTTCGCCGTCGTCGGTCTCGTCGTCCTGTGCTCCGGTTATATCTCCCGCAAGCTCACCGTCGGACGCGTCCAAGGTTCGGCCATCGCCATCCTCATCGGCCTCGCCCTCGCGTATGTCGGCGGACGCATGACCGGCGGCAACAAGGGGCTCGCCGACGTGACCTACTTCGGCGGCCTCGCGCTGATGGGCGGCAATATGCTGCGCGACTTCGCGATCGTGGCCACGGCCTTCGAGGTCCAGCCCGCCGAAGCCCGGCGCGCCGGCTGGGTCGGCGCCCTGGCGCTCTTCATCGGCACGCTGCTGCCCTTCGTCATCGGCGTGTCGTTCGCCTACGCGTTCGGTTACCGAGACGCGGTGAGCCTCACCACCATCGGCGCCGGCACGGTCACGTACATCGTCGGCCCGGTCACCGGCTCGGCGATCGGCGCCTCGTCCGAGGTGATCACGCTCAGCATCGCGGTCGGCGTCTTCAAGGCCATCCTGGCGATGGTCACCACGCCGCTGCTCGCGAAGTTCATGCGCCTCGGCACGCCGCGTTCGGCGATGGTCTTCGGCGGCCTGGCCGGTACGGTCAGCGGCGTCTCCGCCGGCCTCGCCGCGACGGACCGCAAGCTGGTGCCCTACGGCGCGCTCGTCGCGACCTTCCACACAGGCGTCGGTTGCCTCGTCGTGCCTTCGCTGTTCTTCTTCGCCGTCCGCGCCCTCTTCCCCGCCCACGCCTGACCCCATGCCCGACCTTCCGCTCATCGCGCGCGCCCGCGCGCACGCCGCTTCCGTCGCCTTCCGCACCCCGCAGGGCGCGACGACCTACCAGGAGCTGCTCGACCGTTCCGCGGCCCTCGCGACGGTCCTCCTCGCCGGCGCCGCCGACCTGCAGGAAGCGCGCGTCGCCCTGCTCGCCCCGGCCGGAGCCGCCTACGTCGCCGCGCAGTGGGGCCTCTGGCGCGCCGGCGCGGTCAAGGTGCCGATCTGCCTCACGGCCACGGAACCGGAATGGGAATACGCGCTGACGGACAGCGGCGCCTCCGCCGTGATGGCCGACGCCGCCAGCGCCCGGAAGATCGCGCCGCTCTGCGCCCGCCTCGGCCTGCGCCTGATCGACATCGACGCCCCGGCCGGCCCCGCGGGCAAGCTGCCCGAGCTCACGCCCGCCCGCCGCGCGATGATCCTCTACACCAGCGGCACGACCAGCAAGCCGAAGGGCGTCGTGACCACCCACGCGCACATCGCCGCGCAGATCGAGAGCCTCATCCAGGCCTGGGAGTGGCAGGCGACGGACCGCATCCCGCTGTTCCTACCGATGCACCACATCCACGGCATCATCAACGTCACGAGCTGCGCCCTCTGGGCCGGCGCGACGATCGAGCCGTTCGCGAAGTTCGACCAGCCGGCGATCCTCGAGCGCGTGAAGGCCGACGCCTATACGCTGTTCATGGCCGTGCCCACGATCTACGTGAAACTCATCCAGGCCCTCGAAGCAGCCCCGGCCGCCGAACGCGCCGCGATCGTCGGCGGCTTCCAGCGCATGCGCCTGATGGTCTCCGGTTCCGCCGCCCTGCCCGCGAGCGTGCATGAGCAGTGGACCACCCTCACCAGCCAGAAACTCCTCGAGCGCTACGGCATGACCGAGATCGGCATGGCCATCTCCAACCCCCTGCGCGGCGAACGCCGTCCCGGCGCCGTCGGCCAGGCCCTCCCCGGCGTCGAAGTCCGCCTCAAGGCCGAGAACGGCGACATCATCACCGCCGAGGACACGCCGGGCGAGATCCAGGTGCGCGGCCCGAATGTCTTCACGGAGTATTGGGGCAAACCTGCCGCCACCGCCGAATCGTTCGAAGCCGGCGGCTGGTATCGCACCGGCGACATGGCCGTGCTCGAGACCGGCTACTACCGCATCATGGGCCGTCTCTCCGTGGACATCATCAAGAGCGGCGGCTACAAGCTATCGGCGCTCGAGATCGAAGCCGCGCTGCTCGAGCACCCCGACATCGCCGAGTGCGCCGTGCTCGGACTGCCTGACGACACGTGGGGCGAAGCCGTGAGCGCCGCCGTCGTCACGAAGAACGGCGCCGAACTCGCCCTCCCCGCCTTGCGTGAATGGTGCAAATCGCGCCTCTCCGTCTACAAAGTGCCCCAGCGCCTCGTCGTCGTGAAGGAACTCCCGCGCAACGCCATGGGCAAGGTCACCAAGCCCGCCGTCCGCGGATTGTTCGGGTAGAAACGCGTCGACTGTCTCAAGGTAGGGACGCGTCGGCGACGCGTCCGTGTCTTGAGGTAGGGATGACCGGCCCGGTCATCCGCGGGCGCGCGGGCCGCACGCCCCTACCCACCACCCGAAACGATTCAAAGACCCAAGGGGAGACCGGTAACCGGGATGGATGCTTCGGTCCTTTGCCCCCAGCCAATCAACCGGTCTCCGGTTTCCCTTTGAGCAAGTCAGGGCCTCCCTTGTCCACCGGTCACCTTGTCAACGTGTCAACCAGTGGGCGATTCTGAGCCTCTCATCGTCAGCCCCGGCCAACCGGCCAACTTGTCAACGTGTCAACTTTACCGCTTCCTCTTCTCCTCAAACTGCGCGCACGTCGACCCGGGCGACACATAGCGCTGATGGAACGCGCACTGCCCGTCGCCGCCGCGGACCGCGCCATACCCAGAACTCAGGCTGCTGAGTCCGGGCGAATCTTTCTCCATCCGGCGCGGATGGTTGTCGAAGTGGACGCACCGGGCGCAGGCCTTGGCCTGCGACCTGGGGCGGAACCACCTGCGCAACCAGGCGAACATCGGGAGCTCAGCGACCGAGCGTCGACCAATACTTGCCGAAGACCACGACCGAGAGGAAGTAGCCTAGGAGCACGTTCACGATCACGCCAGCAGTAAAGGCCAGGAACGGCTTGCGGCCGATCGAGGCGAGGTCGCGCCAGCGGGTCGAGAGCCCGATGCTCAGGAAGCAGAACGTGAAGGCCCAGACGCGCAGGTTCTTCAGCGGGCCGATGAGTTCCGGATCCAGCACGCGCTTGAAGTCGGCCGCCGGGTAGGTGGAGGCGACCCAGGCGACGATCAGCGAGCTCAGAAGGAAGCCCAGGACGAACTTCGGGAAACGGCGCCAGACTTCGCCGGCACCGACGCGGGTGTCCACGCCGGTGTCGCTCCAGCGGCTCACCGCGATGAACGAGAGCACGAAGGCCCAGATGCCCACCCAGAGGTCGCGGCCGATCACCTTCATCAGCGTGAAGGCGTTCACCGCGTCGTCGGGCGTGCCCGCGATGCCCGGCACCTTGCCGGCGTAACCGCCATAAGTCTGCGCGGCGGCGAAGCCGGCCGCGTCGGCGAATTCGGAAGTGCCGATCCAGGCGCCGGCGACGCCGGTCGAGAGGCCGAAGAAGCGCGCCGCGAGCGGCAGGAGGAAGACCATGACGATGGCCCAGAAGACCACGATCGTGATGGCGACGGGGCCCTGCTCCTTCTTCGCGCCGACCGCGCCGGCGACGGCGATGGAAGCCGAGACGCCGCAGACCGCGCCGCCCGCGCCGAGGGTGGCGGCGAAGCGCTGGTCGAGGCCGAGGCGACGGGCCACGAAGAAGATCGTGCCGAAGGTCACGAGCGAGACCACGGCGGCCTGGCCGATGGCGACCGGGCCGGCGGAGAGGAGGAGGTTGAGCGGCAGGGTCGCGCCGAGGAGCACGATGCCCAGCTTCACGTAATATTCGACGCGCAGGCCTTCGCTGAGCCAGGCCGGCAGGCCGACGGCGTTGGAGATCAGCAGGCCGATCGCGAGCGCGACCAGCGGGGGCTCCAGCGTGTAGCGGCCGGCTTCGGCCCAGGCGCCGAGGAGGATGATCACCGTCGTGGCCGCGAAGATCCCCGCGAACGACAGCAGGAAGCGACGGAACGAGAGCCCGATGGAACGGGCGCCCAGGCCGAGGCCGATGGCCAGCAGCGCGAACAGCGCCAGGTAACGCAACCAGGCCTGACCCAGCTGCTGGAAGGCCACGCCCGCGTCGGTCCACTTGCCGGGCATCACCGCCAACCACTTCAGGCTGTTGCCGGACAGCACCAGCAGCGAGGCCGCGATCACGAAGCCGAGGCCGAGGAGGATGGCCCAGAAATCTTCGGTGCGGAACCAAGAACGGGTCGGAGCAGGGGCGTCAGGGGTAGACATGGGGCAGGGCTTTTATCTCTCCCATTCCGAAACCAAGGGCGAATGAATTATGAAGGAGGGAGGACGCGTAGGCGACGCGCCCGTGTCTTGAGGGTGGGACAGCACCACGTGCTGTCCTAGTTGCCTTGGGTAGGGATGACCGGCCCGGTCATCCGCGGGCGCGCGGGCCGCACGCCCCTACCGGTCACATTCAGCCACTCAAAGGGAAACCGGAAACCGGGATGGATGCTTCGGTCCTTTACCCCCAGCCAATCATCCGGTCCTACTTTGAGCTGACCCTTGGCCCAGGTAGGGATGACCGGCCCGGTCATCCGCGGGCGCGCGGGCCGCACGCCCCTACCCGATCAATCCGTTCGCCGCAGGGCGAACCCAGGTAGGGGCACGATTCATCGTGCACTCCGCGCCCCTACCCTCGGCCACCCTGCGGCGGCCCCTGCCTCATTCTGGTCCACTGAGCCTCTGGGCCCCCCGAGCCTCTGCCTCTGTCTCCCTGGCCAACTGGCCAACCGATCAACAGATCAACTATTCGCGTCGCTCAGGCGACGTAATCCACCACCAACGCCTTTTCCAGCACGTCCGGCAACAACGCCACAAACTCCTGGTGCGCCGGCTCGTGGAGGTAGTGCTTCTCGAGGGATTCCTTCGAGGCGAACGTCAGCGTGAAGATATGGGTGAAGCCCTGGTTCAGGTTTTCCGGGCTCACGTTTGTGCCCCACTCGAAAGCCTTGATCGCCGGCAGCCTGCCCGGCAGCGCCTTGAAGGCCTCGACCACGCCACGGACCTTGTCGGCCGGGGCGCCGTCCTTGAACTTGAAGATCACGATATGGCGATAGGAGCTCATGCGACGAGGGAGTCGCTTCCCCGCCGCTCGTCAAGAATCTCAGGCGGCGAAGAGAGGACTGAGTCGATGGCGGAATGAGGAAAGGCTAGTTCATTCTCGGGTCTCAGGTCTCGGCCATCGGGTCCCAGGTACAGGTCCTCAGCATCAGGTTCGGGTACCGGGCTTTCTACGCCTTCGCCCTGCATTTGCCTCCCTTGTCCACCGGCCAACTTGTCAACGTGTCAACTCTGGGGCGGTTCTGGTCCACCGAGCCTCTCGTTTATGCCTATCCCGTCGCGGCTCGCCTCCTGGTAGGGACGCGTCGGCGCACGCGTCCGCCCACGTACCCCTAACGGTCGCGACACCGTCGCGCCCCTACCCTCGGCCGCCCTGCGGCGGCCTCTGCCTCGCTCTGGTCAACTGAGCCTCTGGGCCTCTCATCGTCAGCACCGGCCAACCGGCCAACTTGTCAACGTGTCAACTAATGCGCGGCTTCGCCGCGCTACCCCTTGAGTTGCGCAAACCGCACATGCAACAGCGCCCGGCCCTTGGCGGCGAAGACGCAGGAATCCTTGGTCGGGGAGAACTGGACCCCGTCGCACTTGGCCAGCTGGGCGCGCTGGACCGCGTAGGCACGATGCAGGAGCACCGAGCGGACGTGCTGCAGGATATCCTCGTCGGACTTCGCGAGGAAACCCGGCAGATCCTCGACCTCGATCACCAGACCAGGAAGACGCTTCGGCATGCCCGTTAAACAAAGACCACGTCGTCAGCTCGTAAAGAATGAAGAAGGCCTGACGACAATGGGGTCCGCCAAGCCAAGGGGTCAGGCCGTACCATAAAGTTGGGCGTAACTAGATCTGCGTATTTAATGCGTTTAAAGTTACACCCTAAACCAGGGTACGGCCTGACCCCGTTGGCTGAGGGGTTTATGTCAGAGGGGTATCTGTAGTCGAGGAGCTCTACTTTACTTGGACGATACGTCCATGGCTCGGCGTCGTCGTCTCATCTCCAACCAGGGCGCCTACCACATCTACAATCGCGCCGAACTCGGCCAGCCGATCTTCGAGACCGACGCCGCCAAGCAGGTCTTCCTGGAGATCATCTTCGCCACCGTCCGGCGGTTCGCCTGGCAGCTTCATGCCTTCGCAATCATGACCAACCACTTCCACCTGGTCCTGACCACCCCTCGCGGCAATCTGAGCGAAGGGATGCACGCCCTCCAGTCGGCCTTCGCTAATAAGCACAAGGCGTTCCGCGGCTCGATCGGACATGTGTTCCAGTCCCGCTTTGGGTGTGCGCATTATCCGGCCGGCCCTTTGGCGGCACGTAAGATCGACTACGTCCACCTCAACCCGGTCCGGGCTGGCATCGTCTCGCTCGAGGAACTTGGCGACTATCGTTGGACCAGCTTCCGCGTGCTCCGACGCCCTCATCAACGCGGCGAGCTCACCCTCGGGCTGGCGCTTACTTCGATGCACGGACTGAGGGATGATGCCGCAGGATGGGACGCCTACGAGGAAAGGCTCCGGTTCGTCCTCGCGACCGAGGCCCGCCCGGCGACCGACGAGGAACTGTTCGGACTGGTCCGCAAAGAGAAGGCCGGGAGACGGACGGAGAATGACTTCCCTCCGGCCATCGCCGGGAAAAGCCGTGAACTGCTACTCGAGGAGGAGCGCGCCCGATGGGAACAGGCCGTCCAGGCTGCCCTCTCCTCAGTGGGACAAACCGAGGAGCAGTTGATCGCACCGCCTAAGGCGCAGGCCTGGAAAGTCGCCTTGGCCAGACAACTGCGTGATGCGCACGGGATAAGCACGGCATGGCTCGCGAGACGGATAGGCTTCGGGTCATCGTCCTACCTCCGTAAACTCCTCTGCGCGAACTAAGGGGTCAGGCCGCTACTTCGATAACGCGCTCCTTAATTCGCGGCTTTCGGTTGTTTTTAGGAGCGCTCGCTCTCAGGTAGCGGCCTGACCCCGTGTTCGGCCACAATGACTGCGAAAGCTATGATAAGGCCGTCGAGGAATCCTACTATGCCCGGAAGAGGGCCAGAGATCTGGCTCGGGCAGAAAGGATGAGCCGGCCTGGATGCCTCTTGCTGGTCTTCGCGATCCTTTCGTTCGGCGGGGCAGCGGCTTGGCTGCTGCATTAGGAAGACCCAGAAAAGGGTCGGGCAGTTACCGAATGCTCCCGATATAAAAACCGGCCTAAACCCTGCTTTTATCATCCATCCTAAGCGTGCAAGGGCTTTCCCCGGATTCGACGCCGTTATGAAAGCACGGCGGGGTGTTAAATTCTAGAACGTTTATTCAAATGAGATTGTCCCCGGCTCCGGGGATATTTTCCTGCGGGGATGCCCCTACTGCTCAAGTTCCATGGTGCCCTGGAGACGGTCACCGGCTCATGCCATTTCTTCAAGGTCAAAGCCAGCGGCAACATCTACGCCGTGGACTGCGGCGCGACCCAAGGC